>MDTE01020284.1_pt1 | contig 187210 bp, 180 predicted proteins | sample 811231 | NCBI WGS metagenome assembly MDTE01 (sample SAMN05326651, study PRJNA326480) | marine metagenome | isolation source: seawater | place: Indian Ocean: Red Sea | collected 2010 | reverse complement strand
TTTCTTTTAGCTGTTGTTTTTCTTTTAACAGCTTTTTTAGCTGGCTTTCTTTTAGCTGTTGTTTTTCTTTTAACAGCTTTTCTAGCTGGCTTTCTTTTAGCTGTTGTTTTTCTTTTAACAGCTTTTTTAGCTGGCTTTCTTTTAGCTGTTGTTTTTCTTGCTGTAGTTTTTCTTTTAGCTACAGTTTTTCTTTTAACAGCTTTTCTTGCTGGCTTTCTTTTAGCAGCTTTTTTGGCTGCGGGTTTTCTTTTTTTAGCAACTGCCATATATTTAAACCTCCCTTTAAATTAAAAAAATGAAATTATTGCATTTTTTTCTACTTTAAGATGTTTAAAAATAATTGTCAAGAACTTATTTCGTAAATTTTAAGAAAAATTTTAATTATTTCTTTTTAATTTAAAAGTTTTAATGTTTATTTTGTAATTTATGTTTGTTTTGTTGTTTTAAAATTAATTTTTTAAGTTTGCTACGTTTATCAATACTATTAATAAAGATTAAATTAAATTAGTTGTGTTCACTAACCATTTTGGCTCTAACAAACCAATTTTTTACAATTTCTTGGTGGAAATTAATTAGCTTTGAACTCTTTAGTTCTTCTACTACCTCATCAGTAAACGCTCTTATAAGCATTGCTATCGCTTTATCTTCATCTATCCCTCTAGCTCTTAAATAATGTATTGCATCTTTGTTCAATTGGCCTGTTGTCGCACCATGAGTGCATTTAACATCATCGGCATAGATTTCTAGTTGAGGTTTTGTATCTACTTGAGCAGAGTCTGACAGTAATAAATTTCTATTCGTTTGTTTTGCATCTGTTTTTTGAGCTTCTTTGTGCACAAGGATTCTTCCATGGAAAACTCCCCTGGATTGATCTTTTAGAAGACCTTTATATAATTGTCTGCTTCCACAATTCGGTTTAGCATGTTCAACAAACATGTAATTATCCATTAATTGTTCTTCTTGAGAAAGATACAGACCTAAGACAGAAGAATAAGAACCTTCACCGTCCAAAAGAGGGTGAACATTATTTCTTATAAGCTTGCCTCCAATCAATATAGAATTAGTAGTAAAATTGGAATCCCTTTCTTGCTTAATTTTTAAATTAGAGAAAATAAATGATGACTTACTTCCATCCTCAATAGATAGGTGTTCAATGTTTGAGTTCTTTTCTTGGTAGAACATAGATACTTTATTAGAAAAATATTTTTCATCGTTATCTGAGAAAGAATATTCGATTATTTCTCCACTTGTCGACTTATCAAAGTAAAAGATATTCCTTGAATTTATAAATGTATTTTCAGAATCTGAATCGAACTTATTTACTATTACGATGGGTTTTTTTAAATTATCTGAATCCTTAACTTCTAAATAAATTCCATTTTCAAGGAAAGAGTTATTAAGCAAGTAAAAAAAATCTTTATTTGAAGAAGAAAACTCATTTTTGAGAATTTTTAGCAAATTTTTTTCTTCATCAAGAATTGCATCTTTCAAATTAATTATTTTAAACTCACACTTGGAATTACTCACAAGTGTCCCATTAACTAGAAAAATATAATGTGCATCAAAATTATCAAATACTTCAGGTAAATCAAACTTATTCAAATTAGCAGAGTTACTCATAGGTAGAAAGTCTGAATTAAAAAAATCATTTAGGTTGGTGAATCTCCAATCCTCATCAGTAATTTTTGGAGAATTCATTTCTTTAAAAAGTGAAAAATTTTTTTCTCTAAAAGTCTTAAACCATTTTGGTGCAGCTTTATTAAAATTATCATCTTCAAAGTAACTATTATATTTGTCATATAATTTATTCATTACTACTTATCTACCCAAGAGTATCCTTTGTCTTCAAGTTCTAAAGCTAAACTCTTGTCTCCTGACTTAACAATTCTTCCATCTACTAATACATGTACGTAGTCTGGTACAATATAATTTAAGAGTCTCTGATAATGAGTAATAACCAAAAACGATCTTTCTTCGTTCCTTAATGAGTTCACACCGTTAGCTACAATTTTTAATGCGTCGATATCTAGACCAGAGTCCGTCTCATCTAATATTGAAATGCTTGGATTGAGAATCGCCATCTGAAGGATTTCATTTCTTTTTTTCTCTCCTCCTGAAAAACCCTCATTTAAGAATCTGTTAAGCAATGATTCATCCATTTCTAGTAATTTCATTTTTTCTTTAGCCAGCTTAGAAAATTCAACGGGCTTCAGAGGCACTTCGTCTCTAGCCTTTCTTATAGAATTTAGAGCCTCTCTTAAGAAATAAGCATTAGTAATTCCAGGTATTTCAATTGGGTATTGAAAAGCAAGAAAAAGTCCTTCTTGTGCTCTTTCCTCAGGTGCTTTATCTAAAATACTCTCTCCATTATAAAGTATATCTCCGTCTGTAATTTCATAATCTTCTTTTCCTGCAAGAATAGAAGCCAAAGTACTCTTCCCGGATCCATTCGGTCCCATAATGGAATGAACTTCTCCATCAGATATTTTCAGATTGATCCCCTTTAATATATCTTTTTCTTCTATCTTAGCGTGAAGATTAACTATTTCTAACATTTGGAACTCCTTAAAGCTATTCTAGCCAACGCTTCCTTCTAAGCTTACACTCAGAAGACGTTCTGCTTCTACAGCAAATTCAAAAGGCAATTCTTTGAAAACTTCCTTACAAAAACCATTTACAATCAATGACAATGCATCTTCCTCTGACATGCCTCTTTGCTGACAATAAAATATTTGATCTTCTCCCACTTTCGAGGTTGAAGCCTCGTGTTCTAGTTGTGCAGTTGGATTTTTAATTTCTATATAGGGAAAAGTATGGGCCCCACATTTATCCCCTATTAATATAGAGTCACATTGAGTATAGTTTCTTGCATTCTCTGCATTCTTAGAAACTTCAACAAGTCCTCTATACGTGTTCTGTCCATATCCAGCCGATATACCCTTAGAAACTATTGTGCTTCTTGTGTTTTTACCTAAATGAATCATCTTTGTTCCTGTGTCAGCTTGCTGCCTATTGTTTGTAAGCGCCACAGAATAAAACTCGCCAATTGAATTGTCTCCGGTCAAAATACAGCTTGGATATTTCCATGTTATAGCAGATCCAGTTTCGACTTGAGTCCAGGAAATTCTAGAATTTTTTCCTACACAATTTCCTCTTTTAGTAACAAAATTATATATTCCTCCTTTTCCATTCTTGTCACCTGGATACCAGTTTTGTATCGTAGAGTACTTTATAGTTGCATCATCATGAGCAATTAACTCCACGCAGGCAGCATGTAGTTGACTTTCACTTCTCTTCGGTGCTGTGCATCCTTCGAGATAACTAACATGGCTACCTTGGTCCGCAATTATAAGTGTTCTCTCAAATTGTCCTGTATTTTCAGCATTGATTCTGAAATAGGTTGATAATTCCATAGGACATTTAACACCTTTCGGCACATATACGAAAGAGCCGTCGGTAAAAACTGCTGCATTAAGAGCAGCGTAGAAATTATCTCCTGAAGGGATAACGCTTCCTAAATATCGTTTGACTAATTGTTCGTGCTCTAATACCGCCTCAGAAAAGGAACAGAAGATTATTCCTAATTCTGCTAATTTGCTTTTAAAGGTTGTTACAAGAGAAACACTATCAAAAACTGCATCAACTGCAACACCTTCGAGCATCTTTTGTTCTTCAAGCGGTATTCCAAGCTTTTCATAAGTTTCTAATATCTCAGGATCAACATCATCAAGAGACTCGGGTTTGTTTTTAGGACCAGCAAAATAACTAATATTGTTGAAATCTATTGGATTTATATCTAATTTTCCCCAGGCCGGATCTTTCATCTTAAGCCATCTATTGTAAGCTTTTAGTCTAAAATCTAATAACCATTCTGGCTCATTTTTCTTTTTTGATATAAATTTAATTACTTCTTCACTAAGTCCTTTAGGTAGAATATCTTGCTCAACTTCTGTAACGAAACCATACTTATATTCTTCCTTTTCAAGCATTTCTTTTGTGCTTTTATCATTATCAATCTTTAGTTCTTCTGTCATTTTTGCACCTAATTAAAATTAAACTTTATAATTGTTCTCTGTAATATCTTTCAAACTTATATTTGCCAAAAAATTTAGTGTATTTAATTGCAAATGATCCCAAACTGTTCTTTGATTACATGCATCGAAAAGTTCGCAAATCTCTCCTTTGTCCATACAATCTACAAGTTGCATATCTCCTTCGATAGCCTCATAGATATCTTTCAAGGTTATTTCATTTGTTTTCCTTTTTAAACTATATCCCCCTTCAGGTCCAGGAGAAGATGTAAGGATTCCTCTTTGAACCAATTTTCTCATTATTTTTGCAAGGTAATTCTGTGGGATATGTTGTTTGGAAGATATCCCTTTGATTGTTGACACAACGTCTGCACCTTCAGCAATATGTACTAAAGACCTAACAGCATAATCTAATGTTTTACTTACTTGCATATCTCTTCAAAAAATTATAACAGCCAATAATATTATACCCAAGAGTCAAGTAGATAATACAGTCCTTTTCTTGACATGGATAAGCATTACAGTAATATAATAGCTTGAAATTATTTATTTCGGGTACAAAATGAGCAATAAAAAATGGTTATTAATTGACGCTAAAGGGAAAATTGTAGGTAGGCTAGCATCTAAGGTAGCAAGTGTTTTAATTGGAAAGAACAAGCCATCTTATACTCCTGGTGCAGACAGTGGAGATTGTGTAATAGTTATTAATAGCGATGAAGTTAAATTCACTGGGAAGAAATTAGAACATAAGTTTTACTATAAGAATACTGGTTATCCTGGTGGATTGAGAAGCATAAAAGCAGATGACTTGATTCAAAAAGATTCTGCAGAAGTCTTACGAAAAGCTGTAAGAGGAATGCTTCCAAAGAACAAAAATCAATCTGTTCTTATGAAAAGATTAAAAGTGTACTCTGATTCATCTCACCCACATAAATCACAAAACCCAGAGGCAATAGAGGTTTAATATGTCTGAAAAATATTATGCAACTGGAAGAAGAAAAAATGCAATAGCAAAGGTTTGGCTGAGCAAAGGGACCGGTCAGATTAAAATAAACAAAAGAGATATTAATGAATATTTTCCTAGAGATGCATGGGTGAGTCATGCTATTGAAGCATTAAATTTAACTGATACAAAAAACGATTTTGATTTTAGTATTTCAGTTCTTGGTGGTGGCCTCACCGGACAATCAGGTGCTGTTAGATTGGGGATATCAAAAGCTCTTGTACTTTACAATGAATCCTTACGCTCTAAATTAAAACCTAAAGGCTTATTATCAAGAGATTCTAGGATGGTCGAAAGCAAGAAGTATGGAATGAAGAAAGCAAGAAGAGGTTCCCAATTCTCTAAGAGATAAAAATTGTTTAATGAAAAAAAAATTTAAGATTTCATCTCCAAAAGGCAAACTGGGTGTTCTAATTCCAGGAATTGGTGGTGCTGTAAGCACTTCTTTTATCGCTGGTATTGAAGCATATAAATTGGGTATAGGAGAATTATATGGATCCTTATCTCACATGGGAACGATTAGATTAGGAAAGAGGACTAAAAAAAAGTCTCCTTTAATTAAAGACCTTGTTCCTTTAGCCGATATAGAGGATTTAGAATTTTTTGGTTGGGATGTTTATAAAGAAAATTGTTATGAAGCCGCTCTTAAAGCTGGTGTTCTAGACGAAACTATTCTTAATCAGATTAAACCTTCATTGGAATCTATTGTTCCAAAAGACGCCGTTTTTAATAAAAAATATGCTTCTAATCTTAAAGGCAAAAATGTAAAGAAAGAAAAGAATTATTTAAAACTTGCTCAAGAGCTAATCAACGATATTGAAGAGTTCAAATCTAGTAAAAAGATTAAAAGACTAGTTATGATTTGGTGTGGTAGCACAGAGATTTTTATGAAAAAAAGTAAAGTTCATAATAGCCTTGCAGAATTTGAAAAAGGTCTTAAAAATAATGATAAAAATATTTCTCCTAGCATGATTTATGCTTATGCGGCAATTAAATGTGGTGCTGCATATGCAAACGGGGCACCAAATTTATCTGCTGATATACCTGCATTAACTCAATTAAGCATTAAAAATAATGTTCCAATTGCTGGAAAAGATTTTAAGACTGGCCAGACATTGATGAAGACAATATTAGCTCCAGGAATCAAAAGTAGACTTCTGGGTCTTAATGGTTGGTTTTCAACAAATATACTAGGAAATAGAGATGGCGAAGTATTAGACAATCCTAAAAATTTTCGTACTAAAGAAGAAAGTAAACTGAGTGTATTGGATCATATATTTCAGCCAGAACTACATCCTCAACTATATGGAGATTTTTATCACAAAGTAAGAATTAATTATTATCCTCCTAGAGGAGACCAGAAAGAGGCATGGGACAATATCGATATATTTGGCTGGTTAGGGTATCCAATGCAAATCAAAGTTAATTTTCTCTGTAGAGATAGTATTTTAGCTGCTCCAATAGTTCTAGATTTGATAATATTTATGGATTTAGCTCAACGTTCAGGAATGAAAGGAATACAAGAATGGATGTCTTTTTATTTTAAAAGTCCTATGCATGCTGAAGGCCTATATCCTGAACATGACATATTTATTCAATCAATGAAGTTGAAAAACACATTAAGATTTCTTGCAGGGGAAGAAACAATAAATCATTTAGGGCTAGATTATTACTACGAATAAAAACTTATTAGGTTAAAGTTCCGGACTCAAGAGCAATTATAATTTCATCTAATTTAATACTTATTACGCCTGGACCATTCTCAATATTCTTTTCTGTACCATCTTCAGACTTAATTTGAATTTTTCCGTCAACAATATCTGAAGAAAAAGTTGTATGTCCGGCAAAAGCTCCAAACTCTCCAGCAGAATTTTTTGCTGAAATATAATCAGCTTGGCCATCAAATAGCATTTGTTCCGCAGTATAAATTTTCAATTTAAATGAATTTGCCATTTAATTAATCCATTTTTTTACCTTTTTCTTTTGCTTCTTCTATGTCTCCAACCAAATAAAAAGCTTGTTCAGGCAAATCATCCAACTCTCCACTAAGAATTTCATCAAAAGATTTTACAGTATCTTCAATCGAAACATACTTTCCTTCTAGTCCTGTAAATTGAGCTGCAACAAAAAATGGTTGAGATAAAAATCTTTGTATTTTTCTTGCTCTTGAAACATCAATCTTATCTTGCTCTGAAAGTTCATCCATTCCAAGTATCGCTATAATTTCTTGTAGTTGTTTATATCTCTGTAAGATTCTTTGAACTTCCCTCGCTACACGATAATGTTCGTCGCCTACAATTCTTGGATCCAGCATTCTGGAAGTAGAATCAAGTGGGTCAACTGCTGGATATATTCCTAGCTCAGCCAATTGTCTTGATAAAACTATAGTACCATCCAAATGCGCAAAGGTTGTTGCAGGTGCAGGATCCGTCAAGTCATCAGCAGGAACATAAATCGCTTGTACTGATGTAATAGATCCTTTTACTGTTGATGTAATTCTTTCTTGCAGTGCTCCTAAATCTGTAGCCAAAGTTGGTTGATATCCAACTGCGGATGGGATTCTCCCTAGCAAAGCTGAAACTTCTGAGCCTGCTTGAGTAAATCTAAAGATATTATCTACGAATAACAATACATCCTGACCTTCCTCATCTCTAAAATGCTCAGCTAGCGTTAAACCAGTTAATGCGACTCTAGCTCTAGCACCTGGAGGTTCATTCATCTGCCCAAAGACTAAGCCTGTATTGCCCAGCACTCCAGATTCTTTCATTTCCATATATAAATCATTACCTTCACGAGTTCTTTCTCCTACTCCAGCAAAGAATGAATAGCCACCATATTCTTTTGCAACATTATTAATCAATTCCATAAGAAGAACTGTCTTGCCAACTCCTGCTCCTCCAAAAAGACCAATCTTTCCCCCTTTTAAAAATGGGGCTAGCAAATCAATAACTTTAATTCCTGTCTCAAAAACTTCTGTCTTTGTGCTTTGGTCCTGAAATGTAGGTGCTGGCTTATGTATAGGGCTTAGATTTTCTGACTCTATTGGCCCTCCTCCATCAATAGATTCACCAACAACATTCATCATTCTACCAAGTGCTGATTTACCTACAGGTACACTTATAGGCTTTCCAGTGTTAAGTACTTTTTCTCCTCGTTGTATTCCATCTGTCGTATCCATCGCAATACATCTTACTCGTTTGCTTCCAACTTGCTGTGCAACTTCAATTACAAGGTTCCATTCTTGCTCATTAATTAATTGGTTTGACAACCTTAAAGCTGTATTGATTGGTGGAAGGGAGTCTGACGAAAATTCCACATCAACTACTGGCCCTAAAACCTGAATTACATGTCCAAAATTAGTATCACTCATACTTATTCTCCTTTATTTTATAGCCTCGGCTCCATTAACAATATCCATTAGTTCTGTTGTAATGTATGCCTGTCTAGTTTTATTAAATAACATAGTCGTTTCTCTTATTATTTCGTCTGCATTTCTTGTAGCATTATCCATAGCCGCTGTTCGAGCTGCATGTTCACTTGTAACAGATTCTAGAAGTAGACTGGATACAGTCAAATTTAAAAACTTAGGAAACACTGTTTCGATAAACGAATTTGAATCTGGTTCTATTAAAATATCAGAGCCTGTTAAATCTTCTTCGTCTGAAGAATCAAGATCAATTGGCAAAATTTTGGCAATAGTTGGAACCTGAGTTATAGCACTTACAAATTTATTATAAGCTATATAAACCTCATCAAAATCATCATCTAGAAAGGGTTGAATGAAAGTATTTGTGACATTTTCTGATACAATTTTATAATTTTTTTCATCAACTGAAAAAACTTCATCGCCAAAGCTTTCTTCTTTAAAGTAATCTTGTCCCTTCTTTCCTACAAAAAGTTTAGTTATTTCTTTTTGCGGGAAGTTGTATTTTTCAATTAGTCTAAACAAACTTGCATTATATGAACCACATAATCCTCTGTCAGAAGAAATTATTACTAAAAGCGACCTCCCTTTCTGTTTGCTTGATTCAAGAAATTTATTATTTGAATCACCAGAAGAATTAGAAACTACAGATACAATTTTTCTATAAGCTTCAAAATAAGGTCGGAACGAACTGAGCATAATTTGTGTCTTCGCATATTTGACTGTGGCAATCATTTTCATAGCTTGCATTATTCTTTTAGTACTTTTTACACTTGCTATTTTTGTTCTTATTTCTTTTAAGCTTGGCATTTTAGGATATATATGCTCCTTTAAATTTTTCTAACCCTTCTTTTAAAGATGAAACAATTTCATCAGAATAGTCACCTTTCAATTTCTCCATTAATTCTTTATGATTCGCTTCAAAATAATCATATAATTTCTGCTCATAATCTCCGATTTGAGCAACTTCTACATCATCTGCATAACCATTAGTGACAGCAAATGTTAACAGAACCTGTTTTTCTACCGGAAGTGGAACATATTGGCCTTGCTTCAGTGCTTCAACTAATCTTGAACCTCGTTCTAGTTGAGATTTGGTTGCATCATCCAGGTCTGAAGCAAATTGAGAAAATGCCTCGACTTCCCTATATTGAGCAAGATCTAATCTTAAAGTACCTGCTACTTTCTTCATACTTTTAACTTGAGCTGAGCCCCCAACTCTAGAAACTGATAAGCCCACATTAATCGCAGGTCTGACCCCCGAATAAAATAAATCCGTTTCTAAGTAAATCTGTCCATCAGTAATAGATATAACGTTTGTCGGGATATAAGCAGAAACATCGCCTGCTTGTGTTTCAATTATAGGTAGGGCCGTTAAAGAACCGCCACCTTCTTCGTCACTCATTTTTGCAGCTCTTTCAAGAAGTCTAGAGTGAAGATAGAAAACGTCACCTGGATACGCTTCTCTGCCAGGAGGTCTTCTTAAAAGAAGAGAAAGCTGTCTATATGCATAAGCATGTTTTGTTAAATCATCGTATATTACCAATGCATGTCTTCCGGAATCTCTAAAAAATTCACCTATTGCACAACCAGTAAATGGTGCCAAGAATTGATAAGGTGCGGGGTCACTAGCATTTGCAGCTACAACAGTTGTGTAATCAAAAGCTCCGTTCTCTTTTAATTTTTCAACAACTTGGGCTACAGTTGATTGTTTCTGACCAATTGCAACATAAATACAATATACATTTTTTCCTTTCTGATTAATTATTGTATCAACTGCTATAGCAGTCTTTCCAGTTTGTCTATCTCCTAAAATTAATTCTCTTTGACCTCTACCAATTGGAATCATTGAGTCAATTGCTTTAATTCCTGTTTGCAAAGGCTCGTGAACGGACTTCCTTACAATAACTCCTGGGGCTTTGATTTCTACTGGCATTGAACTTTCTGCTGCAATATCTCCTTTTCCGTCAACAGGTCTGCCTAAACCGTCGACAACTCTTCCTAACATTTGATCTCCAACTCCTACTTTGGCTACTTCTCCGGTTCTCTTTACTTTGTCTCCTTCAAGAACTAAATCATCAGCTCCAAATATAGCAACTCCAACACTATCTTCTTCTAAATTTAGAACTAAGCCAAAAACACCACTATCAAAAGATACTAGTTCTCCAGCCATAGCTTTATCTAAACCATAGACTTTAGCAATTCCGTCTCCAACAGAAGTAACTGTGCCAACTTCGTCGGATTTAAAATCAGCTTCTATCCCCTGTATCTTTTGTATTAATTGATCACTTATACTTTGTATATCTACCTCTGACATTAAATCTCTCCTTTAAGATTAAGATTTTTTAATTCTGTTATTTTTCCATGTAAAGAACCATCAAAAAATTTGTCTTCTACTTGAAGCAACAAACCACCTATAATGCTAGAGTCCTCTACAAAATTAATCTCTATATTCTGGCCCCATATATTTTGCAGGTTTTCTTTTATTAGCTGTAATTTTTCCTGCCGACTTGTATCAATCGTTGTAACTTCAATCTTAATTCTACCTAAAACCAACCTTAGTTTCTTAAGAAAAAATTCTCTTGAATCTATGAAAGATTTAAGCAAGTTGAACTCTATTAGGGTCTCCAAGAATTTTCTGGTGTGCTTTGAATCAGGGACAATTTCATCAATTATTGTCACTTTTACAGAAGAAGGATAGATATCATTCGATAAGCACGACCTAACATCTTTATTAGTATCATAGACCTCCACAAATTGGGAAAGTCCTTCATATACCTTATTAAGTTCTTCTTTGGATAATGAATTTGAAGTTATAGCTTGAAATAAGTCGTTAACTGTTGCTGATGACATTGGACTTAACCTCCTCTAAGAAAGATAAAATCAAAGTCTTGTCTTTTTGTTCATCTATATCTTGTTTTGATTCCTGTTCGGCTAATTCAATTGCCTTATTCAATATTTCAAACTCTACATTACTTTTTAAGTTCTTTGACTCTAGTAAAATTACATCTGAAGTATCATTTCTTATCTTTGTAGCTATAGAGTTAGCATTCTCAATAATTTCTCCAACCTTTTTGTTGGTAATAACATCAATAGAGTTTCTAATTGAGCTCATCTCTGAATCAATTAATTTTAATTTTTCTGAATTATTATCATAATCTTTCTGTGCATTATCAATAATATTTGTTGCTTCTTCCATTTCGTTCTTGATTTTTTCACTTCTCGATGCAAAAAAGGATGAAATTGGTTTCCTCAACAGGTAAAACAACAAAGCACAAAAAAGTACAAGGTTGAACAAATGTTGAGCAGCAAACTTTAATTGTCCTACAATATTTAAATCTTCTACCATTTTAATTTATTTTACTTTTAATAACCTTTGATAATTCTTTTATTTTTATTGATATATCATCATTACTTATTTTTATATCATCAATCGTGAGGTTTTTAATCGAATCAACAACCTCTGAATTTAAACTTTCTCTCGCTTCCTTAATCTTTTCAATAGAGTCCTTTTCAGCTTCTTTGATTATTTGTTCTGCTTGTTTTTTTGCATCACTAATTTTCTCATTTGATGATTGTTCCATCTCTAACTTAAAATCTGAAATTCTATTTTTGTATTCCGAGCTCAATTCATCTGAATCCTCTTCAATATTTTTTGCTCTTTCGATTTTTACAAAAGTTTCTATATCTCTATCATCTTTCAAATTAAGCAAAGGCTGGAAAAGGAATTTGTTAAGAAAGAGTATAATAAAGATGAATATTCCTAACTGAACAAAGAATGTTATATCAACTGCAAGAACATTAGAAGAGTCGGCTGAAAACGCGTGACTAGTGGTTAATATAAATAGTGTTATAAAAAGCAATCTCATTAATTAGTCCTTAAAAAAACGGTAAAGAAGCGGAGGTGCAATGAAAGTTGTTAGCATCACCATAACAGTTAAGGCCGAATATTCACTCTTACTTAGAACCCCTGAAAGAAGTCCCATAGAAGCAAAAATCAGACCAACCTCCCCTCTCGGTATCATTCCAATCCCAATAACAAATTTATCTGCCTTTAAAGAGAAAGCGCCCATCCCACTGACTAATTTACCAACTACCGCGATTACTAGTAAAACTAAAGCTAAGATTATAACAGCAATATTTTCCTTTATAAAGGGGTTAAACACTGAGACATCAACAGCTGAACCTACCATTATAAAAAATATTGGTATAAATACATCTGCCACGGGCTTAAGTCTATCTTCGATTAAAGTTTTTTGATTTGTCTTAGCCAATAATAAGCCAGCCGCAAATGCTCCTATGATTGGAGCTAAACCTGCGAGTTGAGCCAAATAAGCAAAAATAAACGTATAAGCTAAAGCGCCCAATAATAAGCTGCCTCTTGCTTTAAGTCCATGAATAAACATAAAAAGTTTGCTTGTAAAAAGATTTCCTAGAATAATGGCTACAAAAATAAAGCCTATTGCTTTTAAAGCAATCAATCCTATTGAAGAAATTTCAATTGAGGCTCCTCCTCCTACACTAGCTGAGGCAATTAGTGCGCTAACAACTGCTAATATTATTAGTCCTATGACATCATCTATTACTGCTGCTCCTAATATAATTCTTGCTTCTACTGTCTTGAGCTTGTTAAGTTCAGATAATACTCTTGCGGTTATACCAACACTTGTCGCGGTTAATGTTGCTCCAATAGTTAGCGCTGTTAGAAAAAATCTTGTTTCAGTTTCAAAACTAAGAAAACCCAGGTCATTTAAAAGAAAAACGCAGTAATACCCTAAGAAAAAAGGCGCAACTACACCAATTAGGCCAACTAGTAAAGATGGCACTCCCACTTTTAGTAGCTCTTCGAGATCGGTTTCCAGTCCAATCTCAAAAAGTAATATTGCAACTCCCACTTCTGCTAAAAGATGGAAAAAATCATACCCCAATTCTCCATAGAGGGGTATAAAACCAAGGATTCCGAGCAATACTCCAGCAATAAGCTCGCCTAAAACTTCTGGCTGCTTAATTCTAACAAAAAAGGAACTAATAATTTTTCCGAATATGAAAATACTTGCGAGCGCTAAGAAAAAATTTGCTATAGAATAATGATCTGGGCTACCTAATGACATTCCTAGAACCTAAGACGACTAAATTTTCTCATGAAACAATCTTATAGTCAAACTTAATATTTAGAGATAATATATGAACATATAAATGAGTGGAAAGATAAGTAATGCCGTAGCTAATTTATGGACCAATCAATATACATATTTCATTTTGATTGGGTTTATAATTGGAATTTGTGCGGGTTTTTCTAACTTCATATTTTATTCTTTATACAACTTAATTTCTTCTTCTTTTCTAGATCCTTTGATAGAGAAGAAAATGGTAATATTTGGAACAATTGTTGGTGGACTAATTCTTTTTTTTCTAACTTATTTCGCAAAAAAGGAAGACATCTTAGGGTACAAATTTCATACTTTTATTCATAACGTTTCGCAAGGCAGCGGTTTAATAACAATTAAAGAAACTATAATTAAAGCTTTTTCGCAAATAATCTCTCTAGGATTTGGTGGATCAGTGGGTCAAGAAGGACCCATGGCACAACTTGGTGGCTCAATTGGAAGTATTGTTGGACAAAAAATAAGAATAAAAAAAGCTGATTTAAAAATATTTATTGCCTGTGGTATTGCAGGAGCAATAGCTGCAACCTTTAATGCACCAATTACTGGGGTTTTATTTGTTGAAGAAGTAACTTTATTAAGAAACATAAAAATAAGAAGCTTTTTGCCTGTTGTCATATCCGCTGCTACAGCAACAGTTGTGGCCGGTTTTTACAGCTCTGACAATATCTTTTACAATGTTGATTTCTTATTAGTAAGTTACAAAGAGCTTTTGATTTATGCTTTGCTTGGTGTAGCGATAGGCTTAGCTTCTTCTTTCTTCACAAAGTTTCATTTTGTTATAGAAAGAAGGTTTGAAAAAATCTTCCCTGAACAAAGGATAAGACCATTAGCTGGTGGAATTATTCTTGGATTAATCGCTTTCGCTCCACTTGGCATTGGTGTTGATGTTTTGGGGAACGGCACAGAGTCTTTAAAGAAGATTTTTGCTGTTGAATATACTTTATTAATTGCTGCTGGAATATTGATATTGAAGCCATTAGCAACCTCAATTACATTAAGCAGTGGCTGGCCTGGTGGAATTTTTGCTCCTTCAATATTTTTAGGTGCTATATGTGGATACATGTTTGGTTACGGAGTTGAGACCTTGTTGTATTCCGAGCTTATTGATACTGGTGATTTGACTACCTCATACGCAATAGTTGGAATGGGTACTTTTCTTGCTGCAATGACTCAAGCTCCATTAACGTCTATATTCTTCACTTTTGAAATAACTCAAACATATCAAGCAGTTTTACCTATTATGGTTAGCTCTGTGATAGGTACATCAATATATAGATTAATAGTTGGAAGATCTTTTGAATCTTGTTATTTCAAAAAAGATAATATTGAATTAATTCAAAATGAAGAATCGAACATTCTGAGCAATATGAAAGTAAGCGAAATAATGAAAAGGAGTGTGGTAACAATCCCGGAGAAGATGACTCTAGGGAAGTTCATAGAGTTTTTACCAACTACTCAACTAACAACATTTCCTTTGATTGATGAAAACGATAATTTGTCTGGGATTATTTCTGTACAAGATTACAGGGGATGGGTGCTTGAAGATGAATTAAGAGACGTAGTAATAATGAAAGACTTAGCATCGGTTAAAGTTAATACAGTTACCCCTGAGGAATCAATGTTAGAAGTTCTGAAACATTGGGATAAAGGAGATATGTTGCCAGTTGTAGCTCAACCTGGATCAAAAAAAATAATAGGAATTTTATCTAGGAGAGATGCTTTAATTGCTTACAATAAAGCTCTTAACGAAGAATCTATGGAAAATTAATTCTTCTTTAGTAGGTAATCAATTTCATACCCTGTGGCTAAAGAACCAAGCTTTGCAATAATCTCTAGACTTGGTCGAATGAATTTTTCACAATTTAGATGCATTGAATCTTCACAGATACATTCGAAGAACATACCTTTTGTATTTAAATTATCAGTTGACCCTTTAAGTTGATTGGTTCGATAGAATCCGCCTACTATTTCGCAATCAATCAAGTAGTAGACTGGCTCCTTGTTTGTAAAAATAGTCTCTACACCTTCTTGAATTATAATATCTTTTATTTGGTTGCCACCCTTAGAAACTCTCATCTTTTTTCTTCCATCTCTATTTAGATTAATAATGTCCTTTGCACTGCTAATTTTCATTACTGACATTCCATATGTACCAGCATTGCTCTTAATAAATAAGAATGGTTGATTATGTATATATTCTGAATCTAGTTTTTGAAACATTGATTCTACTTCGTTGCCAAGCTTTTCTCTGTCTTTCTTATTTTCAAAATCTATATCACTCATCAGCTTCGTTTCCAGAAGAAAATGTGAGGGATTAATTCCTAAGAGATTAGAAAATTCTGAAACAAGCTTATTGTAAAATTTGAAATGTATATGTTTTTTTCTTGAATGCCACCCTACTTGTGTTGGAGGAACAATAATTTGATTAACGTCCGAAAGTATTTTAGGTGGAAGGTCTGAAAAATCATTATTAATTAAAATAAGATCGGGTGTAAAATCAGTAATCTTTATTATATTGTTTTCTCTTATGACTTTTTCTGCAATAATTTTCTTTCCTGACTTTGCTTCAAATTCGAACACGGATTCACCTTCACCTGGTAAAACAAGGCCTATTTTTGCATCAATTTTTGCCAACTCCAAAATCTTAAGAAGAGAAATTATGTTTTCCCAATAGAATTGATTTCTTGTATGCAACTCTGGAATAATTAAGACCTTTTTAACTTTGGATTTATGCTTATTCTTTTTGTACTCTTTAGTAATTTCTCCAGCTCTTTTTAGAAAAAGATTAGATAGATTGTTGAAACCTGCAGGGAAAATATTTGTATCAACGGCTACAATTTTCTTATTTGAGACTCTTAAGTCGACCGACGTATAAAACGGTGGATTAGTTTCGAGCTTTTTACTCTTTACCCATTCGTCTATTTCTTCTTTTTTTTTGACTACTATTTTGTCTGCTTTATCCAAAAAATTCATAGTTTTATCAATTTCTATTCGGAGAACTTTTCAATAGCTTCTATTATTTTGAATAAATCGGCGCCTTTCACATAATAGCCTTCTATAATAAAAGTAGGTGTAGAATTAATACCTAAACTCTTAGCTTCTTCTAAATCTAGTTCAACGCTTTTCTTGTAAATTTCGTTATTATAAGACTCTAAACATTCTTTATATGGAAAAGTTAAATTCTCTTTTTCTGAAATTCTCACCATATCTTCCTTGAAACTCTCTTCTTTGATTTTATCCTGTGAATTAAATATCAGATCATGGATTTTCCAGAAATTTTTAGATCCAAATCTTGTATTTATACAAGCTGTGTAATAAGCAGCATCATCTGCCCATTTGTGAAAACTTAAAGGAAAATGTTTAAAATATAAATTTATTCTTTTGCCATATTTTTCTTTTAAAACACTTACAACTTCGATAGCTGCATATCTGCATGCTGGACATTGGAAATCAGAATATTCAATAACACTGATTGCATCAACAGTGGATTCTCCATATTTAGGTGAAGATGATAAATCTATCTGGTTCATAACTCCTTTATTTTCTAATGGTCCTTCAAGATTGTGCAACTCTGGATTAAAAATAATATACTTACCATTATTTGAAATAAAAAAAGATAGCTGCCTAGTTCCATCAATAGTTTTAAATAATATAACACCCTGCTGTAATCCTTCTATTGGGGCTGGTCTTAAGCCCGCGACTTGTAAGAGTGTTTCTTCTGGAATAACATCAGCAAAATTGTTTTTGAATTTAACTAAAATTTCTTCTTTTGTTACTGTCTCCGATGAAGTAGTGTTTTTTTTTATAAAATCGCATCCAACACAAAGTATCAACAATAAAACTGTTAAGCTTAATAATCTTTTCATTTTGATTTTACAACTCTCTTTAAAATTAATTCCGCAGTAGAAAAAAGCTTTTTGTCTAAACTAATCGCCTTTTCAATTTCTGATTTATTTAAAATTTCTATAACTTCACTATCATTAATCAAAAGCTCCTTAAAATCTTCTTGATTATTCCAGGAAGCATGGGCAATTCTTTGAACTATTTGATAAGATTTCTCTCTACTAAGTCCTTTCTTTATCAACATATCTAAAACATTTTGAGAAAAAATAACACCTCGTGATTTCCAAATATTAGAAAGCATATTTTCTTTATATACATTTAGATTTTTTAACATGTAGCCCGTTCTCCGTAACATAAAGTGAGTTAAGATTGAAGAATCTGGCCCTATTACTCTTTCAACTGATGAATGACTTATATCTCGTTCATGCCAAAGAGGAATATTCTCAAAAGATGCAACAGTATTGGCTCTAACAATCCGCGAAAGACCGGTTAGATTCTCAGAGAGTATTGGATTTCTTTTGTGCGGCATTGCTGAAGAGCCCTTTTGGCCTTTCGCAAAAGGTTCTTCGACTTCAAGGACTTCTGTTCTTTGCATATGTCTAATCTGCACTGATATTCTTTCTATCAAAGAAGCAATAAAAGATAATGAAGTAAAATAATCCGCATAATAATCTCTATTTAATATTTGACTACTTATATTTGCGGGCTTGAGTTTAAGTATAGAGCAAGCTTTCGATTCAATCTTTGGTAATATGTTTGAGTAAGTGCCTACTGGACCAGACATTTTACCTACTCTACAAATATCAACGGAGCTATCTAGTCTTTTACGTGCACGCTTTGCTTCATCAAGCCAATTTGCGACTACAAGGCCAAAGGTTGTAACTTCAGCATGGATACCATGTGATCTACCTATGATTGGAGTTCTAATATGTTTTTTTGCTAGTCTTGAAAGAATCTTTATTAACTCATTTAATTCAATTCTAATTAAATTGCCAGATTCAACAATAAGTAACGACAAGGATGTGTCTAAAACATCAGAAGATGTTAGACCCATATGAACAAACCTTGAATCTTTACCTATTGATTCTGAAAGATTTGTTGTAAAAGCAATTACATCATGTTTTGTGATTTTTTCTATTGAATTAATTCTTTTAACAGAAAACTTTGCTTTTTTCTTTATATTTCTTGCTGAGGATTTCGGTATATATCCGTAGTAGCTCCATGCTTCACATACGGCTATTTCAACATCAAGCCATTTTTGGTATCTGTTCTCGTCCGACCATACTGACCTCATTTCGTCTAATGAATATCTTTCAATCATAGAACCACTAAAAGAATATTACCACAACATTCTCTGTTTCATTGTTCTAAACTTGTTAATTAGAGCTCATACTTTATAATTTGGTTTATGACTCCATTAAGAATAATTTTTTCTATAATTAGTGCAATTGCCGGTTTCTGGCTAACTTTAACAAATCTGGATGCCGGGGATTTAATATTGCCATATTCAGTTGGTATGGGTATTTTTTGTGCGCTTATAACCTTTTTCTTTGTTTATTATTCAGAAAGATTATTTGCAAATTTAAGCGCTAAGGCATTAGTTGGAGCAACAATTGGGGTTGCTGGATCCTTACTGCTATTCTTAACTTTTGCATATTTTTCACAAATAGTTGGTCTACATGATAAATATCCTATATTTACATATCCAATAGTGTTTCTTTCCATTCTTTGTTTAGGTATTGCCGTAGGATTAAAAAAAGGCGCTGACCCAGAGCCTGAAAAAAGAACGCCAGAGAATTATTTCTTTGCAAAAGTATTAGATACAAGCGCAATAATTGATGGACGAATATCGGATATATCTGAAATCGGATTCATAGAAGGTGAAATAATAGTTCCACAATTTGTAATACGTGAATTACAGTGGATTGCGGATTCGCCTGATTCTTTAAAAAAAGTTCGTGGAAGACGTGGCCTTGAGGTACTTAAAAAAATGCAAGATCAAAAGAATGTAAAAGTAAAAATAGTTGATAGAGATTTCACTAGCATTAAGGAAGTTGATTTAAAGTTAGTTCGCCTTGCTAAAGAACTTAAAGGACATTTGGTTACAAATGATTTTAATTTAACTAAAGTCGCAAATTTACAAGGTGTGAGAGTTTTAAATGTTAATCAATTGGCAAACTCCCTAAGGCCTGTTATTTTGCCAGGGGAACATATGAAAATTAAAGTTATAAAACAGGGTAAAGATGAAAATCAAGGTGTAGGTTATCTTGATGATGGAACTATGGTAGTTATTGATAATGCTAAAAAACATATCAGTCAAGAAATTAACATAATAATAACAAGCGTGATTCAAACCCCAACTGGTCGAATGATTTTCTCTAAGCTTGGAGACATTAGAGATAAAGATAGCGCCATATCTAACAATTAAGAATGTCAAAAAAGAAATTATCTTTTATATTAACCTCAGCTGGAAACGGAACTAGGTTCGGAAAAACAAATAAGGGGAAACAATTTGAATTGATAAATGATTTCCCTGTTATGATTTATTCTTTAAAATCTATACTGAGAATTAAAAATGTTGATCAAATTATTATAACTATTAATAAAAAAGTCGGCACACCATATATTGAAAAATTATTAAAAAAATATTCAATTAAAAAGAAAATAACTGTCTGTTATGGTGGTACAACAAGAGCAAGAAGTGTATTCAATGCGTTTCAGAAAATTAATGCTGACACTGGGATGGTAATTATTCATGACTCAGCGAGACCAAACATTGATACTAGAATAGTAAATAAGATGATTAAGTCTATGGGAAAGTATCAGGGCATAATATTGGCTTCCAAAATTCAAGATACCGTTAAAAAAGCCTCTGGGAAAAATTTAATTAACGAAACCGTGGAAAGGGATAAGCTATGGTGTGCTGAAACACCACAAATTTTTACATATTCTTCGTTAAAGAAATGTTACGAATCTGATTTAAAATTCACAGAATATACTGATGAGGCTCAGCTTCTTGAAAAGAATGGATACAAAGTCAAGCTATATGAAAATAATAAATTTAATTTAAAGATAACTACAAAAGAAGACTTAAATATGTATAAACTATTACTTAGAAATGTATAGGATTGGCCTAGGGTACGACATCCATAAGTTGACAAAAAACAGAAGCCTGTTTATTGGTGGGATTCGTATACCATCGGCTCTAGGGCTTGAGGGTCATTCTGATGCTGACTTATTGTTACACACCATCTGTGATTCAATTCTTGGAGCATTAGCAAAAGGTGATATAGGAACTCATTTTAGTGATAAGGATCCGAAATATAAAAATAAAAAGAGTGCTTATTTTTTAAAAGAAGTTCTAAAAATAATGGAGTTAGAAAACTATACAATAGAAAATATTGATTCAACTTTAATATGTGAAAAACCTAAACTCTATAAATACAAAACAAAAATAAGAAAATCATTAGAAAAGATGTTAAAAATACCTAAAGAAAATATTTCAGTTAAAGCAACCACGAAAGAAGGCTTAGACTCAGTAGGAAAAAACCTGGCAATTGCATGTAAAACTATTATTTTGCTAAAAAGAAACTAATTTAATGAAATATGAATTTTTAAAGAATGGGTTCTTGGGAACTAAAAATCCGCCAATTAAAAAGACTCGCGTAATAATAATTCCTTTTGGACTAGAACATTCAGTAAGCTATGGGAAAGGAACATCTAATGGACCAAAAGAAATAATCAAAGCTTCTCATCAAATAGAACTTTATGATGAAGAATTAAATTATGAGCCATACGAGCAAATTGGCATTAGAACTCTAAAATCTAAAAATATTCCAAAAAAAACAAATATGGCTCTTAATGATTTAGAAAAAAGAGTTTTAAGTGTTATAGGTATGAACAAGCTGCCTATTACACTTGGTGGTGAGCATACGATATCAATTTCGTCGATTCGAGCTTTAAAAAGAAAGTTTAAAAACTTTACGATTGTTCATTTTGATGCACATGCCGATCTTAGAAATTCTTATCAAGGCAAAAAAAATTCTCACGCTTGTGTAATGCGAAGATGCATGGAAATCGCCGATGTAGAAGTAGTTTCTATAGGAATAAGGAGCTTATCAAAAAAAGAAAGAGATTTTTTTGAGGATAATAAAAATAAAATAAAAATCTTTTGGGCAAAAGACAAAAAAAAGTGGAAAAACATAGAAAAGCATATAAAAGGTAAAAATGTATATATTACTTTTGATTTAGATGCTTTCGATCCAAGCCTTATCCCAGCAACCGGCACACCAGAGCCCGGAGGGCTTTTTTGGGACGAAGCCATTAAGATAGTTAAAGCTATAGTTTTAAATTCCAATATTATTGGTGTTGATATTAATGAATTAGCTCCAATCAAAGGCATGCATTCCTCAAACTTTATTGCAGCGAAATTATGTTACAAGATAATCTCCTATGTTTTTCATTACAAAAAAGACAATAAAAGAAGATAGTGTATATTTATATTGTTAAATTAAATATGGAGGTATAAAATTATGGCACATTCATTACCTGATTTAGGTTATGCGTATGACGCGCTTCAACCTCATATAGATGCTAAAACGATGGAAATACATCATTCTAAACACCATCAAACATATATAACCAACTTAAATGCTGCTTTAGAAAGCTACCCTGAGTTGTTTAAAAAGAGTGTCGATGAACTATTAACTAACCTTGAAGGTATACCTGAATCTATTCGGGTTCCAGTTAGAAATGGTGGAGGTGGTCACTCTAATCACTCTCTATTTTGGAAAATAATAGCACCTGGTGGTAGCAGTTCTCCAGAAGGAAAGATTGCTGATCTGATTAATTCTGACTTTGGTGATTTTGATAATTTCAAAAAGGAATTTTCTGAAAAAGCAACAAAACAATTTGGGAGCGGATGGGGTTGGCTATGTCAAGATAAGGCAGGAAAGCTAGTTTGCATTTCTACACCTAATCAAGATAGTCCTTTGTCTTCAGGGCTCAATCCATTACTTGGTATTGATGTTTGGGAACATGCTTATTATCTAACATATCAAAATAGACGACCAGATTACATTAAAGCTTTTTGGGAAATTGTTAACTGGCAAGCAGTTGAAGAAAATCTAAAATAGATGAAAAAAAAATATTCGTCAGTTGTTACTACCGGTCTAGACAAAGCTCCAAACAGAGCAATGCTTAGGGCTGTTGGTTTTTCTAACCCTGATTTTGACAAGCCTATGATTGGTGTTGCTTCCACATGGGCTATGGTAACTCCATGCAACATGCATATAAATAAATTAGCAGAATATGCTTCCAAAGGAGCTAATACTAATGGTGGAAAATCTATTATCTTTAATACAATCACTGTATCTGATGGAATATCAATGGGAACCCCGGGGATGAAATATTCTCTTATCTCAAGAGAAGTAATTGCTGATTCAATTGAAACAGTAACCGTTGCTGAAGGATTTGATGGAATTGTAACTATAGGAGGCTGTGACAAGAATATGCCTGGCTGTCTAATTGCAATGGGGAGATTAAATAGACCATCCATCTTCGTATATGGAGGATCTATATTGCCAGGAATATATAAAAAAAAGCCTGTAGACGTAGTATCAGTTTTTGAAGCTGTAGGATCATATTCCAATAAAACTATATCAAAAGAAGAGCTATTAAGAATTGAAGAATGTGCTATACCTGGACCTGGTTCATGTGGTGGCATGTATACAGCTAACACAATGGCATCAGCAATTGAGGCTTTAGGGATGAGTTTGCCTGGCAGCTCAACACAAATTGCTGTTTCAAAAAACAAGGAAAGAGATTGCATAGAATCCGGAAAAGCATTGATAAATTTAATAAAAAAAGATATTAAGCCAAAAGACATTATGACTAAAAAAGCATTTGAAAATGCTATAACTGTTACTATTGCTCTCGGTGGATCTACTAATGCTGTACTCCATTTATTAGCAATGGCAAGCTCGATAGGGGTTAAGCTTGATATTGATGATTTTACGAGAATTGGCAAAAGGGTTCCGGTATTAGCAGATTTAAAGCCTAGCGGCACCCATATGATGGCAAAGTTTTGTGAAATGGGAGGCTTGCCACCTTTTCTAAAAAGATTATTAGACAATGGTTTAATCCATGGTGATTGTTTAACAGTTACTGGAAAAACAATTAAAGAAAATCTTAGAAATATAAAAGATAATTTAGGTATAAGTGTTATAAGAGAAATTCAGAATCCTATAAAAAAAGATAGTCACATTATAATTATGAAAGGAAATATATCTCCTGATGGAGCAGTAGCAAAAATATCTGGAAAAGAAGGACTATCGTTTGAAGGTAAAGCAGTGGTTTTTAATTCAGAAGAAGATTGTATGAAGGCGATTTTAAAAAAGAGAATTAAAAAAGGTAACGTCGTTGTTATAAGATACGAGGGGCCAAAAGGTGGTCCTGGAATGAGAGAAATGCTTGCTCCAACCTCTGCTATCATGGGTCAAGGTCTTGGCTCTGAAGTAGCACTAATAACAGATGGCAGATTTTCAGGTGGAACCCACGGATTCGTTGTTGGACATATAACACCAGAAGCTTTTGATGGTGGAATAATTGCATTCATAAAAAATGGGGATATTATCAAGATTGACTCATCCTCTAACACACTAGAATTAAAAGTTAGCAAAAAAGAGCTTTCTTTAAGAAAGAAGAAATGGAAAAAACCTTCGCAAAAACATTTAACTGGAGCAATATATAAATATTCTGTTCTTGTAAGTTCGGCTTCGAAAGGTGCCATCACAGATGGTAAAATTAAATAACATGAATAATTTAAAAGGAAAAAATATTTTGCTTGGTGTTACAGGAGGTGTCTCAATCTATAAGTCGTGTGAGCTTGTTAGATCTCTGGTAAAAGAAGAAGCTATTGTAAATGTTGTCATGACTTCAAATGCCGAAAAATTTGTAAGTAGTATGACATTTCAATCTCTTTCTGGAAGGAAAGTTTATACAAACATGTATGAGACCGATGAATCTAGCATATCTCATATAAACCTAGCGGATAATGCTGATTTAGTAATTATTTGTCCTGCTACTGCAAATTTTATTTCAAAATATGCAAATGGAATTGCTGACAATTTGCTTCTGAATATACTAATGGCAACAGAGTCGGATGTAATAGTATGCCCTGCGATGAACGTAAACATGTACAACAATCCTTTAATACAAGAGAACATAAGTAAACTAGAGAAACTGGGAATTGAATTTGTAGAACCAGGTACAGGAGAATTAGCATGTGGCTGGGAAGGAAAAGGAAGACTTGCTGATTTAGACAAGATCTTAATGTCAATTAAAAAAAAAGTCTCGAGTAAGGACTTCGAAAAAGAAAAAGTACTAATTACTTGTGGAGCAACAAGGGAATATTTAGATCCAATAAGATTTTTATCTAACCCATCATCGGGAATAATGGGTTTTTGTTTAGCGAATGAATTCTACTTTAGAGGTGCTGACCTAGAAATAATTTCTGGATACGTAGAAGAAAATTTTGAATATTTTCCTAATTATTTTAAGTATGAATCGTCGGATAAAATGGCAGAACATATAATGAAGGATTTAGATAACTATTCTGTCATTATCAAATCAGCGGCTGTTGGCGATTTTAAATTCAAACAAAAGAAGAATAAAAAACTCAAAAAAAATAATGGTGAACTATTTTTTGAGATGGAAAATACAATCGATATTTTGGAACAAATTGGTCTAAATAAAAAAGATACACAAATTCTTGTTGGGTTCTCAGCTGAAACTGATGATGTAATCAACAATTCATTGGAAAAAATCCATAAAAAGAATTTGGATTTAATAGTTGCAAATGATGTATCAAAGAAAGGGTCAGGTTTTGGAAGTACTAAGAACTTCTCGTTTTTAATATCTAAAGATGGTACTTCGAAAGAACTAGGTCTGATTTCAAAAGAATTACTATCGAAAGAAATTGCCGACAAAGTAAAGGAAATCAGACAAAGTTCAAACTAAAAAATTAAATCAATAACTAAAAGAATTCAGATCTTATGTTTAAAGTACTGAATCCTTACAAGCTTTTGAAACTCTAAATTTAACAACTTTCTTAGCTGGAATTTGAATAGCTTCTCCAGTCTGTGGGTTTCTTCCCATTCTAGCTTTTCTATCTACTAGTACTAATTTACCCAACCCTGGAATTGTAAAACTTCCATTATTTTTAGCTTCACTACAGGCTAATCCTGCTAATGTATCCAAATATCTAGCTGCATCAGCTTTAGATATTCCTAGACTTTCTGCTAAAGTTGATGTGATTTGTGATTTTGTAAGTGCCATTGTTAAAATCCTCCAATAAATATAGCGTTTTATCTTATTTCCATATAATAGTTTTTTAAGAGTAAAATTGCAAATTTTATCTAATAAAATCATGTATATTATCCCCTAAAGGGCCTCTAATGAAAAAAAAGCTTTTTAAATTCTTTTTGATTTTCGCACTCCTTATAATCGTGGGTTTTTACTACCAATATGGCAATAGGAGCTCTGTTCAGCCTGAATTTCCTAGTAAAAGAGTGCTAGTTATAGATAGAAAAGTCAGTAATTTCAATAAAAAATTGAGAATGTTTGCAAAACTTTACAGCTCCAAATCAATTGATGTTATTGCTGAAGTAGATGGGACTATTGAGGCAAGAAACTATGAAATAGGCGATTTTGTTAATAAAGATGATGTAATTCTGAAGATGAAAGATACTCGCAAATTGCTAGAACTAAAAGAGGCTGAAGATTTATTAAATTCCCATAAATCTAGACTTGATGAAGCAGCTAGGAATTATAAAAATGCAATCTCGCTATACGGAAAAGAAATAATTTCATCGAGCGAATTAGATACAAAGAAAAATTTGTTTAATCAATCTAAATCTGAACATGATGCACAAGAAGCAAGATATAAAAAAGTTTTATGGGAATTTCATAATCTAAATGTGGTGGCACCATTCAATGGATATATTAATAAATTTTATCAAGATGTGGGACAAAAAGTTACAAGAGGAAAGAAATTATTTAAATATGTAGATAATTCGTACCTTATAGGTAAATCTAAATTGAGTTCGGATAATGCAAGAAAGATTCTGCGATCTTCGAAAATCATACAAGCAATAAAAGAAGATGAAACATTCAGTCCCGAAATTATAGGAATTAGTAGAAAGATTGACAAAGAGACTGTTACTTATGTGCTTGAATTTAAGATAGACAATTCTAGCGATAAGTTTATACCAGGAGAAGTTATAGAAATTGAAATAGAAATAGAAAAATTTGAGAACTACATAGCAATTCCTAGTAAAGCTATTTTAAATGAGGGTAGTAAATCTTTTATTTTTATAGAAACTAACGGAAAAGCAAAAAAGATTAATGTAAAACCAATACTATTGAATAGTAATGAATCTATAGTGGAATCGGAAAGTATCCCTGAACTTACTAGAATAATAGTAGAAGGCTATTCTGGGCTTGAAGATGGCAACAAGGTTAAGGTAATCAAATAATTAATGAAACTTATTGACTATTCAATAAAAAATCCAGTTTTTTCTAACCTATTAATGGCAACAATAATAATTTTTGGCCTTTACGTTGGTTTTAATTTACCAAAAGAACTTTTTCCATCCGTTGGTTTCGAGAAAGTAACAATATTGACAATACATGAAAACTCCACGGCAGAAGATGTGGAAAAATTAATTACCATTCCCATTGAAGATAAAATCTCTAGCATTTCTGGAATAAAAAATATAAAGTCTCAATCATCTGAATCTCGTTCATTTATTATTGCAGAACTATTTGCAGATGAAGACACTGAAGAAATAGCTCAAGAAATAAGGTCTGAAATTTCACAAATTAAAAATGACTTACCTGATGATATAGATGATCCAATAATAAAAGATGTAAAAGGTAGTGCTCCCTTAATTAATGTTTCTATAGGAAGCAATGGCGACAAGAATGAATTGAGGTTTTACGCAAAGCGCTTAAAAGACAAGCTTGAAAGATTAGGTTCTATTGAAAGCTTAATAGAGTCTGGATATGGAGAATTGGTTTTTTGGATTTATATTGATCAGAAAAAATTACTCCAATACAACATAAATATAAATGAAGTAATCGATTCTATAAAATCGAGAAATATAGATCTTCCTGCGGGTGCCTTAGAGCTTGGTAATCAAGAATATACAATTAGGACCAAAGGTAAAATTGAAAGTATTTATGAATTAGAAGGTATCCCATTAAATAAAAAAATTAATAAAATGCCTATGATACTAAAAGATATTGCAAGAATTGAGCTTGGCCAAGAAGAAGATATGACACTATCAAGAATTAATGGTTTTGCCTCAATATCTTTTTGGATAGAAAAACAAAAGAATAAGGATGCAATAGAAACAGTAGAAAAAATAAAAGATGTTATTAAAAACTTCAAGAAAACACTCCCTGATGGTATAGAGGTTTTTGTTTCTAACGACTCCTCTTATTGGGTTAAAGGACGTTTTGATTCAATGGTTAAGACTGGAATTTATGGAATCATCGCAGTCTTGTTAATACTATCAATGTTTCTTGATTATAGATCTGCGTTTCTTGCTGCACTAGGGCTTCCTGTTGCCTTTTTTGGAGCTTTTATTCTTATGCAGTACACTGGCGAATCTTTAAACGTAATCACAATGTTTGGCTTAATAATGGTTCTGGGGATAGTTGTTGATGATGCAATTATAGTAGTAGAAAATGTTAAAAGATATATTCAAAAGGGCCTCCCACCCAAAGAGGCAGCTTCAAAAGGTGCCAAGGAAGTAGCATGGCCAGTTATTGCTACAATAATGACAAATATTGCCTCATTGTTTCCCATTCTTCTTGCACAGGGTACATTAGGGATTTTTCTATCGATAATTCCTCAGGTTGCAATATTTGCTTTAGTTTTTTCCTTGGTAGAAGCATTAACAATATTACCATCTCATTGTGCAGATTTTGTAAGAGTGACTAAGGATACGGGATTTTTTGTACAACAGTTCGAAAAGTTAAGAAGGAAATATTTAAGAATTCTAATAGCTTGCCTAAGAATGAAATATAAAGTCCTAGCGCTTTCTTTTGGATTGCTATTATTAACCACTTTTATACTATTAAAGATTCCCTTTGTTCTTTTGTATTCATCAGATATCAATCAATACTTAATAAAAATTCAAAATTCATCAAATTACAGCCTAAATTTAACTGCCGAGAAAGCATCTCAAGTTGAAGAAATTGTAAAAAGGAATACTTCTCCAAAATTATTAAAGAATTATTTGACTACTTTGGGCGTAGATTTCTCCAAAAAACCTCCTCAATATGGAGACCACATATCTAATGTATTAGTTCAATTTCATGACTTTGAAGAAAGAGATACAAATGGATTAGAGTCTATGAAGAAGATTCAGAAGATTGTTGGTGAAGAGATTGTCGGCCCTGCAAGTATAGAATTTGTACAAACTACTGGGCCACCAAAAGGTAAGGATCTTGATATAAGGATCATAGGTGATGACACACTAATATTAAATGAAATCAGCAAAGAACTAAAAGCTTTCCTTAGATCAAAAAAAGGTGTTTATGGTGTAAGCGACAATCTAACTTTTGGAAAACCTAGATTAAGTTTGAAAATTGATGAACAAAAAGCAGCAATGTATGGAGTAGATACAAAAACGGTAGGGAAAGAAATAAGATTGTTGATTGATGGAATTGAGATAGATAACACACGTGTAAATGATGAAGAAGCAAAAATAAAATTAAAAATAGAAAACCAGTGGGAAAAACAATCTATTGAAAATATTTCAAACCATCTAGTTGTTAATTCTAGAGGAGAATTCGTACCTATTTCAAATTTTTCCAAAGCTGAGATAAGTTCCAATCTATTAGGAATTTCTAGATACAATAGACAAAGAGCTGCAAGTGTTACTGCAGAGATTGATGAAGATATTACTACACCAAGAGAAGTAATTAATAGTGCATTAAAATTCTACAAAACAATAGAGAATAATTATCCTGACTACAAACTTGTCCTAGCAGGTGAAGAACAAGACACTAGAGAATCACTGGAAAGCGTAAAGAGAGCATCTATAATTTCTATTTTGTTAATCTACTTGATACTAGCTACTATTCTAAGATCTTACATTCAACCGATACTAATAATGTCTGTGCTCCCTTTTACAATCATTGGAGTAACAGTAGGAATATTGTTACGTGGTGATCCTATATCTATAACAGGTTTGATAGGAGTAGTCGCTCTTCTTGGCGTAGTTGTTAATGATAGTTTAATATTGATGAATTTCATTAATAAAAGCGCAAGTAAAAATGGATTCGGCTTCTCAGTATTTTATTCAGCAAAAAATAGATTTAGAGCAATAATTTTAACTACACTAACGACATTTGGAGGCTTAGCAACATTAATGTTTCAAACTAGAGGAGAGGCTGCTTACTTGGCTCCAATGGCAATCTCTCTAGGTGTTGGCCTAGCCTTCGCAACTTTAATTACTCTTGTTCTCATACCATCCCTTTATCTAGCTTTTATTGATTTTAAGAAAAGATTTTCTGGTATACGAACCTAAAGTAATTCTGAAATTTTAAATATAGGATTGTAATCTATTTCCTTTTTTAGGAACTTCTCAATCGCTCCCATTTCTCTATCCACTATAGATAGTATTAATACAACCTCGCAATTAATTTCTTCTAAATGATCTATCGTTCTCAATATAGATCCACCAGTGGAAACTACATCTTCCACTATTACAACTTTCTGGTTTGATATGTCTGGTCCTTCGATTCTTTTCTTTGTACCATGTTCTTTATCGCTGGATCTCACAAGAAATCCTTTGAAGGAATTATGATCTAATGATGCTTTTTGTAGAATTGCACCTACTATTGGGTCAGCGCCTATCGAAGGGCCTCCTACTATATTTAGATTACAATCTAAGATTTGGTTGTAAAAAATATCTGCAATATAGCCTAAAGTAACAGAAGAAAGAGTGCTAATCCTAGCATCAATATAGTAATCACTCTTTTCTCCTGATGACAGTACAAATTCTCCCTTTAGGATTGATTCTTTTTTTAATAAATCTAGTAGCAAATTTTTCATAAAAACTTTTTATATGCAATGATTATTTTGAGTTAAAATAAAGATATGTCAAAGTTTCCGCCCGGTGTTAATCAAGCTGTAGGTTATACATTTTTAGACGCGCTATATGAAAGAAGATCTAGAAGATTTGCCATGGGTGGAGAGATAGACGAAGGTCCTTTAAAATTTAAATCATCTCATAAGCCCATCCCTTTGAGTGAAATTGAAGAAGCGATACTTGTTTGGAATGGCTTAGGTATTAAAAATATAAATCTTTCTGATTTTCCCCCTCATAAAGGTCTTGACCTAGAAGTTAAATTTATGAGCAAAACTATTGCTTCCTTAGGTGATATTCATAGAACAGAACTTTTTTATACAAATGACGATGGTCTTTACCTAGTTAAGTTACACGATCAACTTCCCTCGGACCTGAAAGGGATAGAAGGTCTTACTAGAGAGAAAAAAATCGAAAAAATTATTGAATTATTTAAAGCATCAAGGATTAAAATTCACGATGGAAGGGCAGATCTGCCTCCTGTACCCCCTGGTCTCGCTATTCATAATACGTGGAGCGTAAATAAGCCTGGAACAACACTCATGATGCCTGTAACTGATTTAAGTGCCGGTTTAATTAACATCCTATTCTTCTATATGCGTGATGGTCATAGATTTCATTTTATTGATGAATTAAAAAAAATGCAGCCAGCTGGTACACAGAAATGGATCAATGATGGCTATATTGATACAAGTAAGCCTGTACCTCTAATCGAAGCTGAGCTTAGATTCGCAAACGGCTATATAGCTGAACAACCAATGTTTTGTCAAAATGTAGCACTCACTCAACAAATATTGGGGCTTGGTGGTTGGATGTTTAGCGGATTTCAGAGTCGTTATATGTTAGGAGCAGATGACAATTATAAAGGATTAGGATTTACATGTATTAAAGCTAATGATCAAGATTGGGGTGAAGCTGTATCGAAAGCTCCTGTAGGGCTAGACAAGCTTTTTGAAGCTTATTCACCTCCATACTATTCTAATATGAATGAAGCCGTTGAAGCTTTTAATGATATGAAATGGTCAAATTGGGAAGAAAAATTTATGCCTTATAAAGATCCTACTGGGGTTTTAAAAGATACTCCTAGACCTTCAAAAAAAGAAATAGAAATAGTTAAAGATATTTGCACTTATTTATATGAAACTTACGGAAGATTTCCAGCATTCTCAGATGCTATGTATTGTAGAATGATGGTTCAGAATCATCATATTGATTTGGATTTCTATGACAAATTTTATCCAAAAGGGGCTTATACAGAAGCTCACAAAAACCATTTTGCAAATTGGCATCCTGAGATTGAAGATCCTTTTAAAAAATAGCTTAGCTGGATAGATTAGTGAACTTCTAGTCCCATTCTAGAGAACCGGCAGTTTGATACTCTGTTACTCTAGTTTCGAAGAAGTTCTTTTCCTTAGATAAATCAACAGCTTGAGACATCCAAGGGAACGGGTTTTCTGTATCATAAACTCTTGGTAAATCTATACGCTCGAGTCGTCTATCAGCAATATATTCAACATATTGAGAAAATTGATCTGGGTTAATGCCAAGTAAACCTTCAGGGCAAGCATCATACGCATATTGTTTTTCAAAATCCACAGCCTTAACAATTAAATCAGAAATTTTCTTTTTGAAATCTTCAGTCCAAATCACTGGATTTTCTTCCTTTATGGTATTAATCAAATCGCATCCAAAAGCTAGATGAATGCTTTCGTCTCTCATTATATATTCAAACTGTTCTCCTATGCCAATCATTTTATTCTGTCTTTTTAGTGCTAACATCATTGCGAATCCAGCATAAAAGAATATTCCTTCCATTATTACGTAATACCCTACGATATCATGCAAGTATTTTTGGATATCTTCATTTGATTTTATTTCAAAATTTGGATCCATAATCGATTTTGTTAGACTTACTACAAAATCATCTTTCTCTTTTATCGAAGGTATAGTTTCATACATGTTGTAAATATAATCAGGATCAAGACCTAAACTATCGCAACAATAAATAAAAGTATCAGTATGTACAGCTTCTTCATATGCTTGTCTAAGCAAATACTGTCGCGCTTCTGGATTTGTAACATGTTTGTACACAGTCAAAACAATATTGTTGGCAGTAAGAGACTCTGCAGTGGAAAAGAATCCTAGGTTCCATAAAATCATTCTTCTTTCTGTCTCTGACAAAACCTCTTTTGATTTCCACTGTTCAACATCTTTTTGCATAGAAACTTCTTCTGGGGTCCAGTTGTTTGCAACACCATTTTTATAATGCTCTCTGGCCCACATATAGGTCATTGGCAAGATTTTGTTAGGATCTGTTTTTGAATCATTACTTAAAATAGACATAGTCTTTTCTCCTTATTATTGACATGCTTCACAGTCTGGATCCATCAAGCTGCAGACTGTTACATCATTTGCTGATTTTTCTTCTTTTACTGTATCTTCTTCTGTTTTGTCTTCAATCTTTTTATATTCTCTTTTTTGAGTATAACCATACTTATTTGCATCCAAGGTAGATTTTTCAATTTGTGTAGCTGCTAATGTTCGTAAATAATAAGTTGTCTTCAATCCCAGCTTCCATGCATTAATATAAATTTCACTAAGAAGTTTTCCTGAAACTCCTTGCATGAAAATATTATGAGACTGGCTCTGATCAATCCATTTACCTCTAACTGCAGTATGTTTCAGTAAAGTGATTGGATCTATTGAAAAAGCCTCTTTGTATTTATCTTTTAAATTTTCAGGTATTTCTTCTATCTGATCAAGATTGCCATCAAAGTACTTTATTTTCTCTAACATATCTTGAGACCAGAGGTCTAGTTTCTTTAGGTCATCAACTAAATATGAATTCACAACTGTAAACTCTCCACTAATGTTAGATTTTACATATATATTTTTGTAAATTGGCTCTATACAAGGAAAACAACCGGCTATATTCGATATTGTTGCTGTAGGAGCAATTGCCATTGTGTTAGAATTTCTCATTCCATGTTTCTTCACTTGCTTTTTAAGTTTGTTCCAGTCGAGAGAAGTAATCTTATTTATTTCAATTCTATCTTTTCTTTCTTCCTCTAATAATGAAAGCGTATCTAGCGGGAAAATGCCTCTATCCCATTTTGATCCTTTAAATGATTCATAAGAACCCCGCTCTTTTGATAAATTAGAAGATGCAAGAATAGCGTTATATGAAATGAACTCAAGGAGTTGATCTGAGAAGTTAAGAGATTTGGGGGATTCAAAGGGTAAATCTATTTTAAATAATGCGTCTTGCAAACCCATTATTCCTAGTCCTATTGGTCTATGTTTGAAATTTGAATTTTTTGCCTCTATTGTTGGGTAAAAATTCAAATCAATTACATTATCAAGCATTCTAATGGCAGTTTTAACGGTTTTTTCTAATAATGCTCTATCTAACTTTTTGTCCTCATCAACATGCTTTTCAAGATTGATTGAGCCTAGATTGCACACAGCTGTTTCGTCTGCAGAGGTATTTAATGTTATTTCAGTGCAAAGATTAGAACTATGTACAGTACCAACATGATCTTGTGGAGATCTAACATTGCAAGCATCCTTAAAAGTTATCCAAGGATGTCCTGTTTCGAATATTCTGGTTAGCATTTTTTTCCAAAGCTCTGGTGCATGGATCTTCTTAAATTTCTTAATCTTTCCTTGATCAATTAAAGATTCATATCTTTCATAGGCTTCTTCAAATTTACTTCCATGTAAATCATGGAGATCTATAACTTCTTCTGGAGAAAACAGAGTCCACTCTTTTTCTTCAATCACCCTTTTCATAAATAAGTCTGGTATCCAATTTGCTGTATTCATGTCATGAGTTCTTCGTCTATCGTCTCCTGTGTTTCTTCTTAAATCTAGAAAGTCTTCTATATCTAAATGCCATGTTTCTAAGTATGCGCACGTAGCCCCTCTTCTTTTCCCGCTCCTATTAATAGCAACGGTTACATCATTTGCGATTTTTAAAAAAGGAATTACTCCCTGGCTGTCGACATTGGTACTGTTAATTCTTGATCCAGTTGCTCGAATGTTTGTCCAATCATTTCCTAAGCCTCCTGACCATTTTGAAAGTTGAGCATTATCACCAACACATTTAAAAATATGAGATAAATCATCCTTTACAGTTGTGAGATAACAGGAGCTAAGTTGTGGATGCGGTGTTCCGGAATGAAATAATGTTGGGGTAGAGGAAACAAACTCCATTTTTGAGAGAGCATTGTAGAACTCTAAAGTTTTCGATTCTTTATCATCCTCGTTAATAGAAACACCCATTGCTACTCTCATCCAAAATGATTGAGGTAATTCAAATCTTATATCTTCATGCTTAAGTAGATATCTTTCATATAATGTTTGGATACCAATAAATTGAAAAAGATTATCTCTATCAACTTCTAAAGAATTACTCAATTTCTCCAAATCAAAATCAAGAAGTCTTTTGTCTAGATATTCATTTTCGACACCAAACTTAATTCCTTCAATAAAAGTTCTTTTATATTCTTCATAGACTGAATCTTCATTTATAGACACTTTCATAGCCTCTTTGTATAGTCTCTGTAGAAACAAACTAGCAGAAACTTTTCCGTAGTCTGGATCGTTTTCAATAAAAGCAGTAGATGAAAGAATCAGAGCTCTTTCTATATCAGATGTCGATGCTCCATCGAATATATTTCTTGTTAATTCTTTAACAATGATATCTGGGGATGTTGTATTGGAATATTTTGCACACGCTAATGCGGCTGTCTTTCTAACTTTTTGAGGATTAAATAAAACAGTTGTACCATCTTTTTTTCTAATCTTTAATTTGCCTAATTCAGCTTTCTGAGAAATTTTTTCTTTTAGTACTTCACGTTCTTTTGTTCTTTCTGCTCTATAAATAATATATCTACGAGCAACATTAAACATATCAGCCCGTATAAGATGTTTCTCAACTATATCTTGGATGTTTTCTACGTTTGGATAAAAATCTATAAATCTAGAAAAAATTTCATCTTCTATTGAAGCAACAACTTCTTGTATTTTGGACTCTTCAAAGTTTTCTTCTCCGGCTTTAACCGCTGCAGTTATTGCATTATGTATTCGCTTAGAATCAAAATCTACTACATCTCCGGATCTCTTAACAACAAGTACTTCATCAATCTGATTCATAGTGTATTCCTCCAAATCTGAATTAACACTTTAGAGGCAAAGAAGAGCTAACGGGGTGCAAAAGGGGGTATTTTCAACTCTTCTTCGCCCCAAGGTATAATCACCAAAAATAACTGCTTTAAAAGACTAAATTATCAATATATTGTGATTACTTTCTCATTAAACCACTATATATAGTAGTAGTCAAGGAAAATTTTAAAAAAATAAAAATCAATGATTTAGAATATTTAGGTATGTTCTGCTTTTAAAACCAACTTTCTTATCAACTCATCAAAGATTAATTTATGCAGCGGGAAGATCGAATACCAGTATACATAACCCCAAAATCCTTTTGGTTCGAAAATCGCGGAGAGCACCAAAAAAGTCTTATCGTTTTGTGGCACCGCTTCTAGTTTTAACCATGCATTCCCAGGAGTTTTCAAGATTATTTTCATGAGCATTTTACGCCCTTCTTCGTATTTTTCTATCTGAAAACAATCAAACAAATCACCTTCTTCAATATTCTCTCTTTTTGGTTCTTCGAGCATCTTTCCTCCGAGTATACGGTCAATAATTTTTCTAATAGTCCACAATGGATTAAATGCCAACCATCCATTACTACCGCCTAGCGACTTAAATACTTTGAAAAGATTATCAGGTGTAGATTTTACTTCGTTAATCCTAACCTCTTCGAATCTTCCTTTGTGTTCAAAGAAACTGTAACCAGGTTTTATATCGTGTTGATTCCAAGAAGTTTCCACATATTCGCTTTTAGTTTTATTAAATGCAGACTTCATAGAGTCTTTATAATTAAGCACACTGACCTCGGGGAACATTGAGCGAGACAAGGAAGTGTCTCCTAAAAGATTATTTACAATTCCTTTCACTATAGGAACTGCAAGTAAATTTGTAATTGGCGTGACTAGCCCTACCCACCTAGCCGCTAAGCCAGGGGCCAGTATAGGCACTGTTATTATAATTCTTTTTAGATTTCTGTATTTGCAATATTGAAGCATCATATCTTTAAAAGTCATTGGTTCCGTTCCAATATCAATTTTCTTAAGCGGTAGTTTATCAATTGCCAAAACCAGATATTTTAATACATCTCTTATACTTACTGGTCTTACGTAATTGTGAATCCACTTAGGTGCAATCATAATTGGCAATTTCTCACATAAATGCCTGAGCATTTCAAAAGAAGCTGAGCCTGACCCTATTATTGGTCCAGCACGAAATTCTGTAGTAGGAAGTGCTGAACTAAGTAGATTTCCTACTTCAATACGGCTTTTTAAATGATTAGAGATATTTTTACCATCTTTTGGGGATATTCCTCCCAAGTAAATTACATGTTGAATATTTTTTGAAACAGAAATAAAGTTTAGTGCTGCTAACCTATCTAATCTTATATAGTCTTCTGAATGTGCCATAGAATGTATCAAATAAAATGCTTGGTCTATTCCTTCAGATAAATTTTTTATTGATTCAAGATTTGTCAAATCTCCTTTAAATACTTCAACATTTTTATACCAAGCTTTATTTTTAATTTTGTCAGGATCTCTTACAAGTACTCTAACTCTAATATCCTTCTCCAAGAGTCTTGGTATCAACCTCCCACCAATATAACCTGTGGCTCCTGTTACTAGAACACGTAAATTTTTTGACTTTATCTTAATATGATTACGATATGTTTCCATATTAATACAAGACTAACCAATTATTTTAAATATATTCATTTTGATATAATATAAATTGTATGAGATTCTGGAATAAAGATTTATCTGATTTAATCCTGCTTGATAATCTAATCGAAATATGGGTAGCAACACTTGTATTAAGTGTAGCCCTATTTTTATTCATGAGATTTATAAAGCATTTTGTAGAAAAAAGGCTCTTCAAATTATCTCAAAAAACAACTAATAATATCGATGACTATATATATGAAATTTTTTCATCTATATCGCCGATTTTTATCCTTATTTTCTCTATTTTTATTACATCTAAGATAATCTTCCTTGGTAAATATATATCAGAAACAATAGATACGGTTTTTTTATTGGTCGTCTTTTGGCAATTAACCAAATGGGCGATTATTCTAGCTAATAAACTTTTTTCCAAATACAAAAATATAAAGACAGATAAACAAGACATGCATGGTGTAACAGCAATTAATGGAGTGTCTGCTATTACTAAGTTTGCTATATGGCTAATTTTCTTAATGCTAGCTTTAGACAACCTAGGTGTTGACATTACTGCCTTAGTTGCAGGGCTAGGAATAGGAGGCCTCGCAATTGCCTTAGCAGCGCAAAGTATCCTAGGAGATTTGTTTGCATCTCTAACAATAATGATCGATAAACCAATTGCCATAGGAGACTATATTGTTGTTGATAACTATATGGGAACTGTAAAATCTATTGGTATTAAAAGCACTAAAATTGAAAGTCTAACTGGTGAAGAGATTATCATATCAAATTCTGATTTATTAAATAGTAGACTTCGTAATTTCGAAAAACAAAGGATGCAAAAAAGAAGGACAACTATAATGTTGGGCCTAGTATATGAAACTAGCTATGAACAGTTAAGCCAAGTTCGAGATATCTTGGAAAAGATAGTAGATGAAGCTGACAATGCTAATTATGTAAGAGCTAGTTTTGTTGAATTTGCTGATTTCTCCTTAAATTATGAACTTGTTTATGATGTATTAAGTCCTGACTATCCTCAATACATTGAAGTTAATCACAATATAAGGTTAAAAATCTTTGAGGTTTTTAAGAAAGAAGGTCTTGATTTCGCCTATCCTACAAAAACTATTCATTTAACAAAAGACTAATAATTTTCCCATAGGTATTTGTTTTAGAAGTATATATATTTTATATTCTTCAAATGAGTAAAAAAATTTGGGGCGGAAGATTTAAGAGAGGGAATAATGAAAAAGTTGAAATTTTTACATCCTCGTTGGAAGTAGATAAAGATTTGTACGCTTATGACATCAAAGGCTCTATTGCTCATGTAGAGATGCTATCAAAAAACAAGATAATTTCCTCAAAAGATAAAACAAAAATCATTAAAGCATTAAATCAAGTAAAAAGACAGATTGATAAAAATAACTTTAATTTTAAAGTTGAGCTTGAAGATGTTCATATGAACATAGAAGACGCTATTACAAAAAAAATAGGAAATGTTGGAAAAAAAGTCCACACAGCGAGAAGTAGAAATGATCAGGTTGTTACAGATGTAAAATTATTTACTAAAGACAATTTAAGTTTACTTAAAAAAAACATTATATCTTTAGAAAAGAAAATTTTAAAAAAGTCTGAAATTAATATAGATTTAATTTTTCCTTTCTACACTCATCTTCAAAGTGCCCAACCTATTTTGTTGTCACATTATTTATTGGCTTTCTTTGAAATGTTTAAAAGAGATTTGGATAGAATCAACAATGCACTTTATAGAATAGACGAGAACCCTTTGGGTTCCTGTGCAGGTGCTGGAACATCTTTTAAAATAGACAGGCTCTATACAACAAAAAAGCTGGGGTTTAGAGCGCCAACAAGGAACAGTCTTGATTCAGTAAGCGATAGAGATTTTATAGTAGACGCAATATATTGTTGTGCAATGACAATGATGCATCTTTCCAGATTCTCTGAAGATTTAGTTATCTGGCATAGCTCAGAATTTGGATTTATAGATATTGACGATCAATATACAACTGGCTCGAGCATTATGCCTCAAAAGAAGAATCCTGATATTCTTGAGCTAATAAGAGGAAGGACTGGCTTGACGTATGGAAATCTAATGAACTTATTAACCAACCTAAAAGGCCTTCCTTTGACATACAATAGAGACCTTCAAGAAGACAAATCTCCTCTTTTTGTATCTCTAAAAACAACAAATGAATGCGTTGAAATGTTTAGTGAAATTTTGACTTCGATTAAATTCAATCCTGAATCAATAGTTAGAAGCCTAGATTTAGGCTATCTTACAGCCACAGATTTGGCAGACTATTTAACTAAAAAAGATCTTCCTTTCAGAGAAGCACATAGAATTACCGGGAAAATAGTCTCCTATTGTGAAAAAAGAAATTTAAAACTCACAGAGGTAAGTCTTCAGGATTTTAAAAAATTTTCTAAATTGATTGAACAAGATATATATAAATTTATTTCGATTAATTCTTCAGTGGAATCAAAGAAATCATACGGTGGAACCTCAAAGTCTAATGTAAGAAAAATGATTAGCCAATCTAAAAAGCTATTATCAAAGATTTAATTAATTTTATTATGCTTGAGCTTAATAATTACTTGTTTAAAATTACTTAATGAGTAAACTAGAGACTTTCCCTAATAAAGTAAAGGGTCGAGACTATACAATTAATATAACTTGTCCTGAATTTACTTCATTATGTCCTAAAACTGGTCAACCAGATTTTGGAACAATCAAGATTACATACATACCTAACAAACTTTGTATAGAACTAAAGTCGTTTAAGTTGTATATGTTTTCTTATAGAAATCTAGGTGAATTTCATGAACATGTTGCAAATAAAATATTGGACGATTTTGTTGAGGCTTGCAAACCAAAACACGCCTATATCACTGCGGATTTTAATGTAAGAGGAGGAATAAAAACAGTTGTTGAAGCTGAATACAATAAGTAATTTATTTTTTGTATTAATACTATTTGTTCTTTTCCTGTTTTCATTGATTCCCGAATACTTTGCTCCTTATTCTCCTACAAAATCAGATTTTGATAATATTTTACAAACTCCATCGTCTCAGCATCTATTTGGCACCGACGAACTAGGAAGAGATATTTTAAGCAGAGTAATCTTTGGAACGAGGATATCGATATCTATTGCTGTATTTACATCTCTTATAGCACTAGTTTTTGGAACTTTGTATGGTTCGATATCGGGAATTAAGGGTGGAATACTGGATGAAGCCTTAATGAAAATTGTCGATGTTTTTTATTCTATTCCAGATTTACTTCTAATATCAATTTTTGTTCTGATTTTTGGCAAAGGAATATTGGGAATCACAATAGCTTTATCTCTATTAAGCTGGATGAGGGTAGCGCGAATATCCAGAGCAACAGTATTGGAACTCAAGAATCGGCCATTCATATTAAGTTCAAAAGTTATGGGATTTAGTGATATACGTATTATAATGAAAGACATGCTACCAAACATTGTTGCACCTCTAGTTGTTACATTTACATTTACAATACCTTCGGTAATTTTAGCTGAATCGACACTCAGCTTTTTAGGTCTAGGGATATCACCACCAAATGTAAGCTGGGGCTTGATGGCAAACAACGCATGGGAAGGAATAAGAAGCTATCCTCATTTAATAATTTTTCCTTGCTTAGCAATATTTGTTTCTACAATCACATTTCTTAGAATAGGGGATAAATTAAAAAGTATAAGTTAGATGAAGAAATATTTATTAATTATATTCTTGTTAATTACTTCTAGTGGAATTGCTGATACTTCATGTGGCAACAGCAAGAATCATCTTTACAACTCTTATTGTTACGAAAAAAATAAGAACTATAAAATGGCAATTGAGAGTTTGAATAAACTTTCTAAATATAAAGATATTGAGGATTTTCTTCTATATAGAAAGATAAAACTTCTTTCGTATAGAGAATTAAAATTAAAACAAATTAAAAATGAGATTAGAAAATTTGAATTTAATCACAACGATTCGATTTTAATGCCAAAAGTTCAGCTTATTGAAGCAGAAAGAATGTATGCAAAAAAGTCCTATACTATTCTACGTACACATCTGAAAAAAATACGTGAAAGGTATAAGTTAGATTCTACCGATAAGATGAAATTTAAATATATCCTTGCGAGAAACTCGGAGAAGCTTGGCGATGAGGACAAAGCATTTAGATTATTCAAAGAGATTTGGATTAAGAATCCTTCGTATAGATCAAAACTAGTAAGTAAAAAAGTATCTTCTCTTTCAAAAAAATTAAAAAAAGAAATAAAACAAAAGGATTCGATTTCGAGATTAAACTCTCTATTTAAAAAGAGAATGTATAGTCAATTTATTTTAGAAGCGAAAAAAATAAATTCTCCTGATATAAAAATTAAGCAGGCAATAATCAAACTTAGAAAAAAACAAAGAAAAGAGGGAAGAATCCTTCTGATTGCCATATCCAAGGGGGATTTTATTTCAACTGGCTCGGACTCAAAAGATTTAGAAGCAAAGGCTGAAGCGCTATATCAACTCTCTCTAGATGATTTAAAGATGTCAAAAGATAACTCAATTATTGCTAATAATTTGCAATTAATTTTGAAGAAATATCCGAATTTCAGTAAAAATAAAGATGCTGCCTACTTGGCTGCAAGATTATTCACTTTAGATAAGAATCATACAAAATCAAAAGGGGTATACGAATGGCTTATAAAGACGAAATCGCAAAACTATTTAAATGATGCTTTCTGGGGCATGGGATGGTCTGAATACATGCTAGAAAATTATGAACAAGCTATTAATTATTTTTCAACATTGGAACGCTCAGACAAGATTTATTATCAAGCAAAAGGTCTTTATTGGAAAGCAAGATCTTTAGAAAAAATTGGCGATATTCAAAGAGCGAGAAATATTTTTACTAAACTTTTTGATAATTACAAAGTTGGGTATTATCCATATCTAGCTTCAATTAAATTAGGTATCAAACCAAAAAGTAAAGAAGAATATCTATTATCCAAAGGAATAAGCAATAAGTTGAAAGATCAAATCAAATTACTGCGTCTTTCAAAGGCTAACAATAAATCCCGAAGAGAAGTAAGTAGTTATATAAAGAAAAGAATAAATAGTGCAAATTTTTCAGATTATTTTAATGCTTTAGAATCAATCAAGGAATTTAATATGCTTGTAAGGTTATCTTATTCATATCCATCCAAAACCCAATATAGATATCCAAAAGCGTTCACTCGTAAAATTAAAACTAACTCTGAAAACTTTGGAGTTAACAAGAATTTAATTTTAGGACTAATTAGAGAAGAAAGTTTATTTGACCCTAGCGCTACTTCAAGAGTAGGTGCAATGGGATTAATGCAGTTAATGCCAGCTACTGCAGAGAAAATAAAAAAAGAATTAAAAATTAAGACTACTCAATCTACTTACAACTCCAATATAAACATTAAGCTGGGAACTTATTATCTCTCTAAACTAATAGACGATTTTGATGGCAATCTATTTTTAGCTATCGCTGCATACAATGGTGGTCCTGCAAATGTAAAAAAATGGCTAGTTCGATTCGAAGGACTTGAGGATGATGAATTTGTAGAAAGTATTCCATTCAAAGAAACACATGGATACGTAAAAAGAGTACTTCGTAGCTATTTTTACTACATTTCAACAAATTAAAACCCCTATAAATAAAGAAGAATATCATGTCTGTCTAACTTTTCCTGCTGTTTTATAACTTTTTTCTGGACATTACTCAAATACCATTTATTATAATAAGCATACACAAATAGGGAGGCCAAAAAATGAAAAGGCTAAAACAAAAATCAAAAAGGGAATACTTAAATAAATACGACAAGTCAATGATGCCAGGAGATGCACTCACTAATGCATTAATTCCATACGCATCGCTAGGGATCTTTCTAGCATCGTTTCTGCTAATCACGGCATGGAGGATATAAGATAATGATTTTTTTAATATATTCATCTTTCATAATGCTTTGCGTCCTTGGCTGTCACATTTCTCGAGGGAGGAAGGTCAAATGTTAACAATAATCCTCCAGCTGAAAAACCTTTTAAAGTTTCCACACAATCCAGCTGTGCATTTGCCTTTCCCCTAAGCCAAGGGCTAGTAGGTTCAGCTAATGCTTGCAAAGTTTTTTAGTATTTGAAGTCCTTGCCTGCTGCTCTTCTCTGGATGGAATTGTGTAGCGTATACGTTTTCCCAGCTGATAGAAGAAACAAACTCATCTCCGTAGACTGAAACAGTGTCTGTTATATCACTACCTGTGTTTAACTTATATGAGTGGACAAAATACATCCAGGACAAGTTTTCAATATCTTCTAAAAGTTTAGATTTTTTTTTGATCTCAATTTGATTCCAACCCATGTGAGGGACTTTCAACTTATGTTTGTTAAAGTCTATTTTGTCAATATTTCCAGTGAAAATTGATAAACCCTCAACCTCTGGTGTTTCATCGCTACCTTCAAATAATATTTGCAATCCTAAGCATATACCCAAAAAGGGCTTTCCTCCCTTAATACAATTTTTCAGCGTTTCAAACAAATTCTTCTCATGCAAGTTTGCAATACAGTCTCCAAATGCTCCAACGCCTGGAAAAATAATTGAGTTTGCGGAATTAATTACTTCGGGAGAACTTGTAATTACCGATTCATAATTAAGTAAGGATAAAGCCTTTTTTACAGATTGCAGATTGCCAAATCCGTAGTCTATTATTGCTATCATTAAAGATTGCCTTTTGTTGAAGGTACTGAATTTGATCTCAAATCTAAGCTGGTTGCCACATCAAGTGATTTGCCTACCGATTTAAAGATTGATTCGATAATATGATGATTGTTGCTTCCGTATTTTAATTCGATATGTATATTAGCTTTAAGGTTATTCGTTAGAGATTGAAAAAATTCTTTTGCTAATTCAACATCAAAATCTCCTACTTTTGAATTATCCAGCTTAACATCAAAGACAAAATAAGGTCTTCCGCTTAAATCAATATGGGAATTAGAGAGTGTCTCATCAAAAGGTACGGTGCTAGATCCATATCGAGTTATCGATTTTCTATCTCCAAGTGCTTTATCAAAAGCTTGACCTATAGCAATCCCTACATCTTCAACTGTATGGTGAAAATCAATTTCTGTATCACCTTTGGCTCGTATATTTAAATCAAAATATCCGTGCTTAGACAACTGTTCCAACATATGGTCAAAAAAAGGTACTCCGGTATCAATATCATATTTGCCGGTACCATCTATATTAAGATTTACTACTACGTCTACTTCACTCGTCTTTCTTTCTATTTTTGCACTTCTGCTCATATTCTGATGTTAAACGAAAAAATATTAATATTCAATTAGACCTATGAATCATGCTCATCCTCAATTTCTCCTAACACTTCCTCCAATATATCTTCTATTGTTACTATTCCCATAGGGTTATCTGGCCCTCCAACAATAGCCATGCTTAGCTTTGCTCCTTTCAAATCATCTAATAATTTAGATACTAGATAGTCTTTATCTACAAAAAAACACTTGTCAATATAATCATATATAGGATTGTTTTCTTTTTCGTCCAACAAATAAAAAGCATGCAATACTCCTTTAATTGAATTATTAATTGAATCATAAACTGGCAATCTTGAGTATCCTGTGCTTTTAATTATCTCTTTTGCATCTATTATTTTTTTAGATGGCTCTATAAATTTAACTTTCTTCATAGGAATCATAATCTCGGCAACAGTAATTTTATCAAACAAAAAGATTTTATTTAGTATTTTGTCTCTAAATTGTTTAGAAGAAGTCTCCTGCTTAGATCCTGTTTCTAGCACATGTATTAATTCTTCTCTGGTGATTAGCTTGCTCCTAGTTCCAATTATTTTTACAATCATATCTGTAAGAAATTTAACTATAAACAATAAAGGTTTAAACAAATAACTAAAAATTAATGAAAAATATATCGTCTTCAAAACAAGGACATTGCTCTGATTCTGAAAAATTGATTTAGGGACAACCTGTCCAAAGATTACTATTAAAGGTGTTAAGATAATAACCGACAAAAGATGTGGATCGAATTGAGGGTATGATTTTTCAATAAAAGAAGAAACTAAGACTGTATTGATAACAATACATAGATTCTCTCCTACCAGACTCGTTGCTACATATTCTTCTATCTTATCTATAGAATTCATAACTAATCGGGCTGAAGGTAGTCCTTGATCAGCTTTCGATCTTATTATTCCCTTATCGCAAGATAGAAGTGAGATTTCAGAACCTGCGAATATAGCTTGGAGGAATAAAAGGACTAAAGTAATTATTGGCAAAGTAATTAAATTAATCATTAGCAAATCTCTCCGCTGAAATGAGTGTAATTCGGTTTTCTTTAACTTCTTGTACCGTAAGCTTAATGTTTCCTTTTAAAATAAATTCTCCTTTTTTTGGCAATCTTCCAAGTTGAGTAAAGACATACCCCCCCATTGTTTCAACCCCTAAATCGTCAGATATATATGATTTAGTTATTTCACTTGATATATTACTAATGCCCCCAAATCTAAGGACTCCGTATAAGAAAGCATCGTTGAATTCAGCAATTCTAGTTCCGCCATCAAAGTACAAAACTTTGTTAAGAAAACTTGTCTTATTCTCTTCAACATCCTTTTCGTCTTCTATTTCTCCAAAAATCTCCTCAATTATATCTTCAAGTGTAACTATCCCTTCTAGCCGTCCATATTCATCTATGACTATAGCCATATGTAGTTTCATTCTTTGTAATTCTCTTAGTAACTCAAATACATTCTTCTTGTCTAAGACAAAATAAGGTTCTCTAAGGATAGAAAAAATTTCCGAAGAATCATGGTTAAGAAGATCTTTTGAATAAAGTATTCCTATTATATTGTCTGAATCTCCTTCATATATTGGTATTCTGGAAAACCCTTTATCTTTAATCTTTTTTAAGGCTTCTTCTCTTGTTGTAGTACTTGGAAGTAAAAATAAATCCGGTTCAGGAATCAATATTTTTACTAGGTTAATAGTCTCCAATTTTAAAATGTTGTCTATTATTCTACTTTCACTTTTCTTTACTAGCCCTTCATCTTCTCCTATATCAATAAGGCTAGGAATGTTCTTTATTGATTGATTCTGTTTTTGAAGATTCGTACTCTCATTTGAAGCTACCAATTTTATTAAGAACCTAGATAATCCATCAAAAAACCATGTTAATGGAAAAAGTAGTTTGTTGAGAAAGTAAATTGGAGGAGCAACAATAGTTGAGATCTTCCTAGAAAATTTAACCCCTATAGTTTTTGGTATTATTTCACAAAAAATAAGGATTATTATTGAAGCTATAAAAATAGTGACAATAGATATTAATTCTTCTGATATTTTGTTTACAAATAATTGGTTTAATTTTGATGTTATAAGACTCGTGATAGTTACATTAAGAATTTCATCCGCAAGCAAAATTGTTGCAATAATAGGTGCCGGGCTGTTAAGAAATTCCTCCAAGATTTTACCTACAGAAGATTTCTTTTTTATCAAATCTACCTGATATCGTTGGAGTGAAAATATAGAACTTTCAGTAATTGAAAAAAAACCTGATAATAATATTAGACCAAACATTAAAATCAAAAAAAAATAATATTCGCTCATTTAAAATTTATGTATAAAACCTTTTGGTTTTAAAACTTTATTTTGTCCTCCTATATTTAAAATTATCTTGTTGCTTGTATTGATTTCCCCAATCCTAGAAACTTTAAAATTTTTTTCTTTAGCTAATCTTTCGAATTTAAGTGAAAATCTTTTATCTACTGTAAACATTAATTCGTAATCATCTCCACCATGTAAGACACAATCAAGAGAATCATTTCTTTTTTTTAGTCTCTCTATTTCTTTAGCTTTTGGTATATCATCCCAAAAAAGAACAGCGCCAAGTTTTTTTTTATTTCTTGAACCAATAAGTCGTTTTAAGTCTATCGATAAACCATCAGTTATGTCAATCATTGATGTAATATAGTCTAACTTACCTAAAAAAAGTCCTAGCTCTATTCGAGGATTTGGTTGTTTATATTTCTTGACCAATTTTTTCTGTGTATTTGTAAATCGATAATATGGCTTTTCTTTAAGAATCTTTAAGCCAAGCGCTGCGTCACCTATATTTCCAGATACATATAAATAATCACCTTTTTTACATTTCTCTCTTTCTTTGTACTTTTTTTTCGAATTCAATTCGCCTATAACAGTTATATCTATTTTGAAAGAATTAGACCGAGATACATTGCCACCAATTAATAAAATATTGAATTTCTTTGATGCCTTTTTAAACCCAGTAAAAATTTTATTAATAAATTCTTTTGATGTACCTTTAGGAATAAAAAGTGAGTTTGTAAAAAATTTTGGATTTCCACCCATTGCAGAAATATCACTAGCTGCAATTGCTAGTGCTCTTAAAGAAATCTCTTCTGGTTTAAATTTGTTTTTAATAAAATGAACATTTTCAACTTGTGAGTCACAAGAAACAACTATTTTACCACTTGGTAAATTGCATACAGCGGCATCATCTCCTATACCATTCAAAAAACTATTTGATCTAGAATTGAATCTTTTTTTTAATAATGATTGGATATATATTTCATCAAGCATTTTAGGACTTTAGTAATAAATTTAATCTAATTAATTAAAAAATCCAAAACTTCTTTGTTAACAATAGACTTATACTCCTTCCAAAACCCATGTCCACCGGGAAAACCGATTACTTCCGATTTTTTGATATATTTAGTCATCTCCAGCGATTTATTTGGCGGTACTATTAAGTCATTTTTTCCATATATAATAAGAGTTTTCGCCTTTATCTTTTTAAGATAATGAATATTGTTCAAGCCTTCTATAGCTTTACACTGATTCAAATAACCTTGGACTTCTTCTTCGGTATTTGAAATTATAGAATTTTTGTAGAATTTAAAATTCCTTTCAATATAATTTCTGGAATAACCTAGCAATAAAGCGTTAAACCAAATCTCTTTTAGTCCAACTTGTGATGCCATTTTTTTTGAAATTGATATTATCTCTTTACTTACCTCATCTCTTGTTGCACAAGTGCACGCTAAAACTAATTTTTTTACTTTTCTCGGGAACTTTGATGCAAAAACCTGTGCTATCATGCCTCCCATAGATTTACCAATCACGTGAGCTTATGGTATTTTTAATCTTGTCATTATTTCATTACAATTGTCTGCGAAAGCTTCCATTGATAGGTTGATTTTAGTTTTTTCACTTTTTCCACTTCCGAGATTGTCAAAAACTACCAAAGAAAAATCTTTTGCATATAAATTGATTTGATCTTCCCAACTTGATATTGTGCTTCCTAAACCTCCAATAAAAAAAATGTAGGGACGGTTCTTTTTGTTTTTAATTAAATAATTTATCCTTCCGGAATTAGTTTTTAAGTATGGGATTGCAGACTCCTTATATAGCTATCAATAATTAAACATGCTGACAACATATCTTGGTATTCTTTTCTTTTCTTTCTTGAAACATTCATTTTCTTTATTAATATTTCATCTGCTTCTTTGGAGGTAAAATTTTCATTCCAAAACTCTATTTTAGTTTTTGTTTTTATCTTCAGATTATCATGAAAATCTTCAATATAATCCTGTATTTTTAACCTACCATCATCCTTATATGGAAGTCCAATTAATATGAGTTTCGGTTTACGATCATCAATAATAGCTAGTATCTCATCAATATGGCTATTGTCGGATTTGTTCCTTATAGATTTAATAGGATGACTAGCAATATTTAATTCATCACTTCCTGCTATACCTATTTTACTTAAACCGAAATCTATTGCTAAAATACTCATTAGATAACTTATATTATATAGTTATGATAGAATAAATTAAGTTAATTTAAAATGAGTGTTGTAACAAGATTTGCACCAAGCCCAACCGGTTCTCTTCATTTAGGTGGAGTACGAACTGCCATATTTAATTATCTTTATGCAAAGAAGAATAAAGGAAAAATGATTTTAAGAATTGAAGATACTGACCGTGAGAGATCAAGTGCTGATTCTTTAGAAGAAATAATTAGTTCATTAAAATGGCTGGGTATAGATTGGGATGAAGGACCTCATATTCAATCTAGTAGACTTGAAATTTATAATAATTTTGCAAATGTTCTTATAGAAGAAAATTTAGCTTATAAGTGTTTTACAACAAATGAAGAAATTAGAATACTAAAAGAAGAAGCTACTAAAGAAAACAGGGTCTACAAATATCCTAGAATATGGAGAGATAGAAAGGATCATCCTTCAAATGGAGATTATGTTATAAGGTTCAAAGCTCCAGATTCGGAAAAAATAACATTTACTGATACATTAAGAGGTCAAATAAATATCGACTCGGAGAATATAGATGATTTCGTAATAATAAAGAGCGATGGATTTCCTACTTATAATTTTGCATCGGTAATTGATGATTCAGAGATGCATATTACCAATGTAATTAGGGGAGAAGATCACCTTGCTAATACGGCGAAACAAGTACTGTTGTTCAAGGCAATAAAAAGAAATCCTCCTTCTTTTACTCATGTTTCTATGATATTGGGTAAAGACAAAAGCAAACTTAGCAAGAGACATGGTGCAGAATCAATTAAAAAATATAAAGACTTAGGATATTTGCCTATAGCGATAGTAAATTATTTGGCTAGGTTGGGATGGTCGCATGGAGATCAAGAATTATTTAGTATGGATGAAATGATGAATTTATTTTCTTTAGAAAATTTGAATAAGTCTCCTGCCATATTTGATAAAGACAAACTAGATTGGGTTAATTCGTCTCATATAAAAAAATTAAGCAGTAAAGAGTTAGAAAAGATAATTGATATTAGTTTTTATAAAGATATTGACGTAGAAATGGCAATCAATACAACTAAAGAAAAAGCAAAAACTCTTCTGGAGTTAAAAGAAGCTCTAATATTTTGTCAAAGTGAACATTTGGAAATCGATAGCAAATTAATTAAAGATTTAAATAAACCTTCATCTGAAAAGATTATCGACGACCTATACAAAAAAATGGAGTTGTTGAATGATTTTTCGCATGAAAATATCAAAGCACTATTTGAGAATATTATTTCAGAGCATTCAATTAAATTTAAAGATATTGGATTGCCAATAAGAATTGCATTAACAGGAAGCAAAGTATCTCCTGGCATATATGAGTTAATTCAGATTCTTGGTAAAGATTTAACTCTAAAACGGATTAAAAAGCTTTTATTATGAAAAAACTATTTAATATATTGTCAATTGGGATTTGTGGATTAATGGGAAGCGGTAAATCCGAATCTATTAGATTTTTCAAATTAAGAAATATTCCGACAATAGATCTTGATGTTGAAGCAAAAAAATTACTAAGAAAAAATACCCCCTCATATAGAAAAGTAAAAAAAACCTTTGGTTCATCTATACTCAACAAGAACTTAACAATCAACAAAAAAAGATTAAGACTTCTTGTTTTTTCTAATAAAAACAAAAGGATGCAACTCAATAAAATAATTCATCCCGAATTAATTAAAAGCATTGAAAAAATTCTTCAAAAGAATGTGAACAGAAAAGAAAAAATAATTGTATTTGAAGGAGCGCTCCTATCCAAAAAAGGGTCGATGAGTAAGTTGTTGGATCTGATAATCTATATTCATGCTCCAAAAAAAATTTTGGTTGAAAGAATAATGAAGAGAGACTCATTAGACAAAAAAAGTGCCGTTAATTTGATAAATATGCAAAAAGAAGTTGAAAAAAATAGAAAAAACGCTGATTTTGTTATAAATAATGATAAAAAAATAGTCAACTTAAAGAGTCAATTACATTTGATATTGGATAATTTATCCTTTTAGATTATATTTTTATAGTTATTATTTAATTTATATCGTTTATATATATATTTTTTATTTTTTGGATTAATATTTCGCGAGGCTAGAATGGAAAAAGATCAAACTATGGAACAGAAGATTGAGTTCCTGGAAGAGAAAGTTAAGAAGGCAGAGGAAGGTGGGGGCGCTGACAGAATTAAAAAACAACACGAACGAGGAAAGTTAACTGCCAGAGAAAGAATTCATGCTCTTTTAGACAATGACACCTTTGTCGAACAAGGAAAATTTGTAGAACACCAAAACCATAATTTTGGTATGGATAAAACTAAGTTTATGGGAGATGGTGTAGTTACAGGATACGGAAAAATAGACGGGAGACAGGTTTTTGTTTACTCCCAAGATTTTACTGTTTTTGGAGGTGCGCTTGGACTTGGTCATGCTAGGAAGATTACTAGGATTATGGACATGGCTGTTCAGGTGGGGTGCCCAGTAATTGGGCTCTGTGATTCTGGTGGAGCAAGAATCCAAGAAGGTATTAGAGGATTAGCAGGTTATGCAGAAATATTTTTAAGAAACGTTCAAGCCTCTGGAGTTGTACCACAACTTTCAGCTATTATGGGTCCGTGTGCTGGTGGAGCTGTATACTCTCCTGCCATGACTGATTTCATTGCTATGGTAAAAGATACTAGCTATATGTTTATAACTGGACCTGATGTTATTAAGACTGTTACTCATGAGGAAGTAAGTTCCGAAGATCTTGGTGGAGCTCTAGTTCATAGCACAAAAAGTGGCGTAGCACAGTTCGCAGCCGAGAATGATGAAGATTGCTTGAGTCTGTTGAGAGAACTAATAGGCTTTCTTCCATTGAACAACATGGAAGACCCTCCTGAAATTAAATGCGATGATCCAATAGATAGAAAAGTCGACAAATTAAGAGATATTGTCCCTGTAAATCCAAACAAGCCTTATGATATGAAAGAAGTTATTAAAGCAACAGTAGATAATGAATATTTCTTTGAAGTAGCTGAAAACTATGCGGGCAATATAGTTATTGGATTTGCTAGACTAAACGGAAAAACAGTTGGTATTGTAGGAAATCAACCTAATGTGCTTGCAGGAGTACTAGATATTGAATCCTCTATAAAAGGAGCAAGATTTGTTAGATTTTGCGATTGCTTCAATATTCCCTTATTAACTTTTGTAGACGTCCCAGGATTTCTTCCTGGTGTTGATCAAGAGCTTAATGGGATTATCTTACATGGTGCCAAACTACTTTATGCGTACTGCGAAGCAACAGTCCCTCGAGTAACCGTTATCACTAGAAAAGCTTATGGTGGAGCATATGATGTTATGTCTTCAAAGCACATAAGAGGTGATATCAATCTTGCTTTCCCAACAGCTGAAATAGCTGTTATGGGTCCAGATGGAGCAGTTAATATTGTAAATAGAAAAGAAATTCAAAATTCAGATGATCCAGTTGCCGAAAAAGAAAGACTTGTCGAAGAGTATAAAAGTCTTTTTGCTAATCCCTACAGGGCAGCGAATTTAGGTTTTATCGACGATGTAATTTTGCCTGAGGATACGAGAAAAAAGGTTATAAATGCTTTTGAAATGCTCGATGGGAAAAGACAGAATAATCCGCCTAAAAAGCATGGATTAATACCTCTATAATTTTGGAGAATCTTAATGTACAAAAAAATTCTAATTGCTAATCGAGGAGAAATTGCTGTAAGAATAATAAGAGCATGCAAAGAGCTCGAAATTAAAACTGTGGCTGTCTATTCAGATGCTGACAAAAATTCTCTTCATGTAAATTTATCGGATGAGTCTTACAACATTGGTAAACCATTACCAAGTCAGAGTTATTTAATAGGTGAAAATATTTTAAAAGTTGCAAAAAAAGCAAAGTGTGATGCTATTCATCCAGGCTATGGTTTTTTATCAGAGAATGCTGAGTTCGCAAAACAATGTGAAAGGGCAAAAATAGATTTTATAGGACCAAGTCCTGATTCTATAGAAAAAATGGGAGATAAAATAACTTCAAGAGAAATTGCTAAAGCAGCAAAAGTTCCTTTGGTCCCGGGCACCGAAGGAGAGGTTAGCGATAGTGAGGCCTTATCTGAAGCAAAAAAGATAGGTTTTCCTTTAATGATTAAAGCTTCAGCTGGTGGTGGAGGAAAGGGCATGAGGCTAGTTCATGAAGAATCCGAATTTGAAAGTTCTTTGCGAATGGCAAAGAGTGAAGCAAAGTCTGCTTTCAATAATGATGCAGTTTTTATTGAAAAGTTTGTTCAAGAACCAAGACATATAGAAATACAAGTTTTAGGCGACAAAAAAGGCAATGTTGTTCACTTATTTGAGAGAGAATGTTCAATTCAAAGAAGACATCAAAAAGTTGTAGAAGAAGCTCCTTCTCCTGGGGTAAGTGAAGAAACCAGAAAAAAAATGGGAAAAATAGCAGTAAAATTAGCAAAAGAAGTATCTTATTATGGCGCTGGAACAGTTGAATTCATTATGGATCAAAAAGAGAATTTTTATTTTCTTGAAATGAATACAAGAGTTCAAGTTGAGCATCCTATTACAGAAATGATAACAGGAATAGATATTGTAAAGGAAATGATATCAATTGCTTGTGGAAATAAATTAAGTTTCAAACAAGAAGATATATCAAGAAAAGGTCATGCAATGGAATGTAGAGTATGCGCTGAAGATCCGGACAACAATTTCCTTCCAACTCCTGGGATTATCAATTATGTAAAATCTCCACAAGGTCCTGGGGTGAGAGATGACTCTTCTTTATATAATGGATACGAAGTAACAACTTTTTATGATCCAATGCTGTCTAAATTAATTGTATGGGGCAATGACAGAGAAGATGCTATAAGAAGGATGAGTCGAGCTCTATCAGAATATGTTGTACTTGGTGTGAGAACAAATTTAGGATTTTTAATAAGATTGATGTCAGATTTGGATTTTATTGAAGGTAAGCTAGACACGGGATTTATTGAAAATCATCAAGAGCTTTTATCTGTTCCTAAAGAAAATAGCGATTTGGCTTTAGTTGCATCTGCAATCGTACTTCATACTTTCAACGGCACACAAATTAACAAGAGGGATCCTAAATTTACACCATGGAAATATATTGCAAGGAGATCTGGTATTTCTAGAAATTCTTTATCGTAAAAATGAAATATGATATAAAAATAGCTAACAAATTAATTTCTTTTGATCTTAATGAACAAGATGGAGGATATATAGTTACCTTAGAGGATAAAGAATTTTCAGGAGAATTAATAAAAGTTGACTCTAATCTTTATTCTTTCGTGGTTGATGGCTCAACTTATAATATTTCTATCAATAAAGAAGGTAAGAAAATCCAAATTTATTTTAGAGGAGATTTGTTTGAATTTGAAATCCCTTCTCAAAGAGAAAGAACCGGTTTAGATAATGCATCTGGAATAGATAAAATAAATGCTCCAATGCCTGGAAGGATTATAAAATTACTGAAAAATATTGGTGATGAAGTTTCAGAAGGAGAAGGCTTAATAGTTGTTGAAGCAATGAAAATGGAAAGTGAGCTAAAAACTTCTATTGCTGGAAAGGTTACTGAAATCAATGTTCAGGAAGGAGATACCGTTGAACTTGGGGCTCACCTAATCACAGTTGAAGACCCAGAGCAAGAATAGATTTTGAAATTTACAACTTTTCTTTATTCCTTAATCTTTTTACTTTTATTTACAAATTCATCTTATTCAAACAGTTCGGATTCAATTAGGATTAATATAGGTAACGAGCCGCCAACCTTGGATTGGAATCTCGCTACTGATAGTACTTCGTTCCAAATAATCAACAACATTATGCATGGTCTAACAAGAATAAATAATAATAATGAAATAGTCCCTAATTTGGCTGAATCATGGACAATAGATAAAAGCGGTAAAGTTATAACAATAAAGATAAAAAAAAATTTTTGGAGTGATGGAAAAAAATTAGAAGCTAAGCATTTTATAGATTCTTGGGAGAGATTACTTAATCCAAAAACAGCAGCAGATTACGCATATTTTTTATATGATATTAAGAATGCGAAAGAATATAATTTAGGAAAAATCTCTGATTTTAACAAAGTTGGCATTAGAGCCATAGACCTTGAGACTTTAGAAATTACTTTAACAAACAAGAAATCTTATTTTATTAGTCTTTTGAGTTTCATGTCTACGTTCCCAATAAGGAAAGACATAATAGAAAAATATGGAGAAAAATGGATTGAACCTGAAAACATTGTAACTTTGGGTAACTATATTTTGAGCAAATGGGAAAACCATGATTTTATTTTATTAAAACCTAAGAATCCATCAAGGAAAAGAATAATTTTAGTAATGAACAGCAATCCAACATCATCTTTGGCAATGTTTGAAAATGGAAAACTTGATGTTGTTGATGGTAGTGGCATTCCTCTTCTTGAAATACCTTATTTAAAAAGAAAAGGTTTGCTTAGATCAAAAGAAAGGTTTGCTAATACATATATTGGCTTTAATGTTAACAAGCCACCCTTCGACAATAAAAAGATTAGAAAAGCTTTTGCAATATCCATAGATAAAAGAATTTTTGAAAAGGTATTTCAAGGAACAGTTAGGCCAACCAATAATTGGTTACCTGAGAATATTCCACCAATGAAAACAAAACTTTCTAATAAAAACTTATATTTTTTTGATTCAAAGAATATTGATTTAGCAAAAAAAATTCTAGATGAAAATGGATATAAAGATAGAAGCAAATTTCCTAATGTAAAACTTTTATATCCTGAATCTGGCAATAATAGGATTATTGCTGAGATTCTTCAAAATAGATGGTCAGAGATTCTAGGAATTACAATAGACATAGAAGGCTTGGAGTGGAAAATATATTTGAGCACTTTAGACAATAATAGGCCTCACATGTTTAGAGGTGGATGGATTGCAGATTATCCACATGCTCATAATTTTATGAATCTTTTTACTTGTAGTAGCGGTAACAACGAAACTGGATGGTGTAATATTCAATATGATAATGCTGTTAGACTTGCTTCTTCTAATTACAATGCAGAGGAAAGCGAAAAGCTATACCAAGAAGCTAACAAAATACTTACTATTGAAGAGATTGCTATAATGCCTATTTTTTATTCTGTTCAGCTTTACTTGAAAAGCAAAAGAATTAATGATGCGGGCTTCACAAGTATGGGAATTATAGATTTTAACGAAATAGTTCTTGAGAATAACTAAGAATTAAAATATGGGATTATATCTTTAGCATATACTTCCATTGCATTGTCTGGATTAGGGCTAAAATAATGGAATAGAACAAAGTGTTTAACTCCCTTGTCTATGTATCTTTCTATTTTCTTTATGCAATCATCCTTTGATCCAGTAATCGTAAAATCAATTACAGCCTCTCTAGGAAAATATTGACCCATATCCCTAAATTTTTGCTTCCTGTCTTCATCTGTAGGCGTTATATTAAAATAATTCAAGCCTTTGTATTCTTCTGGTATATCGATGTCGTATCCTGCGCGTTTCAATTGATCCTGCATAATGCAAACATACCTAAAAGGCTCTAATGTTTTATAGGCTTCGTCCTCATTTTCTCCTAAGGAAGTGAATACCCACAAGGTAGAGTCTATATCGTCACTTGTTCGTCCAATCTGATTTGCTGATGTAATAATTTTGTCTAGAGACTCTTTGTATAAATCTGGAGTTAAATCTATAGGCATCCATCCATCTCCTATTCTTCCAGTTAAATCTAATCCTTTGTCTGTATGAGTAGCAAAGTAAAAAGGGATGCTTGGTCTATCTTCGTAAAGATTTAGCAACAATGATGCTTGGTTCATATTAAAAAAATCCCCTTCAAAATTAACTGGTTCTTTAGTTGACCAGAGAAGCTTCATAGCCTCAACTGACTCTACCATTCTTTCAAAAGGTTTATCCCAAGGAATTCCATATGCATCAAGATTCATTGATTCACCAACCCCTAAGGCAAGAGCGGCTCTACCTTTTGATATATGATCAATAGTTGCAAGTCTTTGAGCAAAAACAGCTGGGTGGTTTCTGTGAGGATCCGAAGTTGCTCCTAAAGTAATATTTTTTGTATTAGCCGCAACTGCTGCGGCAATTGTCCATGCCTCAAAAGCTGGATGAGGAGCTATAAAAGCTAAATGGTCAGGAAACCAAAGACTATCAAAACCTAATTCATCTGCTTTTACTGAAAAGTTCAAAAGACCACTCGCATCAGCACCAGGCATTGGGGGGACGAGACCAAATTTAACTTTACTCATTAGCTTATTTTATCAAAATACTTTGTTTTATTCTAGGAAACTTTTAAGGACTTCACCGATATCAGATTTGGCCAGTTTCTCTAAGGCTTTTTTCTCAATCTGTCGTATCCTTTCTCTTGTAAGGTCAAATTTTTTACCTATTTCATCTAATGTATAAGTGCTCTCCATATCAATACCGAATCTCATCTTTATAATTTCTTCTTCACGAGGGGTAAGGGCTTTTAAAGCTCCTTTGATTCTTTCAGTTAAAGAACTTTCTGCTACTATTTTATCTGGAACAGGAGAACCTTCATCTGGTATAAAATCTAAGAGCGTTGCTTTTTCCCCATCAAATACCGGTGTATCTAATTGCACTACTTCGTTAGTAGACTCTAAGATTCTTTTAACTCCATCTAAAGAGATTCCCACTCTTTCTGCAATTTCTAAAGGAGTTGGTTTTCTTCCCAATTCTTTTTGTAATGCAGTACTTGCCTTAAATACTTTACTTGCTTGTTCTAAAACATAAACTGGCACTCTAATTGTTCTTGTTTGGTCTAAGAGAGCTCTAGAGATTGCTTGATGAATCCACCAAGAGGCATATGTAGAAAATTTAAATCCTTTTGTATGGTCAAATCTTTCAACAGCTCTCATCAAGCCTACATTTCCTTCTTGTATTAAATCCTGTAAAGCTAGCCCTCTTCCAATATATCTTTTTGCTATACTAACAACCAATCTGAGATTTGCCTTAACAAATCTTTCTTTCAATCTATTTGCAAGATTTGTATAAGCTCTGACAAATCCTTCGAATTCAACAACTCTCCTCCTCTTTCCACCCTTAAGACTGATAAGTTTTTTATTTTCTGGTTGACTAATTTTTGATGTACGAATTTTATCAATCAACTCTTGAAAATGTAAGGCGTTAGCTTCACATTTTTTAATTTTCGACGAGACCTCTACTTCTTGTTTCGATTTTAATAAGGGCTCTAAAGACATGTCCTTAAAATAAACATATAGCAATCTATATTGCTCATCTGGAACCCAGTCCTTTTTCTTGCTTTGAGAATTTACATTTCTTAAAGTAGCTTTTTGGTATTCTTCCAATAAAGCTTTATCATCCAACTCTCCTGACCCACTAGATTCAGTATTAGAGCTAGAGTTTGAATTAGATTGAAAATTCTCGTATTCGTTAGCACTCATAGGCACCCTCATTATACAATTTTTACACTAATAAGTGAAGCTAGAACTGGCCCGGAAGGATTCGAACCTCCATTGCTTGGACCAAAACCAAGAGTCCTGCCATTAGACGACGGGCCAATCTGTATGATGATACTGAAAATTTAAATAAATTCAATCATAAGAAAATCTCCATCCCTCAACTGACTCAACTGTTATTGCTCTAACATCCATAGATGATTGGATATAACTTTCGGCCTCTTTGGTGTCAGCCTCATTATTCAGAACAGAGAAAATAGTCGATCCACTTCCGGAGATGGAATAATTTTCAAATCCTAGATTATCAAGAGTAGTAAAAATTCTTGCATATTCAGAATTTTTTTCTAGCAATAGGGGTATAAAGTCATTTCTTAAATAAAGCTCTTCTTTTTTAAAGATAATTTTCTTTGTTTTATTTCTGTCGATATCATTAGAATCAAAAGATTCTTTTGAATCCCACAAATTATAAAGCTCTTTGGTCTCAGATGAAAATCCTGGAAAAATTAATAGGTATCTTAATTTTGGTGGGGTTTCGACAATATTTATCTCCTCTCCTTTTCCAGAAACACGAGCTGTTCTACAGTATAAAAAAAAGGGGACGTCTGCCCCTAAGCTATCTCCTATCTCTAGGAGTTTATCAAATGAGTCTATATTGAAAATTTTTGACAAACCTAGTAGTGTTGCTGCCGCATTACTACTTCCTCCTCCCATACCAGAGCCTATGGGTATCCTCTTTCTTACTGATATCTTAATAGACTGGTTAATTCCGAATAACTGATAAAAAGATTCCGCCGCTTTTGTTATTAAATTCTCTTCAAGAGGAACATTATTATTAGGAAAATCTATCTCAATAAGATTAGAACTATTGGTACAAGTTATTGATATAATATCGTTTAAATCAATTGGTTGAATTAGGGAACTAATTTCATGATAATTGTCCGCCCTTTTGCTCTTTATTATTAAATCTAAATTGATTTTAGCTGGCGAAATAACATTAAGTTTGTTCATTAAATATTAAGTCTATCTGTATTCTATTACAATAAAAGCAGTATTAAGCAGGGTGGAAGCTTGACAATCTACTAATTATGTTTTTTGTTTAACATGTGAGTTATTCATCAAATATATCTGAAAAACTTTTTAAAGAAGCATCAGAAATAATACCTGGTGGGGTTAATAGTCCTGTAAGGTCTTTTGGAGCAGTAGGTGGAAAACCAATCTTCATAAAAAAAGCTATGGGTCCGTATCTATTTGATGAGGACGGAAATAAATATATAGATTATGTCGGATCATTTGGACCACTTATTTTTGGGCACTCTAATGAGGAAATAATTAATGCTGCAAGCGAAGCAATGGGTAAAGGTACAACGTTTGGTGCATGTCATAAAGATGAAATTAAATTAGCAAAACTTATTACAGAGACAATTCCCTCAATGGAGATGGTACGTTTAACTAATTCAGGCACAGAAGCAACAATGAGCTGTATAAGACTAGCTAGAGCTTTTACAAGGAAGGATAAAATAATCAAATTTCAGGGATGTTATCATGGTCATGCTGACTATTTATTGGTCAAAGCAGGATCAGGTGCTTCAACATTTGGCACTCCCTCTTCTCCAGGAGTTCCAGATGAGTTCAGTAAAAACACATTGTTGGCCGAGTTTAATGATATTGAAAGTGTTAGAAATGTATTTGCAAAGAATCCTAATTCCATCGCTGCAATAATATTAGAACCTGTACCCGCGAATATGGGTACTGTATTACCAAATACGGAATTCTTAAGGGAAATTAAAAAAATTGCGCACGAAAATAAAACATTGATGATTTTTGACGAAGTTGTTTCTGGGTACAGAATAAGCTTGGGTGGTGCACAAGAGCATTTTGATGTTCAACCTGATATGACATGTATTGGAAAAATAATTGGTGGAGGTTTCCCTGTTGGAGCATTCGGAGGAAGAAAAGAAATCATGTCTATGCTGTCTCCTATGGGTCCAGTTTATCAAGCTGGTACATTGTCAGGAAATCCTGTTGGTGTTGCAGCTGGAATAAAAACAATTGAGCTGTTAATTGAATCTAGTCCTAATTTATACAAAGAACTTAACGAGAAGGCGTCTTACATTAAAGAAAAATTTGATAATGAAAAGTTTGCTAATATACGAATTAATCAAATCGGTTCAATGCTTACTTTTTTCTTTAGTAAAAATTCAATCAATAATTATTCAGATGTAATTTCATGTGATAATGGCTTATATGGAAAGTTTTTTAATCTGCTACTATCAAAGGGAATCATGCTTCCACCTTCTCAATTTGAGACAATGTTTGTTTCTACTGCTCATAATTATAAGGATTTAGATTATACTATTGATAAATGTATAGAATCAGCATTAGCAATAGGTAAAAATAATTGAATCAAAAGAGCTCATGGATAAAATTCATTGTTGTGGGGACCGAGCTTGCATTCTGTATATTGTCAGGGATATTTCTAGGTGGAGAAGCAGATAAATATTTCAATAAACAGCCTCTCTTTACTATACTTGGAGTAATTATAGGTTCTATTGCTGGATTCACTTTAATGCTAAAAGTGTTAAACAAGAGGGATTAATGTTTTCTAAATCAAACAAATTATTAACCATAATATGTCTTATAATTACAGCTCCGTGTATCTATTTTTACAAAAATCCTTTTTTTAAGGCAGTTTTCTATGGTCTAATAGTTTCGTTTGTCAACATTCTCTCTATACAGCTTTTAACAAAGGTATTTACAACAAAGGAAACCGGAAAGTTTATTGCTTTCTTTTTTGGCTTTCTTAAAATTCTACTACTAGTTAGCATTATTATTTATTTAATCAAATTCTTGTCTCTAGATTTAATTGGATTTTTGACAGGATTTAGTGTAATTTTAATTGTGTTTATTCTTTTAATTCAAGGTAAATAAAGTATGAGTGGATTAGAGCATGCCCAATGGACAGAGCTGTTAGGTATTAGTGAATATGATCATATATTTGGGTCAGTGCTTGTTGTTACTTTATTAATATTCTTTTCTTTAAGAGTTAGAAAGAGATGCTTAGAGGCAACTGAAGACAAGGCTTCTTTGACGCCTTCACCTAAATTTTCTCTAACAACCTTTTTTGAATTTATTACTTTAGATTTTTTACTAAAATTAATAGCGGATATATTTGGAAGCGAAGAAAAGGCTAGAAGGTTTCTTCCTTTACTTGGTGGGTCATTCTTTTTTATTTTCTTTGCTAATTTGTTAGGGGTTTTTCCTGGATTTTATCCGGCTTCTCAGAATTTGAATACAACACTTGCAATGTCATCTGTGATTTTTGTAGCATATAATTATCTTGGATTTAAAGAGCATGGATTAGGATACTTAAAACATTTTATGGGTCCAGTGATTTATTTGGCACCACTAATGATTATTATAGAACTTGTGAGCCATCTGGTTAGACCCGCATCACTTTCTTTAAGACTTTTTTGGAATATGTTTGGAGACCATCTAGTTTTACAAATTTTTTCAAATTTAACACCATTCATTATTCCAGTAATATTCATTGGTTTAGGAGTTTTTGTATCTTTTTTACAAGCTTTTATTTTTACAATTTTATCAAGTATTTATATTTCGTTATCAATCAGTCATGATCATTAAAACAAGGAGGAACATAATGAACAAGTTTTCATTTTATACATTTTTCGTTGTAGCACTGACTCTACTATTAACCCCTGAAGTTTATGCTGCTAGTTCGGGTGAAGCGATTTCAGGTCTTGCATTAGGAAGTGGGCTTGGTATTGGTATAGCCGCTGCTGGTGGTGGAGTAGGAATGGGTAGAATGGTTGCTTCAGCATTAGATGCTGTTGGCAGAAACCCTGGGGCTGCTGGTCAGATTCAAACACCAATGATTATTGGTTTAGCTTTAATTGAATCATTGGTCATTTATGCTTTAGCTATTACATTCTTGTTGCAGAATAAAATATAAGTTCTTAGCAGAAAGGTGAGATTGTTCACCTTTCTGTTTTAAGACTTAGAGAAAGCCTCAGTGTAAAAGCATAGTTTGCCTATTGATTCTCTATTTTTAATTTTAGACATCGCTTCTTTAAAATCATTAATCAAGTAAAGTTCGGGGTCTGATATTTGTAATAATCCTTTTTCGTACAAATTACAGACTTCTTTGATAGATTGAAGATTAAAATTAGTATTTCCTCTTGCAAAGGGTCCCCAAAAAATTCCAATCAGATTGCAACCTTTTAATAAAATTTTATTTACTGGAACACTTGCTATATCACCTGATGCAAAGCCCATTATTAAAATCTGCCCTTCCCATTCAACAAAACTAAGGGAATCAATTGTGTCCTGACCACCGATTGTGTCATAAATTAAATCAAATTTTCCTGCTTGTTGTTCCTTTAAGGATTCTTTAAGATTGTTTGAATTGTTTAATATTAAATTGTCTGCTCCGTATTTTTCACAGGTCTCAAGCTTTTCCTTTGACGATGCAACAGCAGTAACATTGCAATTAAAGGCTTTTGAAATTTCTATGGCAGAAAGTCCTATACCACCAGATGCACCTAGTATCAAAATTTTCTGCCCTTCCCTAATTCTTGCTCTTTCTACTAGTGCATAATAAGAGGTTCCGTAATTTATTGTCATTGAGGCTGCTACTTCAAATGGCATATTCTCAGATTTTCTTACAACAAATTTCGAATCTAGCTTAACATATTCTGCAAAAGCTCCCCAAGCTGATAAGCCTACAACTTCGTCCCCTTCTTTTAGTCCTTGAACTTCTTTTCCAACTTTTTCAATTATTCCTGAAACTTCTAATCCTGGGACAAATGGAAGTTCAGGTGCATCTTGATATTTGCCTTCAACAATTAAAATATCTGCAAAACTGATTCCTGCGCAATATACCTTAACTAAAACTTCGTTGGATTCTATTTCTGGTATAGATATATTTTCCAATTTTAAATTTTTGATTGACCCAAATTCTTTCAACCGGATTGCTTGATTTCTCATTTTTTGTTAACCAAATCTTTTACTAATTTTACACCCTCTTCTTTTGAATTAAAATTACCTTCAAGCTGCTCATCAAATACTTTAGATAGGATTTCTTTAAATTTAGGTCCCGGCGTTAGTCCTAGTAGAATCAAATCATCACCAGTTACAAGAGGTTTAGGTTTTATCGGTTCATTTTTTAATTCTTCTATTTTTGATAATGTATAATCGTAAAGCTCAAGATCACCATGACTTCCGAGGCAATCAGCCTTATGTAAAGCTAGATGTTCTTCAAAATTATCCATAGAAATAAATTTCTTAAAAGTGCTTTTTTTCATTTCTTTGATATTTGCAAATTTCATGTGTTCTTTTACTAGGCTTTCTATGTTTCTTTTTTGTTTATTAGAGAATTTCAATCTTTTACAAATTTTTTCTGTAATTTTTGCACCTACATATTCATGCCTATTAAACCTTATTCTGTCGGTTATAGTTTGTGTTTCTGGTTTTCCTATATCATGAAGCAGGGCCCCATAAGCCAATTCAGTATTATCCTTTTCGTTTAAATCTAACATATCAAGAACTAGACAGGTGTGCACAAAAACATCTCCTTCTGGATGAAATTCTTTTGGTTGCTCAACACCCTTTAATTTTTCAACTTCGGGGATTATATATTTTAGAAGTCCATATTTACTTAGTGAGATTATGCCTTTTCCTGGATTATTACTTTTTGTTATTATTTTTGTTACTTCTTCTCTAATTCGTTCTATGCTAACAAACATTATTTTTTCTGAATTGTCCAATAATGCATCGCTTGTGTTTTGTTCGATTTTAAAACCAAATCTATTAGAAAATCTTATTGCTCTAAGCATTCTCAAATAATCTTCAGAAAATCTTTTATCTGGTATACCAATAGTTCGAATTATCTTAGATTTTATATCTTCAATTCCTTTACAGTAATCAAAAACCTCACCATTGTCTGGATTTAGAAGTAGGCCATTAATTGTAAAATCTCTACGTTCTATATCTTCTTCAACGTTCTTTGTATAAATTACTTTGTCTGGATGTCTTCCGTCGGTATAGACCATATCTTTTCTGAATGTTGCCACTTCTATTGAAACATTATCTATTAGAACAAGGATTACTCCGAAACTTTGTCCTACAGCTTTAGTTCTATTAAATATCGTTTGTATTTCTTCAGGAGTAGCTGATGTGCATATATCGAATTCATCTGGGTTCTTCTTGAGAAGAAGATCTCTTACTGCTCCACCGACTATAAAAGCCTCATGTTTATTTTCTTTTAATTTGCCAATTATTTCTCTGGCAGCTTGGAATTTAATATCATTTGTAATTAAATCACTTAATTGAATCATCATCTATATTGTTTATAGTCTATATTATAGTCAAAATCTAATTTAAATAAATCTCATGATAAATATTCAAGAAATCAGAGAATCTGTTTCAACTCAAGGTGCAAAGCTGATATATCAGTCCCTTGATGGATTAAATTGGAAACAAGTTACTTTTAAAGATATAAGTTCAAATATAGATTTCATAATTTCATATATTGCATCAAATAAGTTGATGAACAAGAAGGTTTTAAGCATGGCAACAAACTGCTTAGAATCCTTCGTTCTTGAATCATCGTTTTGTTCAATGGGCAATGAAATGACATTTGCAAATACTAGAAATATTAAAAATATTAATACTAATAAATCATATGAAATTGTTATAATTGACGATGTAGAAATTTTATCAACCAATAATAAAGTTTCTGAACTTTTTAGTTCCTCAACTGAAATTATTTCAATTAATAGTTTCCAAAATAATTCGAAATATAATAATCAAGTTAAATCTATGAAAAATATATATAAGATAGGGTTGCTTTCACGAAAAAATATAGAGGGTGATATTTCAGATTTATTAAAAGAACAAAAACAAATAGAAGAAGTAGAGTTTGTAAACGAAGAAGGGCTAATAAAAAATAATCCAAAAGACTTCAATTCCATATTAGAGAAATATAAGCAATCCTTCATGGAAATTAAAGATAATGAATTCTCAACTTCTGTTTACCTAAAAGAAGATTTATTTTCAAAATGTATAAATTATTTGTTTATGACTTATTCAAGAAAATTTACTAATAGTAAATCACTAACTGAATTCCTAGATAATGCTAATGAAATTATGCCTAAGACTTTAGTGATTGATAACGATAATCTAGATAATTTGATAAAGATAGTTGAAGACTCAAACGAAAAAATCTCGGATTTGGTTGGCAGCAAAGTATTAAAAATTATTACATTTAATTATTCTAATTTAAAAAATATTAAAATGCTCCAAGAGAATGGTTTAGAAGTTGTTAATTTTTAATAAAATTATATTTGAGCAATACTCTTAGCCATAGGAAAAATCTCACTTATTACTTTTGCTATTGCAATGGCTATGTCCATATGTTCTTTCTGAGTCCCATGACCACTTCTTAGTTCAATATAATGCACCCAGCTTCTCAATGTTCCATTCATATACATTCTACTAACGGTATTCCCTTCTGGAAGAACAGATCGAGCTTGCTCTTTAGCAATACCATTCTCAATTGCCCATTTATAATTCTCTTTTGCCAATTCTATAACTTGTGCTTGCTTTTTATTCCATTCTTCTATAAGTTCGTTATCTTCAGTTTCAATAGAATTTTGTCGATTTTTTTTATCTTGTAATCTAGCTTCTCTGGTAACGAAAGATAAGTCTTTGGTTGGATCAGCATACCGTTGGCTAAACTCTTGAAAACTGAAAGATCTATGCCTTAAGATTTGTCTAGCTATATCACGGGTTGTTTCAATCTCTATACAAGCACTTACCATCTCAAGAGGGGACCAGTGTTTGTTAGAAATTAAATAATTAATTAATCTTTCACTTGTTTCGTTATTTACTTGATTAGACGGATTAGATACCCTGGCACAAAAGGCTATCAAATCTTGAACATTAGAGATACCTTCGTTGTTAAACTCTTCTGTGGCTTTTGAATAACTTACTAATCTTATCTTCATCTTTATAAAATTTTATTACCCAAGGATTCTATCATTATATCCAAGAAAGCATCTACAGAGTAGTCAAGAAAATTAACATTAGTCATATCAGCATCTAAATCCTCGTACTTATTACCTGTTTCTTTTGCAATATATATTTCTTTGTTTCTTTTAGCCGCTATCTCGATAAACGAGTATGTTATTGGCGATATAATTTCTGTAGATAAAACTACAAGAGATTCGCATCCGTTTAAGAGCATCCATGAGTCTCTATAGTCCCATTCTGCAATATCTTGGCCCTGGAATGGGATACTAGGTTTTAGAATATTATTATTACAACCAATGCAAACAATCTCATCTTGATTATTTATTACTGACTCCATACTTTTATCCATTCCACAAGTTGAACAATATAGCCAGCTGATATTCCCTTCTAAGTCTATTATATTTGATGGATCCTCTAGCTTTAAGATTCCATCGATATTAAGGTTTATAATCCCGGATACAACAGGTGACTTTTTAATATCAAGAATCTTGCTATACATATCAGAAATTTTAAATGGATAGTCGTCTTTTAATATTACTCCAAGATTTAAGAAATATTTATTTCTTGTTTCTTCACTGGTTCTAAAATCTTTTATTGACGGTCTTTTTTCATAAGCAAATAGAGCTTCATATTTCCCTTGTTTGTAAAAATTTTTTTCTATTATTAATGCTATTGGATTGTTTTGGATCATAGATTCAATTAAAGTATTATTAATCATTAATTTTATTTTATCATGAGTATAGACATAAAAGAATTCAAACTTCTAAACGATGAAGTTCTATCAATCTTATGGAACGATTCTCACTTAAGTTATCTAGTAATAAAAGACATAAGGAATTCTTGCCCATGTGCTACATGCAGGACAGCAAGAGAGGGTTTTAAAAAATCTATATCCCTTTTACCTCCTGATAGTTATAGAATTACTAGCTTTCAGAAAGTTGGACAATATGGAATTCAATTCAAATGGGGAGATGGACATGAAACCGGAATATTTACCTATCAAAGACTAAGAGAACTATGTACATGTAAGGACTGTGAGGACTAAACACCTCTTTTGTTCCCCCATATAGACTTGTGTAGTTGAGGCAAAACTCTAACAGAAAGATTATCCTTCAAGACTAAATCTGCTATTAAAGATATAGGTGTTCCATATACAGGCTGAAAAACAATCTTAGCTTGAAATTGTTCTTTTATAACTATTTTTTTTGCATAACTATAATCCTCTTTGTCTTTTATAACAAATTTGATTTGATCTTTCTTTTGTAGCTTTTTTAAGATATTAATGTTAATTTTATCGTCCATTTTTGAAGAAGGGCATTTACAATCCATGCTAATAACAACTTTTTTATTTTTGAAGATTTCATCTGGCTCTATATGTCCAGCTGTTTCAAGCAAGATGTCAAAATTTCTTTGTAATAACTTGTCTACAAGTTGAACTAAAGCCCTTTGCTGCAACAAAGGCTCTCCTCCCGTTACACAAATATTTTGACAATTTATTTCTTCTATTCTATTTATTACGGTGTCTATACTCAACAAACTGTAATCTTTTCCTTCTACTGCGTACATGGAATCGCACCACGTACATCTTAAATTACATCCAAAAAGTCTAACAAAAGTTGTAGGAACACCAACCTGACGGCCTTCTCCTTGTATAGAATAGAAAATTTCACTTATTTTTAGTTTCATAATTTTTACTCTTAGGCAAAGGCATTAGCTTCTCTGAGACAGCCCTTAATACCAATGGATCAGGTAAATTTGCTTCTTCGAAAGCTTTTGATCTCAACATATTTGCATGGTCGTTAGAGGAAGGTGGATATTTTCCATCATAACTTGTGTGAGTATAAGCCAATGCTTTCCAACATGTTTCATCCAAACTTTTTGCGAGTTTAACAATTTCGAATTTTTTCATAGACATAAGAGGTGCAAGTATTTCAATTTCTCTTTCTAAAGCTAATCCTATTGTTGTTTCCATACTGTCAATAAAATCTTGTCTACAATCCGGGTATCCACCAAAATCCTCTTCGCATACACCCGTAATAACTGTAGAAATATTTTGTGAATATGCTCTGTTAGCTGCTATTGATAAAAAAAGCATATTCCGTCCTGGGACAAAGGTTTTTTGTATGCCCTTAGCAAATTCTTTTATGTCCTCATGTGTTTCTAAGCTCCTTTTAGAATTTGTCAAAGGTGAATTTCCTTGAAATATTGATCCTATATTAATTATTTCATGGTTATCAATATCAGCAATTTTACAAATCTTTTTGGCACTTTCAATCTCTATATTGTGTAATTGATTATAGTCAAAAGTAATAGCCGAACAAGAATATCCTTGCTTAATAGCCCAGAATAAACAAGTTGTGGAATCTTGCCCTCCACTTAAAACTATCAATGCTTTTTTCATGAGTTATCAATTATTATTATATAATGGATAGAATTAGAAAAGTAGAGATGGGGGATACTAATGCTATTTATAAGTATGAAATGTCATTCTTCAGAGATTATTGGTCCAAGAATCAAATTGTTATGGAAATCAATAATATTAATGCTATTAACCTAGGTTTTGAAAAGAATTCTAGATTAATTGGTTACATATTTGCTAGAAAATCTCTGGATTTTGTAGAAATATTAAAAATTGCAGTGTCAAAAAGCTTTAGGAAAATAGGTATTGCAAAAGAACTAATGAAAGAAATTGAGGAATTGTCTATTCAATTACAAAGAAAAAAAATTATTTTGGAGGTCAGAGAAGGTAACAATTCTGCAATAACTCTATATAAAAAATTAGGATACAAAGTAGATGGTATAAGAAGAAACTATTATAAAGAATATAAAGAAAACGCTGTCCTAATGAGCAAGAAATTACCCTGATCCCTTAAATCTTCCATAAACTGTCTCAAGAGCAGATGTCATTTCACCTATTGTACAATACTCTTTAACAGCCTCTAAAATAAAGGGCATAAGATTTTTTTCTTTTTTTGCGGCATCTTCTAAATTATCTAAACAAATTTTAACTTTATTTGAATCTCGTTTTTTGCGTAAACTCTTTAATTTTTCAATTTGGTTCAATTCTAAGTTAGGATCAATTTCTTGTATGGGTGGCAATTTCTCTTCAACATCTGCAAAATCATTAACTCCCACAACAACTCTATCCTTTTTCTCAAGTTCAATTTGGAAGTTGTAGGCAGAGTTCTCAATTTCAGATTGAATATAATTTTCCTCTATACATTTAATCATGCCACCTTTATCTTTAATAATCTCTAGATACTCATATACTTTTTCTTCTATCTCATCAGTTAAGTTTTCAATGAAAAAAGATCCAGCTAAAGGATCAATTGAATCTGCAACTTCTGATTCGTATCCAATAATCTGTTGGGTTCTTAGAGCAATTATTGCTGATTCCTCTGTAGGTAATCCCAACGCCTCATCAAAAGAATTTGTATGTAATGATTGCGTTCCTCCTAGTACTGCCGCCATAGCTTGCATTCCAGTCCTTACAATATTATTTAAGGGTTGTTGTGCAGTAAGTGTTACTCCACCAGTTTGGGAATGTACTCTAAACTTGCATGCGTTATCATCCATTACTCCAAAATTATTTCTTAGTAAATTTGCCCAAATGCGTCTTGCGGCTCTATATTTGGCAATTTCTTCGAAAAAGTTATTGTGAACAGCGAAGAAAAAGGATACTCGTTTACAAATTTGTTCAACATCTATATTTCTTGATTTAGCAATTTCCAAATATTCAATTGCATCTGCAATCATAAAAGCTAATTCTTGGACAGCTGTAGAGCCAGCCTCTCTTATATGATAACCACTAACACTAATTGGGTTCCACCTTGGTGCATAATCCTTACAGAATTCCATGATGTCAACTGTTAGCTTGACGGATGGTTCTGGTGGGAATGCATATGTACCTCTAGCTATGAACTCTTTAAGTAAGTCATTTTGGATAGTCCCCATAATTTTATCTGAAGATACTCCTTGTTTATCTGCTGCTGTTATATACATTGCTAACAACATTGATGCTGTTGCATTGATAGTCATAGAAGTTGAGACTTGATCTAAGGGTATATCTTTAAGAAGAGTTTCCATATCTTCAAGAGAATCAATGGCTACACCAACCTTTCCGACTTCTCCCTTACTAATTTCAGCATCTGAGTCGTACCCCATTTGTGTGGGCAAATCAAAAGCTACACTTAGGCCAGTTTGTCCTTTTTCTAATAGATATTTAAATCTTTTATTTGTTTCTTCGGCTGATCCAAATCCAGCGTATTGTCGCATGGTCCACAACCTGCCCCGGTACATAGTGGGCTGAACACCTCTAGCAAAGGGGAAATTTCCTGGCAAGGAGTTCTTCTCGTCTAGATTGTTACTTATGTCATCTTGAGTATAAAATCCATCAATCTTTATACCAGAAGTGGTAGAAAAGTTTTCTTTTCTTTCCTTTATCTTTTCTTTAAATTTTTTTTCCCAATCTTTCTTTTTCACCTTCAATACATCCTACTTGAATTAACTCTTGCTAAATTAATTAATGCTTCCTTAAATTTGCTGTCTTTTAAATTTTTTAATGATGACACAGCCTTTAGTGAATAATTATTAGCTATTCTAATAGTTTCTTCAATCGCTTCTGAATCAAGAACTAAATTATAGAGAAAACTTAAATTACTTCTATTAAAATTTTTATTGATTAGGATATTTTTTGGCTTGTAAGATTCGCTTTTTTTAAGGTTTTTTAAGCAAATTAGCATTGGCAAGCTTACCTTGCCTTCTTTAATATCACTCATAGCTTTTTTCCCCATATTCTTTGAATCACCTATAAAATCAAGTACATCATCAATTAATTGATAAGATATGCCTAAGCTTACACCATACTTCCTCATTGAGTTTACTGTCGACCTATTTGCACCACTTAACATAGCTCCAATCTCGCTTGATGAAGAAATAAGTGAGGCCGTTTTTAAATTAATCATTTTAAAATAAATTTTCTCGTTAAAAGGGATTTCTCTTTTTGATAACATAATGTCTAATATTTGACCGTTTGCTAATTCAGAGGCAGCTGCAGTTACAGAAGACATTACAGCTGGATTTTTACTCTTATTAATTAAGAATAAAGATTTTGCCAATAAATAATCTCCGGCTAAAACAGTTGCATGGTCACCCCAAATGTTATTTGCAGACTTTACTCCTCTCCTTAATTTTGCCTCATCAACAATATCGTCATGAATTATTGAAGCATTGTGTAACAACTCTACAGCAGCAGATGCAAATATTATATCTTTATTAATTCTATTGTTTACGGAAAGAGCTGAAAGAAGAACTATTGAGGGTCTTAATCTTTTTCCTGGCCTAAGTAATAAGTGTTTCAATATTTCTTTAGAAAGTGGTACTCCTGTAGGAATCTGATTTTTTAATTCTTTTTCTACAGATAAAAGGTGTTTTCTTATGGGTAAAAAAATTGAGCCATAATCCATTTTTGTAACTTATCAGAAAAAAGTAATAAGTCAAAATAAGATGATTTTATCATTGACGAATTAAAACTATAGATTGATACTAAAGAAAACTGAGACTTTCTGGTAAATTCTCATATATGCGGTAATTAACCATGACTTTGTATGATGTAATTTTTATTTCTTTGATTTGTGTGATGAGTTTTTTTGGTTTTTTTGTTGGATTTGTAGCATCATTTTCTAAATTCTTCACCCTTTTAATACCTCTTTTGATTACTTATATAGGGCTTGATATCTTTCAATTATATCTGGAAAAAGAATTTGATTTTTATTCTGGTGCTGGGTCAGAACTAGTTGTTGGCATCTTTATCTATATCTTGCTTTATCTTTTTTTTAAAGTTCTATTTGTATTGACTGAGGCTTTAATTAAATCTATAAATCTTGGTTTAATAAATAGAGTTTTTGGAGCCATCCTAGGATTTATAGCTGGTAGCTGTATTGGTTATATTTTCTTAATCATAACAAGCAAAATTTATGGTTCTGAATCTTTACTGTATTTGAAAATTCAAAGTTATCTATCTTTTTTTTTAGATATATAAGTGTATGATTTTAACTTAATGGAAAAGCTTACTGCATACCAATACTTACTTAAGAATAAACTGATAGGGGATAAAAACCGTGAACTTATTTCGCTACTTAAGGATATTAAGCTTGCAGCTAGACAAGTCAGCAAAGAACTGAATAGTGCGGGTTTAAATAGGATTCTTGGTGATGTCTCTGGAACCAAAAATGTCCATGGGGAAGTAGTTAAAAAATTGGACATAATTGCGAATGATCTTTTTATTAATTCTTTAAAACAAGGTGGCAATTGTGCGGGCATAGTGTCTGAAGAAATTGACAAAATAGTTGTCTTTAATGATAAGATGTCTAAAAATTCTCAGTACATTGTAGCAATAGACCCTCTAGACGGCTCATCAAATATAGATGTCAACGTTCCTGTTGGTACTATCTTCTCTATATTTAAAAGAAATTCAATCAAAAAAAATATTACTACCAAAGATTTTCTACAGAAGGGTTCGAAGCAAGTTGCTGCTGGATATATCATTTATGGTTCTTCAACTATATATGTTCTCACTGTTGGAAAAGGTGTTGATGCATTTACTTTGGATCCTTTGGTTCAAGAATTCTACTTATCACATAAAGATATAAAAATACCAAAAAAGGCTAGAATGTATTCGGTTAACCAAGGCAATTATTATGAATTTCCGATTGAACTTCAGGATTATATAAAGTGGTGCGAACAAGAAGATTCCGAGACAGGTCGTCCTTATTCATTAAGATATGTTGGTTCGATGGTTGCTGATATTCATAGGAGCTTGTTGAAGGGCGGTCTATTCATATACTCTAAATCAAAAAGAGCCCCTCAAGGGAAACTTAGGTTGCTATACGAATGCAATCCAATGGCTTTCATAATAGAGCAAGCTGGTGGCTTAGCTTTTAATAGAGACGAAAGAATTTTAGATAGTAAACCAAAAGAAATCCATCAAAAATCTGAAATTTTTATAGGTTCAAATGATATGGTCAAGAATGTTATGTCTTATATGAAAAAAATATTGTGATTACGCTAATTTGATTAATTTATTTAGGTAAACATCTTGCACAGCATTTAATATTTCTACTCCATCTTTCATGCTTTTCTGAAATGCTTTTCTACCTGTTATAAGACCCATGCCGCCAGCTCTTTTATTAATAATCGCGGTTTTAACCGCCTGTTGAATATCATTCTCCCCAGAGGCTCCACCCGAATTAATTAATCCAGCGCGACCAAGGAAGCAATTTAAAACCTGGTATCTATTTAAATCAATTGGGTGATCTGTTGTAAGTTCTGAATATACCTTTTTATGTGTACGTCCAAAATTTATATCAACAAAACCATTATTAGTTTCTGCAAGCTTCTGTTTGACAATATCCGCCTGTAAGGTTGCTGCAAGGTGATTAGCTTGTCCAGTCAAATCTGCTGAAACATGATAATCTTTTGAATCTTTCTTAAAATCCTCATTGCGTAAATAAGCCCATAAAATTGTAACCAAACCTAGAGAATGTGCATACTCAAACATTTGGGATACTTCTTGAATCTGTCTTTTGCTTTCCTTCGAACCAAAATATATTGTTGCTCCAATACCAATTGCTCCCATGTTGAAAGCTTGATCTACAGATGCAAATGGTGTTTGATCATATTCGTTTGGATAGGTAAGAAATTCATTATGATTTAATTTTACTATAAAAGGAATCTTGTGAGCATATTTACGAGATACCGATCCGAGCATACCAAGCGTTGAAGCAACAGCACTACATCCACCTTCAATTGCTAACTTGACTAAATTTTCTGGGTCGAAATACTCCGGGTTGGGCGCAAAAGAAGCTCCTGCAGAATGTTCAATTCCTTGATCAACAGGAAGGATTGACAAATATCCTGTGCCACTTAGCCTTCCATGATTAAAAAGCATTTGAAAATTCCTTAAGACTATATTTGATCTATCTGATTCTTTAACAACCTCATCTACAAAATTAGGTCCGGGAGCAAGGATGCTCTTTGAGCTAACACTTGTGCAATTGTGATTCAATAAGTAGGAACATTCGTCCCCTAAAAGTTCTTCAATCCAAGATATATCTCTAGTCGAGCGAGACTTCGCCATGATTGAATTATAAAATATTAATCGAGAATTTCTATACCCGGTAGGTTTACGCCACCAATATATTCAAGTAATGCTCCGCCACCGGTCGACATATGAGAGATTTCTGATTCCAGAACCTCTGCCTTTCTTATAGCAGCAATTGTCTCTCCTCCTCCAACAACTGAAGTAGCACCTCTTAATGTAGCTAATGCTACAGCTCTCGCGACATGTATGGTTCCTGATGAAAATGTTTCAGATTCAAAAACCCCCATAGGTCCATTCCAAAATATATAGCCTGGAGCTTTTATTAAAGAATTAAACAACTCTATAGTTTTTGGCCCTATATCGAAACCACTAAACCCATCGGGTATATCTGAATTTACAATAAGACAAGAATCGGTGTTACCTATAGATTCTGAAACTAAATGATCAACAGGTAGAACTATCTTATCTTTATACTTATCGTGAACCTCAGCTGCCCAGCTAATCATTTTTTCATCAAAAATTGAATTTCCTATCTTTTCTCCTTTGGCTTTCATAAAGGTATATGCAGCACCAGCAGCAATTATAATTTTATCTGCTTTCTCTAAAAGGTTTCCCATCGCAATCATTTTGTCATTAATTTTTGCACCACCTATTATTACTAGAAAAGGATGTACGGGTTCTTCCATCATTTTGGCAATATAATTAAGTTCTTTATCAACCAGGAATCCGGCTAGCTTTGTATCAAAACCTTTAGCCATTCCATAAGTTGATGCATGAGCTCTATGCGATGTTCCAAATGCTTCATTGACATACACATCAGCCAATAAACTTAAATAATTTGAAAATTCATCATTATTGGAGGTCTCTTCTTTGTGAAACCTTAAGTTTTCTAACATAATTACAGATGATTCTGGAAAGTTATCCATTTTATTTGCAAGATCTTCTTTTATAAAATCTTTGCAAAAAATTACTTCCTTATTTAATAAATCAGACAATCTTTTTGCAACAATTTCCAAAGACAGTTTTTTAACAATGTTGCCATCTGGCCTACCTAGATGTGATCCCAATATCACTTTTGCACCACAATCTAGCAAATAATCTATAGTTGGAATAGCTCTTCTAATTCTATAGTCTTCTCTTATAGATTGATCTTTTGTATTTATCGGAACATTAAAGTCTACTCTTACGAAAACTTTTTTTTCTTTAAAAAAAGATTTTGGTAAGTCTGAAATAACCTTTTTTTTGTTCACAATAATTTTCCGATTTTAATTGCTAAATCTAAAACTCTAGAAGAATATCCATACTCATTATCGTACCAAGCGATTATCTTTATAAAGTCATCTCCGATAACTCTAGCCCCAAAGGGATCGTAAACCGCTGAGTGCTTATTTCTAAGTAAATCAATTGAGACTGCACCTTCTGGTGCAATATCAAGATAATCAGCTAGAGGTCCTTGTGAAGAATCAATAAAAGCTTGGTTTAATTCATCAATCGATACTTTCTTTGATAATTTAGCAACAAAATCGACTATAGAAACATTTGGGGTAGGAACTCTAATCGATATTGCGGATAAATTTCCCTTTAGTTCAGGGAAAATTTCTTCGATAGCTTTTGTAGCTCCAGTACTAGTAGGAATCATAGACAATGCTCCTGCTCTTGCTCTTCTTATATCTTTATGTGGAGAATCAATTATCCTTTGATCGTTGGTGTAGGAATGAATAGTTGTCATATGACCACTATCTAAACCAAAATTATCTCGTAGCACTTTGGTAATTATTGCAAGACAATTTGTTGTGCAAGAAGCATTAGAAATAATGTGATGCTTATTAGGCTCATACAAATCATCGTTAGCGCCCATTACAGTTGTAAAGTCAACAGGTCCACTCGATGGTGCTGAAATAATAACCTTTTCTACAGAACCATTAAGGTGCAAAGATGCTTGTTCCTGACTTGTAAAGATTCCAGTAGACTCAACAACAATCTGACAATTTGTTGATGACCAATCTATCTTGTCTGGTGACCTCTCGGAAAAAAACTTAATCGTATTACCGTCTACAGTAATTCCGTTATCATCAAATTCAACTGGTTTGTCTAATACCCCAAAAACTGAGTCATACTTTAGTAAGTGAGAACAAGTTTTAATGTCAGCAATATCGTTAACTGCTACAACTTCAATCTCTTTTGAATTAAGTGCTATCCTTAAAAGATGCCTTCCTATTCTCCCAAATCCATTAATACCTATTTTTATTGATGACATAATATCTCCTGACAAGATATAGATTTTGCTTTGTTAATACTACACTTTAAGAGATAGATTTCAAACGATTGAATTTATAAAAATTGCATGATAATGTCACCATCATGGAGAAAGTAAAAATAGGAATAATTGGATCTACCGGTTATACAGGTATGGAACTAGTAAGAATTTTAGAGAACCACCCAAGAGCAGACATACTTTTTCTCGGAGCTAATACTCACCATGGAAAAAATATTAGTACCTTTTTGCCAAATTTAAAATTTAAGAAGAATCTTAAAATAAGAAAGAATTCGGATATTTATCAAATAAAAAATATAGATGTCATATTTAGCTGTCTCCCCAATGGCCAGCTTGATTCAATTTTGAAAAAAATAAAAAAAATGGATGCGCTAATTATTGATTTAAGTGCAGATTATAGATTATCAAAAAGGTTGAATGACAAATGGTATAAAAATAGAAAAAATGAAAAGGATTATAAAAATTTCCAATATTTAATACCTGAGATTAATGGAAAAGAATTTGATTCAAAAAAGAACATTGCAAATCCTGGCTGTTATGCAACTTCAATCTTATTAGGACTTGCTCCAATCATCAAAACAATTAAAAAAAATGATTCAATAATTGTGGATTGTAAGTCAGGTATATCTGGTGCAGGTAGAAGCGGTAAAGTACAACATATTTTCTCTGAAGCAAATGAAAATTTATCTATTTATAATGCTGGAGTTCACAGGCATATGCCAGAAATTGAGAGTATGATTTACAAAATTTCCAATAAAAAAATCAATATCCTTATGGTGCCGCATCTGCTTCCAGTTACTAGAGGTATAATGTCAAATATATATATTAAAAGCAGCAAGGTTGTGGATATAAAAAAGACATTCAAATTATTTGATGAATTTTATTCGAAATCTTATTTCGTAAAAGTTTACAAAAAATCACTTCCCACTTTAAAGGATGTTCAATCTACTAATTTCTGCAACATAGGAATGAAACTCTTTCACGATAAAAAAACCCTTATGGTATCCTCAGTTATAGACAATTTGGTTAAAGGTGCCTCTGGTCAGGCTGTGCAAAATATGAACCTTCTCCTGGGTTTTGAAGAAAAACTAGGGTTGTAATTTTCTTAGTTCTTCCTTTATTTTTTTAATTTCTTCGTTAAGTTTTAGAATTTCTTCTGCGCTTGGATCAACTAATTTATTATGAGACAAATCAGGCTCGGCAGATGAAGAAGTTTGACTAACAACTTTTCCAGGGATACCAACAACTGTGGAATTCTTTGGTATATCATTTATAACTACAGAATTTGCACCTATCTTTGAATTATCTCCTATAATTAAAGGTCCTAGAATTTTACTACCTGCTCCAATAATTACATTATTTCCAATTGTTGGATGTCTTTTTCCTTTTTTTATACTTACTCCACCCAAAGTAACACCTTGGTATATAGTTACATTATTACCTATCTCTGTTGTTTCTCCGATTACAACTCCCATACCATGATCTATAAAAAAACCCTGTTGGATTTTTGCAGCTGGATGAATTTCTACTCCAGTTAAAGTTCTAAGAATATTGGAAATAATTCTCGCTATTAGATGTAATCCGTGTCTCCATAAAAAGTTTGACAGTCTGTGCCATGCAATTGCATGAAAACCTGGATAACTAATCAGAATCTCTAATATATTTCTTGCAGCAGGATCTCTCTCTTTGGCAGCAGAGATATCAGCTCTTATGTCTTTGAGAAAACTCATTTAGTTAAATCTTATACCAAATTTTTAAATCAACAAGTTAAGGATTAATTTTCGAATACTTTTAGATATTCATATGTAGTTGACCTTTCTACGGGTCTTCTGTTAATTTCATTAGTAAGTCGTCTAAATTCTTCTGGAGGAAAATACTGCCCGTATTTACCCCCTGCCGCTGTAGTTATTTTCTCTTCCATAAGGGTTCCACCAAAATCGTTTGCCCCAGCTGTTAGGCAATATTGAGCGAATTCTGGACCTTGCTTGACCCATGAAACTTGAATATTGTTAATCCATCCTCTAAAAAATAATCTGGCTACAGCATACATTTTTAATTGATCCAAGTCTGTTGGACCCTCTCTGGCAATACCTTTCTTAAAAATTCTTGTATCCCAAGGAATAAATCTTAAGGGTACAAATTCGGTAATTCCACCTGTTTCTTTTTGTATATTTCTTATAATATTAAAATGCTTGGCCCAATGAAAGGGCTTATCAACATGGCCATACATAATTGTTGATGTTGTTTTCATGTCAGCTTTATGAATTTCTTTTATAGTATCAATCCACTCATCAGTAGTAATTTTCCCTGGGGCTATTATTTTTCTTACATCTTCACTTAAAATCTCAGCTGCTGTCCCTGGGAAAGTACCATGTCCTACCTCCTTAAGTCTCTTAACAAAATCACCTATTTCTATACCTAATGTTTCAGCTCCATAATGAACTTCAAAAGGCGAGAAGCAATGCGTGTGCATATCAGGTACAGCTTCTTTTACACTTTTAATAATTTGAATATAAAAATCTCCATCTATGTCAGGGTGCATTCCGCCTTGCATGCAAACTTCTGTAGCATGATTCTCTTTAGCTTCTAGCACCTTCTCTTTTATTTCATCCATTGTAAGGAAATATGCTCTAGGGTCACCTTCTGGCGCCATAAAATTACAAAAACCACAGTATGTGTTACATATATTAGTAAAATTAATATTTCTATTTACAACATAGGTAACATCTTCACCAACATCCTCTTTTCGTATATTATCAGCAATCACAACTAATGCTGATAGGTCGATATTTTTATCAATAAGAAATAATTTTTCTGCTTCCTCCTGCGTGATCTCACTATCATTTAAAGGTTTGGTTATAATGTTCGCAATCTCTTCAGTTGATTTTGACAGTATATAGTCTGACCCTTTGACTCTGTTATTCTCGATTTCATCTAAAACTTTTCTTAATTCTTTTTCCATAATAAACCTAATTTTCTGTTACATATCCAGTATGATCAACAAAGCTAACGGCTTTATTGTAAATGTCTTCATTAAGAAACTTTTTATTTAAGAAATCTGGGTATACCGGTAATCTTTCTCTTAAATGGAAGCCGAATTCTGATATTTCTTTTTCCATTAAATCTATTTGAGGCCAAGGAGATTCCGGATTTACATAATCTATAGTGATAGGTGAAACACCACCTAAATCGTTAACACCAGAAGATATATGAAGCATATAGGTCTGTGAATTCAGATTTGGTGGAACCTGAATGTTCATTTTTGGGCCCATTACAATCTTTGCTATAGCAACAGTTTTAATCATTTCAAAATCTGTCGGTGCTGGATGTCCTTCCATTTGAATTCCTGGCTTAGGAGTAAAATTTTGAATTATAATCTCCTGGATATGTCCGTACTTATCATTAATTCTTCTTAATTCATAGATTGAATCAATCCTTTCTTCCCAATTTTCTCCAATTCCAATTAGAATTCCTGAGGTCCATGGTATATTAAGTTCGCCAGCATTTGAAATTGTTTTAATTCTGGCTCGTGGATATTTATCTGGGCATCTATAATGAGCTTCTCCTGGCTCCATTAATCTTTCGCTGACATTCTCCAGCATTAATCCCATGCTTGGATTAGAGTTCTTAAATCTTTTTAGTTCATCTATTTTAGCTATACCAAGATTCGAATGAGGAAATATCCCTTCTTCTAAGCAAATTTCACTCATTCCTATCATATAATCAGCAGTGGATTTGTATCCCATACTATCAAGCTTTTTTCGATAGACATCATACATGTTTTCAGGTCTGTCACCTGAAACAAACAATAATTCTGTACAGCCTAATTCAACTGCCTTTTTGGCTGATTTCAAAACATCTTCTGGTTCAATCAATAAATCTCCTTCGTCTGGTTCAATTTTAAAAGTACAATAAGAGCATTGGTCTCTACACAATTGAGTTAAAGGAATAAAGATATTCTTCGAAAAAGTAATTAGATTTCCTTTGTGTTTTTCTCTAAGATAATTTGCAGCTGCCATCAAAAACGGTATTTGGCTAGTCGACACCTTACTTAAAATTAAGGCCTCATCTCTGGTAATTTCTTCCTCGCTAACAGCTTTTTCAAGTATATATTGTAATTTCTCATCAATTAAAGAGAATTTCTTTGTAGAAACTCCATGAGATTCAAGTAAAGTATAAATTTTTGTCGAAGCTAAAAAATCTTCGTATATTTTATCTAAAGATATCATCTTGCTTCCCTCTTAAAAGCACCCTAGCTTTAGCTGTTGATGAAATATAATTATACCCTCTTATCAATACAACGGGAATACCGTCATCTTTCTGCATTAATATTCCAGCAGCAGAAGAAAGCTCGTCAATAATTGGTACTTCAGTATTTGAAAGCTTGTTCTTATAAAGATCTTTCTTGTATTTCTTTATTGGTTTAACACCATAGCTTCCTATAGCTATTTGATTCAATCCGAGTCTCCATGGTCTACCTATACTATCAGATATTATGACAGGGACTCTTAGATTCGTTTGTTTTTTAATTTCCATGGAAATTCTTCTAGCTGAATTATCAGGGTTCTTTGGGAGCAATAAAGCCATACCCTTGAATTGGATATTTGACTGATCAATACCAGAATTAGCTGTAATTATTCCTAGTTTGTTTTCTGTAACAATTACACCTTTAGAAACTTTTATAATTTTTTTTGCATTATCTAAAATAAGCTGACAAAATTTTTCATCTTTTTTAATTTTTCTACTTAAATCTTTTGCCTTACGACTGACTTTAATATTTTCGAGATTAAAGAAACAATCTTCCGAAATAGAAATAATCTTATGTGCAACTACTAAAATATCTTTTTCTTCTAGTTTAAGTTTTTGGGACTTTAATGCTTTAATGATTATTGAAGGTATGTCATCATTGATGTTTATTTTAGGTATATTGTTTACCGGAATAATTTCAATTTTCTTCATTCTATTAAATCCAAAATTGATTTAGACATTGCCTTTGAAATAGTTTTATTTCGCATTTTAATGTTTCTCACGATTGGCTTTATTCCAGTTTCTGAGATTTTGCCAATATACTTTTTATCAAATTCGTCTATCATCAAATAGTTTACTATCCCTTTATAAAATTCTGCAACCCCTACTACAGTTGGTTTTAATTTTTTAACTTGCATAAGTTTCAAAACAGGTCCTTGAAAGGCTTTATCGTTCACTATAGGACTAATTGCGATTTTCATAGCATTTGATGCAACAATTGCGCTCTTGATTCCTGGTACTGTCAAAATTGGATTAATACTAATTATTGGATTACTAGGACAAAAAATCAAAATCTTCGAATTTCGTATTTGCTCGATTAAACCAACAGATGGTTTGGATTGTTTAATATTTTTAAATAAAATTTTATCTACTTTTGGACGCATTTTGTATTTTATTAAAAATTCTTGGAAGTGCATTTTTTTACCGTTTGATACAATGTAAGTTTCTACAATATCGTTTGTCATTGGAATAATTTTTGTTTTTTTAATTCCTAATTTTTTACTTTGTTTTTCTACAACTTTTTGAAGAGAGAAACCTTTATCTATTAAAGCTTGCTTAATTAGATTTCTTTCTAAATCTTTGTCACCTAAATTAAACCATCTATTTTCTTTTGGTTGACTATTTAAAAATTTATATGTATCTCCTTTTATGCCCCAACCTCTCTTTTTATCAGATATGCCAGAAAGTCGATACAAAATTGAATCTATATCTGGGCTTACACGAACTCCAAATATATCTATATCGTCCGCTGTGTTAACTACAATATTTAAATTCAAAGAATTATTTTTAAGACTTGTATGCAATCCATCTAAAAATTTTCCTGCTCCTACGCCACCACCAAAAGTTGTTATCATAGTATCAATAATACAAAAAAATTTGCTTGACTTAAATGAATTCCAAAATAGTATTATGATTGGTTCTCGGAAGAGATTAATAGGGAAGTCCGGTGAAACTCCGGCACAGACCCGCTGCTGTAATTAGCATTGATTTTTAACCACTAATGCCACTTTCAATCGATGGGAAGGCTAGGTTAAGAAGCTATAAGTCAGAAGACCTGCCAAAAATTAAATTCTATTTTTCTTCGAGGTTTAAGGAAAAATAAGCTTGTTCTGCTTTATTTTTAAGTTTTGTAACTATCGAGGAAAAGGAGTGTTAACTATGAGGTTGCCTTTTCTTTTATTGTTTCTATTGCTGTCTTCTCTGAATATTAATGCTGAGGAAATAATGTTGAGAGACCCTAAGATTGGTAATACGGATATAAAATTTTCTGATTTTGGAGGTTCGGCTACTGTAATAACCGAACAAGACATAGAGGCATCCGGTGCAACTGAAATACATCAACTATTGAGAGAAGTACCTGGGTTGTCTGTTAAAAGATTAGGAGCAAGAGGGGGAATGATTAGTATTTTCGCTAGAGGTAGTGAAAGCGATCACAACTTGGTATTAATAGATGGTGTAAGAGCAAACGAGATTGGAGGGGCTTTTAATTTTGAATTTCTTTCTCTAAACAATATAGAAAAAATTGAAATTCTCAGAGGTCCACAGGCTGCACTTTATGGTCCTGGTGCAATTGGTTCTGTAATAAGTATCAAAACAAAAAAGCCTGAAAATAAAACTAATGTTTCTTTTAAATCTGCATTTGGTTTTAATCAAGGGCCAAAGAAAGATTCAAATGGGCTATTAAAAGACAGTCATACAGATGGTGGTAAGTTTTTTGTAAATGAACAGTACTTCTCAATTAATGGGCCAATAAGTAAAAATAATGAAAGCGATTTTTTCTTAGGATATAGTTTGGGCTTTGAAAGAATAAATGATGATGGTTATAGAAGATTCAATGATCACTATGAGAATGGAGCACTCAATGGCTCTATCCTTTTAAAAACCAAAGACGAGAAAATAAAAATCCTATTTAATGGAACAAGAAGAAAAACAAAATATAATTTTCCTACGAATTCAAGCGGAAGCGTTGATCATCAATATGCTAAAACTGCAAGAGATAGAAGGCATATGACAATTAGAAGTCTGAATTTTGAATATAAGTTTTATGATTCTCTTACTTATGGAACTACCTACAAATATAATTATCTTCACAAGTGGGCTCAAAACTCAACAGTCCAAGTATCTACAGATTTAAATTGGTGGGAAAAAAGAGAAGGATTTGATTACTATATGAAATCGAATAATGACCTTGGGGTTTTTAATATGAAAACTTTAATAGGTTACGAAAAAATCAATGAAAGTAGTAACTATGACAGTTTTAACGCCTCTGGTCTCACTGGATATTATGGTCATAATGATTATACAAAATCATATTATGCGAATATAGGAATTAAAGCTCCGTACTCAATTTTTATAAATCCTGGGATAAGAAAAAATAAGCATGAACAACACGGTGAAATCACAAACCCCTCTATGTTTGCATCAAAGATAATTAATAAAACCTCAACCAAACTTAGGGGTGGATATAGTAAAGGAATTAAATATCCTGGAATCTATGAATCTTATGCTGCTGATAAACTTGAGGCAGAAAGAAACAAGTCCTATGAGTTTGGTTTAGATCAAAAAATAAGTGAGAATTCGTTAATAAGTATTACCTATTTTAATACAAAAATTTATAATCTAATTGCTTACAGGACTGTGGGTGAAACATATCAAAATCTTGATGATGCCAAACTTAAAGGTTATGAGTTTTCTGGAAAAACTAATCTTACCTATAGTGTAAAATTAAAAGCTTGGTATACATACCTTGAAACAAAAGCTGTCAATACAACAAATGCGACTCAGACAGGAGCTTATAATCTTGCAAATTGGTATAGTAATGAACCTCTATTAAGAAGACCGAAACATAGCGGTGGATTTAGCATAGGTCAGTATAAAGATGCTTATACAATTAACTTTGATGGGATATATACAGGTGGAAGATGGGATTTTGAAAATAGCTCAACAAGGAAATGGAATAAAAACTTTTGGGATTTTAATCTATATGGGGATTACAGTATAAGAAGAAACCAAGAAAATAATGGGAGAATGAAGGTATTTATAAATATTGAAAACGTATTTAACGATAAAAGACAAGAAGTACTGAATTTTACATCACCAGGACGTAGCATTATGACAGGAATTAAGGCAAACCTGTAGAACTAGAAATTAAAAAAAATAGGACTAATCAAATACCAACAATATTAATTATTGTTTTGCAGATGAAAACTCTGAACCATCGGTGATTGATTCATCACCACTTGGTGGTTCGGCATCTGTAGTTGGTGAAGGAGCAGAAGATTCTGCAGGTGCTGCACCCTCTGAAGAACTACCTTCAGTCCCGAAATTAGTTGCTGCTATCCAATATAAAGCAACGATACCCAATGTTATTGCTACGGCTGTCATTAACACTCCTCCTTGATTACTTAAAGTGTGAACATTAAAATTGTACAATAATAATGTTGATAAAATCAAGTAATTGTTTGAATAGTTCCTTAGTAGAGAAATATTTCGAATTTATCGAAGAAGGATCAATATTCGCAGAAATCAATGAAAAAACATACATTTTAGCGTGTAAAGATATTAACTCATTTGCCAATTTCTCTGAAAATATGGATTTTTCCTTAGAATTTAATCCGGTAATGCAAAACGATTTCCCAGTAATAGAGGTAAACATAAAATTTTACAAAAATAAGGTCTTAATAGACTCAATATCAATATTAATATCTGTAACTAATACAAAGGAGCTTCGTAATTTAACAAAATTCTTTAGAGAAAAAGATTGCAAGTTAATAATATTTTGCAAATCTAGTAAAGAATTAAAAGAATTTATGTTTGAAAATAGCTTTGATAAAGATTTAATTACATGTCTTGGTTACTACAAAATTGACATTAAAGATATAATGAAAAATAATTAGTTTTTAAGGAATAGTTTTTTGAGTTTTGCAAAAATAACAGGTACAGGAATTTATCTCCCGGATAAAATTTTATCTAATAAAGATTTGGAGTCTATAGTAGATACATCTGACGAGTGGATTAAAACACGTACAGGTATTTCTGAGAGAAGAATATTAGATGAAGATAAAGCAACTTCGTATATGTGTATAAAAGCTTCTCAGGATGCACTAAAGAATGCCAATGTATCATCAAAAGACATTGATGGTATCATAGTCGCAACGGTAACAGGTGACTTTATAACTCCTTCTGTTGGCTGCATACTTCAAGATAAATTACAAACTAGAAATATTTTTGCTTTTGATATTTCAGCAGGTTGTTCAGGTTTTATTTATGCATTAAAAATTGGCAGATCTCTCATAGAAAATGGTGAAGCCAAGAAACTATTAATTGTAGGCGGAGAAAATCTATCTAGAATAACTGACTATAAAGATAGAGGTACGTGTGTTCTTTTTGGTGATGCTGCCGGTGCAGTAGTTCTAGAAGAGTCTAATGAACCAGGAATTCTTTCTGTATGCTTAGGTTCTAGTGGTGCGGAAGGAGAACTTTTATTTGTACCTGGCGGTGGATCAAAAGATCCATCAGGATATAGATTCTTAAAAATGGAAGGCAAGGAAGTTTTTAAAGAAGCTGTAAAAGCAATACAAGCTAATTCTATTGAAGCTATAGAAGAAGCAGGTATGACACCCGAAGATATAAATTTATTTATTCCTCATCAAGCCAACTTAAGAATAATAGAAGCTGCTAGAGAAAGACTGAATATGTCTCTAGATAAATGCTATGTAAATATAGATAAGTATGGAAACACATCCTCTGCATCTGTATTATTAGCTCTTCATGAAGCTTTAGGTGAATCTAAGATTAAGAAAGGTGACAACATACTTTTTTCAGTATTTGGTGCTGGTTTTGCCTGGGGATCAGCAGTAGTTAGATGGTAAAACAAAAAAAAATAAATTTAAATAATATAGAAATCTCCTATGATGGCATTGTAAATACTAAAAAATTAAAAGGAAAAAGCTCAACTTCCCTTAAAAAATCAGAACTTAAACAAATAGAGGAGCTAGAAATCATTAAGGAACTTTATAAAAGTTCAAATGATTATGAATTATTGGTAAAAAAGATAAAAAAAGCTAAACCATCAAAAGTAGTTCTTTTCGGAATGGGTGGTTCAAGCCTAGGTACGAAATCTATATTAAAAGCTTTGGCAAGGAAACAAAAGAAACTGCTTGTGGTAAACAATGTAGATGGCGAGACCTTTGAAGATCTCTTCAAAGAAATAAAAATAAATTCAACTTTTTTTATTTTCGTGAGCAAATCAGGAAATACAATTGAAATAAAAAATCTTTTAAAGGAAACATTAAAAAAATTTGATAAATCTCGAATTAGTTTTACAAAAAGAATGCTAATTCTTACAGACAAACTAGATTCTTTTTTAAACCGTTTCGCTAAAAAGAATAAGGTTCCGATTTTTTATCTTAATGAGAATATCGGTGGTAGATATTCTGCATTGAGTCCTTCAACTATGATTCCTTGTGAATTGGCTAACATCAGTTCAAAACAATTATTAATTGGTGCAAGAAATATGTATGAGGAATTAAAAGCTTTAGAGTTTCAACCAATATCCGATTTAACAAATTTTTATTATCAGAACTACTTGTCAGGAAAAGATACCACCATACTAATGTTGTACAAAGATTTCTTGGATTCGTTTGGTGAATGGTTTATGCAATTATGGGGTGAGAGTCTGGGTAAAAAAAATATTGGATTAACACCTATCACCTACTTGGGGCCACGAGACCAACATTCTCAACTACAATTAGTCCTTGATGGTCCTAAGAATAAAACAGTAACTTTTATTTCAGTAAGTAAAACGGCCTTTGGAAATAAAAGACTAGATGCATTATCTCAAATTGAAATGAATGCAACACTAAGTGCTTGCAGAAAAAGGAAGATACCTGTAACAAGCTTTAAGATGAAGGACTTAACTCCTGAGTCCATATCATCAATGATAATTATCTTAGAAATTACAACAATTTTATTAGCTAAGAAATTAAATATAAATCCATTCAACCAACCTTCTGTAGAGTTAATAAAGAAAAATATCAGAGATTAGCTAAAAAATTTTCCATCAAGTGAATATTTGCCTCCCCCAGTAAAAGCTAGAGTATAAGCTAATCCTATAAGGCATAATTGATAAGCGTATGTGTCATATGTTGGGAAATATCCATCATCAAGATGTGCGACCCAAATACCTACGCACATTATAATAATAATTCCAATTGCGGATAGTCTGGTAAGCAATCCAAGTGCAATTGCAATTCCTCCAAAAAATTCCACAAAAACAGCTACGGCTGTTTCCCAAGTGGAAAATCCAAAATTCATCTGCCAAGATAAAGCTTTAGATTGAAAATCACTAAGTTTGTACCAACCAGCGGGAATAAAAGTTATAGCAAGTATAATCCTCGGCAACAATGAAGCCCATGTTGATGATGTTCTGAAGAACCACATGGATGAATTATAACTAAAAAAAAACATATTTATCAAACATGATTGTGTAAAATCTTTTTATGGACTTATGGATTAAAGTACTCGAAGTAATTTTCCCTGTAATGATTGTTGTATTTGCTGGATATTTATTTGGCCGAATTACCAGGATAGATTTGAAATCAATCAATCTATTTATAATGTATGTTTCAACACCTTGTTTGATTTTTTCTTCTATAATCGAGGGCAAGGTGAGTCTAAACAATGCATCAGAGATAGTTATCACCGGAACAACAATAGTGCTAATATGTCTGCTAATTTCATACTTTTTTCTTAGAATCGCGAAAAAGGATTTGAGCATATTTCTGAATCCAATAATTTTCCCTAACACAGCGAATCTTGGCCTGCCTCTTGTCCTCTTTGCCTTTGGCGAAACTGCTCTTGATTATGCGATAATCTTTACCACTGTTGTATTTTTTCTTCATTCTTCTCTTGGAATCTTTATTTTAAATGGATCAAAAAAGATGGGTGAGATTTTTAAAGCTCCCTTGGTGTACGCTGTAATTATACCAATTATCTTTAATAAGACAGGAATAAGTATAGATTCGGGTATTAATACCTCTATTAAACTTTTAGGTACGACATGTATACCACTTATGATGTTTAGTCTGGGACATAAATTATCAGAAACAAAAATCGTTAATCTGAGAGAAGATTGTATTATAAGTACCACAAGAATTCTCTTAGGGATTATTTTAAGTGTTGGAATATGTTACTTGTTAAAAGTAGACAATTTTATTTCTAAAATTCTTATATTGCAATATTCTATGCCGGCCGCAGTATTTAATTTTATTCTTGCTGATCGATATAATAGATCGCCTGAGAAAATTGCTTCGATTGTTTTTGTTTCAACAATTATATCAATTCCTATTATTCCCATTATTCTTTATTATCTGATGCAATAACGAGAGAATGTTTCTTGATTTCATAATCAAGCTCTGTCCTAAAACCATTCTCAATGAGAATATTGTTTGCATCAAAAATATCTTTAGATTTAGATATCAATCTAGCGGAAATAGATATATCTTTATAAAGTTTTTTTGTTTCTATATAGAAAGTAATTTGGCACAAAGGGTGCACTTCTATTTTGATTCTACCTTTCCTAATCTTTTGTTGTCCCTGAATGCCTTCAAATGAAATAATTGGAATTCTGCTTGCATCAGTTTCTACTTTTTTTATAACTTTTTTCATAATAGAATATGATTCTTGATTAATACCTTGCGAACCTACTATTCCTTTATTCTTACCCAGAATTGATAAAGACTTATCAATTTCTTTGTGGCTAAGTTCACCATCGCTTCCATATCCAAGAACACCTATTAATGTTTGAATGTCTTTAGAAAGGAAATTGATTGTTGATAACATCATAGAGTCGGCTAGTGGACTTGCTAGTCCGGGTTCTTTACCGCTAGCTAGCACATCTCCTCCTACATCAATTCCAACAACTAAATCAATCTTTTCTTTTACGCAAAAATCTAATAAATCTGATGAAATCTGTTTAGGCGAATTAAATATATTAACAAGCAAGATTCTTTTATTTAATACATTTGAAACCTTCGATTCACTAAAATACAAGCCATCTTTAGTTTTTGTTTTTCTGGTGGCCCAACATAAACTTTTATTAATCTGTGTTTTATTAATAATTTCCGAAAAAGGCCGTGGTCCAGGATAAGGATCAATAGAGTACCTCTCCCAAGGCAACCCCGCCAATATGGTTTTGATTCCATAAGACTCTAAGAATACTTTTGTAGGGATTGTGCCGACTATGTCCGCACCCCCACCTATACCTATCAACAAAGCCTTATTAAATTTAGAAAAAGATTTCTCCATGTATGTGATTAAGGTTATTATAACGTATCAAGGATTAATAATGGGAAAAAGTATAACAATAGAAGGAGGTGACTACTTGTTTCGTGGAGAAGTTGAACCTCCAGCTGACAAATCTATATCTCATAGAGCAATTATTTTATGCTCATTAAATGAAGGGATTTCTAAAATTAACAATGTTTTAATGTCAGAAGATATCCAATCTACTGTGTTCTGCTTTGAGCAATTAGGAGTAGAATTTAGTCACAATTCCAACAATACAATAGTTAATAGTAAGGGAATCAATGGTTTTTCTCCTCCAAAGAATATTCTAAATTGTGGCAATTCGGGAACGACTGCTAGGCTTCTGTCGGGAATACTGGTAGGTCAACCTTTTTCGTCAATTCTTGATGGAGATAGTTCTTTACGAACTAGACCAATGAAGAGGATAGAAAAGCCTCTTAGAGATATGGGTGCAAATATCTCAACAAATAATGGCTATCTTCCAATTAAAATAAAACCATCAACTATTAAGGGTAGAGAATTCCTATTAGATCTAGGGTCCGCTCAAGTTAAATCTTCAATACTCCTTGCGGGTTTATATGGAGAAAATCAAACAAAATTTAAAGATAGAAAAAAATCAAGAGACCATACTGAAATAATGTTAATGAATTTTACTGATAACATAAAATTTGAAGAAGATGAAATTATTATAAAACCCAGTCTTAAAATTAATTTACAAGAAATATCTGTACCTGGAGACCCTTCTTCTGCTGCTTTCTTTGTTGTTGCTACTTTAATTAATAAGAATGCGGAACTTTGTATAAAAAATTTATGTTTAAACCCTATGAGGATTCACTTCATAGATATTTTAAAAAGAATGGGTGGAGATATTAAGATATCTAATTTAACTTTAATGGATGGAGAAAATACTGGCGACATTACGGTGAAAAGTAGTAAATTAAGAGGAGTTAATATTACTGAAGAATCTATACCTGCTTTAATAGACGAAATACCAATACTCTCATTAGCATGTGCATTGGCAGAAGGTGAATCTATAATTTCAGGAGCTTCTGAACTAAGATTCAAAGAGTCTGATAGAATAAAATCTATTGTCTCTGAGTTAAAAAAATTTGGATGTGACATTATCGAAACTGATGATGGATTAAAAATTATTGGAAAAGAAGATTTAGAATTTGCAAGCTGCTATAGTCATCAAGATCACAGAATTGCTATGATGGCTGCTGTTGCTGCAACTAAGGCAAGAGGTATCACGACAATAAATGATGTTGATTGTGTTTCTATTTCTTTTCCTGATTTCTTTAAAATTTTGGGGGGTTTTCAGAAAAAATAGAATTATGTTGATAACGATTGACGGTCCCTCTGGAGTTGGAAAAGGAACAGTGGCTAAAATTTTAGCAGAATCCCTTGGCTATAATTACTTGGATTCTGGTGCAATGTATAGAGCTTTAGCTCTTTTTGCAGATTTACATGGAGTAACAGCGGAAGATGACAGTAAGAAATTAAAGAAAATACTAATCAATTTACATATAAGATTCGTTAACGAAGAGAATGCTCAAAAGGTATTTATCAATACTGATGATGTTACTGATGATATAAGAACTAATGAGATATCTAAACTTGCTTCACAATTTGCAGTAAATGAAATTGTTAGAAATGTTTTAAAGGAAATGCAAAGAAGACTTGTAAAAAACAAGGATTATGTTGCTGAAGGTAGAGATATGGGTACCTATGTATTTCCTTATGCAGAAAACAAATTCTATCTAGATGCAAGTCCAGAAATCAGAGCAAGGAGAAGGGCTTTGCAACTAAAAGAAATACTAGGAATCAATGTTAACGAGGAGAGAGTTTTGAAGGAGATTAACGAAAGAGATAATCTCGATATGACAAGGGATATATGCCCCTTGCATCCAGCTGATGATGCTGTGATAATTAATACATCTGATTTGAGTATTAATGAGGTAATGAAAAAGATTAAAACTATAGTGGAACAAAATGCCTAAAAAACTAATTATTGCTGATAGTGCTGGTGTATGCTTTGGAGTAGAAGATGCTGTATCCGAAGCTGAGAATATACTTGATAAAAATAAGAACGAAGAAGTAAAATCCTTTGGCCCACTAATTCATAATCCCCAAATGGTAGAGATTCTTAATAACAAAGGCTTGTCTGTAATTAACAAAATTGAAAAAAATGAAAAGGGAACAGTAATTATTAGAGCTCACGGAATACCTAATTATGAAGAAGAGAATCTAAATAATTCTTCTTTGAATGTTGTTGATATGACTTGTCCTATAGTCAAAAGGCTCCAATTCGCTGTTAAATCATTATCTGAAGATGATTATTTTGTCCTTATAGTAGGCAATGAAAATCATCCTGAGATAATAGGTGCAAAAAGTTACGCTAAAGACAATTGCTTAGTTATTAAAAATAAAGACGAATTAATTATTAATCAATTAAATTGTAAGAAAATTGGTCTTGTTGCACAAACCACGATTCCAATGGAAACTTTTTGGGATGTTGTTAGTCTTTTAAAACCATTGAAAGAATTTGAAGTTAAAGTAATAGATACATTGTGTGATGACATACACAATAAACAGATGGAGTCTAAAGAAATTGCAAAAGATGTTGATATTATGTTGGTAATTGGTGGAAAAAATAGTTCTAATACTAGAGAAATTGCCGAATTATGCAAACAAGTAAATTCTCTCACATATCAAATAGAAACTTTTAAAGAAATTAAGGGTTTAAATCTAAATCTTAGAGATAAAATTATTGGAATTAGTGCTGGTGCATCAACACCTCCTTGGCTGATAAAACAGACAATCGATGAGGTTCTACATGAAAGATATAATTAAAAAGATAAGTGTAAAAAATGCTCTAATCCTAATCGTTCTTTGTACATTTATATATAGTGCATTTCTGACTATAAATCCTCCCAATAAAATTGCTGTTCTTGAAATAACCGGGGTGATTAGGAGTCCTAAGGCATATTTAAAAAGCATCGAGGAATTTTTGGATGATGAATCTATAAAGGCTGTAATAATTAGAATCGATTCTCCTGGTGGCACAGTTGGCTCATCTCAAGAAATTTATAATTCTTTAATCAATCTTAACGAATCCAAACTTGTAGTATCAAGTATAGTTGATATCGGAGCTTCTGGAGGATACATGATTGCATGTGGAAGTTCTTATATTTTTGCTAATCCTGGATCTATAACAGGAAGCATTGGTGTAATCACTCAATATTATGATTTATCAAAATTAATTAAGTATCTTAAGGTTAATATAGAGGTTGTTAAATCCGGGGAATTAAAAGATATTGGAACACCTAGGAGAGAACTCACTGAAGATGAAAAGAAAATACTTAGTCTGATTATTGAAGATGTTCATTCACAGTTCAAGCAAGTAGTGAAAGATAGAAGAAAATTATCTGAAAAAGAAATAGAATTGGTGGCAGATGGAAGAATTTTCTCTGGTAACCAAGCTAAGAAATTAAAGCTAGTTGATGCTACTGGTGGACTTGAATCTGCAATTAAATACATTGAAGACATCCTAGAATTAGAAGATTTAGATATAGAATATTTTCCAAAAAAGAAAGAGAAGCTATTAGACAAAATTATTCCTGAAATAAAAAGCGAATATTTTGAAAAACTTTATTATCTTTATAACTCAAGTTTGTAAATATGTTAAAATCATCTAAATATCATGCTTAAAGCAATTTTAGTATCTTTGTTATTTTTAATGACAATCATTTTTATTTTTCAAAATCAACAGATTTTTTTAAGTGAATACATTGTCAATTTAAATATTAAAGTTGTTTCTTTTGAAAACAAGACTATTACAAATTCTTTGCTGCTAGCTGTAGCTTTCTTGCTCGGAGTATTCATTTGCATAATAACTATGGGTTTTAGTTCAATATCAAAGAGCTTTAAAATTAACCAATTGCAAAAAAAGATTAATTATTTAGAGAAAGCTGAAAAAACTAAAGAGGTTAAATAGAAATTTGATTAGAAAACCGAGATGGATAAGATCAAAGATTCCTTTTGGAAATAATTTTAAAACTTTAAAAGGAATTGTCGCAAGAAATAGACTTCATACGGTATGTGAAGAAGCAAATTGTCCAAACTTAGGAGAGTGTTGGTCTTTAGGGACACTTACCTTCATGATACTAGGTGACACATGTACAAGAAGTTGTGGTTTCTGTGCTGTTAAAACTGGTAATGGAGGATTAATAGATTATCTTGAGCCAAAACGGTTGGCTAGAGGAATATTAGATTTAAAAAAAAATAATGCATTAATAAATCATATAGTTTTAACTTCTGTTAATAGGGATAATAAAAATTTAGAAAGTGCAAATATCTTTGCAAACTGCATTAATGAGATAAGAAAATTAAAATTGGGTATTAAAGTTGAGGTGTTAATACCTGATTTTCTTGGGGACAAGAAAGCATTTGATATTATCATCGCAGCAAATCCTGATGTTTTAAATCACAATATTGAAACAATTCAAAGATTGTATAGTTTAAAACAAGAAACTGGTAGTTTGCGAATGAGAGCAATGCGACCTCAGGCTGATTACAATAGATCGATAAACTTATTAAAATATTTTAAAAAGAATTCTAAAATTGTGGTCAAATCTGGATTCATGGTTGGTGTTGGGGAAACAAAAAAAGAAATACAAACATTAATAGATGACCTTAATCAAGCTGGTTGCGATTTGGTTACAGTTGGTCAATACCTACAGCCTACTAAAGAACATATAAAAGTAAAAAAATTTTACACCCTAGCTGAGTTTAAAAATATTAAGAATTATGCAAGCAAAAAGCCTCATATTAAATCTGTGGAGTGCGGACCAATGGTAAGAAGCTCATATCATGCTGAAAGCCAATTGATGAATATAGAGAACAATATTGAGTGTGGAGAAAAGTAAATTGAAATATGTATTAGTACAAGCAGATGGAATGCCTGATAGGCCAATAGCTGAGATTGACAATCAAACTCCTCTGGAATTTGCTAACACACCATTTATAGATGAGTTAGCAAAGGATGCTATTATTGGCACAGTCAATCATATACCAAAAGGTTTTGATTCTGGAAGTGACGTAGGTAATTTAAGTGTTCTTGGGTATGACCCAAAAGATTTCTTTACTGGAAGATCGCCTCTAGAGGCTTCTAGCTTAGGTCTTGAATTAGGAAGCACGGACATTACTTATAGATGCAACTTGGTATTAATATCAAAAAATAAAGAAAATGAAATAATGGAAGATTATTCAGCTGGTCATATTAAAGACTCAGTGGCAAAAAAACTTATTGATTTCCTTAAAGAATCAATAAATGATGAAATTTTTGAACTTTTTTCTGGTGTTAGCTATCGTCATATCCTTGTGTGGAAAGGTGGGAGCCTTTCGCCAATAACAGTTCCACCTCATGATATAACAGGAAAAAATATTAAAAATTTTAAACCAAAGGGTCCTGAATCAGAAAAATTGATTAAGATAATGCAAAAAGCAAAAATTAAGATACAAGAATTTAAAAAATCCAATATAGAGTATAAGGATCTTCCTTGCAACAATATATGGCTATGGGGTCAAGGTAAGAAAACTATTTTGCCAAGCTTTGAATCAATTAATAAAATTACCGGATCAATTATTTCTGCTGTTGATTTAGTAAAAGGAATTGGTAAATGTGCTGGTCTTGATGTAATAAATGTTGATGGGGCAACAGGATATTTGGATACAAACTACAAGGGTAAGGTCGAAGCAGTATTAAGTAGCTTAACTAAGCATGACTTTAGTATGATTCATATAGAAGCCCCAGATGAAACAGGACACGAAGGTGATGTTAGAAAGAAAATCAAAGCTGTCGAAGATTTGGATGAAAAAGTCATTTACCCACTAATTAAAGGTTTAAAAGAAAAGTTTAAAGAATTTAAAATCTGTATTGTTTCAGATCATCCAACACCTATAGAATTAAGAACACATAGCTACGAATACGTTCCTTTCATGATATATGATTCAAGAAAATCAATTAACAATCATAAAGAAACAAAATTTAATGAAAAAAATGCCAATCAAGCGAATTTAAAAATAGATGAAGGTCATACTTTACTTACTACTTTTCTTAGTGATTGATTTAGCTTTGTCCCATAATTCATCCTCGGATAGATCTGGCAGTTCACTACGAAGCTTCAAAAAAACATCAGCCCTTTTTACAAATTTATCTGAACTTTCGTTAAGTGCTATCTCAGGATTTATGTTTTCCTTTCTGCAAAGATTGGCGATTGTAAAAAGTACGTCTCCTAATTCTTCCTCAATTTCTTTTTCATTCCCTTTTTTGAGTACAGCCTGTAATTCATTTTTTTCATCATCTAAAACTTGAAGTAAATCAGAAGAAGATTCCCAGTCTAGATTGCTTGCTTTAGAATAATACTTTGATATCTCTACAGCTCGTATCAAAGATGGAAAAGATTTCGATCTAGGAGATTTTGTTTGGTTTGATTCTCTATTCTTTTGTTCTTCCCATATTTTTTTTGCATCATCTGAATTTTTTGCAGTCCTATCTCCAAACACATGTGGATGTCTTCTGATTAGTTTTTCTGAGAGTTTCTCAATTACTTGTTCAATTGTAAAGATATTTTCTTCTTCAGCTATATTTGAAATTAACAATATTTGTAACAGAATATCCCCTAGTTCCTCATTTAAATTAATATAATCTTTTTCGTTAATTGCTGATATCGCTTCATACGATTCTTCTATAAGGTGAGAACGTAGTGACTCAAAAGTCTGCTCCTTGTCCCATGGGCATCCATCTTTACTTCGTAATCTTTTTGTTATCTTTACTAGATCATTAAATTTTTCTTTCATGCTAAAGTTTTAAATTCTTTGAAAATTTTGTTAAATTTTTAAATCCATCATTAGTAATCAAAACTGTATCTTCTATTCTTACTCCGCCAATATTACTATAATATAAACCTGGTTCTACTGTTACCACATAATTTTTTTCCAATACATCATCTCCCGTAGATATTCGTGGGGGCTCATGTATATCTAATCCTAGGCCATGTCCTGTAGAATGAATAAAGCCTTCTGGACTGCCTTTTATATATTTAGAATCAAATCCAAGATTAATAAAGAGATTGTTAATAGAATTATGTATAGTTTTACCCTTGGCACCAGATTTAATTAAAGACAATCCTAATTTCTGACCCTTTAAAACTGCTCTGTACATATCGTACAATTTTTTACTTGGAGCTCCTTTAACTACTGTTCTAGTCATATCTCCAAAATAACCAGTATTTAAATCTCTAGGAAAAATATCAATGATTATAGGCTGGCTTTCTTTTATTGGACCACTTCCTGAATGGTGAGGAAGCGATGAATGAGGACCAGATGAAATAATACAATCTGGACACTCAAGTCCAAAAGATAACAATTCTTTTTGACATACATCTTTTAGGAATTCTGAACTAACTATTTTTCCATCAATACGTAAAATTTTATTTCTGGATTTTGAATATTTTATTTTATCAATTACTGCTTTCATTGCTTTTTCTGTACATCTCATAACTTTAGTAATATTTTCAATCTCTGTTTTAGATTTAATGATTCGAGAAGAAAAAAAGATTGGTGATTTTGAAGGCACTACTTTAATTTTTTTCTTTAACAATCCTTGATAAATAAATGCAGGAAAATTATATGGAACTTCTATTTTTTTAATCTTGAATTGTCTTAACAAATGAAAAATTATTTTCTCTATATTATTACTTTTTATAGTTCTAGAAATCTCATTTAATGGTAAAATTTGATCTACTTTTGCTTGTTTCTTGCCTCTTTCTAGTTCTAAATCATTTAATACAAGATATTTTTTGTTATTAAATTCAAAAAATAATACTGGATCTGGGGCCTTAAAAGAAGTCCTATATAATAGGTCAGATGAATTTTTTGTATCATCGTATATTAGTTTTGCTACTTTCATTTATTGACTAATATACAGGATTTATTCATAAAGAAAAAATTGTTGATAAGAGATTGACTTTTATTTAAGATAATAACTATGTTTAATGTAAGTGATAAAGCAGCTAAAGAGATAGACAGACTATTGAAAGACGAAGAAATGGAAAATGCTTTTCTTCGAATTAGAGTAGTTCCAGGTGGATGTTCAGGTTTTTCTTATGAAATGGGTTTTGACGATGAAATAGATGAATCAGATCAGGTTTTTGACAAGTTAAACGTAAAAGTTGTAATTGATAAATTTAGCTTTGAACATTTAAATGGCGGGGTTTTAAATTTCACTGATGGTATTAATGGTTCAGGATTTGGTATAGAAAATCCAAATGCAACTGCAAGATGTGGTTGCGGCGATTCCTTTGCAGTTTAAAAACTAAGACAAATAAATCTTCCGTGTTAATACAATTAGAATTAACATCCCCACAACAAATGAAATTAATGAAAGGGTTAATTCCCCTGAAATGAATTTAATCAACCCGTAAATCATAAACAAAATAGAGCTTGCAAGAAAAGCTGATTGAATTAAAGGATATAGAATTTTTTCTTTTTTTAATTCTTTAGATTTCTTATTAAAGCCCCAACAGCCTGCGGGATTAATTTTGTTGTAAAATCTTTCTAATGTTTCATGACTTTCTGGTTTCGTAAATAGTGTCACACATAATCCAATCAAGATTGAAAAAGGAATTATAAGAATTTTACTAAAAAAACTTATTGTTACAATCTCAAATGCATCTAAAAGATAAAACCCTATGCTAAATAAAACTGAGGACACAAGAGCTGAGATTTCTGACCAAGAGTTAATTCTCCACCAGAACCATCTGGCAATTAAGAAAAAGCCAAGTCCCGAACTAACACTCCAGAGCAATACCCAAGCTTTTCCTATATTGTCTATATAGAGACCTACCATTAACGCAATAAAAAGAAACAATACTGTAAAAACTTTTGACATATAAACATAGTGTGATTCAGACTCATTTTTTTTATAAAATCTCTTATACAAATCATTTATCAAATAAGAAGAGCCCCAATTCACCTGAGTACTAATTGTTGACATATACGCAGCCAATAAAGTAACTATCAAGAATCCCCTTAAACCACCTTCTACATAGTCTCTAATTAAAAGTGGATACATAGTTTCATTGTCTATATTTCCACTATCAGGTAATGGGAAAATTATCAAAGTACAGATGCCGATAAGAAGCCAAGGTGCGAATCTTAAAACATAATGATTCAAAACAAACCAAATTGATCCTAGTGCTCCATCTTTCTCTGATCTTGCGGAACATAATCTTTGAATTATATACCCTCCTCCATCTGAATTATGAGAAGACCACCAAACAATTGTTCCATAAATCAGAAAAGTCATAAAATCATCATTTCCAAACAATGAAGGAATCATCATAAGTTTCTCTTCCGGTATGTTCTTAACTAATTGAAAATAATTATTAATACCACCGATTTCCGGTGAATTAATTAAGCAAACGGCAAGAATAATTGATCCTACGAATGCAATAAAATATTGAATAAAATCATTAATTACAACTCCTTTTAACCCAGAAGATGTTGTGTAGAATAGAGCAACAAAAGTAACTATTACCAATAATAATGTACTATCAAAACCTAGTATAGTATTAAAAATTTTTAAAAATGCGCTAATAATCCAACCTGCAATTACAAGATTAAAAAAAGTAGAAAAATAAAATGCCTTAAATATCCTTAAGTATTTGGCCGGGGTTCCTGAGTATCGAATCTCAATAAGTTGGTTGTCGGTTATTACATCAGCTCTCCTCCAATATTTTGAAAAAAAGAATATTACAAGACAATGCGTAAAAAGAAATGACCACCAAAACCAGTTTTTCCAAATACCTGGATCTCTTATCCAAGAAATAACCACTATAGGAGTATCTATAGAAAGTGTAGTTGCGACCATAGAAGTTCCCAGTAGCCACCAAGGAAGGTTTTTTCCAGATACAAAATATGAATTCAAATTCTTCGAAGCTTGCTTCTTAAGATAAATCCCAATTAAACAAGAAAGAATTAAATAGGCTGCAATTATTGCTAAATCAAAATCTGATAAAACTGTAAAAAAGTCTAAATTCATCTTGCTAAATATTGAATCGCTTTTGATTTTAAATCATCAATCAGATTAATTTTGTTTTCAATAACGTCTTCATTTCCTGCTTTGTAGATTTTATTTAATATTGCTATTGCATCTTTTGGATTTAAGGGATCTAGAATTAAGTCTCCTCCATTTAAAATAAATTCTTCTATAATCTTTTCTTGAGTGTATTGATTAGCAATTCCTCCCATCCTAATGGAGTCAGAAATAATTATGCCTTTATAGTTTTGGTTTCTTAAAATATCCATTATGTTCTTCGACATTGATGCAGGAACGCTCTTAGTATCTATTGATGAATAATGTACATGATTCATCATGATTAGCTCAACCTTGTCAATTAAATCTAAAAAAGGTTTAAGATGTGTAGAATTTATTCTATCCAAACTTAAATCTGAATTAACAATTTGAGTATGCGTATCACCTTTGGCAGCACCATGGCCAGGAAAATGTTTAATACAAGGTATGACATTGTTAGAATATGCTGCCTCTATAAAAAGATTAGCAATCTTCGTAACTTCCTTTGGATTATTGGAATAACATCTTTCTTCCAAGATCTTTTCTCGAAATTCGTTTATATCAACCACTGGAGCTAAATTAAAAGATATTTGGTTTTCATATAATTCTAAATTAATCTCATTGAACTCCATTCTTGGTAATTCATTATAATCACTACATCTATGTCCTAGTCCATTTTCAGCGTCAATAAAAAACAAGATATCTTTATCAGAATTTTTTTCTAATTGTTCCCTAGTATAATTAAGTCTTTCTAGAGAAAATTTTGACTCTTCTTTGAATACTACCTTTTCAGTTGCAAAAAGAATAAAAGCATTAAAATCAAATTCCTGAATTAAACCTATAGTTTCATTAATAGAGGAATCCGAATTTACATTTATTCTTGGCACTATTAAATTTGATAAATTTTTCATGGTTCTATGGTTTAGCGATTTTACCCAAAAGTATTAGCTCTTTGGAGCCAGTTAAATTTTTAAGATTCAATCTTTTATTTTTTAATCTTAAAAAAGCAAGAAGAGCAAATAATATTGACTCTTTATATTTGGCTGGAACCTTTAGATTGTCAGATATAGAAAATTCAAGTTGAGGTAGTCTTTTCTTAAGCTGAGAAACAATGAATCTGTTTTTAACTCCTCCTCCGGACATGATAACTAATTTAGGGGATGAAATAGGAAAAATGAAATTTTCATATGAGCTTGCTATAGATTCCACTGTAACCATCGATAGTGTTGCTAACAAATCATTAAATTTAATTTTCTTTTTTAATGAATATTTATATAAATTGTTAGCATATTCTATCCCAAATTCTCTATTTCCTGTTGATTTAGGTGGAAGAATCCTAAAATATGGGTGTGAGAGAATTTTCTTTAATAATTCATTGTTCACATTTCCTTTACTTGCCATTGCTCCGTTTTGATCATAAAAGGTGGTGCCTTTTGTTCTTAATTGAATTGCCTTGTCTATCAATGTATTAGCTGGCCCAGAATCATATCCTATACAACGGGACAGAGTACTCTCTACTAAAGTAGCATTTGCAATTCCTCCTAAGTTTTGACAAATAAAAGGTTTTTCGATTTTTGGAAAGAGATAATAATCTAAAATTGGAATAAGTGGAGCACCAGTGCCACCTGCTACTATATCTTTTTTTCTGAAATCAAAAATAGTTAATATCCCTGTTGATTGAGCTACTAAGTCTGCTTCAGTTATTTGAACAGATACGGTTCTATTTAAATCTTGAGAATGGTGTATTGTTTGGCCATGTAAACCAATTGCATCTATGTGCTTACTTAACAAATCATTCTTTTTTAAAAAAAAGTTTATTTTTTTTGATACGAAATCACCTAATTTTAAATTTAAACTTTCAATATCATATATTTTTGAGTTTGGACCTGAGTTGAGAATTTCTTGTCTAAGGACTGTTGGGTATTTGAATGTGCTAGCATATAAAAGTTTTATAGATTCATTATTAAATTCAGCAAGACAGATATCGAGTGCATCGGCTGATGTCCCTGAATTAACTCCAATTATTTTCATATAAATATTAATTTTCTATCTTCAAAATAATTCCTTTATTGGTTTAGTCTTAGATAGAAGTTCTGCCTCCTTAAAATTTAGTTTCTTCTTATGCATAAAGATACCTACTCTTATGTTCCACTTGCTTCTTTTTAATAATTTGATTGCTTCTGTCCTACTTATATTAAGTATTATAGAGATATTCCTGATTGCTCTTGCTTTAAGTTTTTCAGTTATTGGCTTTATATCTATCATTAAGTTCATAAATATTTTTTCTGCTTTTATCATTGCTGCAGTTGAAATAATATTTAAAACATTTTTTGTAATTGTCCCAGATTTTAGTCTTGTTGATCCTGATACAATTTCTGGTCCCACATTAAGGACAATATCAATATTAGATATTTTCTTTGTTTGTTTATTACAAGTTATAAATATTGTTTGGGATTTAACTTTTTTTGCATAACTTATACCTGAAAGAACATATTTTGTTTTCCCGCTGGCAGAAATACCAATTAAAAGATCATTATGAGATATTTTTTTAGCCATTAAATCTTTCTTTGAAGATGACGTAGAGTCTTCCGCTCCTTCAATAGCCTTTAAGATAGCCCTATTGCCTCCTGCGATAATACCTTGAATTTGTTTCGGTGAGGTTCCAAATGTTGGCGGGCATTCTGCAGCTTCAAGTATTCCCAACCTACCACTTGTACCTGCACCAATAAAAAATATTCTTCCTCCTTTTGTAAATACATCGAAAAAAACCTCTGAAGCTTGAGCAATCTTTTTTGAATTAGCTTTTAGAACAGTGTTAATTGTTCTTTCTTCTTCAACAAAGGAATTAACTAATTCGGCAAATGTCTTATTGTCGGTCTTTAATTCCTTTTTTCTTTTCTCAGTCGAAAGGTTAGAAAAAACATCTTTCATTTTTACCTCGGTATCTTAATTATAACAAAGAACATTTCTCATGGTCTTTAAATATTGCTAATTTCTATTAGAATATACATATCCTATGAGCATCATTAAAACTGCATTAATCAGCGTTTGGGACAAATCTAACCTCGACATCATAGCTAAGGAGCTTTCTGATAGAGGAGTAGAGATAATATCAAGCGGTGGAACAGCAAAATTCCTCAGGGAAAAAGGTATTGAAGTTAAAGATGTCTCTGATATAACTGGATTTCCTGAAATGTTAGATGGTAGAGTTAAAACTCTTCATCCAAAAATTCATGCTGGAATTCTAGCTATTAGAGAAAATCCTCAGCATAAAATTGATCTTGAAAGTGAATCTGTAAAGCCTATTGATTTAGTCATTGTTAATTTTTATCCGTTCGAAAAAACTATAGAGAATGAAGATGTTGGCTTTCAAGAGGTTATAGAAAATATAGATATTGGGGGGCCCACAATAGTTAGGGCTGCATCAAAGAACTTTCAAGATGTGACGGTAATTGTTGATCCTTCAGATTATGAATCCGTGATTAAAGAAATATCTAAAAACAATCTTGATGTCAACAAAGAAACAAATTATGAATTTGCAAAGAAGGCGTTTGCTTATGTAACTAAATATGATGCCGCAATATCTAATCACTTGGGTAAATTAAATCTAGATAATTCTAAAAATAAAATGCCTGATACCCTAACACTACATTATCAAAAATCATACGATTTACGTTATGGAGAAAACCCTCATCAAGATGGATCTTTCTTTGTTCAAGATAATATATCAGAAGCATGTGTTGCCAACTCTGTTCAGCTTCAAGGTAAAGAATTATCCTTAAATAATATTTATGATGCTGATTCCTGTTTTGAAACTGTAAAAGAATTCAACTCTAATGCTTGCGTAATAGTTAAACACAACAATCCTTGCGGAGTTGCGGAACATAAAAATACATTACAAGCATATATTGATGCTAGAGACTGCGATCCTGTAAGTGCATTTGGTGGGATTGTTGCATTTAACAATACTGTAGATAAAGAGGTAGCCAAAGAAATAACAAATACTTTTATTGAAGTATTAATTGCCCCTGACTATTCAGAGGATGCACTTGAAATTCTGAAATCAAAGAAGAACCTTAGAGTTCTTAAAAGTCCACCAATAAAGCAAGATGCTAAAAAATCAATGGATATAAAAAAGGTTGTAGGCGGGGTTCTTTATCAAGACGCTGACAATACTTCAGAAGAAGACTTTGTGGATTATAAGGTAGCAACAAAAAGAGCGCCTTCCGAGGACGAGATTAAAACATTATTGTTAGCGTGGAAAGTTTGCAAGAACGTAAAGTCGAATGCAATAGTTTTTGCAAGAGAAAACAAAACAGTTGGGATTGGTGCTGGACAAATGAATAGAGTTAATTCTGTGCAATTAGCTACAATTAAAGCTAAAGATTACTACGGAACAAAAGATTCTGTTATGGCTTCTGATGCTTTTTTCCCTTTCAGAGATGGAATAGATGAAGCTGCAAAGGCAGGAATTACAGCTATAGTTCAACCGGGTGGCTCAATCCGAGATGATGAAGTAATAGAAGCAGCCAATGAAAATGATATTGCCATGATTTTTGTTGGTGTTCGTCACTTTAAGCATTAGTCATCTAATACAATTTTCTTTTCTTTAATCAAGGTTCCAAGAGAATAGTCTAAAGATGTCAGAGATACATTGTAATCTGTTAGAGCTTTGTTGTATTGAGTTTCAGCTTTAATTAAATCTCTTTGTGCTTGAAGCACATCTCGTGTTTTTGACATTCCAAGTTCAAATAATTCTTTTTCTATCTCTAGCATTTGTTTATGCAAAGAAATATTTAACTCAGATGCTTTTACTTCTTTAATACTTGAAGCAACTTGTCTATATGATTTTCGTGCTTCGAATTTAATAGAGTTAAGAACTTTATCTAATTCTATCAATCTTTGAGTTTTGGTAGCAATTGCTTCCTCATATTGTCCCTTAGCTGCGTTATTGTTTAACGGTATCGAGATACTTGCTCCTACACTCCAATAACGATTATCTAAAGTTTCCAAATTGTTAATGGAATCTCTAAATTTTCCATCATAACGACTTGCAATCTTGGGTTGTCCTAGAATCGCTGATGAATAATCAGAATTTTTTTCACCACTTAATCCTGTATAACCCAAAGTGGCCTCAACATTAAAATCAGGCAACAATTGATTAAAGTAATACTCTGCTAGTTCATTAGAATTTTCTAATAAAATGGCACCTTGTTTTAATTCTGGTCTGTTTTTAATTGCAATAGTATCTAGCTTGTCAGCATCTAAATTAGCTGAGGCTTTCATTGTTACATCTGAATCAACTTCAATTTTCTCAGTTATAGGTAACGACATAGATATCTTCAATAAATCCAGCGCCTCTTTGTACTTATTTTCTGATTTAATCAAATCTGTTTCTCTAAGGGCAACTTCTGATTTTGTTTGTAATAAAGCTATTTTAGGTAGTGTGCCTAGTTCAACTTCGACTTCGTTTTTCTTGAATAAATCTATCGCTAAGTCTAAAGACAATTTTGAAAGTTCATAGTTCTTTTTGCTGTACACAGCATTCCAATATTTCTTTTCTACATCAAGAATAGTTTTTGAAATTACTCTTTCTAATTCTATTTTTGATATTTTAGAATTTCTTTGTGCAATTAAAATCTTTGCATTATTAATTTTAGGTCCGAAATCTTTTAGCAGATTTTGACCGAGTGTAAATTTAAGATCTGTATCCCATCTTGGACTAATAGCGCTTGACCCTAGATCGGTTTCTGTTTTATCAATTTCGAAATTAAAAATCTTATAATAAGTGCCTGTTGGCAAGTATCCATCTAAGCCGAGACTTGCATATGTCACATTCTCATTAACTACGTTATTCTTGGCAAAAGCAGATGTGCTTGGTATGATTGCATCTGAATAATTAAATTCTATTCCTATACTTGGATCGTAGAGACTTTTTGCTCCTTTAATTAAACCTTTTTCTAGCTCTATTTCAGCTTCTTGAAGTTTAATATTACTATTGTTTTGAAGTGCGTATGTTATTGCATCATCTAAAGAAATAGACAATGCTGAAGTGGTAAAAAATAGAAAGACTATCAAGAACTTTCGAATCATTACTATTAATCTATCAGATTATAAAAAAAAAGGGAGTCCTAATTTTCATAGGACTCCCAAAAGTAATTAAACTAAGAGTTACTTACTTGCAGCAGGAGCTTTAAAGAAGTCATCAATAAAGATTAATAATCTAGATTGAAACGCCCAAATGTTTCCTTCTGTTTCTAGTAACGACTTAGATCTTGCTTTTGAATAGTTAGAATAGGTTTGTGCGATTAAAGCATCTTCCAAACCACTTCCTACATCAATATAAGAACCAATAAATGAAAGTTCTACACCATCAACTAAATTAGTTGAATAAGTAGCTTCATATTCAGTACCTATAAATTTGTCTAGAGAACCTGCAGTACCTGCTGATCCACCAGCGTTAGCACCTAAGCTTTGGTCTGCTGGTTTGTCATTTTCATGCCAAGCCATAATTACAGCTAAGTTAAGGTTATCACCATTAGCTAAGCCATAATCAACCGCACCTTTAAGGTACTTAGCATTTATAACACTTCCTGATCTTTGATAAAGAGTAGGAATAACGTGTTTAAATAGTAATTGGTCTAAGTTATATGCACCATTGAATCTAACAATAGAACCTTCGTAGTCGTTGTTACCAGCTGATGTATTAGACTGGTCACCTGGTGACATACCTGCTTCAAATAAAATCTTACTAAATGGAGCAGTTGGGTAAAGTTCTAGTCTAGACATTAGAACATAGTTATTACGTGTAACAGTTAACTGGTCAGCGTTAGCTAAACTCAATTCACCGTAAGCACCTGTATATTCTGTATGCCACATATAGTCAGAAGTTTTCCATTGTACATATGCACTATAAAGTGCTAATGCCATGTCAATTTCTGATCTACCACCACCAATATCCATGTTATTTTGTTCGATATATGGGAAGTAGTAACCACCATATGTTAGTGCGCCGTTGTTAACAATTACAGCGGCAGCTAAGTAGTCAACAGTTTGACCGTTACCTTCAAATAAACCAAATGAGTTATCTGCAGCAACGTTGTTACCATCCGGGCTATCGTGGTCAGAACCACCACCTAAATAATCAGATACTAACACTAAAGTTAAACTACCTAGAGGTGTACCGAATCCTTTTAACCATAGTAAACGATCAACGTTGAATCCTTTATCTGAATAAGGATCGTGTCCACCGTTTGCATAAGTACCAAGACCCCAATCAAATGGTTGTCTACCGATTCTTACGAAACCTCTTTCACCTAAATTGATATCCGCGTGCATAAACTTAACAGTAAATGTGCCATAGTCTTCTGACACAGCATCGTCACCCCATAGGAATGAACCGTTAAATCTATCGGTATATCTTAGGTCGTCCATGACAACACCGCCACCTTCTGAACCATCTGAGTCTTCACCAAATAAACCACCAGTAGCACCACCAGCAATTGCGTTACTTAAAACATCAAGTGTTGTTCTAATTGTAACAGCATCACTAAGTACTAATTGAGGTGATAAACGAAGAGTCATATCAGCAAAATGGATGTTCTCACCAGTAGTATCAGCATCTAAACCGCCGCCCATGTCATCAAGTTCGGCAGGTGTTAAGATGTTGTGATAAGTACCATTTTGAATGGTTCTCCAACGGAATCTCATGAAACTTGGAAATCCACCAAGGCTAAGTTCTACAGCAAAAGTAGGAATAGCTAAACCAATGGCGAATACCAAAGCAAATACATATTTCATTATACGCATCCGTCCTTACCTCCTTTTTGTAAAGATACATAACAATAAGTCATTTTTAGGTCTTAAGTCAAGGGTTTTATTAAATTTTTCTTAACAAATACGCCCTTCTTTTAGGCATTGTTTCATCAATTTTAGTCAAAATTAAGAATATCCAATGATTCCGGGTACTTAGGTTAATTCTCATAAATCAAAAACTTTTCCTGGATTCATAATATTGTTTGGATCAATACACTTTTTAAGTGCCTTCATAAGGGGGATGGAATCATTGTGTTCTAAGGAAAGGTACTCCTTCTTATTCAATCCTATTCCATGCTCTCCTGTAATAGTCCCACCTAGTTCTAATGACTTGGAAACTAGTTTATCACTAAATTTTCTAATCACATCAAAATCATTCTTTTTCTCTGGGTCATACAAAACAGTTACATGAAAATTACCATCACCAACGTGCCCAATAATAGGAGCTCGAAGATTGAATTTTTTTATTTCAATTTCTGCAAACTCAATACATTCAGCTAGCCTTGTTATGGGGACACATGCATCCGTAGCATAAACTCTAGAATTAGGCTTAAGAGCTTTTACTGACCAGTAAACATCGTGTCTTGCTTTCCAAAGCTTGTTTCTTTCTTCAAAATCTTTTGACCAACTAAATTTAAATCCATTATTGCTGTCACATATTTCATTTGCATTCCTTACTGATTCAATATTTGAATCCTCAGTTCCATGAAATTCAAAAAAAAGAGTGGGTTTAATGTCTAAGCCTGATAGGTTAGAAAAATTTATACTTATTTCCATTTGTTCAGCATTTAAGAGTTCTATTCTTGCAACAGGTATTCCATATTGAATTATTTCTTTTACAGAATTAACTGCATCATTAACAGTTTCGAAATGGCATATACCACTAATTATGCTCTCTGGAACAGGGCTGAGTCTTAACTGAATTTCAGTAATTATCCCAAGTGTGCCTTCTGAGCCAATAAAAAGTCCATTTAAATTATAACCTGCAGAAGTTTTCTTTGATCTTCCACCTGTAGTTATAATCTCACCACTTGGAAGAACAATCGTGAATCCTAAAACACTTGTTTTCATTGTTCCGTATCTTACAGCCATAGTTCCTGATGCTGAAGTAGCACACATGCCACCAATTGTTGCATCAGCTCCAGGGTCTATAGGGAAAAAGACACCTTTGTCTTTAAGATAATTGTTTAATTGAATTCTGGTTACCGCGGCTTCCACTCTGCAGTCGAAATCTTCATTATTTACTTCAATAATCTTATTGAAATTTTCCATACTAATTGATATACCATCTTGGTTTCCTACTACTTGTCCTTCAAGTGAGGTTCCTGCAGCAAATGGAACTACGGGTACTTTAAACTTGTTACACAACTTTAATATTTGAGAAACTTCTTCTGTGGAATTAGGGAAAGCAACCGCTAAAGGTAGGACTGGATCAAAGATATCTTCGCCTTTTGCATAATTAGATCTAACACTTTCAGATAAACTAAATCTCTCCCCAAGCAAAGATGACAACATCTCTGAAAATTCATCTCTTTTACTCATAGGAATAAGTATAAAACAATAAAAGGTTATAAGGTTTTATTGTTGGTTAGTTCTGGCTATTCCTTTTCTACCTTATCGCCGCCCATCCAAGATGGTCTTTCGTCCCATTTCTTACTTATCCAGGAACATCCTTGTAGTGACGATACTAAAAAAACAACCAATACTAGAATTTTTGCAAATTGTCTCAAAGTACTCCTCCAGAATATTTCTTGATATATTAATTCATAATAATGTTTTTTCAAAATAAAAGAGCACGTATAATTTTTCCCTTAGCAGAAAAGTCTTTGTTTAAGTGCCTCTCAGAATTTAAGCTGTGCTTGTATTCTAAATGTTGTTGTCTCAGCTTGATCTGAAGTTACTGTAGTTTTAGGTCCTAATTCTTCTTCCAACCATCCATAATCTGCATTGATCTTTAGATTATGGCCAACAAAGAATTTTGAAAGTGTAATTGTTTTTTCTGTTATTTCATCTGAAGCTCTGTCAGACTGGTCTAAAACACCATATCTAAAACCAGTTACCCAACCATTTCTTATGTGGTAAGAAACTTGGTACCTGGTCCAATTAATGCTTTCAGTACCTTTGCCTAAAGTTTTATCTTTAAGTTCATTAATGGTGTGTTCGAATTCAGCGAATAAACCATTGTACTTTATTCCCGCATCGAATGTAGTGGCTGTCATAGTATAGAAGCTATTGCCTTGAAAGGCTGCTCCATTTTTATCATTTTTGTAATATGCAGTTTCAAAGTCATCTAGACGATCGTCAAATTTACCTCTACTCCCTACAGCATCAAAGTCACCATCGAATTTTAAGTTAACATCTCTCCAATAAAGTCTAGCTGCTCCAAATCTTAGTTTTACACTATCAGATTTTTTTAAGTCTGCTTGGCTATACTTCATTTTACCAAATGGAGTTATCTCTAATCTGTAAACTTCAACTTTGTCCCAACCATCTGATTCATCACCAGTTGTACCTTCAGCAGCTTGATTAGATTTTAGCTTATTGCCTCCTAAGCCTGCTCCAAGTGCCGCTGTTGCTTTAATTTGACTATTAGGTTCAATCTCCAAACGAATCTGGTGGTCTCTTTCAAAAGTTAATTGATTTGCAGATCTATCAACATATTCAAGATTGCTTGAAGATGTTTGCTCTTCAACCGTGAAGGGAAGTTTCCACTGACCCATCAATATTTTCCCTTTTCCGAATTTATATCCAAAGTAAGCATCTTCAATCCCGAGACCTGATCCTGATCCAGCACAGTCTGTACCATTTTTATCTGAACATAAAACATATTTATAAAAAATGTTTGGGTTATAAGCATATCCAGAAAAAGTAATTTGAAATCTTCTTGTCATAAAATCGTGTGTTCTGCCTTCTTTACCTTCTATAGAGGCCAAAGAAGAAACAACTCTTGTACCTGAATCTTGTGTACCACTAGCTGCTTGATTGTAGTCTGCGGAATCAAATCTAAATTGTATTCTTGCACCAAGATTTAATTTGAAAGCATCTCCGCCTTTAAACTCAAGTCCTTTACCAGCTTTGTATTTTAATTTGATATCATCAGAATCTTTAGTTAAGTCAGCTGTCATATTTTTAAGGATTCCGGATGAAGAATCTTCTGGTAGTTCTTTGCTAAATACAGTCGAAATGGAGATTAAAGAAAAAAATAAGAAAAAAGGTAGAAAAAATTTATTCATTTTAACCTCTTGAGATACTTAACAGGCTCCTCTAAACATTCTGGTCTGACTGATACCCCATCATCATATAAACATTCGGGCTTAATTTCTTTCTCCATTATACATTCATCTTTCACTCGAATAGAATTAACATATATATTAATGTTAGCACTTTTTTCCATGTGAGATGACTCCTTTTTCTTTTTATATTGCTTTCTCAATGACTTTGTTTGAAACATGATTTTCTATCTACCCCTGTTATTAATTCCCATTTCCTTCTAAGAAAATAACTCCGAAAACTACCAGTATGGAAATCGCAAGTCCAAGTAAGAGTTTTCCAAAATCTTTTGCAACAATAGGGAAAATATATTTAAGCTTATAGTCTTTTCTAGTAGTCGACATTGCCAACTCTCTACCAGACAAGAGGCCAACAAATACCCATGTAGTTGACATTGGAAGATCATTTAACTCTTTAAAGAAAAATAGGATTGTCGCGTATATTACATCAATGATACTTGTAGAACGTAAATACCTTGAGCCAGTCTTATTTAAAACAATTTTTTGTATTCTTCCGCCCCCACTGTAAAAGATAAAACCTAAGAAACATATACCTAACAACACTACTCCTAATAATAAGGGTAGTGATAATTGTCTTGGCAAGTAGACTGCGATGTTGGCTAAGTCGTGCTGCAGCCAAGCAAACCATAGATACCCACTTGTGGTCCATTGAGCAACTCTCCAGTATTTTATATTCTCAGGTCTAACTTTATCTAACTTTTCGTCGATAAATGAACTTATCACAAGCCAGATTAGATAAGCTGAGACCGCTGCGACACCGTAGCCGACTATAGATTTAATTACTATCTTTTCTAAAACAACACTAGATGCAAAGACCGAAAATACTAAAAAAGTAGTAGAAACTGGAATTCCGAATCTAGTTAAAACAAGAAGAATTGCTGGAGCAACAGCATGGTACCACTGCGGCTCTATATAATCTATCCTTGTTAATCGTCCATAAGATATGTCGCCACCGTATGTCAACCATCCATAAACTACAACAATTGAAAAAATAGTGGCCCCAAAGAGCCATAAAATCTTCCAGTTTATAGATTCTTTATTGGAAGCTATAAAAGTTCCTAGAGTTTGAATGCTATCATTAGCAATAACTGAGTATGAGGCAAGTAGAAAACCCGCTAGGGCCCAGATGTTAATTAGATCCATATCTTATATCTCCGTTTTGAAAAAAAATTTTGTAAAAGAAATTGTCGACTTTTGGTTTAAATTGAAAGATGTTTTTTGTAAAAAAGAAACTTATTTTTTGTTTCACGCAACAGAAGATACGTGATAAAAAAAATATTGCAATAGATAAATAAAAAAAATTTTTTATATTAGTGTAGAGGTTTAAGAGGAGTATTTTTTTCCTCTGAAGCCAGGTAAATTTCAATCATTTCTGGAAGCATCTCTTTTATCTCGGCTATTCTTTTTGGTGTTGTAGGATGTGTGCTCAACCATTCTGGTGGTCTTGGTTTGCCTTTATTCTCTTCATACATTTTTTCCCAAAAGATAAGAGCCTCTTCTGGATTGTAGCCCGCTTTTGACATATAGACTAAGCCAATCTCGTCAGCTTCGTGTTCTTGGTTTCTACTATATGGCAATATAACGCCAATCAAAACCGTTGGAGCATAAGCTTGGAAAACAGCATATTGAATTGCTGGGTCTTTGTCTCTTAATGCCACTTGTAATGCAACTGCTCCAACCTGTGCTAATATGCCTAGGCTAATTCTCTCACCACCATGTCTTGCAGTAGCATGGGCTATTTCATGGGCCATTACAGCTGCTACCTGAGCTTCATTATCCATTATATCTAATATTCCTTCATAAAATGCAATCTTGCCACCCGGTAGGCACCAAGCATTAATTTGATCTGACTCTATTACATTGAACTGCCAATTATAATTTTTTCCTGTATACGAAGCTATTCTGTCGCCTACCCTTTTTACCGAATCAACGTAAGTTTTATTTTTGGAAAGTTTGCTTTCTTGTAGTACCTGGTTATAAGCAGTTATTCCCAATTTAATTTCTTGTATTTCAGAGATAAGGATGAGCTGACTTCTGCCAGTGATTGGTGCAGTCGTACAAGCAATAAAGATACTTAGAAATATTACAGGAATAATTAAGTTTCTTATCATTATTTAGAAAAGAGTGTTTTCATTCTCTCTATGCCTTCTGCGATATCTTCATCTGAAACAGCATAGGTTACTCTAACAAAGCCTTCGCCTTGTGTTCCAAACGCGGTACCAGCTACAACGGCAACACCGGCCTCGACTACAAGTCTGTCTGTAAACTCCTGTGATGTTAGTCCTGTACCTGTAATGTCAGGAAAACAATAAAAAGATCCTGGTGGTGTAACACATTCTATGCCCGGAACTTCGTTTAAACCTTTAACCATCAAATCTCTTTTCTTTTCAAGCAAGTCTCTTTTTTCTATCGTCCAATCTTGGGGTCCACTAACAGCTTCATAAGCTGCTCGTTGAATAAATGCAGCAACATTAGTTATTGAATCCTGCAAGAAGATTGACAACTTAGTAATAATCTCTTCGTTGGCAACAGCAAAACCTATTCTCCATCCAGTCATTGCATATGTCTTAGACCATGTATCAATAACAATGCAACGATCTTTCATTTCAGGAATAGATGATATTGTTTTATGTTTCTTTCCATCATAAATAACTTGGCTAAAAATTTCATCTGTTATAACCAGTAAGTCAGGGTGTTTTAAAACAATTTCTGCTATTTCTTCTGGGTTTTCAACTAATTGTCCATTTGGTCTCTGTGGTGTGTTAATAATAAGAAGCTTTGTTTTGTCAGTAATCATCTTATCAAGCTTCTCTAAATCATACTGCCAATCTCCCTTGTTTAATGGAGTATGTAATATTTTGGCATTAGTATATTTTGCCCAAACTTCATCTGGTGGATAACCTGGGTTAGGAAATACTACTTCATCTCCGTCTTCCAAAATAGTAAGTAGGGACATTGTCAAAGCATTTTTTGCTCCTGCTGTAATAATGACTTCCTCTGGCTTAGTTCCTGGTCTTCTATCCTTCATCGTTTCGGTAGCAATATATTCTCTTAACTCTGGTAATCCTGGCCCTGGATCGTATCTTACATATCCTGACTCTAAAGCTCGCACTGTAGCCTCAAGTATATGCTGAGGAGTCTCAAAATCGGGTCCTTGATAGTCTCCTTTTTCGAAATGAATAATTTTTTTTCCTGTTTCTTTCTCAAGTTTCTTGGCAACTCTCATGCTTGCCCATTGCTTAGGTAATGTAAAATGATTTGTCCTGCTACTGAAATTGTATCCCATTATGCACCCTCCAAAGATTTACTTAAAATCACAAAAAAATGTAAAAAAAAGTATGAAATATATATATTTTTTGTCAAACTATTTTGCTAGATTATCCCTTAAAACCTATGTTTTATAATATTATTGAAATAATTAACAATTTCTTTATGATTAACTTGTTCTTTGTTTAGGAAAACAATATGGATAAAAAAATAAAACTGGATAAGAAAGTTTCTGCAATTGATGTTGATAAGGAAAGGTCAATATCCGAAGTGCTTCATTTAATGGAAAATACCGGATTCCAAGGAAAGAGTTTGGCTAGAGTTGTAACAGTTCTCGAGAATATGTCTAAAAATCCTGATATAACAATTCTTTTTGGATATGCTGGTTCGTTATCAACTACTGGACAGTGGAAAATCATCAATTGGCTTTTGGAAAATAATTTAATCGACATACTGGTGCCAACAGGCGCGAACATTTCTGAGGACATAGTTGAGGCAATGGGTGGAGCATATATTCAATCTTCTCAAAATAGTTCTGATGAAGAATTATTTAAGAAAGGTTTTAATAGATATTATGATATTTTAGGTAGCGAGAAAGAATATCTTGAAATGACTGAATTAATTGCTGAGTTTATCCAGACGCTTAACGAAAAGCATAATTATTCTTCTAGAGAATTTCTTTATTTGTTTGGTCTTTGGTTAACTAAAAAAGGTGTTGAATCAATAGTGTCAGTTGCTGCTAAAAAAAATATCCCCATTTTTTGTCCTGCATTTCCTGATAGTCCATATGGTGATGCGGCTCTTATTGCAAAGTCCAAAGGATTTAGTCTAACTATAGACTCAATTAAAGATTACACAGAATATATGTCCTTAGCAGAACATGTTAAAGATACTGGAGTTGTCTATATCGGTGGTGGAGTACCTAAAGATTGGATTCAACTAATTTCAGTTACAGCCGATTTGCTTTATGAAGAGAGAGCTATACCAAATAGAAAAAATCCAAGAACAAGAGAAAATATTGATGAACAAGAGTCTTATTATCCACATCGATACGCTGTTCAAATAACTACTGACTCTCCTCAATGGGGTGGGTTATCTGGATGTACTTTTGAAGAAGCCGTCTCCTGGGGAAAAGAAGACCCCGAAGGCGACCTAGTACAATGTTATTGTGATGCTTCTATAGCACTCCCAATTGTATCTCATGCACTAGCTGAAAGATTAAAAGATTTTAAAAGATCAGGAAAAAAATTAAACAATTTGTTCTAATTGCTTTTTTAAATTTAATGCTGCAACAGATGGATCCGGTGTTCCAAAAACAGAATTAATGACTGCGATTCCATTTACGCCTGTATTCATAACTTCAGATATATTTTCATAGTTGATTCCGCCAATCGCAAATATCGGTGTAGTTATAACTTTTGATGTTATATCTCTCATAACATTTAAACTTGTTGGAGTACGGTTCGGCTTTGTTTTTGTAAAATATGGGGTTCCAATAGCTATATAGTCCGCACCTAATTTTGAAAAATCTATACTTCGTTTAACATCTCCATAGCAAGAAACGCCAATAATTTTTTTTTCTCCTATTCTTTTCCTTGCTTCTAAATAATCTAAATCTTCTCCTCCAATATGAATACCATCTGCATCAGATTCAAGAGCAATATCTATATAATCATTTACTATAAACAAGGTATCAAATTTGTTTGCAATCGCCCTAACTTTTTTCGCTTTGTAGAGCAAGTCATCATAAGAAGCGTCTTTAATTCTCAACTGCAAAAGAGCCGGTCCTACCCTTAGTACTGATTCTATTGTCTCAAAATATTGTTCTTGATTAATTAAAGATTCATCAGTAATGAGATATAAGCCATCTAATTTTTTCATTATTTATCAAAGTATCTTTTTATTTATAGTCTTCATTACTTCATCTACAGAAGCTTCCAGTTCGAATGGCTGGTTAGAGAACTTGTTAGAAATACCTTCTAGATTCTCCATATGATAATTAATTTTAAAATCAACAAATTTCAACCCATGCGCTGTTGAAATAATTACAACTTTATCATCTTTCTTAATTACGTTTTTTTTGGCTAATTTTTCAAAAGCTGTAACTGCTACACCAGTATGTGGACAATTAAATGTTCCAGTTAAGTCAACCTTTGCTGATGATGTAGCTAGTTCATCCTCGCTTGACTCCTCAACTATTCCATCAAAAATTTTTAAAATATTTATTGCTTTATTTACACTAACTGGATCTCCTATTTGTATGGCGCTCGCATGTGTTTTTGATGCCTTAATGGGTTCAAAACTTTTAAAATCTTCAAGATAACTAATATACAAAGGGTTTGCATTTTTTGCTTGTGCACAAACCAATCTTGGTAATTTCTTAATTAGACCTAAATCTCTCAGCATCAGGAATCCTTTTCCAAGAGCAGATATGTTACCGAGATTACCTCCGGGAATAATAACCCAGTCGGGCACCTCCCAACCAAACTGCTGACATATTTCAATACTTATAGTCTTCTGTCCTTCTATTCGAAGCGAATTCATAGAATTAGCTAAATATATGTTTTCTTTATCGCAAACTTCTTGAACAACTTTCATACATCCATCAAAATCTGTATTAAGAGATAGGACTTTAGCTCCATTTGCTAATGGTTGAACAAGTTGTGCAATTGATACTTTATTTCTTGGCAGAAAAACTATGGATTTTAATCCTGCCGCAGCACAATATGCACTTAAGGCCGCAGAAGTATCTCCGGTAGAAGCACATGCTACTGCCTTAATTTTCTTTCCTTCAGCAATTAATTGTTTAACTGCAGAGACAAGAACAGTCATACCTAAATCTTTAAAAGAACCAGTATGGCTATTGCCACACATTTTAATCCATAAATCCTCTACGCCGACTTGCTTACCGTATTTTTCTGCCCAAAAAAGATTTGTTCCTCCCTCATACATAGAAACAATATTTTCATCCTTAATAAATGGAACAACCCACTCTTTTTTACCCCACACTCCACTTCCATAAGGCCAGCTTTGTTTCCTATATCTTTCATCAAAAAGGTTCTTCCATTCTTCTGGTTCTCTTTCTCTCAATAAATCTAAATCATGTTCTACTTCTAATAAGCTCCCTGTTTTTGGGCACCTATAAATAATTTCATTTATGTCATATTTGTTTTCTGGATTTTCTATACTTTGATACCAGCAATTATATTTATCCATTTTGTAATTCCTTTTTCATAGTTTCATAAGGTGGTGGTACATCTTCCCAAATAGATAGACTTTCAGCTCCTTGATAAGCCAACATGTCCATTCCATTTATAACTTTTGCGCCATTTTCTCTTGCTGACTTAAGAAGTTTAGTTTCTGGTGGTGTATAAATAATATCATATACAAAATGATTGCTTGAAATTGACTCGCTTGAAATCAATACAGGATCATCTTCTTTCATGCCAATAGGTGTGCAGTTTATAATCAAATTGCTATCAGATGAATATTGATTAATATCTTCGGAAGATGCTAAAGAGATAGAAGTTTCATAATTGAACTTTTCTAAATGGCTCAAGAGTTCTTCAGCTTTTTTCTGGTCTATATCGTAAATCAACAAAGATTTAATTCCATTCTGGCAAAGTTTTGTCGTTACTGCTTTGGAAGCTCCACCTGCTCCAAGTACAAGGCAATTTTTATTTTTGGGGACAAAACCATTGTCAGCAAATAAAGATTTCTCAAAGCCTAGACCATCAGTATTGTCTCCTATCAACTTCCCGTCCTTAGAGTACAAGGTGTTAACGGAACCAATCATATTTGCTTCTTCTGTTAATACATCAACGTACTTCGTAACTTCTTCTTTATAAGGTATGGTGACATTTGATCCAGAAATAGTTCCCGATTTAATCAAATGGCATATAGACTCAATCTCGTCGACCTTTACCTCTAGCGCAACATAGCAAGCATTAATTTGTAGTTCTGTAAGTGCAGCATTATGCATATCTGGTGATTTGCTATGTTTAACCGGGTTGCCTATAACTGTGTAAACTTTTGTGTTGCCTTTAATCATTTTTACTTTTAAATACTCTCCTTCCATGTTCAACGTCTTTATTAATATTTTCTATAAGTTTTTCTACACTATCAAACTTTTTCTCACTTCTTATTCTATTAATAAATTCTATTGTAATTTCTTGGTTATAAATAGATTGATTAAAGTCAAAAATATGAGACTCAATCAATAAATCCTTTTTCCCAAATGTTGGTCTAAAACCAATATTTGTAATACCCTCTAATTTGTTATTTCCCAGATTAATATAAGTTACATAAACTCCATTCATGGGCAAGAATTCAAATTTTGTATTAAGATTTGCTGTGGGAAAGCCTATTTCTCTTCCTCGTTGTTCGCCATGGACTACAACTCCAGATATAGAATAATATCTCCCTAGGAAGTCCTTAGTTTTTTCGACATCTCCTTTAGATAAGAAATCTTTTATAATTGTTGAACTAATTCTTTCTCCACTTATTTCCTCTATGTCTATTGGGAAAATTTCAACTTCTGGTGAGACAAATTTTCTAAGAGTGTCCACATTGCCGGATGCTTTGAATCCAAATTTAAAATTTTTACCTACAACTATATTTTTTGGATTATGGCGCTTAATTAAAAACTCTTCTATGAAATGCTCTGGGGAAAGTTTGGAGATATCAAGATTAAAATTGATTTCATCTACAAGATCTATTCCTAAATCTTTTAAATAATTTAATTTTTCTTCATAAGGAAGAAGTAGGTTGGTACCTTTATTAGAAAGTATTTTTCTAGGATGTGGCCTAAAAGTGACTAAAGTTAATTGAGTGCCAGACTCCTTACATAAGTTTTGAGCGAATTTAATTAATTTCTGATGGCCTAAATGCAATCCATCAAAATTTCCTATTAAAATTGTTTTAGAACTAATTATTGACATCAAAAATGAATTCTAACATAACGAAATTAATATTTTTTCCAAAAAGAAGGTATTAAGAGCGCTACCATTGTAAATAATTCTAATCTCCCAAAAAACATCAAGAAAGACAGTAGTATTTTTGATTGGTTGGAAAAAAAAGCATAGTTAGAATGGGGGTTAATTTGATCAAAACCGGGACCTACATTTGTTATACTCGAAATTACAGCAGATAAAGCAGTTAATGATTTTACGTCGTTCTCAAAAATTAGAAGCGCTGCAACAGAACATATACATATAATCAAATACAATAGCAGAAAGCTGAAAACTCCTGTCACAACTTCCTCATCAACTGATTTACCATTTATTTTTACTGTTGAAACGGTATTTGGACTAATTCTTCTTTTTATTTCATTATGAATTCTTTTGAACACTATAATAACTCTTACAATTTTTATACCTCCGGTGGTAGAGCCGGAACAACCTCCCAAAAGCATAAAGGCCAGTAAGATTAATTTAATATTATTAGGCCAGTTGTTAAAATTAAACGAAGTAAATCCGGTTCCTGTTGATAATGATATAGATTGGAAACTACCATATCTCAAACTATCTATAAAACTATATCCATTATATGCAAATAAAAGATAGACGATGAACATTATTAAGATTAAATTCAAAGAAATGAAAGTTTTAAATTCTGAATTTTCAATAATCTTTTTGTAATTTCCAGAAAGAACAAAATAATAAATCGCGAAACTAATTCCACCTAAGAACATAAAAATTGTAAGAATTGTTTCTACTGCAATATTGTTAAGGGCTTCTATGTTTAAAGGGTAACTAGAGAAGCCGCCTGTGGATACTGTGCTTAGGGTGTGAACTATTGAATCAAACAAATTCAACTTACCTACAAAGAACAATAGGCATGCTAATAGCACTGTAATTCCAAGATATATAAAGAACAATCTTAATCCTGTTTCATAAATTCTTGGTGTAATTCTTTCTTTTTGTGGACCAGTCCCCTCTTGGTCGCTTGCAATTTGCATAATGCCAACTGATATTCTTGGGAAGACAATGAGAACTAATAAGATAATTCCTATCCCTCCTAGCCACTGAGACAAGGAGCGCCAGAAAATAAGAAAAGAATGACTATCTGTAGATGGAAAGATAGAAAAGACCGAGGCTCCTGTAGTTGTAATTCCAGAAACAGATTCAAAGAATGAATTAACAAATATATCTTCTTTGAATACTGGATCTAAAGTAAATCCTATAGTTTCATAGATATTAATCGAAGAAAAAAAGTAAGGGAGAGATCCTAAGAACCCTGCAAAAATCCAAACTAATGATGCTAACAAGAAACCATCCTTCCTCGTTAAATCTTCCTTGCTACTTTCCTCATCATAGAAAATTTTTTTTATTACGTATCCCAGAGATAAAGACAAAACTGATGAAATTACAAAAGGTATTAGTTGAAATAAAAAATCATTCGATGAAAAAAATTTATCGCTGGGAACCACAATAAAATAAGAAAACAAAGGGAACAGTAAGAAAAGGCCATAATAAATTATGAAATTACCTATCAAGTAAAAGGATTTATTTAAATTCATTTGAGTATTTTTGATTCTAAACTAGATTCTGATTTTGCATCCAGTGTTACGGCTATGACCAAATCTCCTTTTTGTGCCATACCTTCTTTGGGATTTGTAAGATATTGAGTCTCTTCCCCTTCCTTGATTGTAAAAGCTAATGAAATGTTTTCAGCAATTTCCTCAACATTGACATCTTCTTCGCATCTAAATTCGAATATTTTAGTATTTGCATCAACGATTGTCTCATGAAAACCCTTTTTGCCCATCTTGCCAGTAGTAATAATATAGGTGCATACTTCTCCAGCAACAGTGAATTTAGTATTAATTTCTCTTTCGGCACCAATGCTGTTGATAACATTTTGATATTCCGATTTAGAATATACAACTAATGAGTTTCTGGCCTTTAATTTGCTTGATAACAAGGCACTTAGTACATTAATCTCATCATCAGATGTCAAAGCTAGAAAGTAATCACAATCTTTACCTACTCCTTGATCTGCCAAAAGCTGCTCGTCGGTAGGTTCTCCAAGAATTATCTGTACAGATTCTAGCTCTTCTGAGAGTTCTCTAGCTCTTGTTTGCTCCGAGACTAAGAGTTTTACATTGCATTTTCTTCTTACAAGCTTCTTTGCAACTTCCGATGCGATATATGTTCCCCCTACAATAAATATGTTCTTTAATTCGGCTTCTTCTTTCGAAAAATATTTTGCTTCAAATTCTTCTTCATAATCATCAACAATAACTGCAAGAACAATATCTCCTTTTCTTAGACGTGTTGAAGGTAAATCTGGCTTTATAAAATTCAATTTTTCAGAAGATGGGTCTTCTGTCACTGCTAAAAATTTCCATTTATTAGTACCTTCTTTGTTTAATGAATAGATTGAATTATCTAGTATTGGGCTTGATTCATCTATTTTGATTTTAAGAAATAAGATTCTAGAGTCGGCTATTTTATCAGTTTCCCACGAATAAGGTGTTTCAAATAGATTCATAATTTTTTGCGAAACTATGTCCCCAGAATGAAATGTTTTAACCTCAGGAACATCTAATTTCCCTGGATAGTCTTTGTATCTATAATCTTTTGTTACAACAATTGTTTGAACTCCTGGAATTTTCTCAAAATACATAGCAGTTAAAATATTAAGCTTGTCATCATCTGTACAAGCAATAAAGAAATTGATTTCTTTTAAATCTGTTTCGTTGAATATGCTTAAGTCAGAAGCATCTCCGGATATTGTTAGCAAATCCATTTTAGTTTTGTTTTTAATCTGATTAATCTTGTTAATGTCTTTATCAACAAGGGTGATATTGTGCTCTGCCGAAAGCTCTTCTGCAAGATATTCACCTGTTGATCCAGCTCCTAGAATAATTATATTTTTTGGGTTTTTAGTAGCCATTATTTTAGCCTAAAGGCATAAAGTTAATATAGACGAATATTTAAGCTAACTAGGAAGGTAAAGAATATCTCTTTGTGGTCCATATCAAAACTATTATTCATGTAACCATGGGCTCCTAAGCTTAAATTGTCTGACATAACATAGTCAAAACCTGCTCCAGCAACAGTTAGAAAAGAAGAGCTGTTATCATCATTATCATTGTCTTCATCATCTACGAGAAATCCTATGCCAGCCTCAATAGATGGAATCATCTTTGGATCTGTTGATGGTAAGTGTTTTTTGATGTTACCCGTTATACCAGCAAGAGTTTCACCATCTCCTTTGGCAAATTGTCCAACTGGTCCTATATATAAGTCATTTTTCCAAGGAATGTCTAATCTCGTGATTAGAGAATAACCTGCGGGGCTAGCAGAAGCACCTGCTCCAAAAGACAAAATAGGGGAAGGTCCATAGGTTTTATTGTATTCAAACTTCTTTTTAATCTCAGAGCCAGATTTCACCTTTGAATCTTTTATGGTTTCCGATTCTGAAGAATAATCAGTCTGTTTTATTTCCTCTTTTGCAATAGAGTGAACTGATACACTCATAAAAATAATAGTAAGAAAAATAAAAAAACTTTTAAACAATTTCATTAACAACTACCTCTTTTTTCTGAGATTATGTAGCTTAAAATCTTTAATGTCAAGTGCTTCTCAAATCTTCAACTATTAAGGAAATATTTGAGTAATTACTGTAATTATCCTTTTGTATTCTATAAATAATATCTACGGTATCTCCCACATTAAGCTGTTTAGAAAAATTAAACCAAATTGCTCTTCTAACAGTTTCTTCTTTTTCCAAAAATATTTCTAAATGCTTTTCCTTTAAAATCTTTTTACTTTTAATTTTTAAATTATGCGTTACGAAAGTTGGGTTTTCGTTCTCTCGCCCAAAAGGCTCCATTCGTTGTAAATCAATTAGAGTTTTTGAATTAATTTCATCAAAATCTAAGTCAATATCTGGAAAACGCTCTTCCTCTTTATGTTCGTAATTTTGTACAGATGATTCGAATATTTTCGAAAAGTTCTCAATTTCATTATTATCGATAGTTATCCCTGCTGCTCCACTGTGTCCTCCATACTGAACTAAAGTAGATTCGCATTCCTTAAGAACCTGGTAAAGATTTATATTGCTTCTTGTTCTTAAGCTTCCTTTCCCAATTCCATTTTTTAGTGAAATAATCGCGCAAGGCCTACTAAAGTTCTCGGAAATCTTGGAGGCGACAATACCTATAACGCCTGGGTGCCAATCTTCCGAAGAAAGAACTAATGCATTTCTATCTTTATCCTCCTTGATAATATCTTTACTCATAGATATTGCTTCTGTTAGAACTTGTTCTTGAATTTTTTGACGCCTAGAATTATCTTGATCGATTATTGCAACTAATGAATTTATTTCTTCCGGGTTTTCTTCAACTAAGAGTTTTACTGCATTAGTTGCTTTCCCAACTCTACCTGCTGCATTAATCTTTGGTGCAACCTGAAAGGAAACATCTCTAGTAGAATATTTTTTTTTGTCATTATTTCTTATCAAAGCCAATAGGCCTTTTTTGTCAGTCTTCGGGATTTCATTAAGACCGTTGGAAACAAAAATTCTATTTATATTCGTTATGGGCATGCTGTCAGCTATTGTTGCTATAGCAACCAAATCTAAATATCTTTTCAAATTTGGTTCCTTAATGAATTCGAAATACTCTCTTTTACGAAGTTCGCTTCTTAGGGCCATGATTAAATTGAACACAACACCAGCAGCACAAATCTCTTTAAATGGGTATTCACAATCTGATTGTTTCGGGTTAACAATAGATACAGCCTCTGGAAGAATTTCAGGAGCAGTGTGATGATCAGTAATTATAAAATCTATATTAAGAGTTTTGCTTTTTTCAACTACTTCGTTTTCAGAGATTCCACAATCTGTGGAAATAATTAATGTTACTCCCTCACTTGATAGTTTTTCTATTGATTTGAAATTGATTCCGTATCCTTCTTCAATTCTCTGAGGATTATAAAAAACGGCATTTCCTTCAACCCTTTTTAGAAAATCGTAAAGAATTGCTGTTGAAGTAATCCCATCGCAATCGAAATCTCCATAGATAGCAATTTTTTCCGAGCTTTCAATTGCTTGAATTATCCTTTCTACACTCTTCTCCATACCTTTAAGCAAGAAAGGGTTTGGCAACTTGTCTAATGTTGGGGAAAGAAACTCCTTAACTTGATTAATATCCGACAAACCTCTACTTACCAAAAGTTTCGAAAAGAAGAATGATATGCCTAACTCGGCACACAAAAGTTTAATTTTTTCTTGGTCTGGAGTTTTAACGTTCCAACAATAGTTCATAGTAATTTTATTTTTGCAGATTGCTTAATGCATCGAGAGCCATAATGTAACCATGATGTCCGAATCCAGAAATTACTCCTAATGCAATTGAAGAAACAAAAGAATGTTGTCGGAAATCTTCTCTTTCGAAGATGTTTGATAGATGCACTTCAATAAATTTTACCTTAACAGAAAGCAAAGCATCTCTTATGGCAATGCTAGTATGAGTAAAAGCAGCTGGATTAATAATTATAAAATCTTCATCCTCTTTACATTCCTGAATTTTGGACACAATCTTCCCTTCTTCATTAGATTGATAGAAATCTATTTCAATCCCTAATTCTTCTGCCTTGTCTTTAATCAATTGATTGATTTCATCCAAAGTCAAAGTACCGTAAATATCCTTTTCCCTTTTTCCTAACATATTTAAATTGGGACCATTTATTACTAGAACTCTCATTAAGCTTAGGTTAAAACAAAATAATTCTATACACAATAGAAATTATTCAAAAATCATCTTTAATTCATCAAGTTTTATTATTTTAGCTAAACAAAAATAAAACAATGCGGAGAAGATAATTGCCAGTGCTAAATCAACATATAAGTTTGAATATATATGCCCTATAGATCCTACAATTAAAATGCTTGTGTAGATTGAAACTAAAGAAATAAGAACGATGATTATGAAATATCTAATAATTTCATAAATATTAACTTGTCCCAAGTAAGAATTCAGTTTCATTGCTAACATAAAGAACAAGATTATTGCGGAAATTGATGCAGCTAGAGCTAGGCCATAGAATCCTAAATCTAAATAAAAACCGAGCAAATAACATAAAGCTATATTGGTAGCCAGATTGGCACCTGCTAATAATACGGGAGTTTTTGTATCTTTTATTGCATAGAAGGCTTGAGTTAATACTCTTATAGACCCAACAAACACTAATCCTACAGAATAAGCTCCCAAAGCTTTTGAGGTTAGAATTGCATCAGAATAAAGAAACTCTCCTCTTAAATATAGTACGGAACAAATTTCTTCTCCTAATAAAATAAAGGCTACAGCACATGGCGTTGACAAAAAAAATAAAAATTTTATTTTGCTATTAAGTAAGGATGAAAATTCACCAAATTTTTTATTAATATTAAGTTTGGCAAAATCTGGCAAAGAAGTAGTAGCGACTGCGACTGCAAAGATGCCTAATGGAAACTCAATTAATCTTTCGGCCAAATATAGATAAGTAACAGCTCCTTTCTCCATAAATGAAGCAAATTGAGTATTAACTAAAATATTCAGATTATAAATTGCTAGACCAAAAATTTGAGGGACTATTACCACAAAAATACTTCTAGTTTCTTTGTTAATTATGTCACTAAATGAAAAGAAGTAGCCGAGTTTGTTTGACAATATAAAAGGCAATTGGAACAAGTATTGTAAAATTGCCCCAAACAAAACAGCGTATGATAAGGTAAAGATGCTGATTGATAAGAAATAATATGAAAAGATAATTGTTCCTATTATTCCCAGGTTCAACATTACCGGTGAAAAAGCAGGTGCATTAAATTTTTTAACTGAATTGAGCAAACCCATATTTAGAGCAGACAAAGATATTAAAAACAGAAATGGTGACATATTTCTCAATAAGTCGGATGATATTTCATTAGTAGATTCGTCAAATCCAAATGCAAATAACGAAATAATCTCGGAGGAAAAGAAATAAAACAACAGGGTTGTTACCAAAAGTAAAATAAATAAAATGGTAAAAACATCATTTCTGAGTTTCTTAAAAACATTTCTATTTTTAGATAGACTTGATTCAGTAAAAAAAGGTACAAGCGTAGCGCTTAAAGTTCCTTCTGCCAGAAGTCTTCTGAATAAATTTGGTATCCTAAAAGCTACATAGAATGCATCTGTTTCAACATTTGCACCAAAGAAGAAAGTAATTAGCAAATCTCTAATATAGCCAAATATTCTACTTATGAATGTTAAGAAACCGACTCTAATTGATGAGGAAAAAAAACTCTTTATAATGTTGCTCCCTTTACCTAAGGGGTAAAAGTATATAAAATACTATTCAAAATTATAAAATATTCTTATGGAAAAAAATATACGGCAGCTTGATGAAATAATTTGGCAGTTAGATTTAAAGGTCAATAATGATAAAGAATTTATTGCACCATATCTAATAAAGGCAAATGATGACTATATAATAGTTGATGTCGGTCCAACCTGTGGAATACCAGAGCTAGAAAGGCAGCTTGGAATATTGGGAGTAAATAAAGATAATTTAAAATATGTGTTTTTAACTCATATTCATTTAGACCACTCAGGGGGATTAGGGACTTTACTAAAGAACTTTCCAAACACTCAGGTTTTGGTTCATAGAAGAGGTGTTCCTCACCTTGTTGACCCAGAAAAGGTTCTTTGGCAATCCTCTGTTGATACTCTTGGATGGGTTGCTGAAATGTATGAAAAACCAGAGCCAGTTAAAGAAGAATGTCTTGTGTCTTTAGATGAAAAAACATATGAAATTAAGGTGAATGATCTTGAATTTAGTTGGATAGAAACTCCTGGTCATGCAAGTCATCATTTTAGTTTTATGTTGGAAAATAAGAAAATAATGTTTTGTGGTGATGCCGTAGGCATGTATATAAATTCATTAAACATATTAGTTCCAACTACACCTCAACCTTATAGAATTGAATCTGGCATAGCCTCGATAAAGTCTATGATGGAAAAGAAACCGGATAGCCTTGCTTTTGCTCATCATGCATTAAGAGAAAGCGGAATGAGTTTGATGGGTCAGCACATAGAACAGCTTGAAGTTTGGAAAGAAGCAGTATCGAATTCTCTAGAAAAAGGAATTCAAGATGAAGAATTAATTGCGAAAGAACTTTCAAAAGTCGACTATGGTGCAGGTAAACTTTTTTCTCAAGAACAACATCCAGGTGAATATGGTGGCCTAAGAAGAGCTTTAGTAAGTAGCATTACTGGTTTTAAACATTTGGTTGAAACCGAAAAAGCTTCCTAGAGCTAAAGCAAAGAAAGGCTCACATAATTATCAATTTTCTTTAAAATCTCTATATTCTTCTTAATTAAGTCATCTGTCGTATATATGGTCATGAATTCTGGATTTAAACTATCTGATCTTGACCAGCCTAAATGTAGATTCTGTGAATACAAAAACTGAAAAAGTACTATTTTCTTCTTGCTCTCTAATTTTAATTTAATTTGTGCCATCGCCTCAATACTAACCTATCTTCTTGACTTTATTAAGCTTTTTTGTAACAATTCCATCAAGGCGTAATTTGTCATTTTATGGCAGATTTTGGTATAGATGTGTTTAGAGGTCAATATATTCATAAGATTTCAAGTTCGGGTAGGACTAGTATGCCTGTAAGGTTTAGAGAGATTTTAAGAAAAAAATATAAAACAAATAAAATTATTATTTCCTCTTTTGATCAATGCGCTGTTGGCTATCCCTTGTCCGAGTGGGAAAAATTAGAATCTAAAATATCCGAACTACCTCAGTTCAAAACAGATATAGTTGAATTCGAAAGATATTTAATAGGCAATGCAAACGAATGCGAAATTGATACAGAAGGAAGGATTATGATTCCTACCGCTATAAGAAAAGGTTTAACTATTAAGAGTTCAATTGTCTATGTGGGTATGTTGTCTAGGTTTGAAATTTGGTCAGAAAAAGCATGGGAAGCAAACAACAAGACAAGCTTTAAAAAATTTCAAAAAAGCAGGGAGACTATTGAAAATGTCTAGCTATCATGAACCAGTCATGAAGCACGAAATTATCAAGAATTTAGAGAAAAAAAAGAATGCTGTATATATTGATGCCACGTTGGGTATGGGAGGACATACTCATGCAATAATGGAATCAGATATAAAACCAAAAAAAATGTTCTGTATTGATCTTGACGAAGAATCATTAAGTATGGCAAAAGAAAATTTATCAGACCATTCCAAAAATATCACTTATATCCAAGGTAATTTCAAAGACATAGATAATTTAGTTAACGAAAAAGTTGATGGAATTATTGCGGATTTAGGTATATCGACCTACCAGCTCCTTAGCGCATCTCGTGGATTTAGTTTTGATGAAAAATCTTTGTTAGATATGCGGATTGACAAGAAACAACAACTTACTGCTCATAGAATTGTAAACAATTACAATATTAAAGATTTATCAGATTTGATTAAAAATTTCGGTGAAGAAAAGAATCATTTTAAGATTGCGTCTGCAATAGTAAGACATAGGAGCAAAAAAGAAATTAAAACTTGTTTTGAACTAGCTGAAATAATTCGCCAATCTAACAAATCAATAACAAAGATAGATTCAGCTACACGAACATTTCAAGCCCTCAGAATAGAAGTTAATGGTGAGCTAATTTCCTTAAGCAGTTTCTTAAGTAAATCTCGATCAATTCTAAAGAAAGGGGGGAGGCTCATTATAATTACGTTTCATTCTTTAGAAGATAGAATAGTTAAAAAATTCTTTAAGCAGGCTGAATCAGAATGTATATGTCCAAAATCTGTAATGATATGCAATTGTGGCAAAAAAAAGACTTTCCGAAGACTAACAAAGAAGCCTTTGATTCCTTCTGAAGAAGAAGTGAGCATGAACAAGAAGGCCAGAAGTGCGAAGATGAGGATTGGGGAGGCTTGTTAATGGACTTTGATTCGATTAAATTGATTAGACCTAAGTCAAAGATTGTAAACAAAGTCAAAATAATTGCACCTGGAGTCATTTTTGTATTAGTCTGCACTAGCTTATTATTTGTTTTGGTTGGAATAAAAGCCCAGAAAAGACAGATAGGATATGAAATAGCCAGAACAGAAGGAAAACTAACAAAGCTAAGTATTACGAATAAAAGATTAAGGAACGAAAAATTAAAATTACAATCTTTGAATAGGATTCAAGAAATAGCATTTTTAAATGGTATGAAATATCCAAACCAACAGGACTTGATAAAAATAAACAATGAATAAGCTTATAAAAAAGATGAAAAAAAATGAAACTAATTTCAAAAAGAGATTAAGTTTCATTAAGCTTTGTATATATTTTTGTTTACTAATAGTTTTCTTAAAAGTATTTCATATTCAACTAATTGATCACAAAGCAATGGATTATCAAGGGTACAAAAAAAACCCGATTATACTCAATGGGGAAAGGGGAGAGATTAGAGATGCGAATGGGGTAAAATTGGCTGTAAGTGAAATGAGGCCATCTATTATTGCGGACCCAAAAAAAATCACTAACAAAATTGATTATGCAAGAATACTTTCTGAAGTATTAGATATGTCTCAGGAAGAAGTTTATAAAAAGATTAATACAAATAAAAGATTCGTTTATATAAAAAGACTTGCAACACCAGAGCAAGGCAAGAAGGTGGCAAAGAAAAATTTAAAATATATTTTTATCACTCAAGAACCAATAAGAATTTATCCTGAGAATTCTTTGGCAGGTCAAGTAATTGGGCACTTAGAGCTTTATAGCGACCGAGGTCAGGCTGGCCTTGAATACAAATATGACAAAGAGTTAAGAGGTGAACAGAAAAAGATTTCTGTATATATGGATGCCAGAAACAAAGAAATTAAAGTAAATACCGAGGAGACCAAAGAACGAAGAAAGGGAAATAATTTAATTCTTACCTTAAGAAGTAATCATCAATTAATTTTAGAAAAAGAAATAGAAAAACAAGTAAAAGCATCAAAAGCCATACAAGGTTTTGGAATAATAATGAACCCAAGGACTGGTGAAATTTATGCTATGGCTTCTTACCCATTTTTTGATCCAAACAAATTTCGTCAATACACAAATGAACAAAAAAGAAATCTTCCGATAGTAAATAATTTTGAGCCCGGTTCAGTTATGAAAAGTCTCTTGGTAGCCATAGCTTTTAATGAGAATAAAATAAAAGAAGATGAAACGTTCAATGTGGGAGACGGAGTCAGAGTTATTGGCAGGCATACAATAAGAGATGTTAATCCAAAAAAGAATTTAAATATCGCTGGAATCCTTAGATACTCTAGCAATATTGGCGCATCAAGAATTATGGAGCGAATACCAAAAAAAGAGTACTATAAAAAACTTAAAGAGTTAGGATTTGGTGACAAAACAAGAATAGATTTACCTGGGGAAGAAGCTGGAATATTGGTTCCTGCTGATAAATGGAGTGAAATCCAAAGAGCCAATATAGCTTTTGGGCAAGGAATATCTGTAACCTCTATTCAGCTTGCACAAGCTATATCCGTAATAGCAAATGGTGGGGAATTAGTAGAACCCTACATAGTGAAATCAATCGAGAGTTCGGATGGAAAAATTAAAATGCTTAAAAAAGCTAATGTAATCAGGAGAGTCCTCAAGTATGAAACTGCAAAAAAAATGAGAAGAATTCTTAGGAGAAGCTTGGAAGAGTCAACACCTAGAGCCCTAATAAAAGGGATTAATGTATCTGGAAAAACTGGAACCGCTGAGAAGGCAACAAGAGGTGGATACGATAAAGAAAAAAGTAAACATATTGTATCAATAATTGGTTTTGCCCCATCAGAAGATCCAATGCTGGTTTCAGTTATTACAATTGATGAGCCAAAAAGACAGGGTCCTAATTTAGGTCCTTGGGGTGGAGTATGGGCAGCACCAATTTTTAAAGAAGCTATAGAAAAGATTCTCACTAACGTAGAAGGTGTTGAGAAAATGGCTGTAAGTAATCAGGTCCCATCATTTATTGGTCGTGGTAAAAGAGAAGCAATAATGATTGCTAATCACAACAATGTTAAAATTAAAATCCAAGGGTCGGGGTTTGTGCAAAGTCAAAATCCTTCACCTGGAGAAAAATATAAATTCAATGAAGAGATTATTCTATTCCTAGAGCCGGGCTTCTGAGTATATGCAAAAAAAAAATACAAATAAAGTATTTAACACAATAAAGAAGTTTAAAAACATAACTAACAATTCAAAACTAGTTCGAAATGGTGGTGTTTTTTTTGCAATATCAGGGACCAAAACAGATGGAAATCAATATATTAAAGATGCAATAAAAAAAGGCGCTAAAGCAATTGTTACAGACAAAAAAAATGTTGCAAAAATATATAATAAATCTGTAAGAATTTTGATAGTTGATGATTGTAGAGACTCTTATGCACATTCATGTTCTGAATATTTCTCTAGGCCTTCATCTAATCTTGAGATTTGCGGTATAACAGGAACCAACGGTAAAACATCAATTGCTCATTTATTAAGAACAATATGGGGTGAAGAATCTGGACTAATAGGTACAATAGAGACTAGTTATTCTAAAAAAGTCCTACCATCCTCTTTAACTACCCCTGACTCCTATGAGTTAAATAAAATTTTAAAAGACATGAAAAAAAGTAGAATGAAGAAAGTCTTTATGGAAGTGTCTTCTCATTCATTAGATATGTGTAGAGTAAATTATACAAATTTTGACTCTTGTATATTTACAAATTTAAGTAGGGATCATTTAGATTTCCATAAAAATATGACTGATTACTTCCAAACAAAAGCTAAACTATTTATAGAAAATCTAAGAGAAAGTAAGAAGGCTGATAAATTCGCCATCATTAATTTAGATAATAAATGGGGGGAAAAATTATTAACATTGATACCTAAGCAAATTTCAACTATAACTTATTCTCTCAAAAACAAGGATGCGGATTTTTATATAAGTAAAATTACAAAAGAAAAGGATGTTAATAATTTAATTATTAAATCCAGAGACAAAGAATTTTCTATAAAAACAGAATTGTTTGGAAAATATAATTTTGAAAACATACTTGCCTCTTGTTCCTATTCAATAACAAAAGGGCTTGATTCAGGAGAATTAAAGAAAAGGGTAAGAAGATTTAAAGGTGCACCAGGGAGATTAGAAAGGATTAAGAATACGGATTTAAAAATTTTTATCGATTATGCGCATACGCCTGATGCATTAAAAAAATCTATATCATCTTTAAGGGATAATTTTCGAAATAAAAAAATAACTGTTTTGTTTGGTTGCGGAGGTAATAGAGATACCGGAAAGAGGGCTAAGATGGGTAGCATAGCAGAAAAATTCGCCGACAAGATAATAATAACATCGGATAATCCTAGATTTGAAGACCCCGAAAGTATAATTAAAGATATTATTAAAGGTATTGAAAAACCTAAAAAAATTATCACTGATCGAAAAGAAGCAATTATGTGGTCAATTCAGAATATTAAAAAAAATGAAGTATTATTGATTGCGGGAAAGGGGCATGAGGATTACCAAGAAATTAATGGCAAAAAAAATAAATTTTCTGATTATAAAGAAGTAAAAAAATGTCTGAAAGAAATAAAATATTAAATTTACACTTTAAAGATTTTGTAAAATCATACAAAGGTGTACTGAAAGTAGATCCTAAAGTAAATTTGTCAGACTTCAATACAATATCTACAGATAGTAGAACAATAAAAAAAGATGATGTGTTCTTAGCCCTAAAGGGTGATAGTTTTGACGGAAACAAGTTTGCTAATGAAGCAATAGCAAAAGGATGTAAATTTTTTATAACAGAAGACAAAAATATCGATAAAGGCGGAATCTTGGTAGATTCGACGACGAAATTTCTAGAAAATCTTGCATCATTTCTAATTACCAAAAATAAAAATATTAAAATTTTTGGAATAACGGGAACTAATGGAAAGACAACTACAAAAGAACTATTAAGTTCTATTCTTTCAAAAAAATTTAAAATTTTATCAACAAAAGGGAATTTTAACAATTTAATTGGTTTGCCATTGACTATTATGAATTTAACGAATAATCATGAAGCCCTAGTTTTAGAAATGGGCACCAACTCAGAAGGAGAAATAAGAAGACTGGCTAATATAGCTAGACCACAGTTTGCAACTATTACAAATATCGGAAAAGGGCATACAGAGAAATTGAAAAATGAAAAAACAGTTTTTCATGAGAAAAAGGATATCGCTTGTTTCTTTAACTCCGATTCTATTTTCTCATTTAATTTTGATAATCGATTCTTAAAAGATTATTTCTTAGAAATTGAATGTAAGAAGATTAGTTTTGGAATTAAGAATAAAGCTGATGTAAGTGCTAATAATATTTCGACTAATTATTCTGAGTTTGACTTATGTTATAACAAAAAAAATATAAAAATAAATTTGATGGCTCCCGGGGTTCATAATATTTATAATTGTTTATGTTCAGCGTCATTAAGCATTATGGCTGGATTAGAATTAGAACAAATCAAAAATGGTATTGAAGAATTCGCCGGTATAGATAACAGATTTAAAATAATCAAATTGAAGAACGGGAACGTCATAATTAATGATACTTACAATGCTAATCCAAATTCAATGCAATCTGCGATTGAAATGACAAGTAAAATTTTTTCAACAAAGGAGAAGATTGCCATATTGGGGGATATGCTTGAACTGGGAGATTTAGCAGAAGATGAGCATATTAAAATAGGTAAAGAAATTTCAGATAACGGCTTTAAGGAGCTATACGCATATGGAGACAACTCTGAAAACTATTCCATAAATTTAAAAGAAACTACACGTTTTATTAAAATTCTAGAGCATTCACAAATTATAGATTTTATCGATTTAGATTCTATTACTAATACTGTTATCCTAGTAAAAGGATCGAGAGGAATGAGAATGGAAAAAATTTTCGATTCTCTAAAAATTTAAATGCTTTATTACCTATATCTGAATTTTGTAGATTCATATACTTTTCTAAATATTTTTCAATATATAACTTTTAGGTCATTTCTTGCTGGTTCAATCTCATTTTTAACTGTAATGTTTCTAACCCCAAGATTTATAAAAATTTTTACCGCAAATAAAGTTACAGAAAATATTAGTCAATTTCTTGAAACCACTCATAAGCAAAAAAGTGGTACGCCTAATATGGGGGGGATTATAATTGCAATTGCGGTTATTCTTTCGTGTCTTGTATGCGGTAAATTCTATAAATCTTTATCTGATTATCCTATTTATCCTTTTTTGATATGCTTAATCACTTATATAGTTTTTGCATTATCAGGTTTCTTTGACGATTATATAAAACTCAAAAATGGTAGTGGTCTTCCATTATTTAAAAAACTATTTCTCCAAATTCTATTGACAATCATCTTGGTTATTGTTTTGTATCAATCAAACATTTTCTTTAGCCAGGGATTAACTACAATCTCATTTCCATTTACTAAAGCTGTTTTAGATTTGGGACTCATTTATTTTATCTTTTGTTTTTTGGTAATTATTGGATCTGCAAACGCTGTCAATATAACAGATGGCTTAGATGGTTTAGCTACAGGTTCAATTATATCAACCGTTTCCGCACTAATTGTTATTGCTTACATAGTTGGGAGCCCTCTTTATGCAGGATACCTATATGTTCCATTTGTTGGAGGTGTAGCTGAAATAACAATCTTTCTCTCGGCAATCTTAGGTGCCATGCTTGCTTTCTTGTGGTTCAACTCTAACCCTGCTCAAATATTTATGGGAGATGTTGGGTCTATACCTTTAGGGGCTAGTATTGGTATTGTTTCTATCTTAATTAAACAAGAAATACTTTTATTAATATTAGGAGGAGTATTTGTAATAGAAGCATTCTCAGTGATTATCCAAATAATTTCTTTTAGATTCTTTGGAAAAAGATTTTTTTTAATTGCACCAATTCACCATCATTTTGAAAAGAAAGGTGTAGTAGAATCAAAAATTGTAATAAGATTTTGGATTATATCAATTCTCTTGGCTTTGTTTGCAATCGCTACTTTAAAAATTAGATAAAATGAAAAAGAAAGTGCTTATTTATGGGATGGGAGTGACTGGTGTTGAGTTAAGAAAATTCTGTAGAAAAAAGAGAATTTCCCATATAACTTTCGATGATAATAGTGTGTCGAAAACAAAATATGAATTTAAAGATTTGTTAAAAAATTGTGAAGAAATAATAGTAAGCCCAGGTATAGGATTAAGAAACAAAAATATTAAATTGGCAATCAAATCGGGAAAAAAGATACTGAGTGAAATAGAATTTGCTTCTAGGTATATTAAAACCCCTATAGTTGCTATTACTGGAACAAATGGAAAGACAACTACAACAATGCTAACGTATGAATTACTAAAAAGCTTAGGGTACAAGGTATTTTTGGGTGGAAATATTGGCAAACCCTTAATAAGCTATTTGCTTGAAAAACAAAATAAGGATTTAATTTTAGTCGAAGTAAGTAGTTTTCAGCTCCAATTTATACAATCATCTTTTAAGCCTTTAATATCAGCATTTCTAAATATATCAGAGAATCATTTAGATCATCACGCAAACATGAAAGAGTATGTAGGGTCAAAAATGAAAATCTTTAACAATCAAGACAAAGATTGTTTTGCCGTTTGCTCTAAGGACATATATAGAAATATAACAAAAAATAATTTTCCTATTTTTTGTAATCCAAAAAGAAACGAAAATTTAAAAATACTCAAAAATGGATTATTGGTCGGGAAAAAATATAGGTTAGATATAAAAGATATTCAACTTATAGGTAAGCACAATTTAACAAATATAGCTTTCGCTATTACTATCTGCTCTATTTTAAAAGAACTTGGCGCTAAAGAACTAAATATATTAAAAAAATTCAAACCTTTGAATCATAGACTCGAAATAGTAAAGAAGAATAGAAGAGGGATTATAATTAATGATTCAAAGTCCACCTCTCCTGAAGCAACACAAGTTGCAATTAATAGCTTAGATGGAAAATCTGTGCTAATAATGGGAGGGAAAGATAAGAAATTAGATTACTCACTAATAAGGAACAGTGTGAAAACAAAAATTAATACATTGATACTTTTTGGAGAGAATAAATTTGAGCTTGCAAAAACTTTTGATACGAAGGTGAAAATAATAGCAGCAGATTTATTCGATGCTGTCCTACAGGGATTGAAGAGTTCAACCAAGGGTGGAACTTTGTTGTTTAGTCCAGGCACATCAAGCTTTGATCAATTTAAATCATATTCTGAAAGAGGAGATAAATTTAAAGAGTATGTTAAAAAATTATATTAACATCGTGGAACCTAGGAAACTTTTTATTTTATCAATCCTGGTCCTATCTATTCTGGGGTTGCTTATGGTGTTTAGCTCAAGCTCTGTTAGTGGAATGGAGCACCATGGTGACTATTTATTTTTTCTAAAGAAACAATCCATTTTCTTAGTAATAGGTTTAATCCTGTTTTTTGTTTGTTCCAAGATTGATACAGACATACTAGAAAAAAAATATAGGCTATTTTATTTTCTCGGAATTATAATGCTTGTTTTTGTGTTTGTTCCTATATTAGGAAAAACGGCTGGTGGTGGAACAAGATGGATCAATTTAATTTCTTTCTCTTTCCAACCAATAGAAATAACGAAGTACATGTTGCTAATTTTTATGGCACAACATTTAGCTAAGAAGGGCATGAGAATAAGGGAGTTCAAAATTGGAGTTGTATCTTCTATTTTGCCTTTTTTTCCTTATGCTGTGCTCTTAAGTCTTCAACCTGATTTTGGGAATCTGGTACTCCTCGGAACTACTGTTTTCACCATGATTATCGTATCTGGGGCAAGATTTTCTCATATTGTCTCAATATTTCTTCTACTTTCTGCTTCATTTGTAAGTTTAATATGGGTTGCACCTTATAGAATGAAGAGACTATTATCATTTCTGGATCCCTATGGTGATCCAGAGGGTGCAGGATGGCAAATAATTCAATCTTACATAGCATTGGCAAAAGGAAATTGGTTTGGAGTTGGATTGGGAAATAGTACTCAAAAATTATTCTTCTTACCTCATCAACATAACGATTTCATATTCTCTATAATTGCAGAGGAATTAGGCATTGTTGGGAGTAGTGTTTTTATTTCTCTGTTTGTATGTTTAATTTATAGTGGATTCAAGATGATTGATAGAGCAAAAAATCTTTTTGTAAGAAATTTAATGGCTGGGATAATAATTATTACTTCATTACAAATAATAATTAATATTTCTGTTACGGTAGGACTTCTTCCTACAAAGGGTATGCCATTACCATTTATAAGCTATGGAGGAAGCTCACTAGTTTTTACATTGGTTGCGATGGGATTGATTCTAGCTTTAGATAAGAAAAGGAAATGAAGAAGATACTTATAACTCTTGGTGCAACAGGTGGTCATATTTTTCCTGGGGTAGCAATAGCAAAAAATTTAAAAAAATTAGACAATAAAATATTGGTTTCTTTTGTAAATACAAAAAAAATAAAAGTTGACCTGCTAGACAAATATTCAACAGAAAAATTATTTGAAATTGATTCGTTGGGTTTCAAAGGCAAAACTTTCCTCGGAAAGATTAAAGCAATCTTCGCATTGCTTCTATCTATAATCCAATCAAATAAAATTATAAATCAATTCAAGCCCGATGTAATAATAGGTACTGGAGGATTCGTATCTCTCCCAGTGTCTATTTGTGGATATTTAAAAGGTGTGAAGATATTTATAATAGAAGGGAATTCAGTACCTGGTTTATCAAATAAATTAATTGGTAAGTTTTCTAAAAAGATTTTTATTAACTTCGATGAGACGAAAAAATACTTTCCCAAGAATAAGTGCATAACTTCAGGGTACCCCGTAAGAGAGTTCTTTCCTAAGAAAAGTGAAAAAAATAAAATTGACATTCTAATTCTAGGAGGCAGTCAAGGATCAGAAGTATTAAATTCGAAGGTTCTTTTAGCAATTCAAAATATGTTAGAAAAGGTTAAAGAAAGATTTATTGAGAATGGTCAAAAAATTTCCTTAGTCCATCAGACAGGAATTAGCGACAATATAAGAGTAAAAAATTATTATCAAAAACTTGGGGATCAATATAAATTTTTGGAATTCGAAACTTTCGAATTTATCCACAATCTAGAAGAATATTATTCTTCTAGCAAAATACTAATCTCAAGGGCTGGAGCAAGCACTACAAGTGAAGTTAGTCAATTTCCTATCCTACCTATTCTTGTTCCTATAAAGACATCTACGAACAATCATCAATATTTAAATGCGGTTGAGCTTTCCAATAAAAAGCTTGCAATGATTCACTTAGAAGATGAAGAAAATTCTATTTTGTGTAACAAGGTAATCAATCTTCTTTTTCATGAAGAAATAAGTTTTGTTTATAAAAAATCCAAGGAAGAATCAAATCAAAAGACTTCTTCTGTGAACACGATATGTAATACGATATTAAAGGAGATCGCTTGAAAACAATAAAAAGAGTTCATTTTGTTGGTATTGGAGGAGTTGGAATGAGCTCTTTAGCACAATTCCTATTGAAGAAGAAGAAGATAATTAGTGGATCAGATATTTCAAGAAGCCCTACCATAAATAAAATGAAAAAATTGGGTTGCTTAATACATAATGCTCACAAAGCAGAAAATATTTCTAATCATGATTTGGTAATCACCTCCACTGCTATAGGCAAAGATAATCCAGAAATCATGGCAGCAAGAAAAAAGAAGATTAAAATTATTTCCCGAGGAAAAGCCTTAGGATTGTTCACAAAAGGATATAAGAATATAGCAATTTCGGGTTGCCACGGCAAAAGCACTACCTCTGCTATGACTCAATTCTTGTTGAACAGAAGCAAGATTGACTCAACTTTGTTCTTGGGTGCGATAGATAAAAGATTAAAGTCGAACTTTTATTATGGTTCTTCAAAGATTTGTGTATTAGAAGCGGATGAAAGCGACAATAGCTTTAATTATTTGGATGCATATATTTCTGTTATAACAAATATAGATAATGACCACCTGGATTTTTACAAAACCAAAAGAAATCTTAAAGATGCTTTTCTAAAATTTGCTAAATCTCCCAAATCAAAATGCATAGTCAATAATGATTGTGGGACAACAAGAAATCTACTTAAAAACATCAATTCTAAGAAAATAATTAAATTTGGGCAGTACAAAAATAAAAAAAATACTTATCAATTCAAGATTCTAAAAAAATCTGATGGGATAAAATTTTCATTAAAAAAGCAGAACATAGATTTAGGAGAATTTTCATCAAAACTTAATGGAGAATACAACCTTTATAATTCGGTCTGCTCTGTAATTACCGTATTGGAAGCAGGAGGGAATTTAGAATCAATTAGAAAAAACCTTAATAAGTTTACAGCTCCATCAAGAAGATTCGAGGTAATAGCAAAGACTAAGAAATTAACCATAATTGATGATTATGGCCACCATCCTAATGCAGTAGCGGCAATCAGACAAAGTCTTGAAAATCAAAACAAAAATACCAATATTGTCTTAGTTTTTCAACCACATAGATTTTCTAGAACTCAAATACTTTTTAAAGATTTTGTAAGAGAATTGTCATTGTGGAAAAAGTTATATTTAGTTGATATATATTCAGCTTTTGAGGAAACAAAAAAAGAACTAAGCTCAAATATCCTTTATAAGGAAGTAAAAAAAATAAATAATAGTGTCAAATATTTTTCGTCTAAAGAGAAATTAATTGAGAAAATTATTTCTGAATCTAAAAAAAGAGCTACTATAGTTATAACAATGGGAGCAGGAGATATAAGAGATGTCGGATTCGATATCAGAAACAAAATTAGCAAATCATAAGCAATTCTTGATTGATAGCAAGATTGAACATGCTGAGAATTACGATATGAGTAATTATTCCTCATGGAAAGTAGGACCAATTACTAGAATAATTTCTTATCCTAAAAATCTTGTTGAATTAAAAATAATTATTGAAAATTTAATCAAAGCAGAAATAAATTATATAATTGCTGGCAATGCTACGAATACTTTATATATTGAACTGAAGAAGACAATAATAATAAGTACAAAAAAATTAAAAAATATAGTTTTTTCCGATTATAAAGATACTTCGATTGAAATAGTAGCTGACTGCGGATGTCCCTTAAGTCTTGTTTTGAATAAATCACTCAAAAAAGGCTTAGTTGGGTTTGAATTTTCAAATGGCATACCTGGAACCATTGGGGGTGCCTTAATAACAAATGCTGGGGCGAACGGGGGCACTATATCGGACTCATTAGTCTCAGTTTTCTTTCTTAGAGGAGGAAAGGAAGTGGAAGTGAAAAAAGAGAAGATAGAATTTGGTTATCGGTATAGTTCAATAAAAAGAGAAGATGTAATAACAAGAGCTAAATTTATTTTAGAGAAAGGGGATATTGCAAAAACCCAAGAAAAGATTAAAGAATTCATCAAACATAGAAATGAGACCCAACCAGTACAATTTCCAAGTGCGGGCAGTGTATTTATGAATAATAAAAACATTGCTGCGGGAAAATTAATACAAGACTTGGGGCTTAAAGGTCTAACTGTTGGTGGGGCACAAGTCTCAGAATTGCATGCAAATTATATTATAAATTTGGGAGGAGCAAATCCTAACGACATACTTGATCTCATAGAAAAAATAAGGAGTAAATCAAAAGAAAAATTAGGTATTACACTCGAGACGGAAGTTAGAATAATAGATGAATAAAATAAAAAAAAATCTAATTATTGCAATTTCAATATTAAGCGTTGCTACTTACATATATTTCCCGATTTTTTGTTTTGTTAAAAAAATTGAAGTCCAGGGAAATCAATATGTATCTTCAGAGGAAATTGTTCATACATCCGAAATTCAAGGAAAACTCTTCTATGTATTAAATAAAGAGGAAGTAGAAGTGAAACTAAAATCAATTAAAATAATCGATGAAATAAAATTCGAACAAATTAATTTAAGAAAACTAAGGATAAACATAAAAGAAAAAAAAATCTTAATGGTGGGATATGTTGCTGACAAAAAGGGATACATTGATTCTAAATTTAATTTTATTACTGGAATTGATAGTTATTTAGTTGGCATAGATTTTCCTATATTCACTTCAGATTCTAAAGAAAATTTAAGGATTGGTGGTGAAATATTAGAATTAATTACAAAAGAAACAAGCTTTTCAAAAGAAGAAATCTCTGAAATAAAATATGATGAAATAATAGGATTTAGTGTATTCACTTCTAAAAATACTCATATTTACTTTGGAAAAGGGAATTATAAATCAAAAGTTAAAAACCTTAAAAAAATTCTAGATGATTATAGTAAAAAGAAACTTAGTCCTTCTTTTATAGATATAAGCAATATACGAAAAGGTGTTGTAAAATCGAATCTTTAAGATTATAATGGCTAAAAATGGCGGAAACTAATGTTGTAGTAGGATTAGACATAGGAACAACCAAAATTCTCTGTCTAGTAGCTGAAGTAAATGGTCCAGGAGATGTAGAGGTAATTGGTGTTAGCTCTCATCCTTCCAAAGGCCTCCAACGAGGAATTGTTCTTAATATAGAAAGCACTGTACAGTCCATTAGACAAGCAATTGTTGATGCTGAGAAAATGGCTGGAACAGAAATAACTAATGTAATTGTAGGTATTGCTGGTGGTCATATTAGAAGTCTAAATGGGCATGGAATGATTACTTTAAGAAACAGAGAAGTAACAAAAAAAGATTTAGATAGAGTAATAGAGTCCGCAACGGCAGGGGCTCAACCTGCTGATAGAGAAGTAATACATGTAATGCCTCAAGAATTTATTGTTGACGGAGAAAGGAAAATAAAAGATCCTGTTGGTCTTTATGGTGTTAAACTAGAGGCAAAAATTCATATGGTAACTGCACAGGTTACACAGGCACAAAATTTAGTTAAGTGCGTACATAACTCTGGGCTTGATGTTCAATCTCTAGTATTAGAACAAATTGCATCAAGTGAAGCTGTATTAACTCCCGACGAAAGAGATGTCGGAGTTGTATTACTAGATTGTGGAGGAGGGACTACAGATATTGCTGTATTTTGTGATGGTTCAATAAAGTATACAAGCAACATAACAATAGGCGGTGATTTCTTAGATAACGATATTTCATTTGGACTAGGTGCCTCTAAAGCGGATGCAAAGGATATTAAAGAAAGATATGGTATTGCTTCAGCTGATTTGATATCTGAAGATGAGGATATAAGAATTGATAAGATAGCTGGTCCAGGAAGAAAAAAAATAAGCAAATTGGAGCTAGCTAATATAATTGAACCTAGACTAGAAGAAATTTTTTCAATGGCAAGAAGAGAGATAATGAGATCTGGATACTATGATATGCTACCTGCAGGATGCGTAGTAACTGGGGGGTCAATGGCAATCAATGGAGCTGAGCATTTAGCTCAAAAAATCTTGAATATGCCAGTAAGATTGGGACGTCCTACGTCTATTACTGGCCTAGAAGAACTTGTCTCTGGTCCCGAATGTGCAACTGGGGTAGGCTTGCTTTTATGGGGATCCCACAATGATGTTGGTGGGGCTCAGAAAATAAGAATAAGAGAAGCTCAAGTATTTAAGCGAGTTATGGACTCTATGAGAACCTGGTTCTCAGACCTTTTTTAAGTCTTTTTTTTATATCTTTTTATTAATTTATGATATATAATAATACTAAATATAGTATCTTTTTTTATTGAGACTACTATATATAGTTATTTTAGAGGTGTAGAGATGCCTACTTTCGAATTTTCTAGTTCTGTCTCAGGGTCACAAGAGGAGAATCCTTTTGAAAAGCTTGGGGCGAAAATTAAGGTTATAGGAATTGGTGGAGCCGGTGGGAATGCCGTAAATAGCATGATAGATATGCATATAACCGGTGTTGAGTTTATAGCAATTAATTCCGATTTTCAAGATTTACAAAAATCAAAAGCTAAAAGAATAATTCAAATAGGAAAAAATATCGCTAAAGGATTAGGGGTTGGAGGAGACCCTGGATTAGGAAGCGAATGTGCTAAAGCGGATCAAAACGACATAACAGAAGCGCTTCAAGGAGCAGACATGGTTTTTATTACCGCAGGTATGGGTGGTGGTACAGGAACCGGAGCTGCACCAGTTGTAGCAAAACTTGCTAAAGATTCGGGTGCTTTGACAATTGCTATTGTAACAAAGCCTTTTGAATTTGAAGCGCAGAAAAGATTAACAAATGCAGAGGCAGGGATTGAAGATTTATCTACCGAAGTTGACTCTATGATTGTTATCCCTAATGACAAGTTGGGAGAAATTCAACAAATTGCAGGGATTCTCGAGTCTTTCAAAGCAGCAGATAACGTGCTTGCAGGAGCGGTTAGAGGAATTGCGGATATAATTGTTGGGTCTGGATTTATAAATGTTGACTTTGCTGACGTCAAAAAAATTATGAAAGAAAGTGGTGGCAAGGCCTTGATGGGAACAGGTGATGGCGAAGGAACTTCGAGAGCAACAGAAGCTGCTGAAAATGCTATAACGAGCCCTCTATTAGAAGACGTTTCAATTGATGGCTCTACTGGAATTCTAATTAACGTTACAGCATCAAGTAATTTCACAATCGATGAATTAAATGAAGCTTGTAACCATATAAGAAGTAGAGCAAGTGCTGATGTTGAATTAATTTTTGGCTTAGTAGTTGATGAAACTATGGGTGATAAAGTTAAAATTACAGTAATTGCAACGGGCATTGATGGTGCATCAAGACCAAAGCCTAGGTCTGCGGAAGTCACAGAAGAAGTTGAAGAGGATAAAAATCAGATTAGTTTTAACCTTGATGAAGCCATTGATGATGATTCATCATTAAGTCAAATTTCATCTAATGGTAATGGTGACTCAGAACCTGAGGAGCTCCACCCATTGGGTGATGATGAACATTTTGAAATACCTGCTTTTATAAGAAAACCAAAAAAGTAATTTATGTTAAAGCCCAACAACTTTTGCGTCATCCCAAAGGGATTCTAAATTAAAGTACTCTCTTGTGTCTTTGTGGAATACATGAACAATTACATCACCGAAATCAATTACAATCCATCTTCCTCCACTTACCCCCTCTATTTTTCCTATATTCCCCAATCTTCCTTTAATCTTCTTTGAAACAAAATCCACTAAGGATTTAACACCCCTTTCTGAATCAGCACTAGCAATGATAAAGTAGTCAGCAATTGACGAGACTTTATTGATATCCAAAACAACTACATTTTCGGCTTTTCTTTCAATTAGCTCATTATAAATAATTTTAACGTTATCAAATGATTTCATAAATTATATATTTTGTTTTTTACAATATATTCAAAAACAGTACTTGGTAAAAATTTCTTCGCTTCTCGAGCATTGTCTTCAACAAACATCTTCTTTATCGCATAAGAAGATATATCGATTTTGTTAACCAAATCAAAGAATATCATCATCTTTTCTGTGCTTGTTTTTAACAAGACCTTCCTGCCATAATTTTTTCTTATAAAAGAACCTGGGTTCTTCTTGATCAATTCTTCAACATCAACAAAATATGGTGTCCTAATAGGGACAACAATGTTGATTAATTTTCTTATCTCTTCTGGTTTGTACCATGTTTCAAATTTCAAAAATTGATCACTACCAATTATAAAAATAAGCTTGTCATTTTTGTACATTTCAGAAATATTTTTTAATGTGTTTAGGGTGAAATGCTTCTCGTTAACATCACTTTCCAGTGTACTGATTTCATAGTCGATTTTTTTATTTATAGCCAAATTAATCATATCTACGGTTAACTCAAATTTTATTTTTCTTGTTTCCTTATAGTGAGGATTCGAATTTGGAACTATTAAGAGTTTATCAAGATTAAAACTTTCATAAACCTCTTCAATCATTGACACATGACCAATATGTATTGGATTAAAATTCCCACCTATAATACCTATTCTCATCTAATTTATTTTTAACATCAAAGAACGTCCAACTTTCTTTGTTTTGGTCTTGTATCTACTGTCTATTAAAAAATCTTTTGAGAGTTCTTTAGTCAAAGGCAAACCATGTTTTCCTATAAATTTAGGAGAATAATATACTATTAATTCGTTCCATAGTCTTGAGGATAAAAAGCTTGAGAAGACTTTCGCTCCTCCTTCGACAAGAATTCTTTGCAAGTTCAGTGATCCTAGTTTCTTCAATATAGCTTGCGGTGTCATTGTTTTCATTATAATTATTTCACATCCAGATTCCACCATGGTTTTCATTTTTATGCTATTTGTAGATTTCTGAGTAAAAATGATAGGTTTGTTTTTTTCTAAAATTATTTTACTTTTTAAAGGGGTCCTTAATTTTGAATCCAAGACAATGGGTCGTGGTTGGGTATATGATTTATCTTTTGGTCCTCTATAGGTAAGTCTTGGATTGTCGTTAAGTATTGTGTTTACTCCTACCATAATTCCATCAAAATCTTTACGAAGCTTGTTAGCATGATTCAATTGTGTTCGATCCCCAATTGTATCTTTAGGTCTATTTAAATTGTATATTTTGCCATCCAATGAGAGGCAAATTTTTAGTGTCATGTATGGTCTTTTTGTTTTTATTAAATTAATAAATCCTTTGTTGAGTTCTTTGTTTTCTTCTTTGTAGTTTAGTATAGAAGTTTTAACATTATGTCTTTCTAAATATCTAATTCCTGCTCCATTAACTTTTTCGTTTGGGTCTTTCATTCCAACAAAAACTTTCTTTATACCTTTATTTAAAATTAATTTTGTGCAAGGAGGAGTTTGTTTCTTTGTATGGCTACATGGCTCTAATGTCACAAATAACAATGAGTTTTTAACAGAGTGGCCTTTTGACTCAGCATCCATAATTGCATTAACTTCTGCATGAGGTCCACCAAACTTTTCGTGATAGCCTTTTCCTATTATTTTACCCCTTTTGACTATAACCGCTCCTACCATTGGATTAGATCCAGTATTATTTAATCCTTTCTTAGCAATTTTAAAAGCCAGGTTCATATATTGTTCTCTGCTCATTCTAAATTAGTTTAAATGAAATAGTGCCTTAGCAAAATCCTCTGGAACAAAAGGTAATAAATCGTCAAGGCCCTCACCTACTCCTATAAATTTAATAGGCAAGTCATAATCGTAAGATGCAGATATAGCGAAACCTGCTTTAGATGTGCTATCAAGTTTAGTTATTATAATTCCAGTAAGATTGACTGATTGTTTAAATTTCTCTATCTGACTAAGTGCATTTTGTCCTGATGTTCCATCAAGTACAAGTAAATTTTCTACCGGATTTGATCCAGTTTGCTTTTTTACAACGGTTTCTATTTTCGACAATTCCATCATTAATTCATTATTTGTTCCTAGTCTTCCTGCAGTATCAACTATTAAAATATCAATTTTTTTAATCTTAGCTTCTTCAATAGCAGAATAAACAACACTACTTGGATCTTTACTTTCGTTCGAAAAGAAATCAACTTGAACCCTATTTGCCCAAACTTGTAATTGAGAAATAGCCGCTGCTCTAAACGTATCAGCTGCAGCAATCATAACTTTCTTGTTCCCTTCACTGCTAAGCATTTTTGATAATTTTCCTATAGAAGTAGTCTTTCCACTCCCATTGACTCCACTAACTATAAAAACCGACAACCCATTGCTCTCAAGGTTTATATCCAGGTCGTCTCTTTGTAACATGATAGCAATCTCTTGTTGTAATACATCCAAGAAAAAAGCTTTGTTAGTTTCTTTTTCTGTTTCTCTTTTACCTATATCTTCCTTAAATTTTTTTATTATTCTTTCTGAGGAGTTATAACTAACATCGGAAAGTATAAGCGTCTCCTGTAATTCATCTAATGTCTCTTCGTCGATAATAACCTTTTTCTTAAAAACCTGAGTAATTGATTCTGTAATTGATTCACGGGTTTTGACTAATTTATCTTTAACAAAAGAAAAAAGTGATTTGGCCTTCTTAAACATAAATTTTATTCTGTCACCATTTAATTTAATTATCAATAATATTAATTTTTTAATTAGGATTAATTCATTTATAATTACCTCTAACTTGAACAAAAACGAATTTGTACACCTGCATTTGCATTCTCAATACTCACTACTTGATGGGGCTATTAAATTTGACGAGCTTTTTGAAGAAGTAAAAAAACAGGGTATGCCAGCAGTTGCCTTAACTGACCACGGGAATTTATTTGGTGCATATGATTTTTATAGAAAAGCCAAAGAAAACGATATTAAGCCAATAATCGGCTGCGAAGTATACATAGCAAAGGATCACACCAATAAGACTCCTGAGGATAACAAAACCCACCATCTTACTGTATTAGCTATGGATATAGATGGTTATCAGAATCTTTGCTCCCTTGTATCAAGAGGACACTTAAAGGGATTCTATCGCAAACCTAGAGTAGACAAGAAGCTTTTGTTTGAAAATAGTTCTGGGTTAATTGTTTTAAGTGGATGTTTAAACAGCGAAGTTTGTCACAATATCTTAAAGGGAAAAAAGGAAGAAGCGATAAGAATTGCTAGTGAGTACAAAGCTGTATTTGGTGACAGATATTTTCTTGAAATTCAAGGTACTAAATTAAAAGAACAAAAAAGAGTTAACTCGGTTTTAAAAGAGATGAGTGTTAGGCTAAATATCCCAATTGTTGCAACTAATGATTGTCATTATTTAACTAAAAATGATTTTCATTCACATGATGCTCTTCTATGTATTCAGACAAACTCTCTTGTTAAAGAAGAAAAAAGATTTAGATTCAACGGGAACGAGTTCTATTTGAAATCCAGAGATGAAATGAGAGATGCAATTGATGACAACGAAGAAGCCTTAGAGAATACTCTTTTGATTGCTGAAAGATGCAATATAGATTTAAAGACAAATGATTATCATTTGCCACAGTTAAATACTGAGGATTCATCAAGTTCTAATGATATAAAAGCAATGGTTTTGTCCGCTCTCGAAAACAAGATTCAGGAAAAATTAATCTCTCCAAATGAATCGGGTTTGTATAAAGATAGGATTGATCATGAATTGTCGATTATTAGAGATATGGGATACGAAGGCTACTTCCTAGTTGTTTCTGATTTCATAAGGTTTGCAAAAAAAAATAATATACCAGTTGGTCCTGGAAGAGGTAGCGCAGCCGGCAGTCTAGTAGCAAACCTACTAGATATAACAGAAATAGATCCTATCAGATATGATTTAATTTTTGAAAGATTTTTGAATCCTGAAAGAATTAGCATGCCGGATATAGATATAGATTTTTGTGGTGAAAAGCGTGAGGAAGTAATCAAATACGTAATAAAGAAATATGGAGAAGACAAAGTTGCTCAAATAGGAACTTTTGGAACAATGTCTTCAAAGGCAGTTATAAAAGATGTTGGTAGAGTATTAGGTTTTAGTTTTAGCGATGTAAATAAATTAACAAATCTAATTCCTTCTTTTAGAGGTAAAGTCTATTCGCTTGAAGAGAGCCACAAAAAAGTTAAAGAATTTAGACAATTGGTTGAATCTGATGAAAAGTTTACTGAACTTTATAACTTGAGTGTAAAGCTTGAGAACTCTGTGCGGCACTCTTCTACTCATGCTGCTGGCGTTGTTATATCAAATGAACCATTAGACAAAATGATTCCTCTTTTCAGAGGCTCAAAAAATGAGACCGTAACTCAGTATGACATGAATGCTGTAGAAGATTTAGGTTTTGTTAAATTTGACTTTTTGGGTTTGAAAACTCTTACCGTAATAAAGAACACAAAAGATTTTATTAAAATAAGCAATCCGGATATAGATAAAGAATTGAAATATGCTGACATGAACAATAAGGATGTCTATCAAATGCTCTCTAATGGACTTACAAGAGGTATATTTCAGATTGAATCAAGTGGAATGAAAGATGTTTTAAAAAATCTACGTGCTGATAAATTTGATGATATTGTTGCCTTGTTGGCTCTTTACAGGCCAGGACCATTAGATAGTGGGATGGTGGATGAATATATTCTAAGAAAGAGCGGAAAGACTAAAACAGATTATCCTTTACCAGAATTAGAAAAAATTCTAGAAGAAACTCATGGTCTTTTTGTTTATCAAGAACAAATAATGAAAACTGCTTCGATTTTGGCGAATTTCTCTTTAGGTGAAGCAGACTTACTAAGAAGAGCTATGGGAAAGAAAAAAACCTCTGAAATGCTAGCTCAAAGAGAAAGATTTATTGTAGGAGCAGAAACAAACAAAGTTCCTCTAAAAATCGCACATGAAATTTTTGACACAATGGAAAAATTTGCAGAATATTCTTTTAATAAAAGTCATAGTACTGCCTATGCTAATATAACTTTTCAAACAGCTTATCTAAAAACTTATTATCCATGCGAATTTATGTCTGCACTTATGTCTACTGAAATCAATTTATCCGAAAAAATTGTTGCAAATATTACTGAATGTAAAGAAATGGGGATTGAGATACTTTCTCCTGATATAAACGAAAGTGGCTCAGGTTTTACTCCAATAAATAAGTCGATTCGATTTGGTCTAAGTGCAATTAAAAATTTAGGTACTAATATCGTTGAGAATATTATTAATTCTAGAAAAGATTTAGGTAAATTTTCAACCATATTTGAATTTTTATCTGTAATGGACTCAAGAAAGATGAATAAAAAAAGTTTAGAGAGTTTAATTAAATCAGGGGCTTTAGATTGTTTTTTATTTACTAGAGCAACTCTGTTTAATAATATGGATTTACTTTTGAGCTTTGTAGGCCAATACAGTAAGAATCGAAATACAGATCAAGAAAATTTGTTTGATTTAGATAAGCTAATTCAGGAACCAACCTTAGAAGATTTTAAAGAATGGCCTTTGGATGAACTAAGCAAATATGAGATAGAGACATTAGGTTATTCGGTTAAAATAAATCCGCTGGACATATACAAACATAAGTTATCTAAGATTAATTACAAAAGAATTAGGGATATTAAAAATGAATCAGAAAAAAGTGTAGTAACTCTTGCTGCATTTATATCGTCTATATCAGTTAAGACTTCAAAAAAGAATTCAAAGAAATACGCTATAATCAATCTAGAGGATACATCTGGATTATTAGAAGCAATAATATTTAATGATGAATTTGAAAAATCTGAATCCATATTAAATATCGGAGCTCCTCTTTTAATAACGGGTTCGATTGAGAAAAGTGATGGGAATACTAAATTAATAATAAATTCATTTAATGGTGAGGATTCCGTACAGCTCATAAGGGACATACCAGTACCGCTTAAAATCACAATTAATGAAAATCTCTCAAAAAAGCAAGTCAACAATCTTAAAAATTTATTTCATAAATATCCTGGGAAGAGTCCGGTTGAAATATTGCTAAAGGATAGTGGAGTAAGGGCAAGAATTTCCATTGACAATATAAGTGTAGAAAATTGCAAAGAACTTGAAGAAGAAATATCAAAAACAATTAATCTTAATTAGTTTTTATTAATTTTACTTATAACTTTTTTTACTTCTTCTGGATTCGAAGTGGACACCAATATTTCTTGATTCGAATTCCCTGATGTTGCATTTAATTTGCATCCCGTTAGTATCTCTCCAGAACCTTGGTAAATCTCTCTACCATAAGTTACCTTTAGATTTTCACCTGTTCCTTTTCCGACTTTTATTGCTCCTGGAGTTATAAGTTTCACTGATTCGATTGGCTCTATAAATTTCTCTAAAAAAGTATCAAGATTTTTAATCCTATGGTGTTTAATCATGATTTTTCCCTTTCTATTTTTTTTTAATGCCATTCAATTCTTCTCCAAACTATCCATCTTCTAAATCACTTAAAAATACTCTCTTCTTTGTTCCATTGTCAAACAACACTGTCACCACATCATCAATAAATTCATCCAGCTCTTCTTCCAGAATTACACCTTCTCCAAAACGATGATGAAAAACTTTAACGTGATTTTTGTTATCAACTTCATCTTGCCCATAATTATCTAGTTCAACATTTTTGCAATTCTCAACTTCGGCGATAAATTGTGATTTTTCACAATAATTTATATCCCCAAATTGTCTTCTCATTCTACAATAAGAAATATGTAGTTTGTTCATTGCTCGGGTAAAAGCGACATAACACAATCGTCTCTCTTCCTCAATCCCATTCTCATCTGGATCATCTAAAATCTTACTATGAGGGAACAAACCTTCTTCCATTCCTACAAGAAATACACACGGGAACTCTAATCCTTTAGCTAAGTGAACTGTCATCATAGCAACATAGCCACTATCTTCATTGAAATTATCTATAGAAGAAGATATGGAAAGCATATTAAGAAAATCATTTAAGCTTGATTCTTTGTTGTCATTTTCATATTCAGCAACTAAGTTCAAAAATTCTGATATATTTTCTTTTTTGTCGGTATCTTCAAGATATTCAAAATATTTTATATTTATTAAAAATTTTTCTATGGCTTCGGATATAGGAAGATGTTTGTTGTTTATTTCCAAAGTTAGATTATGATAAGAATCTTTAAAATCTTTTAGATTTGAAGCTACTTTTTTCGAAAAAACATCATTTTTATCTGAACAGTATTCAATACATTCTAAAAAATTCATACCGGATGATTCTTGAATAGATTTCATTTTTATTAATGTTTTGGCCCCTATTCCTCTTGGTGGAATATTAACTATTCTATTGAAAGAAATTTCATCAGAAGGATTTACTATTAACCGGAGAAAAGAAATCAAATCTTTAATCTCCGCTCGGTCATAAAAACTAATATTCCCAAATATTTTATATTTAATCTTCCTTCGCCTAAATACATCTTCAAGGGAACGTGATTGAGCATTGGTTCTATAGAAAATACCAAAATCTTTAAGTCTATATTTTTTTTCTTTTATATATTGAGTAATCTTTTCTGAAACAAAGTCTGCTTCAACAGAATTATCTGGACAAGAAATTACTTCAACATTACCAGCATTTGGGTTGGAAGTAGTAAGGACCTTGTCCATTCTTTTTTTATTGTTAAATATTAACTGATTTGATACTTGTAAAATTTCCGGCGATGATCTGTAATTCTGTTCGAGTTTATAGATTTTTGTTTTATGATAAATTTCCTTAAATTTAAATATGTTATCAATTGATGCCCCTCTCCAACCATATATTGTTTGATCTTCATCTCCAACTGCAAATATATTCTTGGTTTTCGATGCAAGGTTATTTAGTAATCGGAATTGTATTTTATTTGTATCTTGATACTCATCAACAAGAATATACTTAAATCTATTGTGTAAATTTTTTTTAACTTTATCGTTTCTGGAAATTAATTCATAAAAATTTAAGATTAAATCACCAAAATCCATAGCATTATTATCTTCTAATGCTTTCTGATATTTGTGGAACACACTTCTTTCCTTCTCATCTCTGTAACTCCATTCATCATCCCATTCATCGAAAGTGTACAAATTTTTTAATTTGTCCAACTTTCCTCTAATAAGATTTGGATTGTATTCATTCGAATCTAAATCTAATTCTTTTACAACATTTTTGATAATCTTAAGCTGATCATTGGGATCGTAAATAGTAAAATTCTTTTTATAATCTTTTCCTAGCTCTGTTATGAAAATACTTAAAATTTTGTAGGAGATTGAATGAAATGTTCCTACCCAGGGGAAGTCATATTTGTTACCAAGCAACTTCTTGATTCTGGATTTCATTTCCTCTGCAGCCTTGTTGGTAAAAGTAAGGGCTAAGATTTCAAAGCTATTGGCTTTACCAGATTTAATCAAATGGCATATTCTTTCAGTTAATACTCTTGTTTTTCCAGATCCTGCCCCCGCCAACACAAGAGCTGGTCCATCTACATGGGTAGCCGCCATTTTTTGGCTTTGATTGAGATTATGCCTTAAATTATTCAATTTTTGTAAAAAGCTCCTTTGTATTAATCATTAGTTTATATTATTTTCTTGACAAAGCAGGTATGATGTTTATCTTCAATCTATTAAACATTGACAAGGGTTTTTTGGAGGGTGCTATGAAAATTAAACCTTTATACGATAGGATTATGGTAAAGATTGATAATCCTGAAGAGAAGACCGAAGGGGGAATTATCCTACCTGAAGGTTCTCAAGAAAAACCTCAACAAGGCACAGTTGTGTCTGTTGGGCATGGAAGACTACTTGAAGATGGAACAGTAAAGCCTCTTGATATTAAAGAGGGTGATGTGGTTTTATTTAATAGGTATGGTGGTATGGAGCTTTCTCTGGGAGATGGTAATTATATCTTCCTAAAACAAGACGAAGTTCTAGGAATCATTGAATAACTTAGGAGGTTATAAAAATGAGTGCAAAAGATATTAAATTTGGTAGAGGGGCCCAAGCTCTAGTAAAAGAAGGGGTGGATAAATTAGCAAATGCTGTTAAAGCAACCCTTGGTCCTAGAGGAAGAAACGTATTGATAGAAAAAACTTTTGGGGCACCTGTGGTTACTAAGGATGGAGTCACAGTTGCTAAAGAAATAGAATTGGAAGATAAATTTGAGAACATGGGCGCTCAAATGGTAAAAGAAGTAGCTTCCAAAACTAATGACGTTGCTGGAGATGGAACTACCACTGCTACAGTTCTAGCGCAAGCGATTTACCGTGAAGGAATTAAACTAACAGCAGCTGGTCATGATCCAATGAAACTTAAAAGAGGCATTGATAAAGCTGTAGGTGCAGTTGTAGAAGAAATAAGGAAAATATCTAAACCCGTTAAAGGAAAAGATGAAATTTGTTCTGTTGCAACAGTATCAGCAAATGGAGAAGAAGAAATAGGTCAAATTATTTCTGATGCTATGGAAAAAGTTGGAAAGGATGGAGTTATTACTGTAGAAGAAGGACGAAGTCTAGATACAACTCTTGATATAGTAGAAGGTATGCAATTTGATAGAGGATATTTAAGTCCTTACCTCGTTACAGAACCTGAAAGAATGACAGTTGAACTAGAAGAACCTTATATATTCATGTATGAGAAAAAAATTTCGAACATGAAAGACCTTGTTCCTCTATTAGAAGAGGTTGCAAAAACTGGTAAGCCTGTTCTTATTATGGCAGAAGATATTGAAGGAGAAGCCCTTGCTACTCTTGTTGTAAACAAAATGAGAGGCACTTTAAAGGTGGCGGCTGTAAAAGCTCCTGGATTTGGTGATCGAAGAAAAGATATGCTTGAAGACATCGGAGTGCTCACAGGTGGGACAGTTATTGTTGAAGAAGCTGGGATGAAGCTTGAATCTGCTACTTTGCAACATTGTGGGACAGCAAAAAGAGTTGTAATCGATAAAGACAACACAACAATTGTGGGCGGAAGTGGTAAAAAATCTGAAATTACTTCAAGAATCAATCAAATCAAAGCACAAATTGCTGATGCTTCTGGTGAATATGATAGAGAAAAACTACAAGAAAGGTTAGCTAAATTGGCTGGCGGTGTTTCTGTTATTAATGTAGGAGCAGCAACGGAAGCGGAAATGAAAGAGAAAAAAGCAAGAGTGGAAGATGCTCTAAATGCTACACGAGCTGCTGTAGACGAAGGTATTGTTCCAGGAGGTGGTGTAGCCTTAGTAAGAGCAATAACTGGTCTTGAAAAATTTTCTACTGGAGATGATGAGGAAGAAGCTGGTGTAAACATTGTAAGAAGAGTATTAGAAGAACCTGTTAGAGAAATAGCTGGCAATGCTGGAGCTGACGGATCAATCGTAGTTGAAAAAATTAAAGAATCTAAGGGAGCATATGGTTTTAATGCTGCTACTTTAGATTATTGCGATATGATAGCAGCAGGTATTGTTGATCCAGCAAAAGTTGCTAGATCAGCCATACAAAACGCAGGTAGTGTATCAGCCTTACTTCTAACAACTGAAGCTATCATTGTTGATAAGCCAAGCGAAGATGATGGTGGCGGAGCAGGTGCTGGCGGTGGTATGGGTGGAGGCCCTATGGGTGGTCATCCCGGAATGGCTGGAATGATGTAAACAAAAAAGTTCAGGGTCTGTGACCCTTAAAACTATAAAAAATAAAAAGGGGCTTCATGCCCCTTTTTTTATATAAAATCTATAAGTTGATACTTATACTAGTAACAGATTTTAATTTCTCTGAAACATACGCTACTAGCTCTTTTAAGTTTGGTTCCGAATCAGCCTCGAATCTGATTGTTAGTGCGGGCTGGGTATTGGAAGCTCGAACAAGCGCCCATCCTTTGGAATTTTCTAATCTAATACCATCTACGGTTATTAAATCAAAAGAATTGTCATTCTCTTCTTTGATTACTTCAATTAATTTATTTATAACTTCAAATTTTTCGTGTTCAGGAAAATCTATTCTAATTTCTGGGGTTGAATACATCTTAGGAATATTGGTGAGCATTTCGCTGATAGAGCTATCACTTTGGGATAAGACCTCTATTAATCTAAGTGCAGCATAAAGAGCATCGTCATAGCCATGATGCTTATCAGAAAAGAATATGTGACCGCTGAGCTCACCTGCTAATGGAGCTTTTTCTTCTTTAATCTTTCTTTTGATGTTTGAATGTCCAGTCTTCCACATAATTGGACTCCCGCCACAATTCCTTATTTCATCAAAAAGATTTTTAGAGCATTTAACTTCTGCTATAATTTTTGATCCTGGAAGCTCTTTGATTACGGCCCTGGCTAAAATAAGCAAAATCATATCAGAATATATTAGATCTCCATTTTCATCTAAGACTCCCAATCTGTCTGCATCACCATCAAAAGCTATTCCTAAATCTAGTTTTTCCTTTTTTACTAAATTTCTTAAATCTATTAAATTTTCCTCAATTGATGGATCTGGATGGTGGTTTGGGAAGTTCCCGTCTGGTTCAGCAAATAATTCATATACCTCGCATCCTGCATATGACAAAATATCCTTAGCAAAAAGGCCAACTGGTGTATTTGCTGAATCAACGCCTATTCTTAATTTCCTAGTAATCTTAATATTTTTTAGAATATCTTCTTTGTAGTTTTTGATGATATCGTAATCTGAAATTTTTCCCTTTGTTTTAGAAATCAAAAATGATTCTGTTTCAATTTTAGTTTTAAGATTTTGTATTTCTTCTGAGGAAAGAACATTTTTTCCGATAGCTGCCTTAAATCCATTATAGTCAGGAGGATTATGGCTTGCTGTAATCATTATTCCTCCATCAACATTTAATCCATATAATGAAAAATATAGAACGGGGCTCGTAATAATACCTAAATTAGTTATATTGACACCAGTTCTCAATATCCCCCTTGCCAAAGAATTAAAAATTCTATCTGAGCTCTTCCTACAATCTCTGCCAATCGTTATATTTTTAAGGCCCGCTTCAATTATTTTAGTACCATATGCAAGGCCTATCAGCTCTACTACCTCGTCAGTTAGATCTTTTTCCGCTATTCCTCTTATGTCATATTCCCTAAAAATTGAATTATTCAACACGCACCTTCTTAAATAAGTTTTGACAAAAGTTTTTAGTAATAATATATTGAATTTACATGATTTCTTTAACTTTAGAAAATTTTAGAAGGACTTTGAAGGATGCTAATCTGATTCCTGTATTCAAAGAAATTAATCTCGATTATGATAACCCTTTGTCTATTTTAAAAAAAATTAATAAAAATAGGCATTGTTTCCTTTTAGAAAGCTCTAATGGTCCAGAAAAATGGTCTCAATTTAGCTTCATTGGCTTTAATCCAAAAATGATAATTAAATCATATGAAAACAGAATAGAAACAATATTGGATACTGGAAAGAAAACAACGGAAACAGGTAGTCCTATTAAAAAACTAAAATCAATCATGTCTGAATTTAAAGCTGCAAAGGTTGAAAATCTTCCAAGATTTTATGGGGGATTAGTTGGCTTTTTTTCTTATGAAATAATAAGACAAATTGAAAATCTCCCTGCTCCCAAACTAAGAGACACCGACTTCCCTGATTGTTGTTTTATGCTTACTGATTCAGTAATAATTTTTGATAATATTTCAAAAACAGCAAAGATTGTAATTAATGTTCATGTAAAAGACAAGGGAAAATACAAAACATATTATTCTTCTGCTTTAAAGTCTATCAATAAAATAGAAAAAATATTAAAAGGTGCGATAAAAGATCCTTATAAGGAAAAAAATAAAAAAGAAAATAAAATTAAAATCACTTCTAATTTCAAAAAAGACAATTTTCTACAATCAGTAAAAAGAATAAAAGAGTATGTAAAAAGGGGTGATGTAATTCAGACGGTAATATCCCAGAGATGGTCAACAAATTATAATGATGACCCAATCAATTTATATAGAGCATTACGTATTCTTAACCCATCTCCTTATATGTTTTATATTAAAATTGATAAATCATATATTGTTGGAGCCTCACCAGAAGTTCTGGTTCGTCTTGATAAAAGAAAGGTTGAATCTAGACCTATAGCTGGAACACGACCAAGAGGTTCTGATGAAACTAAAGACAGATTTAACGAAAAGGATTTATTATCTGATCCTAAAGAATTGGCTGAACATATTATGTTGGTTGATTTGGCAAGAAACGATCTCAGTAAAGTTTGTAATTTTGGTAGCGTAAAAGTAGATGAAATGATGACGATTGAGAGATATTCTCATGTCATGCATATTGTTTCTCATGTTCAAGGTGAGCTAAAAAAATCTAAGGATGCCTTTGACGTATTCAGTGCTTGCTTCCCTGCTGGAACCTTATCTGGTGCACCAAAAATAAGGGCTATGGAAATAATCAATGAGCTCGAACCAAACAACAGAGGGCCATACGGAGGATCTGTAGGATATTTTGGGTTCTCAGGAAATATGGATATGAGCATAACAATAAGATCGTTTTATTTAGAGGGAAAAAAGTTATTTTTTCAGGCTGGTGCTGGAATTGTAGCTGATTCGAAACCAATTAATGAATTCAATGAAACTATAAATAAATCTGAGGCAATGTTGAGAGCTATTAAAAAAGGCGTTCTAGTGGAAAGTTAAATGAAAAAGAAAGTACTAATGATAGATAATTATGATTCTTTTACTTACAACCTAGTTCATTATATAGAAGAAATAGGCTCTTCTGTATTTGTTAGAAGAAACAATGAAATCAGTATAAAAGAAATAAAAAAAATAAGTCCCGATATAATATTTATTTCACCTGGCCCTTGTACTCCAAAAGAAGCTGGGATTTCTGTAGAAATCGTTAAGAATCTAGCAGGTAAAATTCCAATCTTTGGGGTTTGCTTAGGTCATCAATCAATTGCATATGCATTTGGTGCAAAAATAATTAAAGCGAAGACATTGTTACATGGAAAAACTTCTAACATATTACACAATGAAAAGGGGATATATAAGAATATTAAGAATCCATTTGAAGCTACCAGATATCATTCATTGATTGTGGATAAAAAAACCTTATCAAATGATTTTATAATTACCGCAAAGACTAAAGATGGAATAATAATGGGTATAAAACATAAATTTTACGACTTGGAAGGGGTCCAATTTCATCCCGAATCAATTCTTACAAAAGAAGGAAAGAAGTTAATTAAGAATATTCTTAAAAATAAAACGTGACAGATTTCGAAATAGAAGAATTTATTCATCTTGCTTACGAGGCGGCATTAGAAGCATTAAACTACGATGAAGTACCCATAGGCTCTATTGTAGTTAATGAGGCAAAGGTTGTGGTTGGTACAGGATTTAATCAAACAGAGAAACTGAAGGATCCAACTGCCCACGCTGAAATTCTTGCAATCAAGTCTGCAGCAGAAAAAATAAATGACTGGAGATTAGACAATCACATCATTTTTTCTACAATTGAACCCTGTGAAATGTGTATGGGCGCAATTATTGAATCACGAATTAAAGAAGTTTATTTTGGTGCAAAAAACAATAAAAGAAAGAATGAAGAAAAGAAAATTAAATCTACTATGATAAAAAATTCAGACTGTCAGAATCTTATTAAAGAATTTTTTAAAAACTTAAGATAAATTAGTATTCATATTTTTCGGAAGAATTGTGATCTTCTTTAAATGTCCCTGCTCTTTAGTTTTGTAAGTTACCTCCGAGTTTTCTTCTATTACAAGATAACAAATTCTTCTTTCATATGAATTCATTGGATTTAAGCTTAATGGTCTGTTTATAGATATTACCTTGTCAATCAAGGATTTTACTTTCTCTTTTAATTGAGCATCTTTCTTCTCTCTAAAACCGTTTATGTCTATCGATACCATGACGCTCTGAGAATTTTTCTTGCTAGCAATCCTAGATAATAAAAATTCTAGATTCTTAATCATATCTCCCTTCTTACCAATTAGGAATCCTAAATCTGCTTCGCTGTTCATTTTTAATAAAATATTATTCTCATTTAATTCGGAGCTAATATTATTTTCTTCGACGAAGTGATTTACAATCTTTTTGAAGATATCTTCTATCTCTCCCTTGTCAATATCTACATTAGTGGCAGATGCTTCTTTTACTTCATCTGTACGCTCTTCTTTCGTAGAATCTGTAGCAGTTTGATTAGTGTAATCATCAGAAATTTTTACTTTGATAACCGCATTTCTTCCACCTATACCTAATACTCCTGTTGATCCTTCTTCTACAACATCAAACTCTAATTCGTCCCTGGTGATACCAAGTTCTTTGCATGCTTCAATTGTTGCATCTGTTATTGTCTTACCTTCAAATTCTTTCTCCGTTGACATTTTATACTCCTTGCATTTTTTTATATTTTTGATTTATGTAAATTTGTTGAAAAATAGAAATCACATTACTGATAGTCCAATAAAGAATAAGCCCTGATGGTAGCCCCCAAAACATTACCGTAAACATAATTGGCATATATTGAAAAACTTTTTGTTGAAATTCATCAGCTCCAGGATTTGGAGGAGTCATTTTTTGGGTAATAAACCATGATACACCCATCAATAGAGGGAGCACTCTAAAAGGTATACCTATGCCAGGGATATCAAAAAGATTCTCTGGGGATGACAAGTCGTCAATCCAGAGAAAATCTGAGTGCCTTAAATCTAATGAATAGAGAAGCACATTATAAAGGGCAACAAAAACTGGCAGCTGAACAAGCATTGGCAAGCATCCGCTCAAACTAGAGAGAGGATTCATTCCTTCTTTTGCATAGACTTTCATCGTTTCACTATTTTGTGCTGCTTTGTCGTCTTTATATTTCTCTTTGATTTCGTCTAACTGAGGCTTTATGATTGCCATTTTTGCTTGCATTTTTTTCATCGACATCATGCTTTTTACCGTTAGAGGAAGGAAAAGTAATCTAATTAATATTGTTATAACAATAATTGAAACACCATAATTGTTAATAAACCTATTAAATATCTTTAGTAGTTTTTCTAAAGGTACAGCTAACCATTCAAACCATCCAAGATCCTGAGCTTTTTCAAAGTCTTTGCCAAGTTTTGACAAGATTTCTGGGTCCTTTGGACCAAGAAAAATTGTTGAATTGATTGAATATTGGGAGCCTGGCGTCAGGCTAATCGTTCTGTAGCTTAAGAGAGACCGAAGATTTTTCTTTGAATGCTTTTTATACTTAAGCGTTTTTTCTCCATCTTGATTCAGAATAGAAGATGCCAAGAAATATTTTTTTCCAAATCCATACCAATCTATATCTGCTATTATTTTTTCAGCTTCTGACGGATTAGATGTTACAGTTTCCATATCCTGGTCTGCATGATAATTGAATAAAACATGCTCTTTCCCATCTATCTCACCTACTGCTTCTTCGAAGACACGGAAAATTAAATTTTTATTTGAATTATTTACAACAAGAATATTTTGCTGAATTGCGTATGAATCTGGGACAAAAGAATAGGTTTTTTCTAATCTTATATTTGATACCTTAGATATCATGGATAGAGAATCGCCTTGTGAGGTAATGACTATATTTCTCTTATTAGGTGTGTACTGAATTTCTTTTCCAAAATTAATATCTTTAAACTTAATAATGGTGTTAGAAATGAATTCCTGCCCTTTAAGTAACTTGATGGGTTTTAAAGATCCGGAATCTTCAAAATAGGTCTTTAGTTGAACACTATGAATTCTGCCCCCATTAGATGAAATCCTTCCTTCAAGCAATGGTGTAGAAAATTTAACGCTGCTCATATTTCCACTACTGCCAGTGTTAAATGCTGAATCGTCTTTAACTACATAGGAGTCTTCTTGTACATTAAATTGTTCAGTGGGTTTTTCCTTAACAATTTTTTCTTTATCTTCCGGAGGACCTATTAAAAAATTACTCCCTATAATTACTAAAAAAGACAAGACTAAGAAAAGGACATAATTCGATTTCATTTCTTTTTCTCCACAATTACCTCATCGATTCCACCAGGAAAAAACGGATTACATTTAAGTATCCGTATTATAGACATTGCAAAACCCTTGTACGGACCATAAAAATTAATAGCATCCAATGAATACTGAGAACAGCTTGGATAATGCCTACACGCTGTTGGCAAGATTTTTGAAAAAGACAATCTATAAAGTTTGATAAGTCCTATTAAAATAAACTGGAGTATATTCCTCATTTAGTAATTCGCTTTCTACCAATTAAAAGCTCTTTTCGTATCCTATTGAAGTCAAAATCTAAAATCTTTTTATTAACTACAAAAAAAATTTCTCTGTCTTTTAAATCCTTAAAATCTAGCCTAACAACCTCTCTGATTAGCCTTTTATATTTATTACGCAGTACAGCCTTACTGATATTTTTTTTAGATATTATAACACCTGGTTTTGAGCATGAAATATTTTTCTTTTCTTGAATAAACATATCTATGCCATTCAATCTAATTTTCTTACTCGATTTAAAATTCTTTTTAACCTTTAATTTCCTAGATTCTGGTATATTTGAAGAAGAATTCATTTAGAATGGCGAGAAACTGTGAGGCTTGCTCTACCCTTGGATCTGCGAAGCGCTAAAACCTTTTTCCCAGCTTTAGTTAGCTGTCTAGATCGAAAACCATGTTTTCTAACTTTTTTTCTTTCACTAGGCTGGTAAGTTCTTTTCATAAGTCCTTAAAGTTACCACTATATGTCCAAAAATCAATTGCTCCTTATTGGATGCTTTCTTCTTCTTCTTCGTTCTTAATTATTGGTTCCCCAGAAGTAGAAGATTTTTCTCCAATCTCAGACCATTTCTGTTTAAATATTTTTAAGTCTGAAGAAGCTTCATTGTATTTTTTTTTCTCTAAGTTCTTGATTAGAAACCATAAATCTTGCACTGAATTTTCATTTTTCAAAGTAAACTCATGGATAATAGTATTCAATTCTGCGTAGTTTAAGATTAACATGCTATCTTCATCAAAATTGGACAACCAGAAGTTGAGCTCAGAGATGCCAAATTCCAAATCTTTTGAGAAAATCTCAATCTCCTTTGGGGGTTCCGATTTTTCCATTTCTGTAAGTATCAATTGAACCTCGTTTAATCTCTTTTTTGAGCTAGCAGAATCTGTAACATAATAAATCCCATCGGCTTGCACTGCTCCGTCACCAGCATGAGAATAAAAAAACTTTTTTTCTTCATTAGCGAAGAGAAAGAACCATTGTGGGGGTATGATATTCTCGCTCTCCAGAATATATTTATTTGAATCATCACCTAGAGGTGTAAGGTAGTATCGGCCATTTTCATGTTTAGTAAAAAGACAGTCTTTAATGTCTTCGGCTTCCATTTCCAAATGGTTAGACAACGAAATTCTATACTCTTCATATTCTCTTCCATAGTAAACATTTTGTGTTGAAGCAGGTCCATCCCAATACATCTCATGAAATTTAATATATTTTTCCCAATAATCTTTGTTAGAGTCAATTTTCTCTAGGCTTTGATAAAGTAAAAGTGCTGATTTTCTCGACATATCTTTGAATTTACCAGAATAAAATTTTAATGCTACGCCATATCTGGTACTGGACCATCTGGAATCTCATCCTTAGCATCAAAAAGCATTTCGTCCATTGTTCCGCCTGGGGTTAGCATGGGGTAAACCATCTCGGTTGAATCAACAATTAGCTCCATTAATACGACTCCTTTTGTCGACAAACCTTCTTTAAAGGAAGCTTCCAAATCGTATGGTGAGTCTATTCTAAAAGCTTTTGCTCCATAAGACTGTGCAAGTTTCACGTAGTCGGGATTCAAATCGAATTTACAACATGAATAATTTTTTTCAAAAAATAGTGTTTGCCATTGTCTTACCATGCCATGATGCCCATTGTTTATAAGAATAATTTTTAAATCCAAGTTGTTTTTTACTGCTGTTGAGAATTCCTGCATATTCATTTGAAAGCTGCCATCACCACAAATAGCTAAAACCCTGTCGTTAGGCCTTCCTAGTTTAGCACCGATAGCTGCAGGAAATCCAAAACCCATTGTTCCTAAACCACCTGAGGTTATCTGATTTCTTGGATTTTTAAACTGATAATACTGAGCAACCCACATTTGATGCTGTCCTACATCTGTTACCACAACATCATTTCCCTTAGTAATTTTAGATATTAAATCTATGGCATAACTTGTTTTAATTTTTTTGCCTTCCTGATGAGCCACTGTAGGATGTTCTTTTTCCCATTCTCTTATTTGAGCAAACCATTCTTTTCTGGAATCTTTATTGTATTTAAATGATTTAGGTATAAGTTTGTCAATTTGTTCAATTACAGCTTTTGCATCACCAAGAATCGGGCAGTGAACTTTAATATTTTTATTAAGGGTAGAGGGGTCTATATCGATATGAATAACTTGTGCGTTAGGTGCAAACTTATCAAAAATGCCTCCTGTCGACCTATCATCAAATCTCGCACCTATTGAAATTACTAAATCACTATAGTGAACAGCCATGTTTGCGAAATAAGATCCGTGCATACCAATCCAACTAACTCTCATTGGATCTTCAGGTGGGTACCCTCCTAGTCCCATCAAAGTTAAAGTAACTGGGATTTTTAATCTATTTGCAAATCTCTGAAGTGTCTTTGTTGCACCTGAGATAATAATACCCCCTCCTCCAAAAATAATTGGTCTTTGTGATTTCATAATTAGATTAGCGGCTTCTTTAACATCGACCAATGGTCCTTTCTTTGGAATTTTGTATCCGCTGACTTTTTTTATTTCCGGGAAAGAATATGTGGCTTCTGAAAGCAAAGCATTTTTAGAAATATCAACCAGAACGGTTCCAGGCCTTCCAGTAGTTGATAAATATAATGCCTCTCTAATAATTCTTGAAAGATCTTTTGTCTCTTCTACTAAAAAGTTGTGTTTGGTGCAGGATCGAGATAACCCGACATGATCTATTTGGTCAAAAACATTTGACAACTTAGAATCCTCAGTGAAATGACATATAAAGACAACTAGTGGTGCTGAGTCCATATTTGCAGTTTGCAATCCTGTGATCGTACTGGTTCCACTAGTAGACGAGTCAGAGATTACCACTCCTGCTCTTCCAGTTACTCTTGCATATCCATCAGCAATATGAGTAGCTCCTTGTTCGTTTCCAGAAACAATCTTAGTCAGATATTTCGATTTAGAATATTTTTTATCAAAAATCTTATCTACGTCATCTCCAAACCTACGCAACGGAGTAAAGAGATATTCAACCTTCTCCTTCTGTAGAGTTTTAAACAAAATCTCAATACCGTTCATTATCTAATTCTAAAGTAATTATATGAAAATTTAAACTTATAAATTTATTGACCCGTTTATTTTTTGAATTAATATTCATACCATGTCTCCAATTATAGTGCTTAACTGTTCATGTGATAAATCCAGGAGAATATATGTCAGCATTCCCAGAGAAACCTATTTCAAGGAAAGAGTAAAAAACAAAGAATGGCAGCTAGAATACTCGAAAAGAGTAAAAGAGGAAAAATATAAATTTTATAAGGAAAATGTTATATCGTCTGGTGACCAATGGATAGAATACGAAAACGAAAAATTAGTGTGTAAACAATGTGGGAAAAGTATTAAAATATAAAAAAAAGAGAGGCATCTATTAAAAAAGAATACCTCTCAGAGTGTTTACGGGGAAAAATCCCCTTACCTACGCTTCTAAATTGTAACATAACCTAGTTTTCTATTTCAACAAGTTTTTTTAAACACCCTTTGGATTGTTAAGTTTGGGGTGGTTTTTACGCCATCTAAGGTTGTTTAAGGCGTTAATTAAAGCTTTGGCACTCGCTATTATAACATCAGTACTAGATCCTTTTCCTCGTGCACTAGTTTCTCCATCCTTAATTGTAACAGTAACTTCCCCTTGCGCATCCATTCCTCCGGTTATAGATGATACAGAGTATGAATCTAGGACTGGATATATATCTACTGCTTTTGAAATAGCTTTAAATACAGAATCTATAGGTCCGTCTCCCGACTCTTCTGCCTCTTTTTCTTCTTTATCTACAAAAATTTTTACTTTGGCTTTTGGAGTCTTATCGGTTCCAGACTCACATTCTAAAGAACCTAATTTATAGAAATCGCCAGAACGGACAAATTCTTCATTGATTAATGCTTCAATATCTTCATCGAATACATATTTCTTCTTATCGCACAATTCCTTGAATTTAACAAAGGCAACCTCAAAATTCTCTTTGGTTAGTTCATAGCCAAACTCATTTAATCTATCTCGAAATGCGTGTCTTCCTGAATGCTTTCCAAGCACAATATGATTTGATGGAATGCCAACCTCAGAGGGATCCATAATCTCATAGGTTAAGCTTTGTTTTAAGACACCATCTTGATGTATTCCTGCTTCATGAGCAAAAGCATTTGCTCCAACTATTGCCTTATTAGGTTGAACAAAAACTCCTGTAACGCTACTGACCAACTTGCTTGTTGGATAAATTTGCTTAGAATCAATTTGTGTTTGATAAGGATTTAAGTCATTTCTTACTTTTAGCGACATAACTATTTCTTCCAAAGATGCATTGCCTGCTCTTTCTCCTAATCCGTTAATTGTACACTCCACCTGTCTTGCTCCCTCGCTAATAGCTGCTAAAGAATTAGAAACTGCTAGACCTAAATCATTATGACAATGAACACTTATAGTGACATTGTTAATTAATTCGGCATTTGATTTTAGGTAATGAATTATTTCTCTAAATTCAGACGGTACTGTATAGCCAACTGTGTCTGGAATATTAATTGTAGTTGCTCCGGATTCAATAGCTACATTAATTGCTTTGCACATGAAATCTAAGTCTGTCCTAGTTGCATCTTCACAAGAAAACTCTACGTTAGAAGTGTATTTAGCAGAATGTCTAACAGCTTGTCCGATGATTTCTAAAACTTCCTCTTTTGTTTTCTTTAATTTATGTTTTAAGTGGATATCTGATGTTGCGATGAATGTGTGGATTCTTGGATTTGCTGCACACTTAATTGCTTCCCATGCTCGATCAATATCTTTCAAATTTGCTCTACTAAGTCCAGCAATCTCGCAATCTTTTATTTCTTTAGCTATTAATTTTACTGAATTAAAATCTCCTTCAGAAGCTATAGGGAATCCTGCCTCAATAATATTCACTCCCAACTTTTCTAATTGGAGTGCCACTTTAAGTTTTTCTTCAACATTCATACTACATCCAGGGGCTTGTTCGCCGTCACGTAGAGTAGTATCAAATATTTTAACAACATCGCTCATAGAATAGAAAAATATAAGTTAACTTGGGTTTTTGTCAATTTTATCAAATAGTAGATCCAATTCTCCTATTTTTTGGTTCTCTACTAAACTACTTATTTGATTTAAGCCGTTAAAAGAGCTTTTTTCTTTATTTATATTAATATTTAGCGCTTTTAGGATTTTAGTAGAGGAATCTGGAATTATTGGATAAAAAAGTATAGCTATCAATCTTATCATTTCTAATGAAGTTCTTAGGACTTTTTTAAGTTCATTTGTTTTATTCTCTTTTGCTAATGCCCATGGTTTAGTGTCATCAATATATTTATTTGTACTAGAAACTATCTCTAGTACTTTCTCAATAGCCTTGCTAAATTCTGTGGCTTGAAAATAAACCATATAGTCAGACAATCTTTCATTACAGTTGCTGATTAACTCTTCTTCCTCTTCTCCTATTTCGGATTCTGGAATAATTCCCTGAAGATTTTTATTGGTCATCGAAAATACTCTGTTTACCAAATTACCAAAATTGTTGGCTAGCTCCGAATTAATTCTATTTATCAAAGAATCCTTAGAAAAATCACCATCATTTCCAAAAGGAACTTCTCTTAGAAGAAAAAATCTAAGCTGGTCTAATCCGAACTCATTGATAAGTTCGTTCGGGCTTACGACATTCCCTAGAGATTTAGACATTTTTTCCTTTTCAATCGTCCACCATCCATGCGCTATTATTTTTTTAGGAATAGGTAGGTTCACTGACATGAGTAAAGCTGGCCAATAAATAGCATGGAACCTGAGTATATCCTTTCCAACAATGTGAAAATTGGCTGGCCAAAACTTCTTAAACATTTCACTGTCGGTATTCGGATACCCTAATGCTGTCAAATAATTAGTTAATGCATCAATCCAAACATAAACAACATGATTGTTATTGCCTGGAACAGTTACACCCCAATTAAAGCTTGTTCGAGAAATAGATAAATCTTTAAGACCCTGCTTAACAAAGCTAATTACTTCATTAAATCTTGACTTGGGTTGAACAAAATCTGGATTCTCTTTATAAAACTTTAAAAGTGGTTTTTCCCAAGCTGATAATTTGAAAAAATAGCTTTCTTCCTCAACCCATTCTACTGGTGATCCTGATGGTGCTTTCCCATCTTTAATTTCATCCTCACCATAAAATGCTTCATCTCTAATGGAATACCATCCTGAATACTTATCTAAATATATTTGATTATTTTTGGATAAATTTTCCCAAAACTTAACCACAGCCTCAATATGTTTTGGCGAACTAGTCCTAACAAAATCATTATTTGATAAATTTAAGTTTTCACTTAAATCTTGAAAATTGGAACTCATATTGTCCACAAAATTTTGAGGGGTAATGCTTTTTTCTTTAGCTGCCTGTTGTATTTTGAGGCCATGTTCATCTGTTCCGGTTAGAAAAAAAACTTCATAATTTTTTAGTCTGTAAAATCTGGCTAATGCATCACAAGCAATGCTAGTATAAGCATGACCTACATGGGGATTATCGTTAACATAATATATTGGTGTAGTAATATATATCTGGCTCATTTACAAATTATGCCACCTTAAATGATTCATTGCTCTCCATAATAAAATCTAAAAGTATTGATTCAAAATTAATTTTAAAATTAAAATTTGACCATTGTAAATCATAGCCCAGATAAGTCAGTTTGCTTACAAGTGATATTAGATTTAAATTTGAAGCTTTCTTTAAAATAATTTCTTTAAATATTCCAGATTGCGAGCGACTCTCTATGTTCTTCTCTATTAGGGCATAATTTATAGCCCCTATTAATATGCTAAGAAAAAACTTTGAGTTAAAACTTTTTTCTTTCGTAATCTTTTCAACTTTGCTCAAAAGAGTTTCTAAATCATTTGTGTTTTGATTAACAATAACGGTTGTTAGCTCAATTATTTCATTAAGATTTTTATCTGTATAAAATTCAATTTTATCCATTGATCCATTTAATAAATACAAAGAAAATTTAATTAAATCTTGATTAGCTACATTCTCTTTTAAAGATTCAATTAAAAAATCTTCCGGCAATAAATCAAAGTTTATATCTATACATCTTGATCTTACAGTAGCCAAAAGTTGTCCAGGAGAAGAAGATATTAGAAAAATCAACAAATACTCTGGTGGCTCTTCTAGTAGTTTAAGAATTTTGTTTTGTACTACTGTGCTCATCAGATGGGCTTCATAAATAATAATAATTTTCTTGTTTGATTCAAACGGTCTATTGAGCGCCCACTTTTCCATTTTTTCTGTGTCTTCAACCAAAATTTTATTCTTATCGTTGGGTAAAATTAGCAAGTCAGGATGTATTTCTTTGTCTATTTTCTCGGGATTGCCCAAGAGCTTTGATGCCAAGAATAACGCAAAGATATTTTTACCAACGCCTTTTGGTCCTCTGAACAAATAAGCTCCAGATGGTTCATCTTTAATTAGATAGTTCATTAAAGTTGATTTCGATTTTAAATGATAATTTACAATTGTTTCGTTATTCATTTTCTTGAAAGCCGTGAAAAAATGCTGTAATTAGAAGAAAGAATGCTTTTAATATTCTCATGGACAATTTTAGTATCTTGTTCTCCATCAACCAAATAAACTCTATTTGTATTTTGCTTTGCAATATCTAAATAAGCTTTTTTTACTCGAGTGTGAAAATCAAATGATTCATCATCAATTTTATTTCTTCCTGGTCGTTCTACAATTCGACTTAATGCGGTGCTTACGGATATATCGAGTAAAAAAGTCACATTTGGAATAAGGCCTAATGATGAGTTAGATGCCATTTGTTTTACAAAGTCTGGATTAATCTCTCGTCCAAATCCTTGGTAAGCTACAGTAGAATCAGAAAAACGGTCGCACAGAACTACCTTTCCTTTGTTTAGCATGGGCCTAATATAGTCACGAACATGCTGTGCTCTATCTGCACAAAAGAGAGAAAGCTCAGCAAAAGGATCTAAATCAAGATTAGGGTTTTCGAGAATTATTCTTCTAATTAATTTTCCGATAGCACCCCATCCTGGCTCTCTTGTTACTTCAACATCAAAATGTACCTGTTTTAGAACTTTGTAAAGAAGCTCTATTTGGGTTGATTTTCCAGATCCTTCAATTCCTTCAAAAGTAATAAACAATATTTTTTCCTATTTTGTCACTAGTTTTAATAGTGCCTCTAGTTCATTATAATCTAATTTTTCAATTTTACCTGGCTGTAATTTCCCAAGATTTATGGGGCCCACCGCAATCCTTTTGAGCTTTTTTACATGCTTTCCAAAAAACTTAAAGAAATGTTTTACTATATGATTTCTTCCTTCGTGTATTTCAATTTCTACCAAACTGTCGTTTTTGTCTACCTTTTTTAGGATAATTTTAGTTGGCACCAAGAATCTTTCTTTCATTTTTGCCCCCTTCCTCATTTTTGAAATTATAGATTGGGTAATTGAGCCCTCTATATAAGCTAAGTACTTCTTTGTGACCTTGAAACTTGGATGAGCCACATGATGTGCCATTAATCCATCGTTAGTAAATAAAAGCAATCCTTCTGTATCATAATCTAGTCTTCCTATTGGAAAAAGTTTTGTTTTAGATTTAGGTAAAAGCTCCACAATGGTTTTTCTGTTATTTTCACTCTTCGACATAGAAGTAATATAGAACCTGGGCTTGTTCATCTTATAATACTCGTATCGCTGTGGCTTGATTTTCTTACCATCACACTCAATCTTATCTGAATCTACTTCTACAATAGTGGACAAGGAAGTTACAACTTTTCCATTAACTTTGACTTTTGAGTTTTTTATTAAATTTTCTGATTTTCTTCTTGAAGCAATCCCAGAAACAGATAAATATCTGTTTAGTCTAATCCTCATGAGTCGTAATAATTAAATAGTGAATTGTTTCAGCTTTAGAGAAATTCACTGATTAAGCTCCTATTATTTTTTTCCAAATTTCTCTGCGGTTTCCATAGAAATCCCAGCATGTGCCCAACAGGCTCCTGCGCTCATAACCATGGCTACATTTATTGCTTCTGTTATTTCTTCCTTCGTTACACCTTCTTTAATACCATCTCGCACGCAACTTCTTATACACCATGGACATTTTGCTAGAAGTGCACATGCAAGCCCCATTAATCCTTTCTTTAATTTCTTGGAAAGATGTCCATCTTCGTAGACCATTTCGTGAAATTTAGAAAATTTCTCATGTGTTTCTCCACTGAGTTGATGAAATTCTTGTATTTGAGGAGTTATGTTTTTACTAATAAAATATCCTTCTGTGACATCCTTTTTTTCTTTCATTAAATCATAGTTTTCAAATGCAATACTACCAAAGGCGTAAGGTTGTCCCATCGCTAATCTCATGGCAATAAAAATAGCTTCGCCTATTTGTTCATCTGTTGCCCCTTGGGCTTTGGAAGATTTTGTTCTTGCTCTAATACAATATGGGCATCCTGTTATATGTGCACAAGCCAAAGCTATAAGCTGCTTGTCTTTATTGCTAATAGCCCCATCCTTAAAAACTTCGTTGTGGTAACCCATCCAAGAATCATTTAATTCAGGCACAAGATCTTTAAGTTTTTTCATATATGACGAAATATCATCTTTGTATATACTTTCACTCATTACAAACTCCTAATTTGGTGATATAGATATTATAGTATGAATAGAGACAAACTAATACATCAATTTTTATCTAAAAACAAATTAGATCGGTTTCCTTTAATTAAAATTCAAAGCGATGCATCTTTTAGAAGCTATTATAGAATTAAGGGAAAGAACCTAGTGGTTATGGATGCACCAAATGAATTTGGTGAATCTGTTGATTCTTTTTTTCTTGTTGGGAATATATTGTTAAAACTAGGATTGAGTGCTCCCAAGATTTATGATATCGATTCAGATAATGGCTTTCTTCTGCTTGAAGATTTTGGCGAGGAAGTCTTTTCAAAAACTTTATCTAATAGCAATGAAGAAGATCTTTATAAATCCGCAATTAATATAATAGACTTTATTCATAGAGAGTATAATCCAAAATTAAATAAGAAGAACGGTATAGTTGAGTACTCCGAGATTGAACTAGTAAAAGAGGCTAGGCTTTTTACAGATTGGTATTTAAAAGAACACAGAAATATTGCTCTTGGAAAAAAAAGTATTAACGAATTTGAACTAATAATTTCTAATTTATTTCATTATGTTTCCCCAAATTTTGAAACTTTAGTAATGAGAGATTATCATGTGGACAACCTATTTTGTCTCAGTGACAGGCAAGGCCTGAAATCTGTTGGATTAATTGATTTTCAAGATGCTCTTACTGGTTCTCCTGTATATGATTTAGTTTCTTTGGTAGAAGATATCAGAAGACCTTTGAGAAAGAATATAAGAGATTCTCTAGTAGATTACTTTATTAGTTTATCAAATCTTGACCCAGCTCAAATTCAAAAGGAAATCGCATTCTTTTCTGTTCAAAGAAATTTAAAAATACTTGGAATCTTTTCAAGACTTCAATATAGAGACAAAAAAACATCCTATATGAAATATATACCTAATGGAATTTTATTTATTAAGAACCACCTAGAAAATCAAATGATGGTGGATCTAGTCGGTTGGCTAGAAAAGAATTGCAACAGTCTTAATTTTTCTGATTAAGAATAGTGCTCTTAATTAACTCATCAAGATTTTTACTTGTTACAGAGATGCCTATAGAGTTTTTCTTGTAGCTTTTTAATTTGTAAGATGAATTTATATCTACACCATGTATATGAAAAATTGTTCCATTAGCTTCAAATATTGGCAACATTGTTCTGATAAACTTGGGGATTTTATTATCAATAAATATATCATGTAGCTTTTTAGGAGACTTGAGTCCCCTGAGCCTTATTCTGTCCCCATTTTGAAAGCTTCTAACATTTATGGGAAAGCCGTCTTCTGGTAATTCAAAAAATAAATAATTATCCTCATTGTTTAAATTTTCTTTAGAAATTTTTACCGTTAAATAATCATTCTTCCAAATCCCTTCAGATGAGATATTTAAATTGTGGTTTTCTTTGTTTTCAAAATAGGTTTTTATAAATAAAAATTCGTATCCCTTTTCTATCTTGATATTTTTTGTTAAAAAGAACTCGCTGGATGCGTTTTCGCTTTTTGTCATTTTTACTAAATCATTAATATTTTTATAGCTCAGGAAATCTTTAGGGCCAATTTTACTAATAAAAAACCTGTAAAACATTTCGCTAATTTCAAAATCACTTAAAGAAAAGAGATCCTTAGTGGAAATTACATATTCATTTTCTGAAACCTGTTTAATTATTTTTTCTTCTATTGAGGCAATTTGTATTCCTATTTGTTGGTTCTGTTGAGAAATTAAATCAAGAGTATGAAATATAGTTGAGTGGATATTAGGATTAAATTTTTCCAATATTGGAATCAAATTTTTTCTGATATTGTTCCTTGTATAATCTGTTAGATTATTTGATTCATCCTGAATCCAATCTAATTTTCTAGTAACTAGAAAATTAGTTAAATCAACTTTCCTATAAGGAATTAGAGGTCGTAAGTACTTGCCATCGCTTATATTCATACTTTGGAGACCCTTCAATGAAGATCCTCTTAGAAGTCTCATGAAAAAAGTCTCTACTTGATCGTCTAAATGATGGGCCAATAGAATCTTTTTCGCCTTTATATCATCACAAATCTTTTCAAAGAATTTCCTTCTTAATACTCTACCAGTCTCTTCAACTCCTATTTTTAAACGTTTTGCTGCTCGGGCTATACTTATTTTTTTTACAAACAAAGGAATATTCTTTTCTTTGCAAACTTTTTCTACAAATTCTTGATCTTTGTCTGAATCAATTCCTCTTAATGAATGATTTAAATGGCAAGCATAAATATCTAATTCAAGTTTAGACTCTAGCAAAAGATGTAATAGCGCAATTGAATCTTGTCCTCCCGACAAGCCCAAAACAATTTTTTCATTCTTTTTTAAGTATTTTTCAAAATCAGAAATTATATTTTGAAATTGATTCTGATTCATTAATAGAAAGGCCCCCTGAAATTATAAGTTTAAATGCATCATCAGCTGAAATACTAAGTTCTTTTAAATCACTTTTTTCAAAAAAAACCAAAAAACCCGAACTTGGGTTTGGAGAAGTTGGCACGAATACCGGTATCTTGTCTAAGCTTTTTGAATCGATGGGTTGAGTTGCAAACCCTAAGCAATAAGATCCCTTTCTCGGATATTCAACCAAGACAACTTGTTGATTTTTTCCTCCTTCAGAAAAGACTATCTTGGAAATTTGTTTTGTAGTTGAAAAAATAGAATTGGCGAGCGGTATTTTTGAAATTGTTTTTTCTCCTAGTGATAATAAAAACTTTCCCAACAAATTTTTAGTTGCAACTCCTAGTATTGTTATAGCTAACACAAAAAAACATAAGGCAACTAAAAACAAAATCGAATCGGATACAACTTTTGGGAGTTGGTCCAAATCAATAAATCTTGCAGGTGTAAAATCTACAAAAGAATTAAACCAAGTGCCTAGCTGTATTACTAAATAAATAGTAATAATGAAAGGTATAAAAATCGCTAATCCAGCAAGAAAGTTTGATCTTATAAAGGTTATCAGTGTCTTCATGAAACTATTTCTCTTGGTCTTTCAACCTTCTCCTAAGTTCTTTGCTTGGTCTGAATACTATTGCTTTTCTTTCACCGATTTCAATTTTTTCACCGGTGGTAGGGTTTCTCCCGGGGCGGGGTTTTCTGTCTTGGATTTTTAGTGTTCCAAACTTGGGAAGCTTAATTGCACTTCCTTCAGAGAGATTGCGAACAATAATATCAAAAAATTTATCTACTATTCTTGCGGACTCCTTAAGGCTTAATCCGAGACTCTTATGTAAAATACTTGTTAAATCTTTCCTGGTCATAATTATTCTCTTATTTCCGCTTTTGTCTCCCTTTTTAAATTAGACAATAATTCTTTCATTATTAAGGAAACTTCGTCTTCTTCTAGGGTTCTATCATTGGCACCAAACACAACTGAAAAGGATAAGCTTTTTTTGTTTTTGCCTAGTGATGCATCTTCAAATAAATCAAATACAAACGTGTCTTTTATTATAGGAGATGAAAAAGATTTTATTATATCTAAAATTTTTTGAGATTCGACTTCCTTGTTAACTACTATTGATAAATCTCTCTGAATTATTGGAAAGGTTGTGAATTCAGACATGTTAACAGTACTTGAATTAAAATCATAAAATTCTTCTACAAACAAAGATGATATCGTAACTGTTTTCTTAAGATTATAAAGTTCAGCAATTTGAGGATGTATTTCTCCAATGAAGCCGATAAATGTTTTTCCTATATAAACTCCGGAAGATTTTCCTGGGTGCAACAGAGTTCTGTAGTCTTTGGGTAGTTCAGTATTAAAAATTAAATGATCTGTTTTAAGTTTTAATTTCGTAAAAAATTTAAGTAATGAATTCTTTAAATCAAAAAAATTGTCTTCGCTCTTTTTCCAAAAGTTATCAATGGATTTTTGTGTGGACAATAAAGAGATTTCTGGTTTTTGAGTTAAATCAGATTTTGAATCAACAAAAACGCTTCCGATTTCAAAAAGCTTAAAAGCTTCTACGTTGTGATTAAAATTATATGATGCATTTTGCAAAAGAGAGGGCAACAAACTGGTTCGTAAATATTTTGAATCTTTAGAATGCGGATTAAGAATTTTTATTTTGTTAATTTCAGGGAAGAGTGTCTCATCATCATTAAAGCTATAATTTATGACTTCAGAAAAACCATCGGAAGAAAAAATATCTCTAGCTAAATTGTTTATCGATCTAAAATCAACTGTAACTTTATCTATAGCTGGTCTTAATGGTATATGGGGTAAAGATGGCGGTATGGAGTCCAAGCCAATTGTTCTAGCGATTTCTTCTATTAAATCAGCATCACTTGTTAAATCTGATCTAAATTTTGGGGGTCTAAATTTACATAGTGAATTATCGTTTGAAATTAATTTTATTGATAAAGATTCATAAATTTTGAGAATAGTTTCATTATCAATCTTAATTCCTAAGACCTTAGAAATTTTTGACAAGTTCAGAGTGATTATTCGACTATCAATCAGATCTGAATTTGTATCAATATAATTTGCTGAAACATTACCTTGAGTGTCTTTCGATATATATTCTGCACAGAAATGTAAAAGATTATGAGTTGTATATTCAGAAACAAATCTTTCAAAACGATATGAAGATTCTGTAGAAATATTAAGAATCTTGGCACTTTTACGTATTCTAACCGGATTAAAAGATGCGCATTCTAATAAAATATTTTTTGTATCATCGTCGACGGACGTTCTTAAGCCACCAATAATTCCAGCAAATGCTATAGGACCCTTACCGTCTGAAATTACCATATGAGATGTTGTTTTATGTACAGTATTGTCAAGAACATTGATTGAATCATTTTCATCATCATTAATTAAAATTTTGTGTCCAGAAATTTTATCATAATCAAAAGCATGTAATGGCTGTCCTGTTAAAAACATTAAATAATTAGTTAAATCAACTATATTGTTGATTGATTTTTGTTTTAGTTTACTAAGAATAAATTTTAAAGAAGGTGAAGAAGTAGTAACGTTGATATTCGAAATTTTAATAGCTGTATATCTATTCAAATCTTTTGAGTTATTTATTACAGTAAATTCATTTTCTATTAAATCATTTATCTTATAATTTTTATTTATATAATCTATACAATCATTTTTAATATTTAATTTCAAAATACTAGCTAGTTCTCTAGCGATTCCGTAAAAACTAAGACAATCACCTCTGTTAGGGGTTATTGATACATCAAATATTGTTTCGTTTAAACTTGAAATTTCATTAATTGGAGTTCCCACATTTAAATTGTCAGGAAGTATAAAAATTCCATCGGAACTGGAAGGAATAGATAATTCATTCAAAGAACACAACATTCCATCGGATTCTATTCCTCGCAATTTTGTTTTTTTAATTTTAATACCATCTGGGAAACTTTTTGATACTGGCAGAAAAGCACCATTGGTTGCGACCGGAACAAAATCATTAACACTAATGTTGCTTGCACCACAGACAATATTTAATTTTTTATTTCCTATATCTATCATGCATACTTGGAGCTTGTCAGCGTCTGGATGCTTTTTGATTGTAAGTATTTGACCTATTACTATTTTTTTGTCTAAATTGTGAAAATCCCATGATTCAACATTCTCAACCTCTAGACCGATCATTGTTAATGATTCTTCAACTTTTTTTGAATCTAGTTTTTTTTCAAGAATTTTCTCAATTTCGCTTAAAGGAACTAACATATTACACCTAACTGTCCTATTATACTACATTTTTTTTATTTTCTCTTTTTTTTAATAAAAATTTTAAATATAAGATATCAACACTATGTGGAAAATTGTTGATAAATATTTCTTTCAAACTAAAGTACCGAGATTATTGACTATTTTCCTACACAAAACTTTGAAAAAAGAGCGTCATATATGTCTTCATTGGTTGTTTCCCCTGTTACTTCTCCTAATTCAGCTACAAAATCTCTTAAATCAATTGTTATTAACTCTACAGGTTCATTATTCTTAAACATTTTCATTGATTTTTTTAGCTTTTTAATTCCTTTTTTTAAATGATTAGCTTGTCTTTCAGTTGTCACTAATCCTTCTGAAAAATCCGTTGCGTTGTCAAGACTCTTTAATTCTATTATTTTTTCTTTAACATCTTCTATATTTGTACCGTTTTTAGATGAAATTTTAATATATTTTATTTTCTCTTCTAACAGTTTTTTCTCAATTTCCCAGGTTTCATCCTTCACTATTAAATCACATTTATTTATTAAATAGATGATTTTTCCACGTGGAACATTTTCGACAATCTTTTGTATATATTGAAAATTTGATGTTTTTTCCAATAATAAAAGTATAAGATCTGAGCTGGGAATCTTTTCAAGAGCTTTATCTATTCCCTTTTTTTCTATTAAATTGTCTGCATCTCTAAGGCCAGCTGTATCAAAAAAATTACATCTAATTCCTTTAATATATATATCAGAATTTACAATATCTCTAGTAGTTCCAGGTATCTCAGATACGATTGATCTTTCATCTGAAATGATGTTGTTTAAGAAGGTAGATTTTCCAACATTTGGCTCTCCCATTATCATTATTCTTAATCCTTTTAAATAAAGACTTCCAGATTTATAGGTTTCTAAAATATCATTTGTTTTGTTGATAACTGTATCAAATTCATCAAGTAATTTTAACTTTTCTATTTTAGGTATATCTTCCTCAGGGAAATCAATTCTGGCCTCTAGCTGTGCAATAAGAAGTATTGCTAACTCCCTGATATTATTGAGTTTTTTTGCTATATTGGTAGATAATCTATCGAATGAATGATGTTCTGCTGATTCTGCCTGACTATTAATTAGAGAAGAAATGGCTTCTGCTTTTAATAAATCAATTTTACCATTCATAAAAGCTCTATATGTGAATTCTCCAGGATTTGCGATTCTAGCACCTTCTTCAATTAAATATCTGATTACTAAATTTGGAACTCCATCACCTCCATGTGTTTGAAACTCTATAACATCTTCTCCAGTATAGGAATTTGGTGATTTAAAAAATAAACACAAACATTCATCTATTGTTCTATCGTCTTTTATTATTTTTCCGTGAGCTACATTACGATCTAACAATTTTGCATTTGGAGAAAGAGTTTTAAAAATTTTATTTGCTATGTTTTCACTCATAGGACCACTCAACCTAATTACAGAGATAGAGCCTATTCCAGGTGGTGTACAAATTGCACAAATTGTATCTTCAGTATTTGGAAGCTTGTTGGTCATATCAATTAAAGTATATATTTTAAATTAAATTTCACTTAATAAATTCTTTGCGATATATTAACCTCGCTGCTATAATACTATGGTTTATTCATAAATCCCATTAGGTGCAATTGGAGGCTATAAATGAGCTTATGTTTTGATTTTTCTGACGAACAAAATATGATGAGGGATGCTATACAAACATTCTGCAAAGAAGAAGTCGAACCACTAGTTGAAGAAGCAGAGAAAACAGAATCCTTTCCCTTAGAGCTTTTTCCCAAAATGGCTGAAATGGGGTTATTAGGTATTTGTTTTGATGAAAAATATGGTGGTCTTGGTTTAGATAAGGTTACTCAATGTATTCTAGCTGAGGAGCTCGGGAAAACTTGTGCGGGGATAGCTAAAGGGGTAGCTGCTCACGTAGATCTAGGTTCTTTGCCCGTATCTAAATTTGGCACAGAAGAACAAAAAGAAAAATATCTTACACCATCAATCGCTGGAGAAATGATTGGCGCTCTTGCTATTACTGAACCTAATGCTGGTTCAGATGCTCGTGCAATTAAAACTAATGCTGCTAAAGATGGCGACTCTTGGATTTTAAATGGAACAAAAACATGGTGCTCAAATGGAGTTATTTGTAATTATGTAATTGTTGCTGCCTATACAAACAAAGAAGACAAAAAAAACGGTATTAGTATTTTTATAGTAGACAAAGATACACCGGGATTCGAGGTTTCAAGAAAAATACATAAATTGGGACATAGGTCATCAGATGTTGCCGAACTTGTTTTTGAGAATTGCAAGCTTCCTCCAAACGCCTTGCTTGGCGAAGAAGAGGGCAAGTTTCAGGCTTTAATGGAAACTTTAATTGCTGCGAGAATATCACATGGGGTTAAAAGTGTTGGCCTTGCAACAGCAGCATTTGAATATGCGCTTAATTATTCAAAAGAAAGGGAAGCTTTTGGTAGACCAATCAACAAATTTCAAGCTATTAGTTTTAAACTCGCCCAAATGGCAACAAAAATAGAAACTGCTCGTTTGCTAGGCTACAAAGCCGCATGGCTATACGATCAAGGACGCCCTTGTGTTAAAGAGGCATCAATGGCTAAATTGTACTCTGCAGAAGTTGTACAATGGTGTGCAAGCGAAGGAATACAAGTATTGGGCGGTTATGGTTATGCTACTGAATATGCAGCAGAACGTTACTATAGAGATGCAAAATTATCATCTATAACGGAAGGTACTTCTGAGATACAACATGTAATTATTGCCAAGGAGCTTGGAATTTAAGTTATCTTAGATAATCTAATTAAGAAAAAAAGGAGAGTGTAATGGGAACACAAATACCAAATATTGAAGATACTAGAGAACTTTTAAAGAAAAACCAAATAGGGATTGTTGGTGTTGGAGAAACTGAACAAGGAAAGATTCCTGGAAAAAGTTCGTTTCATTTTCTTTCTGAGGCATCTAAACTAGCGATAGAGGATGCTGGAATACAGAAGTCAGATGTTGACGGAATTATAACAGCCTTTTCACTTGTTGAAGAAACTTTTATGCATTGTACTACTTTTGCAGACTATATTGGAATAAATCCAAAATATTTTGAGTCTGTTGCTATTGGTGGTGCGACTGCGGTTTGGATGACTGCAGCTGCAGCAATGGCAATAAATTCGGGACAGGCTGAAGTTATTTTATGTGTTAGGGGAGACAACACACTTTCAGGAATTTCGTCTACTGGTATGATTGCTCTTATTAGGGAAATGTGTCATGGTGAATTTGAGTATCCATATGGATTAACAACACCTGGTGGGTATGCCCTAATGGCTCAAAGATATCTTCACGAATCAAAAGGAAAAAGAGAGCATCTACACTCTGTTGCTGTAACAATGAGGGAGCATGCCAAACTAAAAGAGAACGCAATGAACAAAGATGATTTGTCCCTTGATGATATCTTGAACACAAGATTGCTTGCTTCTCCATTAACAAAATTTGACTGCTCTATTGTTTCTGATGGTGGTGCAGCATTTATAGTAACAACAAATGCTAAAGCTAAAGAGCTCGGTTTAAAAAGAGACCCTGTTTACCTACACGGAATGGGGCAAGGCTTCTCTCATCAATACTTAACTTCATGTGCTGATTTAGATCAAATTTATGGTGCCATTGAAACATCAGGTGAAAAAGCATTTAAAACAGCTGGCATGACTAATGAGAATGTTGATATAACTTTTTTATATGACTGCTTTACTATCACAACTCTTCTTGAGCTTGAAGGTTTAGGCATTGTTCCTAGAAACCATGCCGGAGCTGCTGCTCTGGAAGGCAGACTACATAAAGATGCGGACATACCTCTTAACACGCATGGTGGACTTTTGTCACAAGCTCACTTAGGTGCAATGCATCACGTTGTTGAAGCTGTTTTACAGCTTAGAGGAGATGCAGGGGCAAGACAAGTTAAAAATCCAAGTACTGCTTTGGTTCATGGAAACGGTGGTATAGTTTCTGCTCATAGTACAATATTATTAGGCAATGAACCATTAAGTTAAAAAACTGATTAACAGGAGATATAAAAATGTCAGAGGAAAAAACTGAATATCAAAAACCATTACCAGATTTTAGACCGGAAACTAAACCGTTCTGGGATGGAACAAAAAATCACAAGCTATTATTACCTAAGTGTAAAGAAACAGGGAAAGTGTTCTTCTATCCTAGAGCAATAAGTCCATTTCCTGGTTCTGTTAATATGGATTTTGAATGGGTTGAATCAACTGGGAAGGGTAAAGTGTGGACATACTCGGTTCATTATATGGGACCTACTAAAGCGTACAAAGGCGAAACTTATGTTGTTGCTTTAATTGAGCTCGAGGATGGGGTTAAAATGATGTCTAATGTTGTAGACTGCGATCCTGAAAGCGTAACAATAGGAATGGAGGTTGAAGTTGTTTTTGAAGACGCCACTGATGAAGTAACTTTTGCTAAATTTAAACCAGTTTAATAAAAGGGAGCTAAAATGGACGACAAAATATATTATGAAGATATAGAAGTAGATGCCGAGCATGAATCAAGTGGAAGGACTGTAACAGAAGCTGACGTAGTCAACTTTGCTGGTTTGTCTGCTGATTTTAACAATATGCATATAGATGAAGAGTTTGCCAAAAACACTGTTTTTAAAACACGTGTTGCTCATGGAATGTGTGTGCTGTCTATTGCAACAGGTCTATGGTTTACAATGCCAAGATTAGCAACTATCGCTTTTATGGGACTCCAAGATTGGAGATTTTCAGGAGCTGTAAAACCTGGTGACACAATTAAAATAACTAGAAAATTAGTTGAGAAAAAAGAACACAAAAGACCAAATATGGGTTTTCTTAACTGGGAAGTTAATGTTGTCAATCAGACCGGGGATGTTGTTCAAAAAGGCATATGGGTCATACTGGTTCAAAGAAAAGAAGGGTAAGAAAAACCCCTTTTTTCTAAAAAAAACAATAATATCAGTAGTTTACAGCTTTTTTTTTCATGTTTTTACCAAATATATGTTGACTTTATACCAAAATTTATGGTTAAATGGAATAACTCTGAAAAAGGAGGTACAGGTATATGTTAGGATATGTACTTTTACTCGTAGGTTTCGTATTCTTTTGTAACGGTATGACCTTATTAGGTAAAACCGATGGAAAAGAAGTTGGTATGCTAAACGGCGCGGTAGCTGTGCTAATTCTTATTGCTGCATTTACTGGTGCTGGTCTTGGGCCTGAAGGGGCTGCAAGTACAGCTCTTGTTTCAGTATTTGCATTGATCTATGTCATAGCTTTCGGTGTGTTCACTCTTGGACATGGCGGTAAAGGGCTTGGATGGTATTGTCTATTCGCTACTATAGTTTTCCTATGGTACGGACAGTATTTCTTAGGCGTAGGAGCAATGGAATTAGGACTGTTCAACATTGCGTGGGCTGTTCTTACTCTTGTAGCATTCCTAGTGCTTGCACAAGGTAAAGCTCTTGGAACTTTATTAGCGTACTTATTTATTGCTGAATCATTCGTAACACTATTGATTCCAGGAATGAATATGCTTTTAAAAGGAACCTTATTTTAAATTTATTAAAGGGGACAGTCTTAAACGGCTGACCCCTTTTCTTTATACACTACGGAACTAACCAGACACTTTTAGACAACCCTTTATCATTTAATATAAATTTACATCTTTTGTGACCATTATAATCCAGCTCTAACCAGTCTATTTCTTTAACTTTGGTCGATATCAAGCAAAAAACATTTGAGCCTAAATTTTCATTGTCTAACTCAAGCATTGTGTTGTTGAACGGTTGGGCAATTTCAGTAGATGGTGCTAATGGGACAAAATAGCATCTTTGACTAACTTCCTGGGATTCAAGCCATATGTCCTTAATTAAAGAGATATCTTTTATTATTTCTGACTCTGCCCTAATTCTTACTTGAATCTTTGCTTCTTTGTCGTAAAAAAGCAGATGCGTGTTAGGGTTTTCTTCAATATCATTGCATTTGTTAGTCCTTAAATCTGCATTTGACCTTAGAGTGAATTTCTCTTTATTCGCTTCTCTTAATACAACGATTCTTGCATCAGGTGTGTCTTTTGTACTTTTGCTTATTGTAGATATTGTGCATAAATGAAATGGGTGACTTCTTTTTTTTGACCCTAATTCCAGATTTTCCCAAATCGAATCAAAAATAACATCGAGATCTAATCTATTTGTTCCCATACCACTTAGGAAGACTATCTCCTGTGAAAATGCTAATATTTTTTAACCTGCAAAACTCTTCTAATCCAGCATGTCCAAGCTCTTTGCCTGAACCGCTTTGCTTAAACCCACCATATGGTGTTTCGGGAATTATCCCTCCATAAGTATTTATCCACAAATATCCTGCGTTAATTTTTTTAGAAACTCTAATTGCCCTTGAAATATCTTGTGTCCATACGCCACCGGCAAGTCCATAGCTGGTTTGATTAGCCAGGGCTACTGCCTCTTCCTCTGATTCGAACGGCATTATGGCAACGACTGGTCCAAACACCTCTTCATTAAACAACACGTTGTCTTCTGAAGGATTAATTTCAATTACTGTGGGTGCAAAAAAATGACCGGTGAGCTTAGGGTTCTGTTCTCCTCCAATTAAAATTTCTCCTCCTTGGCTTACTCCTTGATTGACAAGATTTATGACTTTTTTAAGATGGTTATCTGAGATGAGAGCTCCTATTTCTGTTTCTTTTTCTAAAGGATCCCCTTGTTTTATTTGTTCAATCTTTTTTAGAAATACTTTTTTAAATTTATTGTATATTTTTTTGTTTACTAAGAGCCTGGTAACAGCGGTGCAATTTTCTCCTTGGTTAAAAAAACCCCCTCTTAAATTTGCTTCTATGCAAGATTCTATTGATGCATCTTCAAAAATTATATTAGGAGCCTTTCCTCCTAGCTCAAGAGAAAGCTTAGGTAAATTTTTCGCTGTTTCTTCTACAATCTGCTTGCCTACACCCGTTGAACCTGTAAAAGAAATTTTTGAAATAAGATTATTGTTTATAAGTGCCCTGCCTGCATCATCCCCTTGTCCCGGACAAACATTAATTACTCCTTTGGGAACACCGCACTCCTCGGATATTTTTGCAAGCTCTAGTGTCCCACACGGTGTAAGCTCAGATGGTTTAATGACCATTGTGCAGCCAGCAGCAAGCGCTGGGGCTATTTTCCATGCAACTAGGAGCATAGGGAAGTTCCATGGCAAAATCATGGCAATAACACCAATAGGCTCTTTAATCGTAAACGAAATCAAGTCTTGTGTAATTATTTGTGACTCGCCCTGTATTTTGGATGCAAGGCCCGCATAGTATTCAAATGTTCTTGCTACCCCTGCTAATTCTACTAGCTTGCTTTCATTTATAGGTTTTCCAGTTTCTTCTGTGTTAATTAACGAAAGGTAGTCTGTTTGCTCTCTAATTTTTTCTGCTATCTTAAACAAAATACTTCCTCTAACATTTCCTGGGGTAGAAGACCAAACATCAAAAGCCCCGTTGGCTGCTTCGCACGCCATACTTATTTCTTTTTCTGAACATAAATAAACTTCTTGTAACGGCTCTAGGGTTGCTGGATTTTCTCTGATGAATGAATTTTTTGGTTCTATGAGTTGGCCATTAATATAAGCGGAACACTTTCTCATTCATTAAATTTATCATGTAATAGTGTTTTAAGAAAGAAGGGCTCTTCAAAAGAAGAGCCCTAAAAGTACCGGTTCTTATGCACCTGGATAGTAAGGTGTCATAAATCTGTGTCTCATAGTATATTTGTAAGGTGTTGAGTAGAGTAAGTCGCCAAAATCAGATTCAGCTCTTTCTACTGTTTTCTCCCATACAATTGATGCTGGTGGAATGATTAAGTTAAATGTGAACGAAATCAATCCGTGACATGTCACGTTACCTAATGAACCTCCCATGAAGTCAAAAGGTGTACCAGCTAAGTACCATGCTCTTACGTCTTCACCAGTAGCTGTTCTAACAGAACTAGGATCTAATTGGAACCTGTGTCCTGTACCGAACTGTGGTGGTAGCTCAGAACCAAGGTATGTAACTTGATGAATACTGTTAGATACACTTGGGTGAGTTGTGATTCTGTAGTTTAATCTACCCCAATCTGTTTTACCATAGAATGTTGGTTTGTGTGGGGTTGGTCTATCAGAATAACGACCATTTGCAGAATGGAATACGTAACCTCTTCTTTCCATTGTCATGTTGAAGTAGTTATCGTTAGTTCCATGCTCAAAAGCAGCAATATAAGCAGCTTTTTTAGGGAACCCGAAAGGCTCTCTACCTGCAAAAATTGGTGAATCGTTTGAAAGGTACATATATGGATAATATCCACCTTTCCAAACCTGTCCGTCACTGCCTTTTACTGTTGATGAGGCAGTTACACCGAACTCCATGTATGGTCCAAGCATTGTGTTTCTGTGTATAACATACCAGAACTCAAGGATTGGGTCATGAAGCTCAACTGGATCAGGAATAACGGCTTTTAAATTAGCTTCGTCTGCTTCAACAACAAAAGCCATCCAGCGGCTTTCTGTGTATGTTAAAGGGACGATGTCATAGTCAAAGACAGGATCGGCAACACCCTGAGAGATAATGTGAATTCTATCTCTGTCAAGTGGTAGCGGTGGAACTTCACCTTCTTCTAACCATGGATAGCTGTATTCGTTTGCTTGTTTTCCCATGTTAATTTCCTCCTAAAAAAATTAAAGTTCCTACGCACCTTGGTGAATTGGGAACTGTTGTCTTAAACCATATTGATATGGTGTTGCGTATCCTCTGTAGCTAGCTGGTCTTTCATAAGTTTCTGACCATACAACTTCAGCAGGTGGGATAATAAGGTCGAATGTAAATGAAATTAAACCTTTAACTTCGTTTACTTTTACCTCTGCTCCCATGTTATCAAATGGAGTTGCTTGTGCGAACCAGTCAATGGCATCGCCAGAAGCTGTTCTTGTTAACTCGTTTTTGATTTGGAATCTGTGTCCTTCTACATTAAATGCAGGTGGAAGTTTAGATGG
>MDTE01083092.1_pt1 | contig 188874 bp, 167 predicted proteins | sample 811231 | NCBI WGS metagenome assembly MDTE01 (sample SAMN05326651, study PRJNA326480) | marine metagenome | isolation source: seawater | place: Indian Ocean: Red Sea | collected 2010 | reverse complement strand
TACCGCACAACACCGGTTTAGGTGGTGAGGCTGTCGGGAAGAAGCTTCCCTCCTACAGGGTTAATGGCTTTCTGCGAGGTTCGCGAATAGCCACGCAGTCGGGAAGAAGCTTCCCTCCTACAGGGTTCATGGCTTTATCAGTTTTTCGCGAATAGCCAGGTAGGTTGTCGGGAAGAAGCTTCCCTCCTACAGGGTTCATGGCTTTATCAGTTTTTCGCGCATAGCCAGGTAGGCTGTCGGGAAGAAGCTTCCCTCCTACAGGGTTCATGGCTTTATCAGTTTTTCGCGCATAGCCACGCAGGTTGTCGGGAAGAAGCTCCCTTCCTACAGAGTTATAGGCCTGGTCGCGAATAGCCTTCGGCTGATTCATTCCCACATGAAACAGACTGAAGCGTTCCCACAGGTAATTTTCCTGAGCCTCAGGTATCATGCGGCTTTCGTCTGTTTGAGCTGGGGTTTTGTCTTGTCTGATTCATCGGTTGTTCGTCTTACTGAGTACAGTCACGGCGCGGGTTGTGGCTGTAAGATTTCGCCTAAGGTGCTGGATACCATTCTGGCGTCGCAGCTGAGTCTGCCTGATAGTCCGAATCTGTTGGTGGGTAACACCTCTAAAGACGATGCTGCGGCCTACGATATCGGTAATGGTCAGGCGGTGTTGAGTACCACAGATTTCTTTATGCCGATCGCTGATGATCCGTTTGATTTCGGTCGCATAGCAGCAACGAATGCGATTTCGGATATCTATGCGATGGGCGGTAAGCCCTTGATGGCGATTGCGATTCTGGGCTGGCCTGTGAATGTACTGTCGCCCGAAATAGCCCAGAAGGTTGTTGACGGCGGACGTCAGGCCTGTGCGGATGCCGGGATTCCACTGGCGGGTGGTCATAGTATTGATGCACCGGAGCCTATCTTCGGCCTGGCGGTGACGGGCATCGTTGATATCGATAAGCTGAAGCAGAACGATCAGGCGACGGCGGGTTGTAAGTTGTACCTGTCGAAGCCGTTGGGCGTTGGTGTGCTGACCACCGCTCAGAAGAAGAAGATCTTAAAGCCAGAGCATGAGTTTTTGGCGCGTGACACTATGTGCATCCTTAACAAGGTCGGAGAGAAGATCTCTCAGTTGCCGGGTGTGGAAGCGCTGACGGATGTCACCGGCTTTGGGCTAGGCGGGCATTTGTTGGAAATCTGCGAGGGCAGTGGTGTGGATGCCGTGATTGATTACAACGCATTGCCTGTTATGCCTCCTGTGAAAGATTACATCGCTCAGGGCTCGATGCCGGGCGGTACGGATCGTAACTTTGAGAGCTACGGAGAGAAGCTGTCTGCGTTAACCGATGAGCAGCGTGCCATTGTGTGTGATCCGCAAACCAGTGGCGGCTTGTTGATTGCCGTGCGCCCTGAGCAGGCGGGCGCGGTGGAGGCGATTTTGGCTGCAGAAGGGCTGCAGTCGGTTTGTGTCGGTGAACTGGTGCAGGCGTCAGGAGATACCGTCAGGGTTGAGGTGCGTGCATGAGTCGCCCGGATACCGCCGATTTTAAATCCCTCTTTTTAAACGATACGCCGATGATGGATACCCGTGCGCCGCTGGAATTTAAGAAGGGGGCGTTTCCGCATGCGGTCAGCCTGCCGTTAATGACGGATCAGGAGCGGGCGAAAGTCGGTACTTGCTATAAAAAGAAAGGCCAGGACGAAGCCATTAAACTCGGCCATCAGTTGGTGTCGGGTAAAACTAAGGATGAGCGAATCGAAAAATGGCTCGCTTTTGCAAAAGAAAACCCGGAAGGCTACTTGTATTGTTTTCGTGGCGGTCTGCGCAGTCAGATTACGCAGCAATGGCTGAAAGAGGCCGGTTGCGAATATCCACGTATTACCGGTGGCTACAAAGCCATGCGACGTTTCCTGATCGATACTCTCGAACGCGTTGTGGTTGAGAAACCTCTGGTCGTGGTCGCGGGGCAGACGGGATGTGCAAAAACTGAATTACTGAAGCAGGTTCCGGCCAGTGTCGATCTTGAAGGTCTGGCGCACCACCGAGGCAGTACGTTCGGTAAACGCCCGGGCGGTCAGCCTGCGCAGATCGGTTTTGAGAATGTCTTGGCTGTGGATCTTCTTCGCCATGAAGCGTTTAAGTCGAACATGCCGGTCGTTCTCGAAGACGAGAGCTTATTAATCGGTCGTTGTGCATTGCCTGAGATCTTACGAAACCAGATGGCGAACGCGCCTCTGGCTATTGTAGAGGCCAGCTTTGAATCGCGTGTTGAGCACAGCTACAGCAATTATATTCTGGATAAGCTCTCTGAGTGGCAGGCGTTTCTTGGTGAAGACGAAGGCTTTGCTGCGTTTGCTGATGATTTACGTCAGAGTATGAGTAAAGTGGAACGTCGCTTGGGCGGTGTACGCCATCGGGCCATTACCGAACTTCTCGAAAAAGCCATCCGGCAGCACGAGCAGGGTAGTCCTGAATTACATCGTGAATGGATTGGGCACCTGCTCGAACAGTATTACGACCCTATGTATCAATACCAGTTGTCCCGTAAAAAAGGACGGCTGGTTATGCGTGGCTCATTTGACGAGGTTCGCGACTATTTAAATTCACTTTCTGATTCTGATTTAAAAGGATAAAAAAATGAAATTACGTTCTTTGTTCGCTGTGGCAGCGGGGATGCTGATGAGTGCTGCAGCGGCTGCCGAAACCTTTACGTTTACCGCGATTCCTGACGCTGATGAGAGCCGTCTGAACGCGCGCTTCGGTAAGGTTGCTGATTATTTGTCTGAGCAACTGGGCGTTGAGGTGAAGTATATCCCGGTGAAATCTTATCCTGCGGCAATCACTGCTTTCCGTAACGATCAGGTACAACTCGCTTGGTTTGGTGGTTTGTCAGGTGTTCAGGCGCGTGCGCTGGTAGATGGGTCTGAGGCGATTGCTCAGGGCTATGAAGATCAGTTTTTCAAAACCTATATCATTGCGCATACCAGCACGGGCATTGAAGCGTCTGACGAGCTACCTGAAGATATCAAAGGCAAGACCTTTACCTTTGGTTCAAAGGGTTCTACCTCTGGCCGTCTGATGCCTGAATTCTTTATCCGCGATACATTTAATGCCGCTCCGGATGAGCTGTTCAGTCGCGTCGGATTTTCTGGCGACCATAGCCGCACCATTGCTCAGGTACAGAGCGGTGTGTACCAGGTGGGCGCTGTAAATTACAGCGTTTGGGACACCGAAGTTGAAGAAGGCAAGATCGACACAGATAAAGTCAAAGTCGTTTGGACAACGCCAACGTATCCTGACTACCAATGGACAATTCGCGGTGATGTTGATGCCCGTTATGGCGAAGGCTTTAAAGAAAAAGTCAGAGACGTACTGCTGAATATGAAAGACGAAGACCTGCTGGCGAGCTTCCCTCGTAAGTCGTTCGTCCCTGCGAGCAATGATGACTATGCTCCGATTGAGCGGACGGGTAAAGCCATCGGCCTACTCGATTAATGACGCCGGTCGAGTCTATGTTTCAGCTTACCGGAGCGTCTTTTTCTCACGATAATGAGCCAGTATTGCACGATATTACGCTGGCCATTGGTGAGGGTGAAAAGGTCGCTCTGGTTGGGCCATCGGGCGCCGGGAAGTCAACGCTGCTTTCGTTGTTGTGGAGGCAGCACCCAGACGCCATCGCCTTATGTCCGCAAGACAGTGGCCTTGTGGACTTGTTGTCCACTTATCAGAATATTTATATGGGCGGGTTATCCCGCTTTTCGACGTTTTATAACCTGATTAATCTGATCCGCCCCTGGGCGGCCCGCCGTGAAGAGGTCGCGGATCTGGCTCGCACGCTGGGCATCGAAGATAAACTGCAGAATTCCCCGGATCAGTTATCCGGTGGCCAACGTCAGCGCGTTGCGTTGGGGCGGGCGCTTTATCGACAGCAGTCGGTATTTATGGGGGATGAGCCTGTTTCTTCTCTTGACCCTGAACAGGGTGAACAACTCTTAAAGCATGTGCTGGACCAGCACATGACAGCGGTGGTTGCCATCCATAGTCCAGAGCTGGCACTGAGATATTTTGATCGTATTATCGCGTTAAAAAACGGTCGTGTGTATGGCGACTGGCAAGCGACAGAGGTTGATCTCAGCGTACTCGAAACCGTCTATCAGGATGCCTGAACATGGGCATTAAAATCCATGCAGTGTCGACGGGGGCACGCTACCGGAACCTGAGCCTGTGGTTTGCTCTGGTTGCATTCTTGTCTCTGTTCTTTGCCGACATCTTTTTGTATCAGCCCGACCCTTGGGAAGAGTTTGGACGCATAGGCTGGGGGATGATCACGCCGTTCTGGCCAGACGCTGATGAACTCCTTATGTCGGCGTTACACACCGTCAGCTTTGCTTTACTCGGGGTCGCGGTGTCGGCGGCGCTGGGCGTGTTACTGGCTATCTGGTTTCACTGGCGGATTGTCCGGGTATTTTCTGCTGTTATCCGTTCTGTGCACGAGATTTTCTGGGGCCTGTTGTTTATGCAGGTGTTCGGTCTCAGTGCTTTGACTGGGTTATTGGCCATCACGATTCCTTTTGCGGGCATATTCGCTAAGGTCTTTTCAGATATATTTCATCAGCAGTCTTCTGCAACGGTCGATACGCTGTCAGGCTCCAGTCGTTTAAGCCGCTTCTTTTATGCATGGATTCCACAGGCCTGGCCAGCCATGCGCTCGTATATCCGTTACCGCTTCGAGTGCGCATTGCGGTCGAGTGCGATTCTGGGCTTTATTGGCCTGCCAACGCTAGGGTTTCACCTTGAGACGGCGTTTCGTCAGGGGGACTACAGTGAAGCGGCTGCGGTATTCTGGGTATTCCTTATTTTAATTGGCACCGTCAGGTTCTGGTTTTACAAAAAGTTATTACTGGCGTACCTCCTTGGGGCTTTATTTCTGCTGCCGGAGATGCCGCCGGTGAATGCGAGTTTCGTGTGGCAATTCTTTACTCAGGACTTATGGCCAGGTTCTCTTCTTAACGGCGACATTGCAGGCGCACTGAGATGGTACGGCAATGTATTGGCGGATGAAGTCGGCCCAGCACTTATTCAGACGATAGCGATTACCCAGGCAGCGCTGGTGCTCAGTGGTGTGCTGGCCCTGGCCTGGTATCCATTCGCGAGCCGCTGGCTGGTAGGGCGCTACTATTGGCTGGGGCGATTTAAATTGCTGGTGTTGCGTTCGGTTCCTGAATTGATGCTGGCGTATCTCTTTATGCTGTTGTTTGGTCCTTCGGCGTTACCGGCGATTTTCGCACTGGCGTTGCATAATGGCGGGTTGATAGCGTTTCTTCTGGCTAACCACAGCCAGGACTCATGTGCGCAACAGAGGCAGGACTCCCCGGTGGGACTTGCGCGTTATTTTTATCAGGATTTACCACAGCGCTACCCGGCGTTTCTGGCGCTGCTGTTTTATCGCTGGGAAGTCATCATGCGTGAAAGCGCTATGATGGGCGTTCTTGGTATCGCGACGCTTGGCTTTTATGTGGACTCTGCCTTTGAAGAAATCCGCTTTGATAAGGCCTTCTTCCTGATTCTTGTTGCCGCCGCATTGAATGTTATCGTCGACAGCCTGTCCCGGCGTTTGCGCAAAGCGGCGGGTTTAAAAACTCCGCGGATGTAATATGTCGATAGCCTTTCTTTTTATTTCAGCGATCTGCTGGACGCTGTTTGATCTTTCCCGCAAAAAGCTGGTCGCTAATGAAACTCCGCTGGCGTTGACGCTGGCTTTCAACGTCGGCGCGATCCCTTTATATCTTGCCGCATATTTCATCGCCTCAGACTCGTCGGTATCCGCTGGATACTGGCTGCCGTCGCTCGTCGCCGCAACACTTGCGGCAATGGCTGCTGTGGGCTTTATAACCGCGCTGAAACTGGGTGACGTTGCCCGTGTTATCCCGGTACTTGCTTTGACGCCGGTCATTTCAACACTGGCAGCAGGTTGGTTGCTGGGTGAATCACTGAGTCTGTATCAATGGCTGGCGATGCTGGTCACTGTAGTGGCGATTGGTGGCGCTCAGGGTGGTTTACATCACGTGAAGGGTAAACCCTTTATGTTGATGTTGCTGGTCTGCTTTGGTTGGGGCGTTGGTATTGTGTTTGACAAGCAAGCGCTGGAGCACAGTGGCCCGTTCTTTCATGGGGTGATTCAGACAACGCTGGGCTCACTGTTGATTGCGACTTACGCATTGGCAACGCGAACACCTGCACGTCTGCAGGGCAGGGCGTTACGGCTGATACCAGCATTGCTGGTGTTTGTTGGTGCGGTGGTATTTCAGTGGTTGGCGCTGGACGGTCTGGATGCTGGCATTGTTGAGACCGTCAAGCGTAGCGTCGGCATTGTTGGAGCTTTGCTGGGTGGTTTGTTATTGTTCAGAGAGGCCATATCAAAAGTGCAGGTATTCTGGTGCATTGTGATTCTGGCCTGCATTCCGGTAATACTTCAGCCTGAGGTGTGAAATGAACAAGAAGGTCCTGATCGGTGTCGCAGACGGTACCGAAGAGTTGGAAGCCGTCACTATCATCGACGTGCTGCGTCGAGCGGAGATCGACGTCACGGTTGCTTCAGTAGCACCGGGCCATCAGGTCACCTGCTCGCGAGGCGTTCAATTAGTTGCTGACGTACTGATGGGAGAGTGCGTTGATGATGAGTGGGATGCCATCCTGGTGCCGGGAGGCATGCCGGGAGCTCAAAACCTATCAGACAACGAAGCTTTTGTTTCTTTGCTGAAGCGTCAACACGAAGACAGAAAAACAATCGGAGCCATCTGTGCCGCGCCTTACGTTGTTCTGGCATGTCATGGATTATTAGAAGGAAAATCGGCGACCGCGTATCCTGGATTCCGTGAGGAGCTGAAAACCGCTGGGGTGGCGCCGAGCGATGAAGTGGTCGTTATTGATGACCACGTTATCACCAGCCAGGGCCCGGGGACAGCAATGCAGTTTGCTCTGGCGGTTGTTACCCGCTTGTGCGGTGAAGAGGTATCTCATCAGGTTGCGGACGGTTTGCTGGTTTGAATGTCATTCCCACGCAGGTCGGAATCCAGCGCCAATGCATTGAATTCCACCCAGCATGAAAATGCCTTACAGCCCCATGCAATTCGCATAGTAGGTCGTTGTTGCCGGCCAGTCTGAGAACACGCCAATAACCCCGACGTCTTTAGCCAGTACATCCAGCACTGTCATCACGTCACCATCGTTATCAATCACGTCCATGCCGCCATCGTCACCATTTACCGACTGGAAGTACCAGCCTCCGTTGTCTGTCAGGCGACCCGAGCGTTCGAGGGTCCAGGCGATCAGTTTCAGGCCCGCTGCTTTGGCATTTTCAGCGTACTGAGACGGGATAATTTCTCCGTTGCTGTTTACATCCAGCAGCATCCACATAGGTGGAGCAAGCACACGCAGGCCGTCGGCAACCCATTCTTCCATTTGAGCTTGAGTCACGCTGGTGTCGTAAACACCGTCCAGGTACACCGCCTGACGACCGTACCAGGTGTTATCGATCCAGTATTTTACGTCTTCAAGGTTGAAGGATTGTGGCCATACTTTGCGAGGATGGATGCCGGCTTCGCGGTATTCATCAATCATTTGTTGTGCGTACATCTCTTGCGTGTAGTCACCTTCAAACGGCATGTCTACCGACGGTGATTTCAGTTCTGGCGTGTAATGTGCGCCCAGCTCTTTAAAGAGTTGAATACTTTCTGCGTGGGTCAGCAGGGTGCCTTTCGATGAATACAGGTCAGTACGATAGTCTGCTGTCGCATTCATGTAGCCTTCGATGGTGGTTGCCGTACGATCTGCCGCGTCCATTTTGCCTTGCAGGCTTTTGAATTCAGCAAGCGTTATATCGCTGGTGCAGCAGGTAATGTCTGCAGCATTGGTCAGCATGCCATTGCTGTCGAATTCGGGGGCGACTGAGCATTTTTGAGCCAGTGGCGTTGCCAGAATATTGGTTGTGGTGTGAAGGTCACATTGTGAATGTCGACACACCAGCTCACGGTCTTTGGTAAATGTTACGTCGCATTCCAGAATGCCCGCGCCCATTTTGGCAGCCGCTTCGTAGGACTCTTTTGTGTGCTCAGGAAATTGGAGTGGCGCACCGCGGTGGCCAATCGAAAAACGGCTTTGAAAAAACGGACCGCTTTCGCAGCTTTTCAGCTTATCTTTCAGTTCGCCTTCGTCCATGTCTTCGACAAGGTAGAAAGGGCGCGGCCCGATCTGAGTTTCAGAAAACTTGCCGAAGAACCAGTGGCCAAATTTATTGCCGTGGCCGTTGCCAGCGTGGGATGCACATCCGGCAATCAGCATCAGAGATGCCAGCGCGTAGGTCAGTAAGGATTTCATGATTAACCTCCATATCAGTTGGATAACAGGGAGGTTCAGGCTAGGTAGCTTGGGTTTCAGTTTTGCAACTGACTGGTGAAGGTCTTGTGTCATTTTGCCTTCCTGAATAAATGGCGCAGCTGGTCGTTACTTGTATTCAGGAAGGCAGTTAATAAAGGCGTTCTATTTCTTCTGAACAGATGCCTCCCCGTATTGTTCAGTCACCCAGTCGGGGTGTTTCCACAGAATACGCGGATCTTTGTAGGTTTTCAGGTCACGGAACATATTCTGCCAATCATACACCTGGGCATGCCATGGATTGTTTGGCTTGGTCGGCATACGTTTTACGCCGTATACGATTTCTCCGGCGGTTTCTTCTGCCTGAAATGTACCGAAAAGTTTGTCCCAGATAATGAGCACGCCGCCAAAGTTCTTGTCGATCTGTTCCGGGTTGCTGCCATGGTGAACCCTGTGATGCGACGGAGTATTGAAAATTTTCTCGGCCCAGCCCAGCGTGCGCACTTGTTCGGTATGCAGGAAGAACTGATACACGAGGTTCGCTTCAATGGCGATTAAGGTCCAGGTTTTATCGAAACCGACAAACGCGGCAGGAATCCACCACAGAATCCAGGTACCTGAGAATGCATAGGTGAAGTTCTGGCGCAGCGCCGTCGAGAAATTCATGTGCTCTGAGCTGTGATGCGTGACATGCGCATTCCAGAACCAGCGGATTTTATGCATCAGATAGTGGGCGGCATACATACACAGATCGATAAACAGAATGAGCGCGATGATGCTGACAACGCCGACGTCCGGATTCCATTGAAAGCCAAACTGGTACACCCAGTCGTAAAACAGCTGAATAAAGAGCGCGATGGCGATGCCGTCGACAATTTTGTACGACGCACCTGTCATCAGGTTGGTGAAGGTCTCAGGGAAGTGATACAGCTTAGTAACACCACGACGTTTGGCCCAGAGGTTTTCTATGACCATGGTTCCGATGAACACACCGGCAAACAGCCCGATAAACAGCAGTGCTCGCAGTAAGTCTTCCATCTGTGTCTCCAGCTTTCTTATTTGATCCTGATAGATTAGCGCAGTCGCTGTAGGTTATATTGATATTTTCAGACGTTTATTTGATATTATCAGACATATTAACCTGTCGAGGTGTATTGGATTATGACTATTCCGTACTGCCACCTGTGAAAGAGCGAGATACCCGGTTAGCGGGTCTGTCGGTCACCGGAGATTTAATGTCTCTTGTGTCTTCGTATGCCTCTGAGCAGCGGCGTTCAGTTCCGGCTGTGCTCAGTCGTCAGGAGTCTGCTCGTCGTCTGACCTTCGACGAGTGGTGGTCGCTGCTGGACAGCGTGCAAGCAGGAGTTGGAACGTCATCTGTCGGCGTTGACCTTGCGAAGCGAGTCGGGCCTGAGCATGTTGGCGTTATTGGTTATCTGACCTTATCGTGCCAGACGGTTTTGGAGGCCTTTCAATATTTCGAGCGGTTCCAGACTTTGCTCTATGAAGGCCCTAAGGCACGACTCGAATTGAGAGGCGGCCTCGCTGGATTAGTGTGGGATACCAGCTTTGGCGGTTCTACGCGTTTATCGGATGAAGTGATTCTTGGGGGCTTCGTTACTTTTTTGCGACGAATGACGGGGCAGAGCGATCTTGTAATAGAGCGTGCAGAAAGCTGGTGGAGTGACTTGCCAGCTGCTGATCTGTTCGAGGAGTACCTGGGTGGCACACTGATATTGAACGCCAGTGCGAATGCACTCTGGTTTGATGCCAGTGTACTGACTATGCCTTTGGTCGGTCACGACGATGCAGCGTTCAGGGCATTGAATGATAAGGCAACCACAGCACTCGCCAACATGCCTGATCTTGGGCGGTTTGCGGACACCGTAAGGCAACTGATGATTGAGCGCCTACCGCTGGGTGAGGCTGACCAGAGCGCAATTGCCTCACGTCTGGCGATGTCAGAACGCACATTGCTGCGCAGGTTGCGTCAGTCGGGTATTGGCTTCAGGGATCTGCTGGGGCGGGTCAGGGTAGAGCTGGCTCAGGTCTACCTTCGTGATCAGCACCTGACCCTCAGTGAAATTGCGCTGCTGCTTGGCTACTCGGAGCAGGCGCCTTTTAACCGGGCTTTTCGCAAAGCGACGGGCAAAACACCGGGCAAGTGGCGGGCAGAATTCAAGCTCACATAATGCCTTGGTCAAAGCCGCAGCCATCAACTGTTTACACGGCTTTTTCCGGCCTGTAGAGTACCCGGTCTTTACATTCACGTGGCCTGTCGTGGGGGCCACCACTGACAAGGATTTACTATGCCTGTTATTACCCTTCCTGATGGCTCCAAACGCGAGTTCGATCAACCCGTTACCCTGATGCAAGTCGCCGAAGATATCGGCCCCGGTCTCGCCAAAGCGACCGTGTGTGGTCGTATTAATGGTGAACTGGTTGATGCCTGTGAACTGATCACTCGCGATTCCGATGTCACGCTGATCACAGGTCGCGATGAAGAAGGTCTGGAAGTTATCCGTCACTCATTCGCTCACCTCGTTGGTCATGCCGTTAAGCAGCTGTATCCAAGCGCTAAGATGGCGATTGGCCCGGTGATCGATAACGGCTTCTATTACGACATCGATTTTGAGCGTCCATTTACACCGGAAGACGTTGAAGCCATCGAGAAGCGCGTTAAAGAGCTGATTAAGAAAGATTATGACGTCATCAAGAAGATGACGCCGATCAAAGAAGCGCGTCGTGTGTTTGTTGATCGCGAGGAAGATTACAAGGTCGAGCTGATCGATGACCTGATCAGCAAAGGTGAAGAGGCGGTTGGCCTGTATCACCATGAAGAATACACCGACATGTGTCGTGGACCGCACGTCCCGAACACGCGGGTTATGCGTATCTTCAAACTGCAGCGTGTCTCAGGTGCCTACTGGCGCGGTGATTCACAGAATGCTCAGTTGCAGCGTATCTACGGTACTGCGTGGAACGACAAAAAAGACATGAAGGCGTACCTTCAGCGTCTCGAAGAAGCTGAAAAGCGCGACCACCGTAAGCTGGCGAAGCAGCTGGATCTGTTCCACCTGCAGGAAGAAGCACCGGGCATGGTGTTCTGGCACCCGAACGGCTGGACGATTTATCAGGTACTTGAACAGTACATGCGTAAAGTTCAGAACGACGCCGGTTATCAGGAGATCAAAACGCCACAGGTTGTAGACCGCACTCTCTGGGAGAAGTCTGGCCACTGGGAACATTACTCAGACGCCATGTTCACTACTGAGTCCGAGAAGCGCAGCTACGCCGTTAAGCCGATGAACTGCCCGTGTCATATTCAGGTGTTCAACCAGGGGCTGAAGTCTTACCGTGAGCTGCCACTGCGCCTGGCCGAGTTTGGTTGCTGCCACCGTAATGAGCCTTCGGGTGCGCTGCATGGCATCATGCGTGTGCGCGGCTTTACTCAGGACGATGCACACATATTCTGCTCAAACAGCCAGATCCGTCAGGAAGCTTCTGATTTCATCAAGCTGACTCTGGATGTGTACAAAGACTTCGGCTTCGATAATGTCGAAATGAAACTTTCGACCCGCCCAGAAGGTCGTATTGGTGAAGAGTCTCTTTGGGATGAAGCAGAAGCTGCTCTCGAAGATGCTCTGAACGATGCCGGTCTGGATTGGGAGCTACAACCGGGCGAAGGTGCCTTCTACGGCCCTAAGATCGAATTTTCTCTGCGTGACTGCATTGGCCGTGTATGGCAGTGCGGCACTATTCAGCTCGACTTCATGCTGCCTGAGCGTCTCGGCGCCCAGTTTGTTGATGAAGACGGCGAACGTAAGACGCCGGTCATGTTGCACCGTGCTATTCTTGGTTCCTTCGAGCGGTTTGTCGGTATTCTGATTGAACATTACGCAGGTGCAATGCCGCCATGGCTTGCTCCAAAGCAGGTTTCTGTCCTGAATATTACTGATAGCCAGGCAGAATATTGCCGTGAAGTTGCCGAAAAACTGAAAGCAGCGGGCTTCAGAGCAGATGCGGACTTGAGAAATGAGAAGATCGGCTTTAAAATCCGCGAGCATACTTTACACAAGGTCCCTTTCCAGTTGGTGGTAGGGGATAAAGAAAAAGAAACAAACACTGTCGCAGTTCGCACCCGCACGGGTGAAGACCTCGGTGCTATGAGTATCGATGAGTTGATCGCCGTCCTTGACAGGGCGATCGCTGAGCGCGGCCGGTTTGGAATGGAGAACTGATCATCAGACGCGATAATAGAAGAGGAGCACGTGATAACCGTGCACCCATTAACGACCAGATTCGTGCAAACGAAGTCCGGTTAATCGGAGCAGACGGCGAGCAAGTAGGCGTCGTCACTTTACGCGAAGCCCTTGCGGCTGCGGAAGAAGCCGAGCTGGATCTGGTACAGATTTCAGACGGCGATCCGATCGTCTGTAAGGTCATGGACTTCGGCAAGAAGCTCTACGAAGAGAAGAAGCAGAAAGCAGAAGCCAAAAAGAAACAGCACCAGGTGCAGATTAAGGAAGTCAAATTCCGTCCGGGTACGGAAGAAGGCGACTACCAGATTAAACTGCGTAATCTGAAGCGCTTCCTCGAAGCGGGTAACAAAGCAAAAGTATCGCTGCGTTTCCGCGGTCGTGAGATGGCTCACCAGAACCTGGGTATGGAACTGATGATGCGCGTTGAGAAAGATCTTGAAGATCTGGGTAGCGTTGAGCAGCGTCCTAAGATGGAAGGTCGCCAGATGATCATGATCATCGGTCCTTCGAAAAAGAAGTAGTCTGGTTTTCAAATGAATACGCAGACCCCGGCGATTGCCGGGGTTTGTGCGTTCTGCCAGACGCTGCGTTCGCCTGAATTGGGCGGGCGTTATTACGGCAGAGGTTGTACAGGGTCTTAGTTTCTGTACGTCTCATAACTTTCAGGAGTATGAAAATGCCAAAGATCAAAACTAAGAGCGGCGCTGCGAAGCGCTTCAAAAAGACTGCGAACGGTTTCAAGCACCGTAATGCTTTCCGCAGCCACATCCTGACCAAGAAGAGCACGAAGCGTAAGCGTCACCTCCGTGGTATGTCGCAGCTGCACGCTTCTGATAAGAAGCTCGTTATTCGTATGCTTCCTAACCTTTAATCGGACTGTCAGGAGATAAATTATGGCTCGTGTAAAACGTGGTGTTGTCGCTCGTCGTCGTCACAAAAAAATTCTGAAGCAGGCTAAAGGTTACTACGGTGCCCGCAGTCGCGTGTTCCGCGTTGCTAAGCAAGCGGTAATCAAAGCAGGTCAGTACGCTTACCGTGACCGTCGTCAGCGTAAGCGTCAGTTCCGTCAGCTGTGGATTGCGCGTATTAACGCAGGTGCACGTCAGAATGGTCTGTCTTACAGCAAGTTCATCAATGGCCTGAAAAAAGCCACTGTTGAAATTGACCGTAAGGTTCTGGCTGATCTGGCTGTGAATGAAAAAGCAGCGTTTGCGGCTCTGGTTGAAAAAGCCAAGTCCAGCCTGTAATTTCACCGCGCTCTTCTGAGTACGCGGAACCGGGCCAGTGATTAGTTTGACTGGCCAAAGGATAGGGGAGTGGCTTTCTTTGAAAGACCTCCCCTATTTTTTTGTGTTTTTAAATACATTCAGTGCTTACCAGAACTCCTTTGAAACAAGTTTGCTGTTTAAAGGCGGAGTGGAGGGATTTCCGGTAAGCACTTAATCAAAAAATGACCTTTCAGGATCATCATGATGGAAAACTTAGAGGCTCTGACGCAGCAGGCGTTGGATGCAGTCGCTGCCTCGAGCGACATGGCAGCACTCGATCAGGTACGTGTTCAGTATCTGGGCAAAAAGGGCGAGATCTCTGCCCTGATGAAAAACCTGGGCAATGTTGCTCCGGAAGATCGCCCGAAAGTCGGTGCGGTGATTAATGAAGCGCGTGGCAAGGTTCAGGATGCTCTGAACGCCCGCAAAGAATCGCTTGAGAGCGAAGCGCTTAACGCCAAGCTGGCGTCTGAGACCCTTGATGTGACACTGCCGGGCCGTGCGGTTCAGGAAGGCAGCCTCCATCCGGTAACACGCACTCTGGAGCGTATTGAAGGCTTCTTTGCTAACGCCGGTTATCAGGTGGCTGAAGGCCCTGAGATCGAAGACGATTTTCACAACTTTGAAGCCCTGAACATTCCATCGCATCACCCGGCGCGTGCCATGCACGACACCTTCTATTTTGATGCAGGTACTTTGCTGCGTACTCATACGTCACCGGTACAGGTACGTACAATGGAGTCGCAGGAGCCGCCGATCCGCATTATCTGTCCGGGGCGTGTTTATCGCTGCGACTACGATCAGACGCACTCGCCAATGTTCCATCAGGTCGAAGGTCTGCTGGTCGATAAAGGCATCAGCTTTGCGGATCTGAAGGGCACGATTCAGGAATTCCTGAGTGTCTTCTTTGAGCGTGATCTGGTGATCCGTCTGCGTCCGTCTTACTTCCCGTTCACTGAGCCGTCCGCTGAGATTGATATTGAATGGGTGATTGAAACGCCGGAAGGCACCAAGCGTCGCTGGCTTGAGGTCGGTGGTTGCGGCATGGTCCACCCAGAAGTCTTCAAACACGTAAACATTGACCCTGAAGAATACACAGGTTTCGCCTTTGGTATGGGCGTTGAGCGTCTGGCGATGCTCCGCTACGGCGTGAACGACCTGCGTCTGTTCTTCGAAAACGACCTGCGCTTCCTGCAGCAGTTCAAGTAATTCAGGGGATATAAAGAAAATGAAATTCAGCGAACAGTGGTTACGCGAATGGGTAAACCCTGAGATCACGACTCAGGAACTGGTAGATCATCTGACACTGGCGGGTCTTGAAGTTGATGGCGAAGAAGCCGTCGCGGGTGAGTTCACCGGCATTGTTGTAGGGCAGGTCGTTAGCCGCGAACAGCATCCGGATGCCGATAAACTGAGCCTGTGTCAGGTGACTGATGGCACCGAGAACTTCCAGATCGTTTGTGGCGCTGCCAACGTGCGCGAAGGTCTGAAAATTCCTTTCGCTAAGATCGGTGCGGTCCTTCCTACCGACGACGGCAAAGGCTTTAAGATCAAGAAAGCTAAGCTGCGTGGCGTAGAGTCGTTCGGTATGCTGTGTGCCGAAGCTGAGCTGGGTATGGCAGAAAGCTCAGACGGCCTGATGGAATTACCAGACTCCGCACCAGTAGGCGCTGACTTCCGCGAGTACCTGAACCTCGATGATACCGTGATCGAAGTGGACCTCACGCCAAACCGTGCAGACTGCCTCAGTATTGCGGGCTTGGCGCGTGAAACTGGTGTACTCACCCGTACCGAGGTGACACCTCCACTGGTACCAGCCGTCGCCGCTTCAATCGACGATAAAGCGTCTGTCGAAGTCACTGCGGCAGAAGCCTGCCCACGCTATCTGGGTCGTATTGTTAAAGGCGTTAACGTCAAAGCAGAAACACCTCTGTGGATGGTTGAAAAACTGCGCCGTGGCGGTATCCGTTCGATTGATCCTGTCGTGGATATTACAAACTACGTATTACTTGAGCTGGGCCAGCCAATGCATGCCTTTGATCTTGCTCAGGTGGAAGGTGGCATTCGTGTTCGCCTGGCTGAAGAAGGTGAAAAGCTGACTCTGCTGGACGGTCAGGAAGTTGAACTGAACGCAGACACTCTGGTCATCGCTGACCACGCCAAACCACTGGCGATGGCCGGTGTGATGGGGGGCGAGCACTCCGGTGTGAACGAGAACACGCAAGACCTGCTATTAGAAGCGGCATTCTTTAACCCGATTGCGATTGCTGGCCGTGCCCGTAACTACGGTCTGCACACCGATTCTTCGCACCGTTTTGAACGTGGTGTTGATTACAACCTGGCCAATACTGCGATGGAACGTGCGACGCAACTCGTGATTGATATCTGCGGTGGTCAGGCGGGCCCGGTCACAGAGGTGACTGCCGAAGACAAACTGCCAGAAGCAGCGACCATTACTCTACGCCGTAAGCGCATTGAGCAAGTGCTGAGTCTGACGATGGCCGACGATGAAGTCACAGATATTCTGGTTCGTCTCGGTATGGATACAAAAACGACCGACGAAGGCTGGACAGTAACAGCACCGTCGTATCGTTTTGATATGGCGATTGAAGCCGACCTGATCGAAGAACTGGCGCGTATCTACGGTTATAACCGTTTGCCGACCCGCGTTCCTGCGGCAGCGACGCCTCTGGCGAAAGCACCTGAATCCCGTATGCCAATCCGTGATCTGCGCCGCCAGATCATTGCCCGCGGGTATCAGGAAGCGATTACCTACAGCTTCGTTGAACCAGAGCTGCAGAAAGCGCTTGATCCTGAGCGTGAAGCACTGCCACTGCTGAATCCGATTTCAGCGGACATGGGTGTGATGCGCACGACTCTGCTGACAGGTCTGGTGTCGGCAGCAAGTTATAACCTGAAACGTCAGCAGCCACGCGTTCGCTTATTCGAGACCGGCCTGCGTTTTGTGCCTGAAGCCGATGGTCTGAAGCAGACTCCAACGTTGGCGATGCTGGTGTGCGGTAACCGTCTGACTCAAGGATGGAGCGAGCAGGAAACCCCCGTCGATTTCTTTGATCTCAAAGGCGACGTCGAGTCTCTTCTGGCGCGTGGCGGCGATGCTTCTGCGTACCGTTTCGAGTCTGCTCAGCATCCTGCCCTGCACCCAGGTCAGACGGCACGCGTTCTGAAGAACGGCGAACCGATTGGTTGGATTGGTGCATTGCACCCAGCGACTCAGAAAAAGGTTGGGGTTAAGCAGCCGTTGTTCGTAGCGGAGCTGGACCTTGAAGCGATTCGTGATATCGCCGTGCCTTCATATGGTGATATCTCGAAATTCCCTGAAATGCGTCGCGATCTGGCGCTGGTTGTAGACCAGTCAGTTCAGGTTGATCAGGTATTCGACGGAATCCGAAGCGTAGCGGGGGATTACCTCACTAAGCTCAACCTGTTTGATGTATATGTCGGCAAAGGTATTGATCCTGATAGAAAAAGTCTCGCTTTGGGCTTGACGTGGCAGCATCCTTCGCGCACTCTGACTGATGAAGAAGTGAACAACTCTGTGGAAGCAGTCTTGGCTCACCTCTCTGAAAGCATAGGAGCAACGTTAAGGGGTTAACATGACCGCCCTGACCAAAGCAGAACTGGCAGAAAAACTGTTTGAAGATCTTGGTCTTAATAAGCGTGAAGCTAAGGATATGGTGGACATCTTTTTTGATGAAATCCGCGATAGCCTGAGCCGAAATGAGCAGGTGAAGTTATCAGGGTTTGGTAACTTCGACCTGCGTGACAAGCGTCAGCGTCCGGGACGTAATCCAAAGACAGGCGAGGAGATACCGATTTCTGCTCGCCGTGTTGTGACGTTCAAGCCGGGGCAGAAGCTCAAAATTCGGGTAGAAGCCTATGCTGGAAGCCAGCCACAATAACGAACTACCGCCTATTCCATCGAAGCGTTACTTCACTATCGGTGAGGTCAGTGAGCTTTGCGATGTGAAGCCTCATGTTCTCAGGTATTGGGAACAGGAATTTCCAACCCTTAAGCCGGTTAAGCGTGCCGGTAATCGTCGTTATTATCAGCGTCAGGACGTGATTCTTGTGCGGGAGATCCGTGCTTTGCTGTATCAGGACGGTTACACCATTGGTGGTGCGAGGCAGAAGCTGGAAGACAATGGCGAATCGCAGGCGGTGGCCATGGATAAAGCTCTGATTAAAAATATGATACGTGAGCTGAAAGAGCTCGAAGACATGCTTAATCCAGACGCTAACCTCTGACGGGCATTCCAAAAAAAGTTTACCTTTTCAGGCACTTAAGTATACTTGAACGCTCTGTTCACAGGCTTGTGGCAGTAAAATTCGGGATGTGGCGCAGTCTGGTAGCGCACTCGCCTGGGGGGCGAGTGGTCGCAGGTTCAAATCCTGTCATCCCGACCAATTTGATTATTTAGAATACAGGGTGCCAGGGGGAGTCGCAGACCTAGCCGGCCGCGTTTAATCCTGTCATCCAGACCAATCTCCTAAGTTAGTAATTTTCTCCCTCCTATTCTCAATCAGTCGCCGGTAGTAGCGATTACGGTCTTAAAATGGCCAGGAGTATCTTTTAAAAAAAACGACGGTTAGACTCCAGTTCATGACTCTGCTGATCTATTTTTTTGCTGCCCTGAACATTAACCTGCCGTTTATGTTCACCTTATCTGCGCTTCTGAAGCCTTGCTCTGGCACTGAGTATCGCCTGCTGGCGCTGTTGGGCCTGTCGGTGTTCATCACCAACTCTTATCTCAGTTTTATTCTGCTGAACGTGACAGAAGGGCAGGCGTTCTTACTGTGTCTGCAGCCGTTGGCAATTTACAGTATCGGGCCGACCGTGTGGCTGGTCGTCAAGCACACACTGAATGCGGACTTTCGTATTCAGAAGCCGCATGCGTTGCTCTATGCACCGGGGGCACTGGTGTCTGCCGGGTTCTTTTATACGGTGATGACGGGTGACTTGCATCCGATCATGATTCCATCACCCGACTCGCTGGGCTTCTATCCGTTTGTTTTGGGATTCCTGTACACCATTGTCTTTGTTTCTATGGCGGCGAGGATGCTCCTGAAACGTTACCAGCAAGACAGTCAGCCATCGGAAGGCCAGTCACTTCGACGCATCTTCCTGATCGCCTGTGCGGGCGGGCTGGTGGTTCTGCTGGTATCCCTTGCTGGCCTGATGTTTTCAAATCAGCTTACGATCATTCTGCCACTGATGCTGACGACGTTGGTGCTGCTGGGCTTGTTTATCACCGACGTCCGTTTTCCATCCCTCTTTCAAGACATCCGCGATGCCATTGAGAAAGCGCCTTACCGCCGTACGCGGCTGAATCAGAGCGTGGCCGATGAAGTCGGCAGCAGGCTGACGGTTCTGATGGAAGAGGAAGAGCGTTTCAGGACGAATGACCTGACGCTCGCCCGACTGGCCGAAGAGGTGGGCATCAGTACCCACCAGATGTCAGAGTACCTGAATCTGCACCTCGGACAGGGCTTCGCCAGGTACCTGAATGGTTATCGTATCCGGGCGGCTCAGAAAGCCCTCAGAGAAGAACCCGATAAGCCGGTTCTGGATATCGCTCTGGAGGTTGGCTTCCGTTCTAAATCGACATTTAATTCCGCATTTTCAACCGTGACTGGTACGACACCGACGGCCTGGCGCAAACAGGAACAGACGCCTGACTGATCGCCCCAGGCCGCATGAATACTGGCATCGAACGGCCTGATTTATCATTCTGGACGTAGTTTCTGGCTCAGATTATCAGTCCGGACGATGCGCTTTCATCAATCCCATACTCTGGCGTGGTTAATGACCTCATGCTACGGAGTAAAATTGATGAGCGATCCAACCACTAAAATAAAAAGCAGTCAGGTAACGTCTCTCGGCATTGTTTTTGTCGCCATGCTGGCGTTGATATATGCATTGCCATCGTTCAGTTTTCTGGTGGACATAGAGGCTGGCCTGTCCTGGATACATCATTGGTACAGCTCGCTGGTATCCCGTGAATTTGCCAGCGCTCCAACCGCCTACGAAAATGCGCAACGCGCCTACATTCACGAAATGAAGCCCTTCATGCTCATGCATGTGGGTGGCATGGCCACAGCATTGGCGATTGGCTGGATTCAGTTTGTCCCGTCGTTGCGCAAAAAAGTACCGGTGCTCCATCGGGTCGCTGGTGTTCTGTTCCTTACCGCGATTTTCTTCGGCGGTATCGGTGCGCTTGGTATGGTGCTGGGCGGTGAAACCTACGGTACTGCCAATGCGGGTCAGAAACTGACCATTGAGCAAGGGATGATGGCTCTGGTAACGCTGACCTGGCTGTCCGCGTTGATTTCAATGCGCTGGCTGATCGCTGGTGACATTCGCCGCCATGGCGACTGGATGGTGTTCACCTATGCGTTGGTATGTACCGCACTTCCACAGCGATTGAGCTTTCTGATCTATGGCTGGTTGGGCCATGATTTTGAAACCGCCTTCCAGCTAACGTCGCAGTTTATCGTTCAGCCCATGTTGCTGATCGGGATCTGCATTGTGGGCTGGCGCCGTTTTCAGAACGCGGCACATGCTGAGAGGCTTGCTGCGACCGCATCAGTATGGCGCCGTGTAGAGTCTTTGCCATTACAAACCGTGTTTATTCTCGTTGCCATCGGGCTAACTACCGCAGTGGTGTTTAATGTTCTGCCATTCAGTGACTATCCCTATCACAACGGTGTCCAGCTCAATACGCTGGCCATCGCAGCGGGACTGTTGGTGAGTGCGTGGGGCCTGGGTAAAGCGAAGCGGGAAGGTCTGGTTGAGAATGTCGGACAGTGGAGCATTCGCGGAATTGTCTTATCCCTATATCCCTTGATCACCCTGGTTGTTGGCACGGTACTGGTCATGAGTGGGCAGGCGACTGAGGAAGTCGCGGCGAATACCGCTCCTATTTTCGCGGCTGGTACGAGTCTGTTTCTCGGCGATTTACTGATCAGCTACCTCAGCTGGATAAAGCGTCTGGAGAAAGCCGGTAAAACAGATGAGCGCGGATTTATTGCCGTCATGCTCAGGCCTTTGCCAGGAAAGGCGAATTCACTGAGTGATCTTATGGCGATCACTTTTGGTCTGGCACAGATCCTGTTGTTTACCGTCGTGACAGTGCCCGCATTCATTCTCGGGTTTGCGGTCTGGCTGATCGATAAAGTACCCGGAGTGCGCGCGCTGCGTATGGCGCTGTATCGCCCGTTCGGAGCCATGACCGAAGCACTGGGAAATGCCTTACTTGCCGATGCGCGTGATATGCCGGTGATGCATGTCATGACCAAAACCATCGTGACTCTGGTTCCCTTGCTACTGATACAATTGTGGCTCGGTGAGTTCAACGTCTGGTTGTGGGCGGGGTACATGACGCTGATGGTTGGACCCGGAACATTTCATTATCAGCACCTGTTCAGCGCGTCACACATAGAAGGGCACAGGCCGAAGGGCTATTTTAATTCAAGCGTGAAGAAACCATTCGACCGACCTTTTGAAAACCTGCTTGGGCTTTTATTCGGGCAGCTTCAGTCTGTAGTCACGCAGGGGCACGTTCGGGTTCATCATGGCGAAGATGCCAGCTATGAAGACGTGCAGTGTGTTGCTCATTACGACCGTAGCTCCATCATCGATTTTGCCAGATTCATTGGTCGCGAAAACCTGCTGAATAATCTGGGTATTTCGTTATTGGATTATTTTGCGAGCCATGACCGTAAGTCGTCCTTCGACGCTGTACGGACGGGGGTGTTAGTCCATCTTGCGGTGATCGTTGGCGTTGCCGTTATCGATTGGAAAATAGCAATCGCGTACCTCGTGATACCCAAGCTGATGTTCAATATCGTCACGGGTGGCGCAACATTCGCACAGCACGCATTTTATAAACAGGACAATATTCACGATGTGCTGGCGTGTACGACGACGTTTATTTTTGAAAATGACTTCCTGAACGAAGGCTACCATATGAGCCATCACCAGCGTTGTGCGGTTCACTGGAAAGATGCGCCTGAGTTCTTTGAGAAGAATATTCCACTGTATCGTGAACATGACTCGGTGGTATTTAAAGGCCTGGATACGCTTCAGGTGTTTTTCCTGCTGATTATGAAACGCTTTGATGTGCTGGCCCGGCATGTCGTGGATTTGCAGGGCGACAGAAGCCAGGAAGAGATTGAGGCCTGGTTACGTCAGCGGACGTCAGCGGTACCCGGTGTGCAGTACATGAAGCGGGTTGGCAGGAAGCAGCCAGTTCCGGTGGCCCAGTAGTCCAGCGGGGCCGACAGCAAAGGCTGAGGTTTCAGCCTTCACCTGCCACGGCAAATAGTTAATCAGCTCTGATTAACTTCGACGGTGAGGTGTCGTATCTCTCGGATATCTTTCAGTGATGCTTTGAATTCATCTGTCGCTGTCTGATGAATCGTTGAGATGGCGATAATGCAGGAGTAGTCGTTTCTTCCTACCCGCCAGACGTGAAAGTCGGACACTTCAGCTTCAGGGTGTCGCTTGGCCAGACGCTCAGACACTTTCGCATATAAAGGTTTATCCATTTCCGCATCAAGCAGTACTGCGGATGTCTCTTTTAATAAGCCTTTCGCCCACACGGCAACAATGATAGCGCCGACAATACCCATCACCGGGTCCAGCCAAGCAGCGCCCCAGAGTTTGCCTCCAAACAGAGCCGCAATGGCCAGAACCGAGGTCAGTGCGTCAGTCAATACGTGTATGTACGCGGCTCTCAGGTTGAGATCCTGATGTTGATGAGCATGTTCATCTGTGTGTTCGTGATGATGGTGATCTTCTTTAAGCAGCCAGGCGCAGATCAGATTTACAGTAAGACCAAATACCGCAACCATTATTGCCTGATCGTAGTGAATCGTACTCGGATTAAAAAGCCGCTCAACAGAGTGAAACAGCATGAGCCCGGCAATAGCAATCAAAAAGAGGGCGCTGGTATAGCCACCAAGAATCTCTATTTTCCAGGTACCGAATGAAAATCGGGGATCGGTAGCATAGTGTCGTGCCGCTACATATGCCGCAACCGATAAACCAAGAGCCAGCGCGTGAGAACTCATGTGCCAGCCGTCGGCCAACAAAGCCATTGAATTGAACATTAAACCAGCGCTGATTTCGGCGATCATGGCGACCAGCGTGAGATAAACTGCCCACCGGGTGTTTCGCTCTGCCAGTGGGTTGCCTTCGTTGATGATGGGGCTATGACAGTGGTGGATTGTCTCTGATTTCATAACTCTGTACTGATCCTGACTTTGGAATATACTATACCCTAGTATACATTCTGTGGGGGGCCTCAATGGCACATCTGGTAAAAAGCCGGGATAAATTGCTTACGCGAGTGAGGCGTATCAAGGGGCAGGCTGAGGGAATTGAGCGCCTGCTGGAAGCAGATGGGGACTGTAATAAAGTGCTCCAGCAGATTGCTGCGGTCAGAGGAGCCGTGAACGGATTGATGGCGGAAGTGCTTGAATCTCACGTCAGGGAGCATCTCGGCGCTGAAGAGTTGACTGCAGAGCAACGGCAGGCAGAAACCGAGGATGTTATCAAAGCACTGCGCTCTTATATGAAGTAACCGGGGGGAGTGCAGGTAACCCCTGTTACAACTTTTAACAGAAAGTATGTGGCCCAAAGGGATACATATTGGCTTAATAGGGCGCATGATTAATCACTATAAAAGAATCATGCATCGCTCGATCCTATCCAGTCTCTTCGTGGGCCTGTTGCCATTTTCCGCGAGTGCTGTCGCCGATGAGCAGCCAACAGACCGAGAAATTCTCCAGATTCAGACCATCGCCAGTTGCATCGATGATGTCTACTACCAGGGGGGATATGAAGACGGAGACACCGCCCGTATCGATTTAATCGACACCATGTTGGTGCTGTTTGATTTGCCCGCCTACGACGAAGAATATCTCTATCTGGATGTGCCTTACGACGGTAAGCTCTCTTCTGAGCTCTATTACCAATGTATCAGTGGCCAACGGGATATGTTGGACGAAGCTGCGGACAGTCTTGGAATTGCGGCTCACTAGTCAAACTTAATACGTTCGGGATACAAATGCGTGTCCCGTTGTTTCCTTCATTTTTCTTTTTTTGCTTTTATTATTCAACAATATCCTACCGTTTATCCTCTGATATATAACGCTTGTCTGAAGCTATTTTTACACCTTGAAAATAGATAACTTGAACAGTGTGTGCGCACCTTTGTGACTATTGTACTTTTTATTAATTACATAGCGGCCTTGAAAAATTACGTGATGGAAAATTATATTTTAATTGAGTTACTAATAATTACATTGTCGATCTAACTTGTTGATTTTTATGATTTAAAAAAATGTGTAAATAAGGAAACCAAGAGTAACAATTGTTTAGTAGCTGTAATTTTAAGTGCTCTGATAGAGTTTGTTGTAACTCCTTGATCTAAAAATATTAATAGCGGAGACAACAAAATGCCTTTCTCTATTCGCCCGTTTACGGGTGTTGCTGCGTTTGCGGCTTTAATGACAATAACAAGTGCAAACGCCAATATGGGCACCATCGGAAATACCTATGGTTTATTTCCGCAGGACGTCGCAACAACGCAAGCGCTTTCCATGTTCAACCAGGAAGTGTCGGCAACTTACTACAACCCATCGCGTTTGGTAAAAGATCAACGTGGAGAGTTGTCGACCGGGCTTCTTCAGGCCGAAGCAAAGCTTGAAGCTTCTGGCCCTGACCGCTCGGGCGACCTGCTATCCCGAACGCCTACGGCATCATTGCTGTTGGGGCTCAAAACGGATCTCTCTAAATTAACGACCTTTGACCACCCGATGTTTCTGGGGGTTGTTATTGGCGTCGAGAATTATGGTTTTTCTCTGTTGGAGTTTCAGTCTGAAACCAGCGAAGGAGGGCAGTTTCTTGAATACGACCGTCAGCCTCTGTTCGTCAGTGTTGGCGGCGGTACGGAACTGTTTCGGGGATTCAGTGGTGGTCTCTCAGCTCGCGCAACGTTAAACAACAACGCCACACTGACAACCACGACAGACCTTGCCGGTAATACACAGTACGAATCTTTGAATGTTCAGGCTGAGCCAGCCTTATCATTTACGCTCTCGAATACGCTCGATCTGGGTGAAATGTTCTGTCCGTATTACGACTGTGCCGTCACCGGGCTTGAGTTTGCTGTGGCATACCAGCAGCGTTCTTACTCTCGCACCAAAGTAGAAGCAACGACGGTCATTCCGGGTCTTATTCCGGCCTCTGATCCACTAAATTTTACGATACAAACGTACGATTCATTTCAGCCAACTACCATTACGGCAGGTACACAGTTCGATCGCGGGTCAATTCGCATTGGCGCGACGCTCGAATATCAGGAGTGGTCGACACTTGAAGATCAGTTTTCGAGCGACACCATTAAAGATCAGGCCGGTGCTGAATTTGAAGACATTATGATTCCGCGCCTTGGAGCAGAGTATCGCTTTGGCGAATCTTTCTCACTATTAGGCGGTTTTTCTTATCGCCCAACTGCGCTGAAAAGCACTCAGACTGTCGACGTAAACCTTTTTGATACCGACCGCTATATCGTCGGTGTGGGGTTATCAGCAAAGGTCGGAAAGCAGTTGTTTCTCGCACATCCATTGCAGATCGATCTCGGTTATCAGCGTCAGGAGCTGGTCGACCGTGATTTTACCATTGTGAATTCCCGCCCCGGCACAGCCAATAATATTGAAGTGACTACTGGCGGTAGCGTGGATGTATTCAGTGGTTCTATCAGTCTGAAGTTCTGAGGAGGTCGAAATGAAAAAGTCATTAATTATTGCATGTACTTCGTTGGTACTGGTCGCCTGCGGTGATAAAGAAACTCAGACTCTTCTGGGTGGCACCATGGTCGAAGGTCCGAACGGTACTTTTCTCGCGCCATTTTTAAGTGCCAGTGTCGAGTACTCGTATCCTGCTGATGGTCAGATTAACGTGCCACCAGTGACTGACCTTGTGCTTCGGTTTACTGTTCCAGTGGATGACCCGTTACTCGTTGAAAAGTTGGTTCTCGTGGACGGTAGCGGAAACAACGTGGCCATTGAATCTGTACGAACGGTCGATGGTGGCCGTGGTCTTGTAGCGACACCAGCAGAAGAGCTTTCTCCGGGCACTGACTACAGCCTGACATTCGATGGTGTACTGGGTTCGGGCGCTAACGCAATTGCATCCCCTAATGCTACTGGCCCAGAGGGTATTCAGTTTTCCACACGCCCCGAGGCGACGGGTCCCTTGTCTCTGACATCGGTTGACGATGACTTCGGCGTACTTGAATTGCTACCAGACGGCAACAATTTTGAGGTGATGGATTTCTCGACCTTCCGATTTTTGTTTACTCAGCCCGTTGACCCGGAATCCGTCGAGTATGGCGTTAATGTCCGGATCCTGGACGCGAACAATAATCTTGTACCGGCTGACATTATTCTTAAGCACCAGTCAATGACGATCGACCCTTGCACTGTGTCGCTCGCATCGGAGTGCGGTACAGAAGGGGATCGATTAAACCCAGGTGAATCGTATCGTCTTGAACTGGTTGATGTGCGTCCGTTGAACGACGATGGCACCACGGGTATTAATTACTCGCTGGATTTTGTACCTCGTGATACTGGGCCGAGCTCAATCCTGATTCAGGATATTGTTGACTCAGAAAACTCAGAAATATCGCCATTGAATGAAGCCTTAGTCAATGGGGTTGTACTTAATTCCGTATTGCAGGGTGTGACTGATTTATCTCAGCAAACGGGCACTCTTAATGCTGAATTGGCGTATGCGGTTAACTTTCCGGGTAATCAGCCAGTACCTCTGCGCATTGCACGTGGCAGCACTTTGCTTAGCTCATCTCTCGACGTGAAAATTAACGGTAACGTCCCGCTTCTGGATGCGGCAACCGGTCTTCCACAGGAGACGGGGTCGGTCATCGTGACTTTTATCTCTGATGCGAGTGGTTACCTTTACCCGAACCCGTATACCGACAACCCTGAAGCCCAGCGTCATATTCGCCTGTTTATGGATGTGAGCATGAACACCGCAGCATCACAGCCCAACGCGTCGCTCTCGCAGGATTTAATGCGAGTAGAGTTGGTGGGTCTTGCACAGGTGCGTAATGGTTTACTGGAAATTAACTCTATCGGTATTGTTGAACCCAATATTCTTGGTCAGGACGTCGGTAATGCCACCATCGCGTTTAAGCTGCTTGCCGAAACTAACGATCAGATCGAGCGTTTATTTGATCAGGAGCAGAATCAGGCTCCGAATATCCCACCGCGCCTTGTCAGTTGGGTTCCGGGGTTCGAAAACGCTATTCCTGCAACTCGTCAGTCGATGCAGCGACCGGGTGATCCCATTATTCTGAATTTTGATCAGCCGTTACGTCGTCAATCGGGGGAGCTGGTCATTGTCGAGGAAAACGGAGTTCGTATACCAACAGAGAGTATTGAGAGTCGCATCGACGGTACGGTGCTGACTGTTCAGATTCGTGGTGGTTTGAAACCCGCTGCTGAATATGTCGTAACAACCACCAGTCGTTTACAAAACCTGGAAGGGTCGCCTGCATTAGCCGACATACTGACATTCACTATGCCTGCAACGCAGCAGACCGATCAGGAAGTAAAAGTGTCACCGCTTGCGCTGACGACGTATCCCGGCTTCCCGTGTGTATCAACAGCCACTCTGAGTGATATTTTTCCGCTGCCACCCGAGCAGCCAAATCACGGCCAGTGCGTCGTCTCTGAGAATACGCCTGCTGAAGTAGAAAATCAGACATTGCCATTAACTACGATGCCAGCTGATCGGCCGATCGCGGTTATTTTCTCGCAGGTGATGGATATTGATTCAATCAATCTGAATACCTCGTTTAAAGTTGAGCGTGTTAGCGAAGACGGAGAAATTACCCCGGTGTCGGGTCGTCTTGAAAAGGCTCGTCAACGTATTCGTTTCTTCCCGGAAAATGCCTGGGAAGAAGGGCAGGTCTATCGTTACACAATGGCGTCAGCACATGCTGATTCGGTAAACGATACCGTATGTGATGAGCTGGATATTATCTGCTCAGATGCCGGTCTTCCACTACAGACGGATCTTCTTGTCGACTCTGAAGATTTCGGCGGCCCGGATATGGTGATTTACTTCCGTGGCAGCGCTCCTCAAGAATCTGTTTTTACGCCGCTGCGTAATTACCCTGTGCGAGATGCTAACGCCAATTACGTTGTCGATTGCGGGGAGCCATGCCTGGAACCATCAACCAGTCCGATAACGGCGTCAGGGGATGTCTTGCCGTCAGAGAATGCCGCAATCCTTACGGTAGTTAACGGAGAAGCAACGCTTCTCAACGAGACACTCTCACTGCCAGCACGTAATGGGTGTGATCCGCTCGGTGACGATTGCCCCGACAATAAGGCCGTATTCCAGACATTAGCCCTGAATACAGAGGTGATAGGGCCAACGGTCGATCCAGAAACCGGTCAGCAAGCCGTGAAAGTACACCTGTATCCCATGCTTCTGGCGACCACACCTACCAGTGTTTTTCTCCCAGTACTGGGCGAGCAGACCACCGGCACACAAATCCTCCGTATGCGCTACACCACACCGACCGAAGACAACCCAATGGGGTTGGTGCCCGGTATGATTGTTACTGGCGATAACGGTCAGCCAATCTTCAAAACAGAGGTTACTCTGGCGCTGGATTCTCCTAACCTGGCGTTACCTGACGGTGGTGAAATACTGAGTCATAACCTCTACAACTATCCGCTGCCATTGACGCTGGTGGGCGATATTACTTTCTTTGATGATGGCCGCATGCAAATTGAACAGCGGAATCAGAACGTGCCACCCATCAACGTATTGGTGAATCTTGATATCGAGTCGACCCTTGGGCCAGTGGGTTCAACCGTGGATGATCTGGTCAACGCGATCACTATCTTTACTGGTGACCTCACCGAGTCTCTTGATCCGGTCACCTGTGGCGCAACTGATGTTCCTCTGCTGGGCATTTTTGCAGACGTTCTCTGCACAGAGAATGAGTCAGACGAAGTTGCTTCTCTCCTTATCCCTCTGGAAATACAGGAAGAAGATCTTTATCTGAACTTTATCTCACTGCCAATAAAAGAAGCACCGGAGGTCAGGCGGTAACGTCTGCGTTGCTCAATCCTTTTGTTCGGGGGCCGCGGGTTTGTTATAGCGAGCCTCAAGCCCCCGAAATACATCCCGCCAGGTCAGAATACCTGCAATCTTATCTTCATCGTTGAGTATCGGCAGACAGGTGACGCCGTGTTGGTATATCAGCGATACAGCCTCACGGATATTACTGCCTGCTTTGATGGTAACCGGGTTCCGACTCATAATCTGATGAGCCTTCTTGTTAATCGTTGCAGTATCGTGCGTGGTTTCTGCCGGTGTGCCAATGTATGGGCTCACCGCTTTAAAAAAGTCGCGATCGGTAATAACCCCACGTAACCGGCCATTCTCAGCCACCAGAACGTGATGGAAGCGCGTATTAATGAATATTTCATGGAGCTTTGTCAGTTTGTCATCAAGATGCACGGTAACGACTTTGGTGGTCATCAAAGAATCGACAATCATAGGGACCTCCTGCCTATCAAACCTCTGTCAGATGAGTTTAGCACTCACCAGCGAAAGTGACTGATGACCCGACGTATCTACTTGGCCCGCTGGGTGGCGGCACGTTTCGAGCAGCTTGTGTAGGATGTTTCACAAATCTGAAGCACTGGGGCGTTACACTCAGTGGTTTTATTGCAATGTTGGTCTGGAGACAGAAGATGAAAAAGCTCGCATTGATGGCGCTGGCCGTACATTTACCCGCCTATGGCATGTCCTGGTTTCCAGAGGAACCCGAAGAGCCAGTCGTTGAGGTGCCAGAAGGCGCAGTTTCTTTTATCGCCATCGGTGACACCGGTACGGGCGAAGACAAGCAGTATAAGGTTGCCACAGCCATGAAGGCAGTCTGTGATGAACTCGGCTGTGATTTTGCACTGGGGCTGGGTGACAATATCTATGAAACTGGCGTTGATTCGGTCGACGATGTTCAGTTTATCGATAAATTTGAAAAGCCCTATGCAGACGTTGATTTTCCGTTCTATATGACGCTTGGTAATCACGACAATGGTTGGCTGAGTGGTGATGGCCTGGATAACGACAAGGGCGAGTTTCAGGTGGATTATCACTATGCGGAAGACCGCATGAGTGAAAAGTGGAATATGCCAGCACGGTACTATTCGTTTACTGCACCGCTTGAATCAGAAGCGCCACTGGTGACTTTCTTCTCACTCGATTCTAATCCGCTGGCGGCTGTGTCTGATCTTGATCCTAAATACCGTCAGTTTAAATACTATCGGGTTCAGGAAGAGTGGATCGAAGCTGAAAAAGAATCTGCGACGACACCCTGGAAAATTGCGTTTTCCCATCACCCGTATATTTCAAATGGCCGTCACGGTAACGCAGGCTGGTACGATGGTGTTCCTGCTTTCGGATACGCTTTTTATGATTTCGTAGGCGACAATCTATGCGGTGATTTTGATCTGATGATCTCGGGGCATGATCATGATCTGCAGATACTTCCGCCGCTAGAACGCTGTGAGGGTATGACTCAGATCGTATCGGGGGCAGGTGCTAAACAACGCCCACTTGATGACGTGAATCGTAACCCGGCCGAATTTCAGCAGGGCGATGTATTAGGTTTTATGCATCTGCACATTGAAGGCAATCAACTGACGGTGCGTGTATATACCGTTGATGAAGTATCGGGAGAACATGCTCTGGCGCATAGCTATCAGATGACGCGCGACTGAAGAGTCTGATTAAAGCGATACCCGGTGTGTTTCAATAAAAAAGCCACTGACGTTCTGTCAGTGGCTTTTTTAATCTTCACTCAGCCTACGCACTCATCAGCGCCCCAGTAGTTGATTCAGGCAGTTCGCGTAAGGCTCATTACCTCGATATTTTTCACCGACTTCGCGCACGGCTTTACTAAGCAACAAGTCGGCATCTACCGGGCCAATTGCCTCGCAGCAACCGATGTAAGTGAAGTTAATCAGCTTACGTGCATCCATGATTTCGAGTGGGGTATGAACGGCAGAAACCGAAATGTCTGGCTGTTCAAACATAGCCACAGCCGCAGGCTGGAGTTTTTTCTTCTGAGCGGCGCTGAGCACATACGATTTAATCGTGCGAATCTGATCCGAGCGCAGGCGGCTGAACAACATATTAACCACTTCAGCGACCAAACTGTTTTGCGGTGCAGTCTCTGAGGTCTTTTGAGGCTGCGAAAGCCGGGAGGCTGCCTGCTGAGGCCGACTGAATTCTTCTTTGGTGAGCGGCTCAGAAGGCGTAAACGAAGTTTCTGCATCGTCTGCTGAATTCATCCAGTTGATGGGGTCAGGCTTCAGATCAGATTCGTTAGCAGCCATGACCATGCGCACCAGACGACTGAGAATCTCAAGGCGATTCTGCTGAATACCCGGAACATCCCGGCACGCGCCCAGGAACTGATTCAGTTCATAACGCGAGCGTTCAGAAAATTCCGCTTGCCATAGGATCATAACCTGGCGAAGTTCTTCGCCAGCAATATAGTCCGACAAAATCGTAAACACGATGCGACGTTTAATATCAGGGCTCATGCTTATGGCTCCTGACGGAATGTGATGTTTCGCTGGAACTCTGGATAACCGACTTCATTGTGCTCGGTACAATCGAGGCCCATCTGCTCGTGTTCCTTCGAAGAACGTAGGCCGATCATAAAGCGAATCAGCGTGAACACCAGCAGCGACAGCGGGAAGGCCCAGAGGAAGGCAGTGATGACACCAATGGCCTGAGTCGCAACACGCTGAGTATCGAACATGTCGCCAGCGAAAAAGAGCCCCGCGGCAATCGTGCCCCAGGCACCGGCGAAACCATGCACGGGAATTGCTGAAACAACATCGTCGAGTTTCCAACGAAGCATCAGGTCCTGACCCAGAGTTGCAATCACACCACTGACAGCGCCTGTGACGATGGCGAATGGCGGTTCCATCGTGGCACAGCCGGCGGTGATGCCTACAAGGCCTGCGAGGCTACCGTTAACGGTAGTGGTTAAAAGAATCGGGCGTTGTAACAGGGCCGACAGTAAAATTGCACCGCCCGCACCGGCCGCCGCCGAAAGGTGAGTGTTAAGAATGATGCCACCAATATTCTCTGAAGCTGACAACGCGCTGCCACCATTAAAGCCAAACCAGCCGAACCAAAGAATAAAGCCACCCAAAGCTACGAGAGATAAATTGTGGCCAGGAATATTTCGCGTGTTGCCTGAATTATCAAAGCGACCAGTACGTGCGCCTACGGCGATGACCCCAGCAAGTGCACACCATGCGCCCAAAGAGTGCACAACGGTAGAGCCAGCAAAATCAATAAAGCCCAGTTCGGCAAGCCAGCCCTGACCGCCGTAACTTCCGCCCCAGGCCCAACTGCCAAACACAGGATAAATAAAGGTGACGATGGCCGCCGCAGATAATAAATAGGCGGTATAGCGAGTGCGTTCGGCCATGGCACCACTGCAGATAGTGACAGCGGTCGCAGCGAACATGGTCTGGAATAACAAGAAAGTAAAGTCCCAGTTACTGCCTTCAGATAAGCCGAATGCCGTGGTGCCAAAGAAGCCCGTTGGGTTGTTGCCAAACATAATACCGAAGCCAATGGCCCAGAATAATAGACTACCGATACAGACATCGATGTAGTTTTTCATCATCACGTTAATGGCATTTTTTGCGCGAGACATGCCACTTTCAAGCAAGGCAAAACCGGCCTGCATAAAAAAGACAAGTGTGGCAGAAAACAGAATCCAGACGATATCCATGCTGGTTGTTCCGGTATCGGCGTGAGCGATTCCGGGGATCAGAGTAAGCGACAGGAGTATCGCTGGGAGAATGTACATATAGCTAAGCCTATGTTTCTTATAAAGTTTCTCCTGCTTGATTGGCAAGTGTCATGCCATCTATTTATAACTTTGTAATTAAGGGCGGGTTATCTGTCGCGATGCAGCTGCGGCGGGCCTTGAACAGCTTGTGAAAAATATACCGGAATGAATAAAAACAACTGGGCTAACCATGATGGTGCGAGTATGGTCGGTTTTGGGGCGCACTGTCGCACCAAAGAAAAGCGTGATGACTGGGTTTAGGGCAAGGAAAGTTACTCCCCCCGTAAAGCCTCAATAGGGCTCAGCCGTGATGATTTATAGGCGGGCCAAATGCCGGAAATAAGGCCAGTGATCGTCGCTACTGCAATGGCCAGTCCCAGTGTTGAAAACTGAATCTGAACCGGAAATGCAGGTGCTAAAACGCTCAGAAGGGCAACTACAACGGCAGTAATAACGATGCCGATAAAGGCGCCGAATAATGAAAGCATGACTGCTTCGCCTAAAAACAGGCTGAGTAGCTGACGGCGTGGGCAACCAATCGCACGCAGCAAACCGATCTCGGCTGTGCGTTCCGTCAGGTTGGTGGTCATAATGGTAAAAATACCAACGCCACCAACCAACAAAGAAATACCACCCAGTGCGGCAACGCCCATGGTCAGGATACTGAGAATGCGATTCATGCTGCTGAGCATTTCGTCCTGGCTGGTGAGGGTGAAATCTTCCTGGCCGTGGCGTTTCATCATCACGCTTTTAATGCGCTCCTGCATTTGCGCAGAGGTCGTGCCTTCTGAGAACACCACATCGACTTCCATTAAACCTTCGCGGTTAAACAGGGTAAGGGCGCGGTCGGCAGGAATATACGCCATATCGTCGAGATCAAACCCAAGAGTTGAGCCTTTCGGTTGCATTACACCAATCACACGATAGCGTTGGCCGCCAATCCGGATAAATTTTCCGAGAGGGTTTTCACTGCGGAATAACTCCCGATATAACGTATCGCCAATGACCGCGACCGCAGGGCTATTACCGTCGGCGTTCGGTAAAAACTTCCCCATTGCCAGTGGGAAGTCCCAGGCCTGATTAAAGTCAGAGGTTGTACCGAGAATTTCAGTGCTGCGAACACGTTCACCGTAGCGCACTGGCCCTGAGCCCTGAACATTCGATACGACCCATTCGCTACCGGTAATTCTTGATAAGGCTTCGGCATCGTCGAGCGTTAATAACCGGACTGAGCTTATTAATCCTCCGGCCAGTCCTGCGGTCTCACTGTGACCTGGGGTAATTGCAATAATGCGTGTGCCAAATTGCGAAAAACTGTCGAGCACGTACTGGCGTACACCGTGGCCAAGTGTCGTCAGAAGGGTCACTGCGGCAATACCAATTGCAATGCCCAGTGCGGTTAAGACGCTCTTACCCGGTTGGCTGGTAACGGGTGAGGTTGCAAGGCGTAGCCAATCGTCAGGTCTGATCATAAGGCACGCCTCCTATTTTCCGGCCTGAGCCTGAAGCGCCAATACTGGCGGTAATTTTGCGGCTTTCTGGGCCGGTATCCATGAGAACAGAACACCGGCGACCGCAGAAATACCAATCGCCGATGCACTCGCCCAGACAGGGGTGGCAAAAGGTACTTCAGGAAATTTTACTCGAAGCCCTAATAGAATCACCTCCGCGATCAGCATACCGAGCACCGCGCCGCTGGTGGCGAGTAAGGTGGCTTCGGTAATAAACAATAAGCGGACCTCTTTTGATGACGCCCCTAGTGCTTTTAATAAGCCAATTTCAGCGCGGCGCTGAGCTACGCCGATGAGTGTCATATTCATGATTAACACACCAGCGACTAACAGGCTGATAGCAGCGATACCGGCGACAGCAAAGGTCATGACTAACAGTACATTATTGAAGGCGCTGAGCAGGCTGTCGGGCGTAACAATCGTAATATCCAGTTGGCCGTCATGGCGCAGCGTCATCTGTTGCTCAACGGCGGTCGTCATCGCCGGAACCGCATCAATGTTCTCAATCTGAATCATCACGCGGAACAGACCTTCGGTGTTAAAAATCTGCATGGCATTATCAACGGGCAGCATCAGCGCGTTGCTCATATCAAAGCCGAAACCCGTCCCTGAATCGGTAAGCACGCCTGTCACCCGACAACGATAGTCCGCGACATTAATCCATTGGCCCAGCGCGCGTTTAGGGCCAAAAAGTTCATCGCGGAGCGTTGCACCCAGAATGCATTCCGCACGACTGCGGCTACCCTGGCGAGTAGTAAATGCCTGACCCTGACTGAAGGCGAGATCGCGGATGTTAAAGAAATCCTGAGTCGTCCCCAGCACTAAGCTGTCGCGGCTCAACCCTGAAATACTCAAACGGCTGGTGCCCACAACGATAGGTGCAATACGCTCGACACCGGAAATTCGCATGAGGCTTTGGGCATCGTTAAGCGTGATATCACGGGTGCCTTCGCCGGTTAATGGCGGCAGGCCGCCGGTGGTTTCTTTTCGGCCCGGCAGCATCACTAAAACATCGTTGCCCAGGCTTGCGAACTCGGCCATTACAAAGCGACGCCCGCCTTCACCAATACCGGTCAGTAACACGACCGCCAGCACACCAATGGCCATAGCAACTAACTGCATCGTGGTACGAAAACGCTGTCGCGTAACGGAGCGCAGGGTAAAGGTGAAGTGATCCTGCAGGCGGATCATAGAGCAGGCTCTTCTGAGGGGATTATGGCGAACGTATCGTCGCTGACGATGGCGCCATCCACCATACGTAAACGTCGCTTTGCGCGCTGGCCGAGCGCCATGCCGTGCGTAACCACAATTAAGGTAATGCCCTGAGCATTTAATTCTTCCAGCAGCTCAACCACATCGGCACCCGAATGCGTATCGAGATTACCGGTAGGTTCGTCGGCGAGTAGCAGTGGAGCCTGCATAATAATCGCACGGCCTATGGCTACGCGCTGGCGCTGACCACCAGACAGTTGTTCTGGTTTGTGACCGGCGCGCTCAGTTAATCCTAAGCGATTAATGACAGGCTCTAAGCGTTTACGGCGTTCTGCCGGAGGAATACCTGCCAGCACCATAGGCAGTTCCATATTCTCGCGAGCACTGAGGCGTGGCACTAAGTGATACGACTGAAACACAAAACCAATATGGTCGCGACGATACCCCGCGCGCTCTTCTTCACTCATCGGGACGGTATCCTTACCCGCGAGCCAGTATTGCCCTTCATCAGGCACATCCAACAGCCCCAGCATATTCAGCAGCGTCGACTTGCCCGAACCCGAAGGCCCCATCACCGAGATATACTCGCCTTGCGTAATATCCAGATTGATATCATTCAGGGCGTGTACGGTCTGATCGCCGAGCTGAAAGCGACGATGAACACCGCGTACTCTGATTGCTTCTGTATTTGTTTCTGTGGTTGCTTCAGTCATTAGCGTCGGTATCCAACACTCGAACCGTACGGCCACCTTCCAGATCGCTCTGGCCGGGTTCATTAATGATCTGATTGTCGCTATTCAGCCCGCTGGTGACTTCGCTCCAGGTCCAGTTAGTCAGGCCAAGCTCGACTTGCTGCTTAACGGCCTTGCCGTCTCTGGTGAGCATTACGTGATCCGTGTCGATTAAAAGCTCGGTGGGCAGCCGCAGGGTGTTCTCAGAGGTTGCCGTAATCACCTCGATATCGGCGCTGTAACCAATCAACAGATGGGTGCCTTCAGGAAGCTCGTTAAGGCGCACATCAACATCCACGGTACGGGCCTGCTTTTCTTCATCCTGAATGTAAGGCGATATACGCGAGACATGGCCATCAAAAGTACGGTCGCCGAAGGCATCCAGCGTAACCCGTACCGGCATATCCAGTGCGACCTGAGCCGCATCCACCTCATCAATCGGAGCCTGCACGTAAAAACAATCCGGGTTAATTAAATCAATCGCGGGTGGGGTAGCGACACCCGGCGGCGACGGCGTCGCGTATTCCCCGATCTCGGCATTCACCTCAGCAATAATCCCTGCGAATGGCGCTCGTAATTGTGTCTGTGCAAAGCGCGCTTTCTGTAGGTCCAGATTGGCAGAGGCTTGTGTAATCAGGGTTTCTTGCTGTTTGCACGAAAGCTCACTGATGGTTGCAGCTGTTTCGGCGCGGTCTAACTGCTCAGAGGATGCCATCTGGCGCTTATGAAGATCATGAATACGCCGCTCTTCACGCTTATCTGATTGCGACTGCGTACAGGTAGCCTCGTGCGAAAGCTTGGCAGTATCCAGCTGAGCCTCAGCAGTCGCCAGAGTGGCACGAATGTCTTCGTTCCAAAGCTCCATCAAAGGCGCGCCTGCTTCAACTTTATCGCCCTGAGCAACATAGAGAACACTTACCTGGCCACCAAGAGGCAGCGACAAGCGCGAACGCTGGCACGCCTTAACCGTACCTGAGCGGGTATTGGCGACACTCGCTTCGACTAAGCCGACAGAGGCCTTAGATACCGTGACATCAAGCGGGCTCTCAGGCCAGAAGCGCACAGCGGCGACACCTGCGCCAATCAACACAATAGGAATCAGAAGTTTAGGAGAGGGAAGACTCATAATGGCCCTCGTAGGTCAGTGACCGTGGATTTCCGTATAGGCCATAACATATAGAGTGGGCGGGGGAAGGGCAATGACGTAGGTCAGGGTATATGAAGTGAATCGGGAGCTGATATGGCGTCGCCTCAGGCACTTTGCATACAGCGCTAAGGTCGGTATGCTCGGTGTATTGAAAGAAAGCTTGGCGCCTGAGCCAGGCGTGAGCACGAGTTAAATAGCTAAGTATGCTCGTATATTCAGAAGGGAGATCTAAGTTATGGAAGATACTTCAATGATGTCAGATCGCTACTCTGGAAACCTCGATAGAGTGTCCCAGGATAAATGCGTACGCACACTAACAAACTGTTAATTTTACAGGAGAAGTAATTGGCTACACCAAAAGTTTTTATAAGCTCTACCTGTTTTGATTTATCTGAAGTAAGAGAGCAATTGAACAAGTTTGTTAGATCGTTTGGTTTCGATCCAATACTAAGTGAACACGGAGACGTATTCTATCATCCTGATCTTCATACTCATGATGCATGTGTGCATGAAGTATCCAACTGTCAACTATTTATTTTGATTGTTGGAGGGCGGTTTGGTGGTGGATATGTGAAAGATAAATCCAAATCCATTACCAATGCAGAATATGAAGCAGCTAAAGCTGCAAATATACCTGTTTTCACTTATATAAGAAATTCAGTTCTTAATAATCACCATATTTATAGAGAGAATCGCAATCAGAAATTTATTGATAAAATTAATTTTCCTGCGATAGAAAAACAGGATGATGCAGAAAGTATATTTAAATTTATAGACGAAGTACGCCGTTCTCCAGTTAATAATGCTTTTGAGGGCTTTTCTAATTTTAATGATATAGAAGTTCATTTGCGGAAACAGTGGGCTGGGCTTTTCTTCGAATTTCTGAGAACTAGAGAAGTTAAAACTCAAATTGATGCTACTAATCATTTATTGAGTAATTTAAAAGATTCCAATGGCAAATTAGAGGCACTTGTAAAGAGTTTGTATCGTTCATCTAGCCCTGATGAAGCCAAGGCTGAGGAATCAATAAGTGAAATAGAAACTTACGCAATTACTAAAAAGTTTTTTACTGAGATATTTAACTTGGACGGCGATATTCCAATCGATATTGAGATTGATCAATTTAGTGAAGATGAAGAAATTAAAAAGATTGCTTCGATTACTCCTGAGAATAAATCATGGGTGGAATATTTAATAGAAACAGGTATTTTCTACACGGATGATTTGGGGTGGGATGAAGGTGGTCGACACCTAATGTTTGCCACTGGCGAATACTGTTTGGAAATAGAAGCTTCTGTAAAAAATAAGCGCCCTATATATGTTAATTTTGAGAAAGGTGTTCGTAAGTCCACGCTAGAGCAGCGGGAAAAAATATTGAATGAGCTTCTAAAGTAAACTAAACAATCTGCTAAAACGGAAAAGCTGGTAATTGCTCTTTTCTCGCTAATTGTAGCCAGCTATTTTATTGCCGCTTAGCAAAGCGTTATGCATAAGGGAAGGTATGTCTGAGGAATTGTATGAAGGTATGTTAAGTAAAGAACGTATAAGGTTCTTTTCCTTTACAGGCTTAGCAGTCGCGGCACCATTTTTATTTTCTTTGTACCTTGGAGACCTGAGGACGTTGATTTTGGCATTTGGTTTTCTCGTAGTGGTGCAGCAATGGTAGTTCTTGCATTGCTAGCAGAAGCGAATGCCATAAAAATATTTAATATTTTCAATCCGTCGGGTTTCGTAGAGGTAGGGTTTAACGAGTTTAAAGCTAAAAATAACCATTGGCCTGGTCTGCTAAATAAAATAGCTTTCACGCTAATTGCTATTGGTACACTAATTTGGGGGTATGGCGACATACCGTTTATAAATGCATAAAAAAGCAATTGAAAACCGCCCGCGATAATCACGGGCTGGATTCGCTAACGCTCGCCTTTTATTACGGCGTCGTTATCTTTATGAAATTGAGTAGACTAATTAGAGAAAGTAGACTATTTTGGCCGTCGCAAGTAGTTATTAGCGATGGAGGGCTTGGTGAACAGGGACGTGGATACTTCCCGACGCTCTGTGGTGTTTGGGATAAAGCGGAGATCGGCCAGTCAAAAATTAATGAATGGCATAATTTGATGTCATATGTGATCTTCTGTGCTTTCCATAAGGCTGCTTATGAAAAGTTATCATCTGGTAATAAAGATCCTGTTAGGTTCGATGAGTTGGACAGGTTCTATATGGAGAAAAGGATACTAGACCATTTCAGATCAGTATACCCAAGCTGGCCTAAGTACATGAGAAATAACTTTGTCAATGACTTCAAATCATAACAAGCGGCTGAAATTCGTTACTGCCACAGATAAAACGTGGCCGTCACTAGAACTCGCTTGGCTTGCTTTCTAGCGCGGAATTAGAACTTAAGAGGTACGCCAAATGAGTCGGCGTCAGTTTTTGTGTTACTCCTTATGTGCATTCCATTTTTAGCGTTTGGGCAAACCGAGGAAATAGAAAGTTTGGAGCAGAGGATAAGGGAGCAAACCAAAGACTTGTCTTGTAAATCAGATGCTGATTGCAGAACTATTGGCGTGGGCCACAGAGTGTGTGGAGGCTACAGTAAGTTTATTATTTATTCAGAAAATGCTGTCGAGCCCGCCATGATAGCATCTTTGGTTGAGATCCATTATGAGCTTGAAAGAAAATATCACAGCGAAAGAACTATAGCCTCAGTTTGCTCGGTAGAGCAGCCTCGGGTAACGGCCTGCCTTAAAGAGACATGCGTGGACCTCGGAGAAAAACTAAACGCCATAACTCCACTTCATTGGGCTGTAAAGCACAAGGACCGAGAATTGATCAGAAGACTGCTTGTTGACGGCCACAATATTGATGCTAGGGGAGGCCTAGACTACGTGGACGGTCATCGTAAGAGAGAAAGCGCTTGTTGCTTGCTCTAATTTTTCCCGGTTAATCAAATAGGGTTGTTAGGCTGTTAGACTACGTGGACGGTCATCGTAAGAGAGAAAGCGCTTGTTGCTTGCTCTAATTTTTCCCGGTTAATCAAATAGGGTTGTTAGGCTGTCAAAAACAAAGATTTCATGGCTATTTAAGTGAAAAAGGCTAGATTTCAGGTGAGGCAAATTCTCAGAGTGTTCTGATTGGGAGTTACGGTAGGTAGGAGCCTTCTAAGAGAGGCGTAACTTACATGCAGCGATGCCAGCGGCTCGCCTTCGTTCTCGTTGGCCGTCCCAGAATTTGGTGATTTTTGATTTCACCTCGTGGGCTGCGCCGACAATGCCTTTAAATTCTGACTCGAAGTTTTGAGTGATGTAGAGCCAGTGTTCGGCGTCGATTCCTAAGCGATCCATGATGGCAGGTTCTGCCTCTGAGATTGATCCTCGCTTGTTTTCGCGGATCTGCCGACCTGTCCAGTCAACAAGATCTAAGTAGTCTGTTAGCCTCATCTGAATGCCTTCGGGCATGTCCTTGCGTGGGTTACCCGAGAAGGGCTGTAAGCCATAGGCTTGCTGTTGCGGGTGATTCGGTGAGTGAGCTTCTTTGGCTTTTTCAGCGCGTTTTTTTACGGACGTATGAGCTGATTCTTCCGGGGTTTTGGTCATGGCGGCTCGTAGTGGGTTTAAATCAACATACGCCATGCAGGCAGCAAGGGCTTTTTCATCGAGAAGAGCTTGAGACTTGAATCTACCTTCCCAGAAATGGCCGGTACATTGGTCTTCTTCATTTGCTAAACGAGCGACGGTCTCGTTCAGGCGTCGCATAGACCAGCTGATACTCATCAGGCGTTCTCGCCACTCATCAATACGCTCATCGAGCATGGCTTGCTGTGATTCAGACAGCTCCTCACCGCGTTCGAATTTCTGAGAAAGTAAGACCCCTTGATAGAGCTGATGCCAGCGTTGAACTACCTCCAGATCCGTTAGTCCGCGTGCACGTTGCTGACTGACATGCAGTACAACATGAAAGTGGTTGGACATAACGGCATAAGCGGCAATATCTATACAGAAGACCTGAGCCTGATCGAGAATCAACTTCTCAATCCATCCCCGGCGATGCTCAAACGAACGACCTTCAGAGTCTGTGCCACACAAGAAGGCACGGCGCACACAGCGAGAAACGCAGTGATAGTAGGGGGTGGCTTCGAGGGATACGAGCTGCTTCCTTGGCTTTGGCATACATCCTCCTGATGTTGGCTGACAGAATTACCTTACACGAGTTGACCTGAAAGGAAAATCAGGCATTCTTCTTAGGATGACTGTCCTTTGGAATTACTTTAGGATGACTGTCCTTTGAAATTTTTGAAATTTCTCCTTTGAAATTTCCTGTGAAGTAGTGCAACCGTATTTCTTTGAATGAGTGTCTTGGAAGTCGGTAAGATCACCAGGGGTCTGATACGCTGCGTATGGATCATCTTCATCCATCTGGTCGTAGGTTTTTTGTTCCGGTGATTAGGTTAATAATCTAATTTTCTTTCTCGTATTGTATATATGGGGCTGTAGCCATACGATGTTGGCTGTTTGTATGGGTAATATGGTATAGGGAATTCTTTATGAAGTTTGATATGTCAATTGACGACAATTATGCCTCATTCATAGACAAAGAGTCGGGGGAGGCCGTCTTTGTTGAATCTTTTGATAATGTGGATTTCGAGGTACGCATTGGCACAGTAACTGATTCCCAAGAAGCGGGGATCATACGAGCGAAAACATCAGACGAACTCAATACGAAACTGGAAGAAGTCTTTAGAAAATTTAAAGGGAAGTAACATGAGTATTTCGTTGGATGAAATATCGACATTGGAAAGTGTTCTTAATGAACAATTTTCCCAGGATCGGTTGAGCTTTAAAATGTCGGTTCACTTTGTGAAAGATCGAATGAACCACCCAAGAAATAACCCAAGTATCACGTTAACTGAGTTGAAAGGAATTTTTAATCGCCTTACTACAGTTTATATCAGCAAACTTCTTCTGCTGAAACATCTCGATACTTTTAACGTTCGCTGCACTAAAACAGATATCAATATACCGTGTGCTGTGGAAATGAGTATTGATCGAACAGGTAGTGATCATCGCCAGATTATTGCCATTACGGTCATGAGAAAGAAGGGTTTTGTATCGAAAGACCCTATTGAGTTTAAAGTTTAAACGATTGAAATGACTGACCTTTTTGCCTGAAGAGGAAAAAGTTCATTCTTGTTCGCTTTACTAGTGGGTCAGAAGTGCGCTGAAGTATTGAGCCCGACTATTGGCGATGCTTTTCCAATTCAGGGAATTATTGCAGTGCAGGTGAGTAAATCGGAACCCATTATCGCTCCGAGTTACTATTTGGTGTCGGGCACAACAGTCGAGAGCCAGATTGCTCAGGCCAGGAAAACCTACGGCATTTGAAAGTATATCCAAACAACCTTTAGTCCTCGTTGGTCAGGCCCATATCTATGAAAGAACACAACAAACACGACCCACTTCACGGAGTGACTCTCGAATCTATACTCAACCAGCTGGTTGGTCACTACGGTTGGGAAGGTCTGGCTAGCCGGATAAACATCAATTGCTTCAAGTCAGACCCTTCGGTTAAATCGTCGCTGAAGTTTCTACGGCGTACGCCTTGGGCGCGAACCAAAGTAGAGGAGCTTTTTGTCGGCACTTTCCATTCAGCCAGTAAGCCAACCCCCTGGGGTAAATAAGTTCGCTGATTAGGAAAAGGAGTTTTCTTTTGGACCTTTTGAGAATATTTCTCTCAATATGTGTTTTTTGTATAAGCGCGTATCTCGCGGTTGATTTGTTCGTGTATGGCTTCAGTCTGCCGGTACTGCTTTTCTGTATCGGGGGTTTTGTCCTGGTGCACTTTCTACTTCCTAAGAAGTCGTCGGTTGATGATGGCTTTTATGAAATTGTCGACCTCGTGCTTGATTTACCTTACAGGACAATAGCGACCATCCTTCGTAACATAGGAAGGTTGTTCCGCGATGGAGATGGTGGGGTTGATCTGGATATCTGATGGTATCTTCTGGGGTTGTTATGGCAGAGACAAAAAGCCCGCTTTTTAAGCGGGCTTTTCGTTTTAATCACCACATCAGATCATCGGGGATCTGATACGCTGCGTACGGATCATCTTCATCCATCTGACCGTCGGTCTGTTCGGCGATCACGATAAAGTGGCCGTCGTCACGTTCACGGATTTTTTCAGCGACTTGCAGTGGAATCACTGCGTAGCTGTTGCGATGCGCGATGATCGCCAGTTGGCCTTTCGACAGGCGGTCCCAGACAGCTTGATCAACGTAGAGGCTTTTTACTTTCTTGCCATCAACAAACTGATACTTGATGTCACCTTGTGTGGCGGTGATCAGGTTGTTGTCGACGAGTTGCTGTACCTGGGCCTTGATGGCTTTCTTTTGAGCTTCTGCGTCGCGCTGTCGATTCAGTTCTTTGTCACGAGCGGCTTTTTCTTTACGCGCCTGTTCTGCTTTTTCTCGTGATTCGTCGGCGTTGTTTTCCTGGCCGGTGCGCTTCAGGTGTTCCTGGCGCTTTTTCTCTTTGTCGTTCTTTTTCTGCTTTTTGTTGTCGGTTAATCCGAGTCCCAGCAGTTGATCCTGAAGTGATTTACCCATGAGGTATGTCTCCCGATCAGTGTTTCGGCGGCCAGATACCTTCGGGCATCAGGGCGCTCAGTTCGGTAATGGTGGCGTCGCGTTCAGCGTCGTTGCTGCCTGTCACGGTGACGTGGCCTAGTTTGCGCGCAGGGCGTGCTTCTTTGCCGTAGGAGTGGCGGTGAGCATTGTCGATACCATCGGCTTTTTCAGCCGGGGTTTCTTCACTGATGACGTTGAGCATGGCCACTGAGGCAAATTTAGGCTCGGTCGCGCCGAGGCTTTTGCCTGTAATGGCCAGCATGTGGTTACGGAACTGAGAGGCTTCGGTGCCTTCAATCGACCAGTGGCCAGAGTTGTGTACGCGCGGTGCCACTTCGTTGCCAACAAGGCCGTCTTCGGTGTCGAACAGCTCAAGAGTAATAGTACCCACGTAGTCGAGGCTTTCTGCCAGCTGGCGGATGTAACGCTCTGCTTGTTCAGCTTTCTCTTGTGAGAGTGCCGGTGCCGGGTAGAGGCTGTAACGCAGGATGCCTTCGTGGTGTACGTTTTCGGTCATTGGGAAAACAACGATATTGCCGTCGCGGTCGCGGCTGGCAATAACCGAGGTTTCACGGTCGAAAGGTACAAAGGCTTCGGCGATGAGTTCGCGATTGCCGATGGAGTTCCAGGCCGGTGCTGCATCGTCGGGTGTGCGCAGTACGAATTGACCCTTGCCGTCGTAACCTTCGGTCGTGGTTTTCATGACGATCGGCAGGCCGAGTTCTTGTACTGCGGTATGCACGTCTTCGAGTGAATTCACGGCACGGAAGTCTGCAGTGGCGATGCCCGCGTTACGCAGTGCATTCTTTTCCAGCAGACGGTTCTGAAAGGTTTTCAGGGCATTCAGGCCGGGGTAGAGCTTGTCGGCGTGTGGCTCAAGTAAGGTCACGATATGCGCCGGGATGTTCTCGGTTTCGTACGAGAGAATGTCGACCGAGGCAATAAACTCTGCCAGTGCGTCGTCGCTGTGAGCGCGCAGGTCGTACAGTGAAACTTCAATATCCGTAAGATCGGAGATGCTGGCTTCACACATCTGGCCAAGCTGGCCGTTACCTAAAATACCTACTTTCATCGGGATGTCCGTGCTGCGGTTATTCAATAATTCGTGGATCTGGCTGTGACAATACGGTGTTTTTCTGAGTTTCGCGGAACCCGTCAACACGCTTCATCAGCTCAGCGTCTGAGGTGGCCAGAATCTGTGCGGCCAGCAGGCCTGCGTTTTTCGCGCCTGCGTCTCCGATGGCCAGTGTACCAACGGCGACGCCGCCTGGCATCTGGGCGATGGAGAGCAGTGAGTCAATGCCGTTCAGTGCGCGCGATTTAACCGGTACACCCAGTACAGGCAATGAGGTCTGCGATGCGGCCATACCCGGCAGGTGTGCTGCGCCGCCTGCGCCCGCAATGATGACCTTGAGGCCACGCTCGTGTGCGGTTTTTGCGTAGTCAAACAGCAGGTCGGGAGTACGGTGCGCCGAGACGACTTTGACTTCGTAGTCTACGCCCAGCAGGTCCAGCATATCAGCTGCGTGCTTCATGGTGGGCCAGTCACTCTTGGAGCCCATGATAATTCCGACAGGTACTGTCATGTCTTGTGTCCTCATGTTTGCGGCGTCACTTCGCGCAAGCGTGCAAAGAAAGCGGCGAATTCTATCACAAGGGGGCGGGGATGGGGGAAAGGTTCAGGCGCTAATAAGGGGATGCCAGTGCAGAATGACTGCACTGGCAATGACGATAATCGTCAGGTGATCAGAGGCTGAGTTCACCTTCGTCGATTTTCGCTTCGGTATCGCTGGTGAGTTCTTTGTACTCGCCGTCTTTGCCGACGATGACATAGATTGGCTCATCATCCACTTTGTCGAGGTGGTAGGCTTCTTTCTTCAGTTCAACCTTGCGGTATTTGAAGGTGCCCGTCACTTCCTGCTGTTCGCGAACGCGGATGAATACCGGGATCATATACGCTGGCATTTTGTCGCGTACGTGTGCCGACAGCTCAGACCAGTCGAATTCTTCCAATGGTACCGATGGCGTAATGGTTGCCATGCCTGCGCGGCCGTCGGTGTGTGGAATCTGAACACCATAGACCACTGCGTGTTCTACGCTGGCGAGTTCCATCAAGATGGACTCAACCTCTGTGGTGGCGACGTTTTCGCCTTTCCAGCGGAAGGTATCCCCCAGGCGGTCAGCGAAGGAGACGTGTTTGTAACCCTGGTTGTTGACCAGATCACCGGTGTTGAACCAGCAGTCGTCTTTCTTGAAGACGTTACGCAGCAGTTTGCTGTTGGTCGCGTCTTCGTCGGTGTAGCCCTCAAACGGCTGCTTATCGTTTACCTCGGTGATCAGCAGACCGCTGTCTCCGGGTTGCACGGGAATCATAAAGCCTTTGTCGTCACGCAGCGGCGCGTCTTCTTCGATATCGTACTTCACGATGTTGTACGAAAGAGGGCAGAAGCCTGCCGTTTTATCGAGGTTAAAGGCGTTGGTGAATACCAGATTGCACTCGGATGCGCCGTAGAATTCATTGATGTGATCAATGTTGAAACGGTTCTTAAACTGCATCCAGATGTCCGGGCGCAGGCCGTTACCGACACAGACACGGATCTTGTGCTGGCTGTCTGAGTCTTTTTCTGGCGCATTCAGCAGGTAGCGGCACAGCTCGCCGATGTAGCAGAAGCCCGTCGCGTTGTGGTGACGGATGTCGTCCCAGAAGCGTGACACGGAGAACTTACGTGCAATCGCCATGCATGCGCCTGAGCCCAGTACTGCGGCCATGGATACGGTCAGTGCGTTGTTGTGATACAGCGGCAAAGACACATACAGGATGTCTTTGCTGCTCATGTTCATGGAAGCCAGACCCATGCCTGCAAGAGATTTGAACCAGCGGTAGTGGCTCATGACCGAGGCTTTTGGCAGCCCTGTGGTGCCAGATGTGAAAATGTAATAGCACGGCTGGTGCATTTTCACTTTCTTGGTGGAATCCGGGTTTTTATCCGACTGGCCTTCGATGGCGGTCAGGATATTGGTGTAATGCTCCGGGCAGGCAGTTTCGCCGGTGTCGCGTAAATAGTGAAGAGACTTCAGAGACGCTTCGTCGAGGTCGCCTTCGACCGTGTTGACGTTCTCCAGCATCTCTTCGCCCACGATGATCATTTTCGGTTTGACCAGTGTCAGGCTATGAAGCAGGACTTCACCGCGCTGGCTGGTGTTGATCATGGAGGCAATGGCACCGAGTTTGACGATGGCCAGTACGGAAATCAGAGTCTCAGGACGGTTCTCAAGAACGACCGCAACGACATCACCGCTGCCTATGCCCTGAGAAGTCAGGTAGTGCGCAATCTGGTTTGCCTTGCGGTTCACCTGATCGTAGGTGTAGGTCACATCTTCGTAGCGGATAGCGATGTGCTCAGGGCGCTGGCGTGCGTGTTTCTCCAGCAGAAGTCCGATTGATTTCTCTTTCTCAGGTTTGCTGGTTGCCAGTTCGTACACACCTTTCAGTTTGATCGGAATGCTTGTGGCCTGGCTTGCCAATTGTGTCAGAATATTCGGCAGTGAAACCAGTTTTTCGTTGTATTGAGTCATACGGGTAAGAGTCTCGCTCGAAAGTCCGGAGTGCGACGTTACCGGAAAATTATCGTTATTAATACAGCAACGGGGCGCCAGGCCCCGTGCTTAGTTTGTCGTACAGATTACTTCAGTTCGGCGGATGACTTGCCGAGCAGTCGACGAGCAACAATCAGCTGCTGGATCTGCTGTGTGCCTTCGAAGATATCAAGAATCTTCGAGTCACGTGACCACTTCTCAAGCAGTTCGTCTTCGCCGTAACCCAGCATGCCAAGCATCTCGACACAGCCTAGGGTAATTTCATTAGCAGTGCGGCCCGCCTTAGCTTTCGACATGGATGCTTCTTTAGAGTTAGGCATGCCGTTATCGGCCATCCATGCAGCTTTGAGTGTCAGCAGACGTGCTGCTTCCCATTCTGCCTCATAGCGATACAACTTGGCTTCCAGCTGTGAAGCCAGTTTGTACGGCGTACGGTAATCGGTTTTTACTTTGAGCTGCTTCAGCAGTTCGCGGGTACGGTCGATAGACGCCTTAGCCACACCAATCGCCATGGCAGCCACGACCGGGCGGGTGTTATCAAAGGTCTGCATGACACCGGCAAAACCTTTCTCGACGTTCACCTCTGGGTCGCCCAGCAGGTTGCTCGCTGGAATACGGCAGTCGGTAAAGGTAATGGCTGCGGTATCAGACGCTTTGATACCCAGTTTCTTTTCAAGACGGACAACGTCCATACCTGGCGTGCCTTTCTCGACGATGAACGACTTGATAGCCGCACGACCAAGAGAGCGGTCAACGCTTGCCCAGACCACAACGCAGTCAGCACGTTCGCCTGAGGTAACGTAGATTTTTTCACCGTTGATGATGTACTCGTCGCCATCACGAATCGCCGTGGTACGAACAGCTGCCGAGTCAGAACCAAAGCCTGGCTCGGTAATCGCCATGGCTGCCCACTTGCCACCGAAACGAGCAAACTGCTCGTCATCAGCCACCGCTGCAATCGCAGCGTTACCCAGGCCCTGACGTGGCAGGGTCAGCGACAGGCCAACATCGCCCCAGCACAGCTCAGCAAGAGACAGTACCGTCGACATGTTAGTGCCGTTCTGGATGCCTTCTTTCTTCGGACCGTTGTCCTGCTTCAGTTTGCCAGCACCGGCGCCTTCGCCTGTCGTGCCGTCGTTCATGCCGTCCATGATGGAGGCCAGCATGTCAAGTTCGATTGGGTAAGCGTGCTCAGAACGGTCGTATTTACGGGATACCGGACGGAAAACACTTGCCGCTACCTGGTGTGCCTGGTTAACAAGGGCACGGAATTTTTTCGGATTCTCTAAATTAATCATCTGTGCTTCTCCTTACAGGTGCATGCCGCCGTTGATGCAGGCCAGAACCCGCAGATCACGATACCAGCGCTCGGCTGGGTGTTCTTTGGTGAAACCATGGCCACCCAGCAGCTGAACTGCGTTGGTGCCGATTTCCATGGCTTTTTCAGAACACAGGATGTGTGCAAGGTAGGCTTCGCGGTGGAATGGCTTGCCAGCTTCAGCAAGCGCCGCTGCGCGCCAGACCATGAGGCGCATAGATTCAAGTTCGATACCGATATTCGCAACCATAAAGGCAACGGCCTGACGGTGAGAAATCGGTTCGCCGAAGGCTTCACGCTCGTTAACGTAAGGAATCAGGTAATCAAGCGCTGCCTGACAGGCACCAATGGCCAACGCACACCAGTGCAGTTGGCCGAGGTCCATAAAGGCTTCAAAATTAAAGCTGTCGTCGCCAAGCAGGGCATCCGGGCCAAGCAGTACTTTATCGAGTGTCAGTGTGCCAGTCGCGGTGGCACGCAGGCCCATGGCCGGAGCGGCTTGCCATTGAACACCCGGCGCATCTCCCGGAACAATGAACAGGCGATTGCGACGCTTGTAGCGTGCAGCCACCAGGTACAGAGAGGCTTCGCCACCAAACGGCACCAGGCTTTTAACTCCTGAGATTTTAAAGCCAGATTTAGTTTTCTTGGCTTTTGCAGACAGTTTTGCCGGATCAAACAGAGGTGCAGGTTCCTGTACCGCAATCGCGGCTTTGACAGGCGTCTCTGCCAGGTAGTCAGGCAGATACTTTTCTTTTTGCTTCTGGTTGCCCCATTTAACGATAGCGTTTGCCACAGCAACAGGGGCCAGTGTTGCGTAGGCCAGCGAGAAGTCGCCCCAGGCGAGTTCTTCAGCAATGATAGCGTTGGTGGTCGGGCTGTAGCTCTGAGCCGCGCCGCCCATGCTTTCAGGTACCGAGAAGTAGTTCAGACCGAGGTCCATGATGTCCTGGAGATAGGTCTCTGGCAGTTTCATGTCTTCGTTGGCGTCGTGTGCCAGACCGCGGACAACTTCTTCGGCGTATGAACGCACGGTGTCTTTGATCATCTGCTGTTCTTCTGACAAAGTCAGGTCAAACAGGCCAGCCGTGCTCGGCTCTGGCAGCATTTTAGGATCTTCGGATTTCTTGGCCTTCTTTTTAGCCATCATCTGACCGATAACTTCGAAGCCCTTCTTGGTACCTGCGTAGGCCAGCTTTTCCGCTGGGCGACGCAGTTTGTACTTTCTGGCGAACTCACTGCCAGAGAAACGAACGGCAAGGCCTAGGCCCATGCCCTGTATATCTTTTGCCATTTTCTATACCTCTTGATGACTCGTCTGAGGACACACGACAGAGTGAATGTATTCTGTGTCAGCCATTCTCACATCTTTATGACAGTGGCTGCATTGGCAGCCCTGACCGGACATAGCGGGCCGGAATGCCAAAACACAGGACACGTTTGGGAGTTACGCGGGCACAAGGTATCATGACCGCAACAAATATCTGCTGAGGATCGACATGCTTACATTGCTTTCACCCGCCAAGACTCTCGATTTCGAGACACCGCCGGTTACGGATCAGCACAGTCTGCCAGATTATCTGGATGATTCGGCTGAGCTGATTGATGTATTGCGTAAGTATTCCCCAGACGAAATCGGCGCTTTAATGAAGCTGAGCCCTAAATTGTCTGAGCTGAATGTACAGCGTTACAGTGACTGGAAGATTCCATTCCCGGAAGGGGAATCCAAAGCCGCCGTGCTCGCGTTTAAAGGGGACGTATATACTGGTCTCGACGCTGACAACATGAGCAAGGCTGATCTCGATTATGCGCAGGGGCACCTTCGTATTCTTTCGGGCTTATACGGTTTGCTGCGCCCGCTTGATCTGATTCTGCCGTACCGTCTTGAGATGGGGACCAAACTCGGCAATGATCGGGGCAAGGATCTTTATGCCTTCTGGGGCGATAAAATCACCGACGCTCTGAATGAACTCACGGAGCAACCGGGTATCAATACCATCGTGAACCTGGCGTCGAACGAGTACTTTAAGTCGGTTAAGCCGAAGGCGTTGAAAGCGGAGCTGATTACCCCCGTCTTTCGTGATGAGAAAAACGGTAAGTATAAAATTATCAGCTTTTATGCGAAAAAGGCGCGCGGCCTTATGGCGGCGTATCAGATTACTCAGCGTATTGAGAATGCTGAAGATCTGAAAAAATTTGATGTGGCGGGGTATCGTTTTTCTGAAGAAGAATCGACCGCCACTGAGTGGGTATTTAAACGTGCAGAGAAGGATGTACCGAATGCGTAAGAGCGTTCTGACTTTGCTGGCCAGCACTGCGCTGGCCACCGGCCTGACGGGGTGTGTTCTGGCTCCTCAGACGATTGAACTGAGCGAAAGCTACGAGATTGAGCAGCCCGCTGCCTCGGTATCCCGTGGTGCTTTAATCCGTGTGGTCGATAATCGCGAAGAAATCAGCTCCGATGAGCGCCAGTCGTTGGGGAGCCGTGGTGGTCGTCTCGCGGAAAATTCTCCTTTGTATGTTCAGGATGAATTGTCGGCGGTACTGACACGTCGCCTGCAGGACAGTATGACCCAGCTCGGGTTTGGTGGCGAGAGCCCGCTTGATCCGGTGAAGTTGGAGTTGGCGGTGAATCGTTTCCGTTATAGCTGCAATGAGGGTTTTCTGGTGACGGCGTGCAGCGTCAGCATTCGATTCAACATGATGGTTATTGATGGCGGCACGACCTTTACTAAGCCGTATGGTCTGAGTGAGTCCCGCCGTGTTGCTGCGGCACCGGTGAAGGAGTACAACGAAAAATGGGTGAATGATGTACTCGACCGTTTGTGGGAATACATCTTCAGCGATCCTGAGTTACGTGAGTACCTGGGCGTCTGACCCTCGATCGAATCAGGTATTCAGACAATAAAAAAGCCCGCAGATGCGGGCTTTTTTATGAGCGCTGCGTCGCGCTAGCGAAGCGTTTAGCTCAATGCTTTGCTCAGGCGGGCAACGGCATCACGCAGAGTATTCATGCTGGTCGCGAACGACAGACGCATATAACCCGGTGTACCGAAGGCTGAGCCAGGAACCAGAGCAACGCCTGCATCACTGAGAAGCTTCTCTGCAAATTCAACGTCGTCAGTAATGCCCAATTTTTCCATGGCGCCTTTCACGCAAGGATAAGCATAGAAAGCACCATCGCCTGGGATACAGGTGATGCCCGGAATACCATTCAGTGCATCAACGATGTAGTCGTGACGCTCTTTAAATGCGGTAACCATCGGAGTCACGCAATCACGGCCGCCACGCAGTGCTGCTTCAGCAGCCACCTGAGAGATAGACGCAGGGTTAGAGGTGCTTTGTGACTGAATCTTTTTCATTGCGCCGATCAGCTTAGCAGGGCCAGCGGCGTAACCAATACGCCAGCCAGTCATGCTGTAAGCTTTGGATACACCGTTGAGAACGATCGTGCGCTCGTACAGGTCAGGGTTAGCAGTCACGATGTTTTCAAAACCGAAATCTGCCCACCAGATGTATTCGTACATGTCGTCAGTGGCGATCAGTACGTCTGGGTACTTACGCAGTACGTCACCCAGAGCAATGAATTCATCTTTCGTGTACGCCACACCAGAAGGGTTCGATGGGCTGTTCAGAACCACCAGACGGGTTTTGTCTGTGATGGCTGCATCGAGCTGCTCTGGCGTAATTTTGAAGCGGGTAGACTCATCGGTTTCGATGATGACTGGCTCGCCTTCTGCAATTTTTACCATGTCTGGGTAAGATACCCAGTAGGGCGCCGGAATCACGACTTCGTCACCTGGGTTGATCAGAGCAAGCGCCATATTGAAGAAGCTTTGCTTGCCACCACAGGAAACCAGAATCTGATTGGCTTCGTAGTTAAGGCCATTGTCTGCTTTCAGCTTGTCGATAATGGCTGATTTGAGACCGGGGGTACCATCAACGGCAGTGTACTTGGTGAAGCCCTTATCAATAGCTTCTGCAGCCGCTGCTTTGATGTGGTCCGGAGTATCAAAATCCGGTTCGCCAGCACCGAGCCCGATAATGTCTTTGCCTTCCGCTCGTAACTCGGCTGCGCGGTTGGTTACCGCCAGGGTCGGGGATGGCTTGATCAGTTGAACGCGATCAGACAATTTAAGATCCAATGTACTTTCCTCTAGCACGGCCACAATGTGTGCCTAAAAATAGTGGGCCTCAAAATAGACCCTAAAACAACGTATAATCTTACTGGATTTAGACGTTAACTGGAATCCTCATGAGTAAGCCATTCGAGCTGTCATCCAAATATTCGCCCGCAGGCGACCAGCCAAAAGCTATTGATGGCCTGATAAAAGGCGTCGATGCCGGCCTGCTCAAACAAACTTTGCTGGGTGTAACGGGCTCCGGTAAGACCTATACCATGGCCAACGTGATTGCCCGGTGTGGGCGCCCGGCCATCATAATGGCCCACAATAAAACATTGGCAGCGCAGTTGTACGGGGAATTCAAAGAGTTCTTCCCGAATAACTCCGTTGAATACTTCGTGTCGTACTACGACTACTACCAGCCAGAAGCGTATGTTCCGTCGTCAGATACTTTCATTGATAAAGACGCCTCGGTGAACGAGCACATTGAGCAGATGCGTTTGTCTGCGACTAAGGCGCTGATGGAGCGTCGCGACGCCATTATCGTCTGCACCGTGTCGGCTATTTATGGCCTCGGTGACCCTGACTCTTACCTTAAGATGATGTTGCACCTTGTGCGCGGTGATCAGGTCAATCAACGTGACATTCTGCGCAGACTGGCCGAGCTTCAGTACACCCGCAATGATGCAGACTTCCATCGTGGTACTTATCGCGTGCGCGGTGAGGTGATCGATATCTTCCCGGCGGAGAGCGATGATGAAGCCATCCGTGTGGAGTTATTTGATGATGAGGTCGAGCAGTTAAGCACGTTCGATCCGCTCACTGGTCAGATCTATAGCCGTCTGGCGCGTGTCACTGTGTACCCGAAAACCCACTACGTGACGCCACGAGAGAAAATTCTGGATGCCATTGAAGGCATCAAAGAAGAGCTGAAAGAGCGCCTTGAATACTACCGCAAAGAGAACCTTCTGGTAGAAGCTCAGCGATTGGAGCAACGCACCAAGTACGATCTTGAGATGATGCAGGAGCTGGGCTACTGCTCGGGCATTGAGAACTACTCTCGCTATCTGTCAGGGCGTGCGGCCGGTGATGCGCCGCCGACCTTGTTTGATTACATTCCTAACGATGCACTTGTGTTTGTTGATGAGTCGCATGTGACTATTCCGCAGATTGGCGGCATGTATCGTGGTGACCGATCCCGTAAAGAGACGCTGGTTCAGTTTGGTTTCCGTTTGCCGTCGGCGCTGGATAACCGGCCTATGCGTTTCGAAGAATGGGAGTCAATTGTACCCCAGTGCATTTTCGTTTCTGCGACGCCAGGGCCTTACGAGAAAGATCATCAGGACAATGTGGTCGAGCAGGTAGTTCGCCCGACTGGCCTGGTGGACCCTGAAATTGAAATTCGCCCGGCTACCGGTCAGGTCGATGATTCTCTGCATGAAATTCACCAGCGGGTAGAGAAGGGTGAGCGTGTCCTGATTACGGTTCTGACGAAGCGTATGGCAGAAGATCTGACTGACTTCCTGCACGAACAACAAGTTCGGGTGCGCTACCTGCACAGTGACATCGATACTGTGGAACGGGTCGAGATTATCCGTGATCTGCGTTTGGGCGAATTCGATGTGCTGGTGGGTATCAACCTGCTGCGGGAAGGTCTCGATATTCCTGAAGTATCTCTGGTCGCGATTTTTGATGCGGATAAAGAAGGTTTTTTGCGTTCTGAACGTTCGCTGATTCAGACCATTGGTCGGGCGGCGCGTAACCTGAATGGTAAAGCGATTCTTTATGCCGATCGTGTGACAGATTCTATGCAGCGCGCAATGGACGAAACCGACCGCCGTCGTGAGAAGCAGTTGGCCTTCAATGAAGAGCACGGCATTACACCGAAAGGCGTTATGAAGTCGGTTGAAGATATTCTGGAGGCAGCGCCGCCCCCGGGTAAAAAAGGCAAACAGCGCGGACGTGCTCGTCAGCAAGTGGCAGAGAAGGAAGCAGGTTACTCAGCAGACGACTGGCAGCATCTGAATGCCGCAGAACTGGGTAAACGGATATCCAAAATTGAAGATGACATGTTTAAAGCTGCGAAGGACCTGAACTTTGAAGAGGCGGCTAAGCTGCGTGACCTGCTGCACTCAATGAAAGAAAAAATGATCCAGAACAGCTGATTGTCAGAAGGCCTCGCTGATAAAAGAAATAGCCCTCTGTCTATACAGAGGGCTTTTTTTAGCAGTGTTCTGCACTATCAAGCCGTTACGATACCCGTGAAAATAACGAACAGAGCAACGATACCTGTGTCCCAGACTAAGGTACGGACGACAGGGATACCTGCGGCATAGATGACTGGATAAAGAATACGCGCACCGGCAAAGACGATAGAACCCCAGACGGTAAGGCCATTAGAGACTTCTGTTTGCGCAGCGACCAGCACCAGAGCGACAAAGATGAAACCTGTTTCAATATTGTTGCTGACAATCCGTTTAAAGCGTTGTGCCAGTGGGCTTTCTTCTGCGGGTGCTTCATCACGATTGCTCATAAAGTACGATATCCCATACGCTTTCATCGCAATAGTGGCCTGAACTAACAGAACTATCAGGCAGGTCATTGCAAACGTCAGCAGTGACATCATTTCGGTCGTCATTCGGGTTTCTCCTGTAGAAAAATAATCTAACTTCCATAAAACTAGGTCGCTGTCCTCAGAACGAGGGACCGAACGAGGTGACAGTCAGGCCATAGGTCTATATAAGAGGCGGCTGGACTCAAAAAGGATTCACCAGCGAGAAAAAATATTTCACTGAAAGGGATAAGGAGTTGATTCGGTGACGATTAAGGAAATTCAGGAAGCAATGATCGTACGTGCTCAGGCGGGTGACAGTGAGGCCTTATCTGAGCTGCTGCAGGCGGTTCGTCCGAATGTTCATAACTATGCAATGAAGCACTGTATAATCAACGACGTCGATGATGCCGTTCAGGAAGTTCTCATCACAGTATCCCGGCGTTTAGAGAGTTTGAAAATTGTAGCAGCCTTATCTTCATGGTTGTTTACGACAACCCGTCGTGAATGCCGACGCTTAGGGCGTGTTGCGTTTGATTTCGACCCGCATGGCGATGGCTCCGCCCTCGAGTGGCTCAACGCAACACCGGAGCAGGATCAACTGATTGATCTGACGCGTGCGATCCACGACTTACCTGATCTTTATCGTGAAGTGCTACTGATGAAAGATTACGAGCAACTGACCAATCGTGAAATTGCCGATAAAACCGGGGAATCGGTTGCGGCGGTTAAGAGTCGTTTGCACCGCGCGCGCGCCATGGTCAGAGATCAGTTATTGCAGGAACCCTCCAATCTGAGCAGTGAGGCCTATCAGTAATACCGGCCCATAAAAAAGCCCGCATTGCGGGCTTTTCGGTTTTAACCGAGGTCAGAATCAGGCTTCGGCCATTGGTTTTACAACAAAGAGCAGGTCTCCCTGGTTCACTTGCTGACCGTCCGTGTTCATAACACGAGTCACCTTAAACTTCTGCTTAGCCGGGTAGAGCTGGCTACCTGCGCGGTTAAACTGTTTAAGGCTAAGCGGTGTGAACATTTTCATGGCTTCCATCAGGCACAGAGTCTGAGATACATCGATGACGTCGCCTTCTTTAACAAAGGCAGGCTCACTTGGTGACGACGAGCCGTAGAAGATACTGGTCGATGGTGACAGTACTTTCAGTTCGTCTGAGCCTTCAATTTTGAGCTGAGAAGCATCAACCGCATCGGCACTCATGTCTGCTGCGTCTTCGATGTCTTTAATCAGAGCATCAAGATCAATACGATCCAGGAATTTCGGCAGGTAGGTTGTATCGTAAACGCCATCTACAAACACGTTGTCGTCCAGTACGCGCTTAAGTAGCGGAATGTTGGTACATACGCCGGTGATTTTTATTTCATCCAGGTATTTACGCAGTTTTGCGATGGTGTCGTTACGATCTTCACCGTAACAAATGATCTGAGCGACCATGCTGTCATAGAAAGGGGATACCTGCTTGCCTGCAGCAGCCATCGAAATAAGTTCGATGTGATCGTACTTCGGCAATACGCACTCACGGATCGTTCCTGGTGTTGGAACAAATTCAACGTTGTCGCCTTTGAATACGGCTTTTTCAGCGTTAACACGTACTTCAATGGCGTAACCTTTGTGATCTGGTTTCAGATCGGCAATGTCACCACCTTCGGCAATGCGGAACTGAGTCGAGACGATATCGATACCAGAAACCAGTTCAGTAACGGGGTGCTCTACCTGAAGACGGGTATTCATCTCCATAAAGTAGATCGCCATGTTGTCGAGGTCGAAAATAAACTCAACGGTACCAGCACCGACATAGTCGACAGCGTCTGCCAGTTTTTCGGCGTAATCGTAGGCGCCTTGCTCTAGCTCTCGCGGCAGCATGGTAGAGCCAGATTCTTCGAAAATCTTCTGGTTATTACGCTGCACCGAGCAGTCACGCAGGCCCAGGATTTTGGTGTTGCCCCGAGAGTCACGCAGAACCTGAACCTCAATGTGGCGCAGAGACGTCACGTATTTTTCGAGGTAAACATCACCGTTACCAAACGCGGCTTTCGCTTCCGTGGAAATCTGGTGGAACAGGGCGTGAATGCGATCTGCCGATTCAACCACCTGAATACCTTTACCGCCCCCACCGTGCACGGCTTTAAGCAGAACAGGGTATCCGATTTCGTCGGCTACGCTTGCGGCATTGGCGGAGCTGGTCAGGATGCCGTGGGAACCGGGTACAACTGGCACGTTAACGCGCATCGCGGTGTTAATAGCGTTTGATTTGTTCCCCATGGTTTCCATTGAGGAGACCGGCGGGCCAACAAAATTAATGTCGTGGTTGCCACAGAGCGCAGCGAACTGGCTGCTTTCTGACAGGAAGCCAATCCCGGGGTGCAGTGCATCAACACCTTCGTGATGCGCAATGCGCAAAACAGACTTGGCGTTGAGATAACTTTCATCCGGTGTGTTACCACCAATACAGACAACGCGATCCTGTGGCCCCAGCATATCGACAGGCACAGATTCCATGTCCGGGTCAGACTGGATCAGTACAACTTTAATGTCGTTTTCCTGTGCTTTGCGGATCAGCTTAACAGCGGTACAGCCTCGTGCGTGAACCATGACCTTGTCGATCTTGCCGTACTTTTTCTGGCTGACTTCGTCTTCGGCGGTCAGTGGTGCCATGCGTGCGGCAGAGACATAACCTTCAAGGACACGTTCGAGTACGTCGTTAACGCTGTAGCGCGCCACCGGCATATCCGGGTCAATCTCGCGCAGGCGTTCATCGAGGTCGTCAAAGAATGGGTTCGATACCAGGCCATCCATGGAGTCTGAAGAAACCGATAAATAGTTCGACAGAGTGCAGGTGCTTGGCAGATAGCTAGGCACAACGATCTGCCCGGCGAACGGCATATTCGTACCTGAGAAATAATAGGTTTGCGCCAGCGGGTGGGTAACAAAACTTGCCTGAGCACCACCAGTACAGTCGCCAAAACCAAAGACCACGAGAGGCAGGTCATTGTCGCGAACAAAGCGGGTAATACGGTCGTTAACAACAGCCATTGAGAAGAGCGCCGCGGCACCTTCTTTGGTTTGCATGCCGCCGGAGGATACGAAGCAAACGACAGGCAATTGCTGACGTGCACACTCGACCATCAACTTACAGAATTTCTCGGCACTGGCCATATCAAAAGCGCCAGCCTGGAAATCCAGATTTGATACCAGCGCACCAACGCGTTGTGTCTTGCCACCGATATTAATATCCGCGAGGCCTGTGATAACACCACATGGCTGAATACTATTTTTCAGTGCTTTTTCGATAGAAGAACGGAAACCCGGAAAGGCCACTGGGTCTGCCGACATCAGGTTGGCATTGATCTCTTCGAAGTTATCAAAGAAACGCTCAATAATGGCCTTTGGTGAAGTGCGCTTCTGGCGTTTGGTGTCGTCGAGTACGTCCTGAATCAGCAGGTCGTGATAGGCCATGGTCAGACGGTTCCAGAAATCTTTACGACGACCGATGCTGACTGGGTTGATGCGCCCGTTATAGCTCTTTCCTGATTGCTCTGCGTTGTAGTACTCAGGCAGAAGCTTCTCGAAAATAAACGTAATCACTACGAAGAGGGTTTCGGACAAGCGTGGGAAGGCGAGCTTTTTCCACTCTTCGACAGACTTCAGGAATTCACCGCTCTGCGAACTCTTGATGAAATAGCTGAGCCAGTAATTGAAGGATTCGAGCTCTTTCATGGTGTAGCTTTCGCCTTTGGTCGCTTCCGACAGAGACTTATCCAACAGTGCTTTCACAGAATCGCGGGAAAGCGCACGGTTGTTGTTCGCTTCTTTCGCGACACTGACCAGGTTATGGATAAAGTTGTCGTAGAGGCTGCCAAACACCAGCATGTTCTGACAAACGTGACGGAATTCTTCGCGCAGTTCATCATGCAGAATGGCATCCAGAATCGTGATGTCTGGGTTAGCCGGGTTCTGAATATTTTCCTGACGGAACTGAATATAAGGCGCCAGCGCTTCTTCAATAATTCTGCGGTTGGCTTCAGTCGCTTGTGTTTCTTCGTTGTTGCACAGAGCTTCTGAACGTGTCGAGAGCTTGAGTTCGGCACGGATACTTTCTGGCAGTAGTTCGTCTGACAGAATGGTATTCAGCGCGGTCGCCAGAGACTGACGCAGTGTCCCTTTGCCTTTTTCAGCGTTGCGTTCGGAGGTCAGCTCCTGACGGGTTTCGTGTGGTAACTGCTCACGAATATAAGCCGCCAGTGGGTGCGGATTGTCTTCAATAAAATCGGCAACGGCGCTGGCATCGAGAATATCGGATGAGCGCAGCAAAAAGCGGCTCTGGCGATAATCTTCAAGGTAATTAAGCAGGCCCTGGAAATTAACCGCGGCATCAGATTTCCAGCGATTAAACAGGTACAGACCAAAATTAAAGCAGAGGTCCTGCTTTGCTTTCAGGTAGTTATTCTTTGGCTCACCCAGAAAGAGACGGACGATGGTATTACGGCTTTCGTCACGTTCTTCGTATTTCGCCCAGAAGTTTTTCCAGCTTTTCTGCAGGCCATCGTCGTAAACGATTTTCTCAGGCGCCTGTAGCCATTTCTGGAATTTACGGTTCTGCTCATTCTGGATGCGTTGCTCCAGCTGACCCGCTGGGATTTCTTTATCCGCAAGACGGCCGTAATTCTCAACCGTGGTCGAGTGAATACGACGACGCAGTGTCAGGTAGCGAGTATAGCGATAGCACAGGCCGAAAATATTGATATGTTCTGTCGGGCTCTGAGCAAGGAAGAAATTTGCGTTATTCTCAAGCGTTGAAAGTTTTTCTGATGGGTTCAGGAAACGATCAATACTGCGCTTGTAGTGATCCATCAGGTAAGGGTTGTTGCGCGTAAATTCCTTCGCACCTTCTTCGATGGATTGAATACCACTGGTAATTGCACGCAGCAGATTTGCACGCTTTTCATCGGCATCGGTCGGTGCGTAATCGATGATGCCATCAATCACGCCGGATTCACGCAACTGGTAGCCTGATACTCCAACGTATTTTGCACATTCCTGCCATGACAGGTTGTACTTACGTGCGATGCTGGCAAGACCCTGCGGCTGAATCGTATTAAAAATACCATCGCGTACTGACAGCAGAATATTGGTTGCGGCCAGAGGAATAGCACCGCCTGAGTAACCCGCGCCCCAGATAATACCGATGGTCGGTACATCGTTGTTCACCATTTCGGTGATCAGGTGGCTGATTGAGTGCGCCTGGTTATTGGCATTGGCCAGCTCACCAGCGTCGGCCCCTGGGGTATCGATAAAGGTGATGATCGGCATCGCACGACTGGCGTAATTCTTTGCCTGTTGTGCCGCACGGTTGTGATGAATCGGCCCCCATGCGCCATTGGAGTGGGAGCGGTTCTGGCAGATAAAGCCAACACGGCGAATCTGACCACCGAAATCGAGATCAGCTTCAGCGCAGTAAAGCGGGCCGTCTTCGACTTCTGAGACTAAACGTACAACAAGGTGTCGGACGATGCTCTTCGCATCAGTGCGCTGAGGATTCTCGCTGGGTGCAACGACGCTCTGAATGTAGTCGTCGATGTTGAGCTTTCTCAGTCGATCCAGCTCAATGGCGCATTGCTGTGGTGCAATCAGGCCTTTGACTTTGTGATCAACCGCGTTGTCCTCATACTCGGGAAAGAGCGAGAAGTCCGCCGATAATTTTTCGGCGATCTGAAATAACGGGTCCGTATGATTCGGTAATTCTTGTTGTGTCATGCGTTGTATTCCGTTGGTCATTTTCAGGCGTTTCACTGAACCCGGTGTCACTGGGTTACATGCCTGACTTTTTTAGTTTTTATGCCCCATACAGTAATTTCCGGTATCCCGGAGAGAGGTATGCCACGGTTATCCGCTTGTTAAACCTTCTTAAACACCAGAGTGGCATTCGTGCCACCAAAGCCAAAGCTGTTTGACATGATCGTCGTCAAACTGGCATCACGGTTTTCGGTCACAAGCGGCACGTCCGCCGCGCCCGGATCGCGTTCAGTAACGTTCGCGCTTCCGGTGATAAAGCCGTCTTTCTGCATTAACAGGCAGTAGATAGCTTCCTGAACACCTGCCGCTCCAAGAGAGTGGCCAGTCAATGATTTGGTTGAGCTGAAAGGGGGCACGTTACCACTGAAGGCACGCTTTACAGCGTCAAGCTCGCAAATATCACCCGCTGGCGTACTGGTGCCGTGGGTGTTCAGATAATCTATGTTCGGGTTGCCGGCCATTTCCAGGGCGTCGCGCATACAGCGTTCGGCACCTTCGCCAGAAGGGGCAACCATGTCTGCGCCATCAGAGGTGGCGCCATAGCCGATAATTTCGGCATAAATAGTGGCACCGCGTTTAACAGCGTGTTCGTATTCTTCGAGTACGACCATTCCCGCTCCACCGGCAATAACAAAACCATCGCGGGTTGCGTCATAAGGGCGTGAGGCCTTATCCGGAGTGTCGTTATACTTTGTTGAAAGAGCACCCATGGCATCAAACTGCATGGTGAGTGTCCAGTGCTCTTCCTCACCGCCGCCAGCAAACATAATGTCCTGCTTACCCCATTGAATAAGCTCCATGGCATTACCGATGCAGTGAGCGCTGGTCGCACAGGCCGAGGTAATGGAGTAGTTCACTCCACGGATAGAAAATGGCGTGGCGAGGTTCGCTGATACGGTGCTGCCCATGGAGCGGGTTACGCGGTATGGGCCTACCCGGCGGATGCCTTTCTCGCGCAAGGTGTCGACAGCTTCGACGATATCGCTTGAGGATGCACCACCAGAGCCTGCAATGAGACCGGTACGTGGGCTGCTGACCATATCGACGCTGAGACCAGCGTCGGCAATGGCTTCTTTCAGTGCAATGTAGGAATATGCAGCAGAATCGCCCATAAAGCGGCGTTGTTTACGATCGATATGGTCATCTGGGCTTATCTGTGGCCGACCGGCAATATGGCTTCTGAAACCGGCTTCTTCATACTCAGGGATATAACGGATACCCGATGTCTGGCCTTTCAGGGAGGTCAGTACCTCTTCCTTATTATTGCCGATGCAACTAACAATTCCTAACCCAGTGATAACGACGCGGCGCATTACGACTAAACCTTGCCTTCTGTTCTGATACCTTAGACACACGTGGGAGGCTCACGGACGCCTCCTCCCACAGAAGCCCATCACTATAAAGCACTGGGCGCCGGGAACAAATCAAAATGTTTGATTTCAGTGGATAGGGGCCGGATTTGGCTCACTTACGCAAAGCAGCGACCGTCTGGCGCCAATATGAGGCAAGTGCCAGCAGGGCAATGACGGCAGCCGCGACAGTCAGGATGCGGGTGTCAGGGTAGCGGCTGTCGTGAAATATCATGGTAACGCAGGTGATGGTCATGAGGCCTGCTGCGAAGCGTTCAAGGCCTTTACCTTGTAGCCACCAGATCTCGTCAGTCAGCTTTTGGGCGATCAATGCGAAGATCAGACCTGCAGCAGAGCCGACGAGGATGTCGAGCGGCCAATGCGCGCCGACAGCTGCGCGACTGATCGCGGCGGTTAAGGCAATCACAAGGAGTGCAATCGTGCCACTCAAGCTACGCATGTTGAGAGCGAGTAAGCCGGCGGTCGCCAGTGCCGTGAAGGAGTGTCCGGATGGGAAGGCGTGGTTTTTTACAACTGGACCAATGACCTTGAACATGTCGGCATCCAATACGGCAGGCGGACGTGGTATCTCAAGCAGGTTCTTCAGGCCATGAACAAACAAAGCGCCGATAATCAGTAGTACAAACCCAGAGTTGAAAATATGTGGGTATCGGCTGGCAACAAGCGCAATGACGGCAACGGCAAACAAGGTGTCTGCTACGAAGGTCATGTTGGCCCAAAAGGCATCCGGCAGTACACCAGCATTGGCGTTGAACCAGAGGAAGATTTCTTGATTAGAGCCTTGCGACGTTACGCCAGCTGCTAAAACAAGCAGTATCATGGCGAGGCTGATCAGCAGGGTATCGGTCTTCATTCGGTTGCTTCGCTTGTTGGTTGTTCGCCGCTGTGGCGAATAATCATGATTGGGCCTGATTGATAGAGCACATCAAATGGGTGCTCAATCCGTTTCACTCTGTCTTCGCGGGCGAAGCCGACCTCGCCTGGTTGCAGACGGCGACGCTCTGTCCAGGTATCGAGATAAACGTTAAAGCTTGGCATGTCGATTGATTGCGTCACTACCGGTTCGCCCAGCTCTTTGGCAAACATTGCAGCTTCCCAGACCGGGCGCTGCTGGGTTTCACTGAAGGTCGGGATGAACAGGAACCAAAGCAGAACAGACTGCACGACACCCGCCAGTACAAGGCCAAACCAGGGGCTGAAGCGCTTCCAGAAAATAAACGCAAGCGCGACGAGCGTCCCCAGCCCCGCCAGAATCACGAAGTCGGTATTGAAGTACTCGGCCGCACGCTGTGCTGTGGCGATCTCAATGGGGTTGGTCAGTCGCGCCTCGACGATTGGGATCAATAATGGGAAGGCAACCATAAGGCCAAACAGAATCAGCGGAAAGACGGCGGCCAGTACCCGGCTCTGTAGCCAGTTGCGGTAACGCGCCATCAGAATAACCAGCGGTGTCACACCATAGAGGATGTAGTGCGGCAGCTTCGTGCTGGCGAGACTGAATAATACCAGGACGACCAGAAACCAGATCCACAAGAAGCGATTCAGATGGTCGCCACCGGTCAGCGTGGTTTTGATGGAAGGCAGTATGCGAATCATCAGCCCTCCAAACGGTGCGAGTATGAAAGGCAACACCATTGGGTAAAACAGCAAGCCACCATCGTGTCCTTCCATGGCGTTGTTGAAGCGATTGACGTTGTGTTTCATGAAGAAACCGTCAATGAACTCCTGACCGTGGATCTGATAGGCCGCGATGTACCAGGGAGCTGCGATCAACAGGAATATAATCCAGCCGGGGATGTAGAAGATGGCACGCAGGAATTCCTGGCGGTAACCACTGCTCAGGTAGAACAATCCTCCGGCCAAAAATGGGATGGCAACTGCCACCGGGCCTTTGGTGAGAGTGCCCAAAGCCATCAACACATAAATGCCGACCAGCAGACCTCGGGATGGCGCCTGAGAATACAGATACATGGCAAGCATCGTGGTTGCCAGTATCATGTTGAGAAGCCCGTCTGCAGTGGCAACGTGTGTGATCGCATTGATGCCAGCGGCAGTGGCAGCTATGAGTGCAGCGGCAATGGCCGTCTGTTGGTCAGTCACGCGGCGTGTGAAGGCAAATATTGCCAGCACCCAAAGAATCCCTGCCAGTGCGGATGGAAGGCGGAATACCCAGACATCGGTGCCGAATGCTGCAACCGACGCGGCCTGAAGCCAGTAGATCAGGATGGGTTTATCAAAACGTATGCGGTCGTTGAGGTAGGTGGTAATGAAATCACCACGCTCAAACATCCCCCGTGTCGCTTCGCTGAATGCGCCTTCATCGTGGTCAAACAGCAGGAAGCCGTTGAGGTTCATGGTCATCAGAACGACGACAAACCCCAACAGCCAGAGAGGCAGTGCAGTGCGGCTCATAAAGAAATCAACTGGTCGATGAGTTCGTTGTCCCGGATGCGCTGGTGTCAGGTGCCTGGGCTGACTCGCTGGCTGCGGCCCAGTCATCGTCACTTGCAGGTACTTCGTCGTCTCTGTGGTAGATAACGTACTGCTCGCGCTTCGATGATTCAAAATACGTGCGGGAGATCAGTTCTGAGAGTACACCCGTAGTCAGGAATTGGAGCGATGCAATCAGGAAGACGATCGCGATCAGGAAGAGTGGCCGGCCGCCTATGTCTTCGCCCATGGCGAATTTAACAATCGCGAGATAGACCAGCAGTAATGAGCTTACCGATCCCAGTGCCAGGCCGATCGAGCCGAAAAAGTGACCCGGGCGGGCGCGGTAACGCATGAAAAAGTAAACAGAAAGCAGGTCCAGGATCACCCGGAAAGTACGCGAAATGCCGTACTTCGATTCGCCGGCGGTGCGAGCGTTGTGGTTAACCACAATTTCGCCGATACGGCTTGGTGGTACAACAGCGGCCACCCAGGCTGGGATAAAGCGGTGCATTTCGCCGTACAGACGGACCTGCTTGATGACGGACGACTTGTAGATTTTCAGAGAACAGCCGTAGTCGTTGATGCGTACACCTGTGATTTTACCAATCAGACGGTTAGCAATACGTGATGGAATCTTACGCAGGAACAGGTCGTCCTTACGGTTTTTGCGCCAGCCGGTCAACAGGTCGAGGTCGCGTTCGATCAGGTGGTCAACCATGCGTGGTATATCGCCCGGGTCATTCTGCAGGTCACCGTCGAGCGTTGCGATCAGGTCGCCACGGGCTTCGTCGATACCCGCCTGCATCGCAGCTGTCTGACCGAAGTTTCGGCGCAGCTCAATAACACGCACATGACGACCGTACTGGTCAGCTTCGCGTTGCAGGGCCTGAGGTGTGCCGTCAGTCGAACCGTCGTCGACGACCAGTAGCTCCCACTTACCTTGGTAAGTAGACAGAGCATTGTGAACCGCTTCCACCATGGGTTTTGCATTTTCTATTTCGTTATACATAGGAATAACGATTGAGAGAGATGGCTTGGCGTTTTTTGCCTCAGTCAAGGGAGATACCACGCTTAGTCTTAAGAAAGTCGTGCGCGATGATACCGGAAACTCGTACCCGGTAAAATAACTGCTTCCCTCAGAATCCGGCTGCTTCAGTGCTTAATCACCGAACGCTGAGTTGCAAGCGTCAGTATTCCCGTGAGGATAAAGGTGCTGCCGAGTACGAACAGGTGCAGGTTTACCGCTGCTGCAAGAGCTGGGCCGCTCTCGATCCCCCAGGGGAGGAGGCCAGCCAGTACACCGGCTTCGTAGGTTCCAGCGCCCGCCAGTCCGTGAATTGGCAGTACTGAGCTGAGTTCGCCCGTAGTGGCGCCGCTCCAGCTTGCGCTGAGAGTCAGCCCAGTGAAGGCACTGAGTAACCAACTGAAGACAGCGAGTTTTACTACCCAGTTGATGATGGTCCAGAGCAGGGCGCGGATAAAAGTGAAGGGGTTGTCTGGCAAAGCTGTCATTAATTCCAGCACTTTGGCTTTCCAGCCCTGACCGGTTTGCAGATGTTTACGCACCATTTCCTGTAAAACGAGAGCGAGTAGCGGTGCGGCGAGTACAGCTCCCGCCAGTGCGTAGCGTATTTCCTCTCCCCATGGCATCAGGCTTTGCAGACTTATGAAGGCCAGGGCGAGCAGAACGTAGAGGTCGAGCAGCCTGAGCCAGAGCAGTGCAGGCCCGGAATGTCGGTAAGGAACCTGATACTGCTGTTTCATCAGGAGCGGGAAGGTCGCTTCACCGCTGCGCATAGGCAAAAGGTTGTTAAAAAAATTATGAAGTACTGTAATTCTTAAAAGGGGAGTGAACTGACCCTTGGTGTAGCTGCCAAAAAAATCGTAGAAACGCAGGGCCCTCAAAAGATAACTGACGAGCATCAGTGCCAGCGCGATAATAAGCTGGCGAGGTTCAATGGTTTGCCAGCTCTCGGCAACGTTAGCCCATCCATAATGTGCCTCTACTAACCAGACCAGGCCTAATAATAAGGCCGTACCCAGCCAGAATTTCCAAGATTTCAACACGAGAAGAAGAGTCCTGTTATGAAGCAGGCGCGTATTCTCTATGTTGAAAACCCATGTGGCAATACCGGGGAAACCCGCGGCGTTTATTCGCATCTGTTGCGCTTTGTGTCATTCCGCTACAATTTGCCCATGTTCGCGCCTGAATCGTCAGGCTTACTGCCCGTTGTTGGAGAAACTCAGTTGAAAGTTCTGTTGGTTAAAACATCGTCTCTTGGAGATGTATTTCATACGCTACCTGCGGTGCAGGACGCGTTCCGGCAGGTGCCCGATATTGAATTTCACTGGGTCGTTGAGGAAGGTTTCAGCGAAGTGCCCGAATGGCACCCGGCAGTCACCCGTGTGATTCCGGTTGCGTGGCGACGTTGGCGTAAGTCGTTAAAAGACCCGGCAGTGCGTGCAGAAATGAAGGCCTTTTATCGTTCAATTCGAAAAGAAAAGTACGACCTGGTTCTTGATGCTCAAGGTCTCATAAAAAGTGCTGTCTTTACCCGTCTGGCGCGCGGGACCAAAGCTGGCCTTGATCGTGCGAGCCTGCGAGAGCCACTTGCGGCTCTCGCGTACAAACGTCGTATTCGTGTGCCTAAGGGCCAGCACGCGATTCTCCGAACGCGTCAGTTATTTGCCCGGGCACTGAACTACCGGCTGCCCGAACAACTGGCTTACGGCATTGATAAGTCTCGTTGGCAGCGGCCTGATATTGAAGGTGAGTATTGGGTATTTCTTCATGGAACAACATGGGTAACAAAGCTGTGGCCTGAGGCCTACTGGCGTTCGCTGGCTGAGTTGGGCGTTGCTCAGGGCAAGAAAGTGGTCTTGCTCTGGGGGAATGACGAAGAGCGTGAACGGGCTGAGCGCATTGTTGATGGTATCGAGGGTGCTCAGGTGCTTCCGCGAATGCCGTTGAATGAAGTCAGTGCCTGGCTTGCCTATGCAGAGGGCGTCGTCGGTGTGGACTCTGGCTTGTCTCATCTGGCCGCAGCCATGGAAACGGGAATGATCGCTATCTTTGGATCAACCGATGCCACTCTGACGGGGGTACTGGGGCCGCACTGTGAAATCATTAAGAGTGATCTCGAATGTGCGCCATGTCGCTCGAAGCAGTGTCTGCTGAATGAGCCCGGCGACATTCAGCCGCCATGCTATCGAGAAATCACCCCCGAGCGGGTGAAAGATCAGTTACTGATACAAATCAGCGAGGCCTGAGTCGGCCTAATATTTCTTCAGGCGCTGCGTGCCTGGCGGGCAGATTGCTCCATCGAAGTGTTCAGTTCCCGACGACGGAATTCACCCGGCGAAATCCCAGTCCAGGTCTTGAAGCGGCGTTGGAACGAACGCGGTTCAGTGAACCCCAGTCGCAACGCGATGTCCGATACGGACCATTCTTTTGTTGTCAGCCATTCCTGAGACAGTTCGAGTCGGAGTTCGTCGAGAATCTGCTGATAAGATGACTCTGCCTCCAGAAGGCGTCGCTGCAGGGTGCGCTCAGACATGCCCAGTTGGCTTGCTACACGCTCACGTCGAGGGATCGTTCTTTCCATCATGTTCTGCAGGGTAGAGCGTACCTGGATGACGACAGGGTCACACTGTTGCAGTTCCTGATGCTGCTTTTCTGCCTGCTCTTGCAGCGTTTTAAGCAGTGTTGGGTCGGGATGGCGAATCGGCAGGTCCATCAGTGATGCGTCAAACTCCATAACGTTTACTCCTGAATCAAAGATCAGTTCGCAGCGGAAGTATTCTTGATAGCGCTCAAGGGTTTCCGCCGGTGGGGCTTTGTGTTCGAAATAGATTCTTATCGGTCCGATATCGTCCCGGCCGGTTACCCAGCGCGCGTACTCGACGGTCGTGGCCAGATATTCATCAATCAGATGAGGGCGGACCAGTGGATCGCGGCAATAGCAGTTCCAGCGTACTGAGACGATGTGTTCACCTTCGGCGAGGTCTGTTGTGCCCAGATTGCCAATAAGTGCTTCATAGCGAGGCACCAGGCGGAAGGCTTCACCGCCACTTTGACAATTCATGATCAGATAGCCGACCAGACCAAATGCGCCTGGTGCGACATAGCGGGCGCTCTTGAAACCAAATTCAGGATCGCCTGCCTTAGTAATCATCCAGCGCATCATCGCTTCGAAATCGCAGGCTTCGACTCTTGCCAGGCGATTATCAAGTACTCCGTGATTAACAGAGCATGCGTTGAGTACATCGGTTGGCGCTATGCCGTAGTCCTGCGCTGTACGTAGAAACAGACGTACGAACGCCGACGACACTGTGCCGGGGACATAATTATTATTCTTGTTCATAAGCTCTTCCATGTATCTGGAACATTCTGTGTCAGAACCGCACCTAACGGGTAGATCAGCAGAAACATAGGATGATCGTTATACTGGTTTAACGCTTCGTGTGCGGCAAGCACATGTGTGTTACAGAATGTTAGTGCCCGGTTACATAGTTTCCGTCGCTTTCATTTCTGACACGGGATGGCGCAGAATGCTCAAAAGGGGGAGATCTATGTCCATAATTGATTGGAAGTCTGGTGGAAGAGAGCGCAGCTGGCGTGCTCTGACCGAGAATACACATTGGGATATTGTCATCGCTGGTGGTGGTGTCACCGGCGCGGGAGTGGCCAGAGAAGCGGCCCGGCGAGGCCTGCGTGTGTTACTTGTTGATCGCCAGGACTTTTCCTGGGGGACCTCCAGTCGCTCTTCAAAAATGGTTCACGGTGGACTTCGTTATATCGCCCAGGGCGATGTGCGCACAACGCTGCATTCTGTAAAAGAGCGCGAGCGGCTGATGCAGGAAGCCCCGGGGTTGGTGGATCTTATGCCGTATATGATGCCGCACTACGAAGGGCGTTTTCCGGGGCGGTTTGCATTCGGCATGTTGCTTAAGGTTTATGATCTGCTGGCCCGCCGGAAATACCATACCTTTCATGGCGCCGCCGCTATTCGTGAACGATATCCGTTCATCAACCCGGAGGGACTTGCGGGTGCATCGGAGTTTGCGGATGCCGTCACGGATGACAGTCGTCTGGTGATGCGTATCCTCCATGAAGCCCGTCGTGATGGGGCTGAGGTAATCAATTACGTCGCGGTTGACGGTACCGAGCAGAATGCTGACAGCGTCACTGTTACGCTGAGAGACACGATCGGAGGAGCGAGCTGCAAAGTATCGGCTTCGGTACTGGTGAATGCGACAGGCGTCTGGGTTAATGAGTTACGGGAGCAACTGGGCCAGAGTGCTGATGTGCGTCCGGCACGTGGCAGTCACATTGTGATTCCGGCAGAGCGCTTACCAGTGGATGTTTCTTTCACAATTCTCCACCCTGAGGATCAGCGACCGATCTTTGTCTATCCGTGGGAAGGCCGGACAGTGATTGGCACAACCGATCTCGATCATCCTAAACCCGACAATGGTGAAGTAGGTATTACCCGCCGTGAGATGGATTACCTTCTTGCTCTGGCTGCGTTTCAGTTTCCCGCAGCCGGTATTCAGGAACAGGACGTGATCTCAAGCTGGGCGGGTGTTCGTCCATTGGTTGCCAGTGGTGCGAAAAACAGTTCAAAAGAAAGCCGCGATCATACCGTCTGGAAGGATGGTCGCGTGGTGTCTGTCAGTGGCGGCAAGCTGACAACGTTTCGTCTGATTGCTCTGGACGTTCTGAAAGAAGCTCGGGATGAGCTACCCGAATACGACGTTGATAAGAAAGCCCCGGTGTTCAGCAAAACAGAGACGAGCGTAGCTTCTCTTGTCGGTGAAGAGATGGCGCACCGCCTGGCAGGATTTTACGGTCAGGATGCGGCTGAAATCATTAGGACAGCCAAGGCACATGGTGGCGCTGCGGATCTCCAGTCTATTCCGGGAACGCACGCATGTTGGGCAGAATTGCGTTGGCAGGCCGCGAGTGAGGCGGTTGTGCATCTCGATGACTTATTGCTGCGCCGCAATCGCCTGGGTCTGTTGCTCAAGAATGGCGGTCTGGATTTACTCCCTGAGCTTAAGGAACGACTTCAGCCCATGCTGGGTTGGTCTGATGAGCACTGGGCGGCAGAGGTAGAGCGCTACCGCCGCCTGTGGATGCAATACTATTCACTGCCATCGGCTCAGTCTGAGCAGGCTGCGAACCTGTCAGAGGCTGAGATCGCCTGATTGATGCGAAACCGTATGGATAGCTTGTTCGATGCTGGCTTCCAGTTCACCTGGTGAAACATCAAGTGAGGCCCAGTCGATGGCGTCGGCTGCGCCTTTTTCCCACTGCAACAGTGCTTTCAGGTGCTTACCGTAGGGACCAGCATTTTCGGTGATTGCTTGGGTCAGCTCTTTGGGCAGATTGACCCGGGCACAGACTTCGTCGATAGGCATATCCAGCATGGCGTCAAGTAACGAGAACAGCCCAAGAGTGAATGCGGTATCGGGCTCCATCGTCTTAGTGACCGAGGACAGATTCTGCATCAGGTAGCCACGAAACAGGGCCTGCTGTTGCAGGATGGCTGGTTTGTCCGAGAGTTTGCCAAGGGCCAGAAGGTTCGCCCAGTTACGTATACGATTGAGGCCAAGTGCAGTAGCTGCTCTCTGCAGGCTTGTAATTGAGGATCCCTGGTTCACCTGAGGGGAGTTAGCCATCTGTAACAAACGATAACTTAATTGAGGGTCGCGGCGCACAGTATCGACAATATCGTCGAAGTCAGCTTCTTCCTGATTTAGTGCTCCTAAGAGCTGCATGACAGCAATATGGGAGTCGGGTGTCCGGCGTCCGAACAGAACGGCGGGCTTCGAGAAAAAATAGCCTTGGAATAAGTCGTAGCCTGCAGCTCTGCAGTGCTCGAACTCCTCGTAGGTTTCTACCTTCTCCGCCAGCCAGATAAGGCCTTCGCGGTGAAATTCATTGCGGACCGCACTGGCAGCATCAAGCGAGCCAACCGCAGGGAGGTCAACTTTAACAATGTCGGCGTATTTCAGCCACGCCGCTTGAGCTTCATCGCCAGTGAAATCGTCGACGGCAATGCGGAAGCCTTGCTGTTTCAGGCGAATAACGGCATTTATGTTCTTGTCTGTCGCTGGGATATGTTCCAGTAGCTCAATCACCATCTCGTCTGGTGACAGCGGCAGGTCGATGCTCAGGAAGTCTGCTGTGAAGTTAACGAAGGCAGGCCTTCCTCCCGTGACAAGTGCCATGCCAATCTCATGAATCGCACCAATTACGACTTCGGTGGTCGCGCTGTTGCCATGTGCGTCTTGCCAGGCCTCTGTTGCATCAGGAATTGGCCTGCACAGTAGCTCGTAGGCATAAATAGCTTTGTCTCTGTCCAGAATGGGCTGTCGGGCCAGTAGTGGGCGGTCTTGCATGCGTAGTCCTGACTGTTTTATTGCGCCTTATCGACACCTGTCGCGCCGGAGCGCACGTTTGTCCGGTAATTAAAGTAAGTGTAGCTGGTATTTTGTTCTGCGTTTTGGTGATGCTTGACTACACTTTTCTGAGTAACGAAGTCCGGAGTAGATTATGAGCAACGTACTCAGCAGTGTTGACGCCCGAACCCAGCTCGTTGGGCAGAACAGGCTGGAACTACTGCTGTTCCATTTGGGTGGCCAGCAATACTTTGCAATCAATGTGTTCAAGGTTCAAGAGGTCATGCGCCTGCCCGACCTGACTAAGATTCCGGACAGCCATCCATGTATTCGCGGTGTCTGCCATGTCAGAGGCCAGACGGTGCCGGTAGTTGATCTCAGGGCGGCGGTGAAAATGGGCCCGATGACAGGGGATACCAGCAACTGCAATATTATTGTTACTGAATACAACATGACCATTCAGGCGTTTCTTGTGGGGGGGGTCGACCGCATTGTAAACATGAACTGGAATGAGATTCTGCCTCCCCCCGGAGGAGCGGGCCGCCAGCACTACCTGACTGCTATTACCCGGATTGATGAACGCATTGTTGAGATTATTGACGTCGAGAAAGTTCTTGCTGAAATCAGCCCTTACGAGCTGGAGTTGACCGAAGATGCGTATGATCGCGACCTGCTTGAGCAGGTGCGTGGTAAAGACATCCTGATCGTTGATGACTCGAATGTTGCTCTGGAGCAGATGAAAAATGTGATCGCGCCGATGGGCCTCAATATTGTTCAGGCAAGGAATGGTCTGGAAGCCTATCAGACACTGATGCACTGGAAGCAGGAGGGGCGTGATATACGCGACCGCCTGTTGATGATTATTACGGACGCAGAGATGCCCGAAATGGATGGGTATATGCTGACGACTGAAATACGCCAGGACCCTGAGTTAAAAGATACCTTTGTGATTCTACACACGTCGCTGTCCGGTAACTTTAATAAAGCCATGGTCGAGAAAGTCGGTTGTGATGGCTTTCTATCGAAATTCAAACCGCACAGTCTGGCCGAAGAAGTGCAGAAACTGATTCGTATGAAAGTCGAGCAATCCAGCGCTGGTTAACGGCATATACCTGTCAGAATCCGACGTATACACTACAGGGCTCTAAGGAGCCCTTATGAAAATTTCCCGCCTGTTTGTTTATCCCGTTAAGTCCTGTGCCGGAATTGAGGTCGACGCGTTGAGCTTCGATGAAAATGGCCCCCAGGGGGATCGACGTTTTGTTATAGCGTCCCCTGAAGGTGACTTTCTCACCCAGCGTGAACTGCCAGCCATGGCGCGTATTCAACCTCGGTTCGAGCGCGATGAACTCGTACTTTCTTACCCTGAGAGGGCAGAGATTCGTGTATCAATGAAGTCATCGTCAGAGCCACAGCGTGTCCGTATATGGAGCGATGAAGTAACAGGCGTTGATTGTGGGGATAATGTTAGTGTCTGGTTGACCGATATTCTGGGGCAGACAGTTCGGTTATTCATGCTTCCTGACAACAACCCTCGCCGGGCAGATAGCCAATACGCGCCGAAGGATACGGCTGTTGGGTACGCCGATGGTTTTCCGCTTCTCATTGTTACTCAGGAGAGCCTGGATGCCCTAAGCGAGCTTGCAAAGTTGCCGGTCGATGTCCGGCGTTTTCGCCCGAATGTGGTGATTGAGGGAGCCGCTTCAGCATTTGATGAACGTGAATGGGCGGCGCTGATGACACCTGAGGGAAACCGGTTACCACTAGTTAAGCCTTGCGAACGATGTGTTATCCCAACGCGTGATCCGGACACGCTGGAGCGCAGTCCCGAGGTGATGAGCGCACTTAAAACCCTCTGCAGGCTGGATGGGAAAATAATATTTGGGCAGAACGCGCTGTTCAATGGTCAGCGCCTCAGTGTTGGTGAGGCGCTTTCGGTAGTATCAGAATAGTTCGATGTCGTCATCGGTACCGAAGGTATCGTCCATCGGCTTGTTGAAGTGGTGATGATAGATTTCCAGTGCTTCTGCGATGGAGCGGCCCGCGAGGATGTGCTCGAACATAATACGCTCAGCTTCCATGGTGTAGTTGGCTTTGATTTCGGTTTGCAGCTGAACCCATTCTTTTTCGATATAGCGCCCTTTAGGGTCGCTTATCAGGTGGCCCATCTTTTCAAGGCTTTCACCAACGTGTTCCATGCGCTGTGACAGACGGTCGTAAAACTGGAAGGCGACCACCGCTTTGCCGACTTCCTGATGAATGATTTCAGCAGCGTCTTTAATGTCTTGCGGAGCGTCCGGGTCTACCTTTGCGAAATGATCCAGCAGCAGGCGCGATTTGCTGGCGATCGAGGTGAAGCTGTGCGTCAGCGTATCCACTGAGTCATTGCCTTCCTTCATCGAGGTGTCGATCTGTGCAACGGCAAGTGCCAGTAAGGTAAGTGTCTCGCCTATCTGGCTCCAGTTCAGCTGGTCGTCCGGGACGGAGCGGCTGAGAGAATGTCGTTCAAGTTGCGCCATGGAGTTCGCATCCGGAAAAGGTTTGAACTTAGCTTAGTACAAGTACGCACCGGAGCCAGTCATAACAGTGTAAGTCATGCAATAGTCAGGTTCTGTGTCCTTCTGGCTCTTGCTTTTATTCGCGCTTCTGTAGTCGTAAAAGCAGGGATGACGTGTCTTTATGGCCGTTGCCATCCGATTCGAGTTGTTGGTAATAGCTATCCACAATCTCGGTGATGGGCAGAGAAACGCCTTCAGCTCTGGCTTCGTGGAGGCAGATTTGCAGGTCCTTGTGCATTAGCGAGACAGCAAATCCGTGGTCGTAGTCGCCGTCTATCATGGTTTGGTGGCGGTTGATCAGTTGCCAGCTACTGGCGGCGCCTTGCCCGACAAGCTCCATGACCTTCTTTGGATCAAGGCCGCTTTCCTGAGCGAAGTGGATCCCTTCGGCCAGAGACTGAATCAGTCCGGCGACACAGATCTGATTGACCATCTTGGTCTTCTGGCCACAGCCCGGATCGCCCATGTGCGCAATGGCTTTGGTGTATGGTGCTGTGAGATCTACCAGTCGCTCGTAGGCGTTGGAATCACATCCCGCCATAAGTGATAACTGACCATTCTGAGCACCTTGCTGACCGCCTGATACGGGAACATCACAGAAATATACGCCATTCTCTGAGGCTTCGGCGGCCATCCGTTCGGCCAGGCCTGCACTCGTGGTGCTGTGATCGACGATCAGTGCACCCGGCTTGAGTTGATTTATTATACCGTTATCTATCAGCCACTCTTCGACGTCTTCATCCCGGCTCACGCAGAGTATGACAGCGTCCGTCTGCACGGGGAGGGTAGAGGGCGTTGCTAATGCCTGCCCCTGGTTGCTGGCGAGCCACTGGGCAACCTTGGCAGGGCTGCGGTTTGCTACGGTCAGGGAGTGGCCTGCGCTGGCGAGGTGCGCAGCCATGGGGGCGCCCATATTGCCAAGGCCGATAAAGAGAATATTCACGGGGTATCCTTATGTGCAGTTTTTCGAGGCGAAAAAAAAAGCCGCTGGTCAGCGGCTTTTCTTATCCCTGGCGTTAGCCTGGGTAGTCACGCTTAGCGTAACCAGTGTACAGCTGACGCGGGCGACCGATACGGTAGTTGCCGCTGATCATTTCGTTCCAGTGTGCAATCCAGCCCGGAGTACGGCCAGTTGCAAAGATCACAGTGAACATCTCAGTCGGGATGCCGATGGCTTTCAGGATGATACCCGAGTAGAAGTCAACGTTAGGATACAGACCACGTTTAATGAAGTACTCGTCTTCAGTCGCAATCTTCTCCAGCTTCATCGCGATCTTCAGCAGTGGATCATCTTCCATACCGAGCTCAGCCAGAACTTCGTCACAGGTCTGCTTCATGACTTTAGCGCGTGGGTCGAAGTTCTTGTAAACGCGGTGACCGAAGCCCATCAGACGGAATGGATCTTCTTTGTCTTTCGCTTTTGCAACGAACTTGTCGATGTTTGACTCGTCGCCGATCTCATTCAGCATGTTCAGAACGGCTTCGTTTGCACCACCGTGGGCGGGGCCCCAGAGTGCAGCGATACCAGACGCAATACATGCGAACGGGTTGGCGCCAGTAGAGCCAGCCAGGCGTACGGTTGAGGTCGATGCATTCTGTTCGTGGTCAGCGTGCAACAGGAAGATACGGTCCATTGCTTTTGCCAGAACCGGACTTACTTTCTTCTCTTCACATGGCGTGTTGAACATCATGTGCAGGAAGTTTTCTGCGTAGCTCAGGTCGTTGCGCGGGTACATGAACGGCTGGCCGATACTGTACTTGTAAACCATTGCAGCGAGTGTCGGCATTTTCGCGATCAGACGGTGTGCAGATACCATGCGGGAATGCTCGTCATGGATATCCAGTGAGTCGTGATAGAACGCAGAGAGTGCACCAACAACACCACACATAACAGCCATCGGGTGAGCATCACGTCGGAAGCCGTTGAAGAAATGGCTCAGCTGCTCATGAACCATAGTGTGGTTCTTAATGGTGCTGACGAATGTTTCTTTTTGCTCTGCATCAGGCAGCTCGCCGTGCAGCAGCAGGTAGCAGGTTTCCAGGTAGTCTGACTTCTCAGCCAGTTGATCAATTGGGTAACCGCGGTGAAGCAGTACGCCAGCTGCGCCGTCGATGTATGTAATCGCAGATTCGGTTGCTGCGGTTGATACAAAGCCAGGGTCGTATGTAAACAGGCCTTTGCCAGTCAGACTGCGAACGTCGACGACATCAGGTCCTACGGTGCCTTCGTATACCGGCAGTTCTAATGTTTCTTCTACGCCATCGACTTTCAGTGTTGCTTTCTTGTCAGCCATGAAATGAGGCCTCCTGCTATCTGATTAATACCCCAGAGAACATTGTAAGTTCTCCAACTCTCCCGGTCGCTGTGCTTTTTACAGCTGCGAAATTCAGCCTGGTCAGCCAGAATTTCAGCACAGGAGAGAACACTTTTTAAGGTGTTACCCCCAAACAAAGGGGCACAACTATAGATTGTGGAGCTGGTTTGTCAATTGTCGCCAGGGCAATGATAAGTTTCTGGTTCGAGTCAAGTATAGATGGTTCAGATTGTTAACCCGGAGCCTGCGACTAATGTCTGACGTTGGAGCCGGGATTTGCTGGTGCTGCGGTTACTGCTCGCATCATCAGGGATACCTCAACCAGTCAACAGTGTAGATATACGGGGTGAAATTGCCGAATGCTCTGTCATAAGGCTGTCATGCCATTTGTAAAACACGGTTACGCTGCTTATAATTTGTCGCGGCGACAAACTTGTGCAAGACTTGTACAGGGGGATCGTCAACCTTCGTGAGCCTGTGCCCGGGGCCAGTCTGAGTGATTTCGGACAGGAGTTTCGGGCCCATATAAGAGTGTAATAGAGCCGTGAATAGCAATAGACCTAAAAATCTGGATCTGACTACTATTGAGCTCCCACTTCCTGCCAAGGCGTCCATCCTGCACCGTATTTCTGGCTTTGCTCTGTTTTTTGCAGTGGCCTTCATGCTCCGTGCACTTGGAGCTTCGCTGGAGTCTGAGCAATCTTTCAATGAGCTGAAAGAAGTAATGAATGGTGGCCTGGCCAAGTTCATCACCTGGGGCATTCTGTCTGCTTTGGGTTATCACTTTGTGGCGGGTGTAAAACACCTGTTGATGGATATGGGAATTGGTGAAACCAAAGAAAGCGGTCGTACCGGCGCAATCATTACTTTGATTGCCGGTGTCGTAGTGATCGTTCTGGCGGGAGTCTGGGTATGGTAAACAGTGTTACAAACTTTGGCCGTAGTGGCCTTTACGATTGGGTGATTCAGCGTCTGTCAGCTGTCATTCTTGCTATTTACACTCTGTTCCTGTTTGGATTCGTAGTCGCTACTCCGGACCTGACTTTTGCTGAGTGGCACGGTCTTTTTTCTCAGGTGTGGATGAAAGTATTCAGCCTGGCGGCACTGATCTCTATCTGTGCTCACGCCTGGGTTGGTATGTGGACAATTTCCACTGACTACATCACCGGGTCGACGTCTCTTCGTTTTATTTTCCAGCTGGTAATGGCAGGTTTCCTGTTCACTTACCTGGTCTGGGGCATCGATATTCTCTGGAGCGTGTAAGTCATGAGCAGCAAAATCAGAACTATGTCGTTTGACGCCATCGTAATTGGTGGCGGTGGTGCAGGCATGCGTGCTGCACTGCAGCTGACTGAGTCAGGTATCAAGACCGCATGTGTTACTAAAGTATTCCCAACCCGCTCGCACACGGTATCTGCCCAGGGCGGTATCACGTGCGCAATCGCGTCTGCTGATCCGAACGATGATTGGCGCTGGCACATGTACGATACCGTCAAGGGTTCCGATTACATCGGTGACCAGGACGCTATCGAGTACATGTGCTCAGTCGGCCCGCAGGCTGTATTCGAGCTTGAGCATATGGGTCTTCCTTTCTCACGTACCGAAGAAGGTCGTATTTATCAGCGTCCGTTCGGTGGTCAGTCGAAAGGCCCTAACGATCCTACTCAGGCAGCTCGTACTTGTGCAGCGGCTGACCGTACAGGTCACGCGCTTCTTCACGCTCTGTACCAAGGCAACCTGAAAGGCGGTACTACCTTCCTGAACGAATGGTATGCCGTTGATCTGGTTAAAAACGCAAACGGTCAGGTGGCTGGTGTTATCGCTATCGACATCGAGTCGGGCGAAACCGTATACATCAAAGCCAAGGCTACTGTTCTGGCAACGGGTGGTGCTGGTCGTATCTATCAGTCTACTACCAACGCTCTGATCAATACCGGTGACGGTGTTGGTATGGCGGTTCGTGCTGGCGTTCCTATGCAAGACATGGAAATGTGGCAGTTCCACCCAACAGGTATTGCGGGTGCTGGTACTCTGGTGACTGAAGGTTGTCGTGGTGAAGGTGGTTACCTCATCAATAAAGACGGCGAGCGTTTCATGGAACGTTATGCACCTAACGCGAAAGACCTTGCAGGTCGTGACGTTGTTGCACGCTCCATGGTTATGGAAATTCTTGAAGGTCGCGGTTGTGGTGAAGATGGCGACCACGTGTTCCTGAAACTGGATCACCTGGGCGAAGAAACCCTGAACGCTAAGCTTCCGGGTATTCTTGAGCTGTCTCGTACGTTTGCCCACGCTGACCCTGTTAAAGAACCAATCCCTGTTGTTCCTACCTGTCACTATATGATGGGCGGTGTTCCGACGAATATTGGCGGTCAGGCACTGACCGTTGATGCAGACGGCAACGATGTCGTTGTTGAAGGTCTGTATGCTGCCGGTGAGATTGCTTGTGTATCTGTACACGGTGCCAACCGCCTTGGTGGTAACTCACTGCTTGACCTGGTTGTATTTGGTCGCGCAGTGGGTCTGCAGGTTGAACAGAACTTCAAAGACGGTTTCGACTTTGTTGATCCAACCGAGGAAGATATCGAGCGTGCAATGGCTCGTCTGAATCGTCTGAATACTCAGACTTCCGGCGATAGCGTTGCTGCTGTTCGTGCTGATCTTCAGAAAACCATGCAGTTGTACTTCGGTGTATTCCGTGAAGGCCCAAGCATGGAAAAAGGTCTGGAAATGCTCAAAGAGATCGGTGAGCGTGTTAAGAACACGGTTCTCGACGATAAGAGCAATGCATTCAATACTGCGCGTATTGAAGCACTTGAACTGGATAACCTTTACGAAACTGCGTACGCAACTGCGGTTGCTGCGATTGAGCGTAAAGAATCGCGTGGTGCTCACGCCCGTAACGACTTCACCGAGCGTGATGACGAAAACTGGCTGTGTCACTCATTGTACTTCCCGGAAACCAAAACGATCGGCAAGCGTGCGGTTAACTTCGCGCCTAAGACCGTTGAGGCCTTCCCACCGAAAGTCCGTACCTACTAAGAGGGGAGTGTTGATATGTTAGTTAGTGTTTATCGTTACAACCCTGAGAAGGATGAAGCGCCATACATGCAGGATTACGAAATTACCATCCCTGGTGGTAAAGATGTAATGGTGCTGGATGTGCTGCACCTGGTGAAGGAACAGGACGTTTCTGTTGCTTACCGTCGCTCATGCCGTGAAGGTGTGTGTGGTTCAGATGGTATGAACATCAATGGTAAGAATGGTCTGGCGTGTATTACTCCGATCTCTGAAGCGACCAAAGGCAAAATGGATAAGCTGGTTCTGCGCCCGCTGCCAGGTATGCCTGTGATTCGTGACCTTGTGATTGACATGTCGCTGTTCTATCAGCAGTACGAGAAGATCAAGCCGTACCTGCACAACGATACTCCAGCACCTGCCATTGAGCGTCTGCAGTCTCCTGAAGAGCGTGCGAAGCTTGATGGTCTGTACGAGTGTATCCTGTGCGCATGTTGTTCAACGTCTTGTCCTTCGTTCTGGTGGAACCCAGACAAGTTCGTTGGTCCAGCAGGTCTTCTTCAGGCATATCGTTTCCTGGCGGACAGCCGTGATACGTCGACTGAAGAGCGATTGGCAGGTTTGAGCGATCCGTTCTCAGTATTCCGTTGCCGCGGAATTATGAACTGTGTCAATGTGTGCCCGAAGGGTTTGAACCCAACGCGCGCCATTGGACACATCCGTAACATGCTGCTGTCACAGCAGGTGTAACGGTACCACTTCCGACTGGTGGTATGAGACGTAAGTCGGGTTGGACATACAACCCGCTTACGTCGACAATTTTATTCGCAATGGAACCCAAAAAGTCCCATTGTTGACTAAGCTAGTTTACAGTTGAGGGAACCGGGCATCCCGGTGCTACCTCAGAGGCCTTGCGATCTATCCGATCGACCCTCTATTTCGCCTTGTGCTAGAGTCGGTGCATGCATCTCTGTGGTGGCATTCCCTTGTTCAGAAATTGACACAGGGTGGTCATACATGCACGAACTGACAATGGAGCAACTATGGAGCACTTCGCAGCTAGCGGGGGGCAATGTTGCTTACATCGAGGAGTTGTTCGAAACTTATCTCCGCGATCCAAACGAAGTGCCAGAAGAGTGGCGCAATTATTTCGACAAACTCCCCCGCGTTGACGAAAACAGCACCGTCGACACCCCGCATAAGCCCATCCGGGATCAATTTCTACTCATTTCGAAAAATCAGCGTCGCGCCAAGCCAATGACGTCTGCGCCAGTGAGCAGCGAGCATGAACGTAAGCAGATGAAAGTCCTGCAGCTGATCAACGCCTATCGTGGTCGTGGTCATCAGCATGCGAAGCTCGACCCACTGGCACTGATGGCGCGTGAGACGGTTCCCGATCTTGACCTTCATTTTCATGGTCTGACGCGCTCTGATCTCGATACTGTGTTCCAGACAGGTAATCTTTTTGTCGGCCAGGATCAGGCAACGCTGAAAGAAATCATCGACGCATTGGAAACGACTTACTGCGGCACTGTCGGTGCGGAGTACATGCATATCGTTAACACCGCGGAGCAGCGTTGGTTCCAACAGCGCCTTGAGAGCGTTCGTTCGCATCCTAAGTACGGTGAAGAGATTAAAATGCACCTGCTGGAGCGCCTGACGGCTGCAGAGGGGTTGGAAAAATATCTTGGTTCACGTTACCCGGGGGTTAAGCGTTTCGGTCTGGAAGGCGGCGAGTCTCTTATTCCATTAATGGACGAGCTGATTCAGCGCAGCGGTACCTATGGCGCCAAAGAGCTTGTGATTGGTATGGCTCACCGGGGTCGTCTGAATACTTTGATCAATACTCTGGGTAAGAAAACGTCTGACCTGTTTGATGAGTTCGATGGTAAGGCAGAGTATGAGTCTCACGGCGATGTGAAGTATCACCAGGGTTTCTCTTCCAATGTGATGACACCGGGGGGCGAAGTTCACCTCGCTCTGGCGTTTAACCCGTCTCACCTTGAAATTGTTTCGCCGGTTGTTGAAGGCTCCGTGCGTGCCCGCCAGGATCGTCGTAACGACCCTGTCGGTGAGAAAGTTGTTCCCGTCAGTATCCACGGCGACTCAGCATTTGCTGGTCAGGGCGTTGTGATGGAAACATTCCAGATGTCCCAGACCCGTGCTTATAAAACCGGCGGCACGGTTCATATCGTTATTAATAACCAGGTTGGGTTTACAACGTCGAAGCGTGAAGATACTCGCTCTACAGAATACTGCACCGACGTAGCCAAAATGGTAGAAGCGCCAATTCTGCACGTTAACGGTGATGATCCTGAAGCGGTACTTTTCGTTACTCAGCTGGCGGTTGATTACCGTAATGAGTTCCGCAAAGACGTGGTAATTGATCTGGTGTGTTATCGCCGTCGTGGTCACAACGAAGCCGACGAGCCGTCTGGCACTCAGCCGTTGATGTATTCCAAGATTAAGAGTCATCCGACAACCCGTACACTGTACGCCAAACGTCTGATTGACGAGGGTGTTCTGACGGAAGACACCAGTAAGCAGCTTGAAGAAGAGTATCGACTGGCTCTGGATAATGGTCTCCACGTTGTTAAGTCGCTGGTGAAAGAACCCAACAAAGAATTGTTCGTTGATTGGAGCCCTTACCTTGGCCATGAGTGGACGACTAAGGCGGACACCAAGTTTGATATGAAGCAGTTGCAGGAGCTCGCGCACCAGCTTCAGGAGCCACCTGAGGGTTTCGCGGTTCAGCGTCAGGTCGGTAAGATCCTTGAGGACCGTCGCAAAATGGCGGCGGGCGCTTTGCCGATCAACTGGGGCTTTGCAGAGACAATGGCGTACGCCACCCTGATTAAGCAAGGCTATGGCATCCGTCTGACTGGTCAGGACGTAGGTCGAGGTACGTTCTCGCATCGTCACGCCGTTCTTCATAACCAGAAAGATGCGGGGACTCATGTGCCACTGCAACATATTGAAGAAGGTCAGCCTAAATTCGACATCTATGACTCTCTGCTTTCTGAAGAAGCGGTGCTGGCATTTGAATACGGTTATGCCACTACAACGCCAGGGACTCTGGTGATCTGGGAAGCGCAGTTCGGTGACTTTGCTAACGGCGCTCAGGTGGTGTTCGATCAGTTTATCTCGTCTGGTGAGCATAAGTGGGGCCGTTTGTGTGGTCTGACTATGCTTCTGCCACATGGCTATGAAGGTCAGGGCCCCGAGCACTCGTCTGCCCGCCTTGAGCGTTATTTGCAGTTGTGTGCAGAACACAATGTTCAGATCTGTGTGCCTTCAACTCCGGCGCAGGTTTACCATATGCTACGCCGTCAGATGATTCGTCCGTTGCGTAAACCTATGGTGGTCATGTCGCCTAAGTCGTTACTGCGCCACAAGTTGGCTACCAGTACGCTGGAGGAGCTCGCTGAAGGTCGATTCCGTACCTGTCTCGACGAAATTGATGATATTAATCCGAAAAAAGTCCGCAGAATTTTGCTCTGTTCCGGTAAGGTCTACTACGATTTACTTGAACGCCGCCGCGCGGAAGAGATCGACGATATTGCGATCATTCGGATTGAGCAGATTTATCCGTTCCCTCATACCTTCCTCGGTAAGATTCTTGAGCCTTATAAAGGTGCCAAGGATATCTACTGGGTCCAGGAGGAACCGATGAACATGGGCGCCTGGTACAGCAGCCAGCACCATATGCGCAAAGTAGCGCATGACCTGAATCCTAAATGGCATCTTGAGTATGCAGGCCGAGATCACTCTGCTTCTCCAGCTGCTGGTTACATGGCGCTCCACCTGGAGCAACAGGAAAAATTAATCCGTGACGCTCTGGACCTCCAGGGCTGACGTATCGCAGGAACTCTAAGGAAAATCGAATGAGCATCGAAATTAAGGCACCCACATTTCCTGAATCTGTCGCTGATGGCACTGTGGCGACCTGGCATAAAAAACCGGGTGAACCCATCCAGCGCGACGAGCTTCTGGTGGATATTGAAACGGATAAAGTCGTTCTGGAAGTTGTCGCTCCTGCGGACGGTTCATTGAAAACCGTCCATAAAGAAGAAGGCGACGTCGTTCTCAGTGACGAAGTTCTGGCAATCTTTGAAGAGGGTGCGGTGGATGCTGCGTCTTCTTCAGCGCCTGCTGAAACCGAGTCGGCGCCTGCTGAAACAGCAGATGCGTCTGATGATGGTGACATCATCATGAGCCCGGCTGCGCGTAAGCTGGTCGAAGAAAATGACATTGCTCCGTCATCAATCAAGGCAACTGGCAAAGACGGTCGTGTTACCAAAGAAGATGTCGTTAATCACCTGAAGGGTGGTTCTGCGCTGGCGCCTGCCACTGCTCCAGAACCAAAAGCAGAAGAGCCTAAGTCGGCACCTGCTGCTCCTGCCGCCGCTGCCCCTATGGCTGATGAAGGTGACCGCATCGAGAAACGTGTTCCGATGACTCGTCTCCGAGCAACTATTGCTCGTCGCTTAGTCGAGGCGCAACAGAACGCTGCCATGCTAACGACCTACAACGAAGTGAATATGGGCCCGGTGATGGAGCTGCGTAAAAAGTACAAAGATACTTTTGAAAAAACGCACGGTGTAAAACTTGGTTTCATGTCTTTCTTCGTGAAAGCAGCTACTGAAGCCCTGAAGCGTTTCCCAGCGGTTAACGCATCTATCGATGGTAACGACATGGTTTACCACGGTTATCAGGATATCGGTGTGGCAGTATCGACTGAACGTGGTCTGGTTGTACCGGTTCTGCGTGATACAGACAGCATGGGTCTGGCAGAAATTGAAAGCACGATCGGTGACTTCGGTAAGCGTGGACGCGAAGGCAAACTGGGTATCAATGATATGCAGGGCGGGACCTTTACCATCACTAACGGTGGTATTTTCGGGTCACTGATGTCGACGCCTATTCTGAATCCTCCTCAGACTGCTATTCTGGGTATGCATAAAATTCAGGAACGTCCGATGGCAGTGAATGGCGAAGTTGTTATTCAGCCAATGATGTATCTTGCACTGTCTTACGATCACAGAATGATCGATGGCAAAGAAGCAGTGCAGTTCCTGGTAACCATTAAAGAGTTGCTCGAAGATCCAGCGCGTCTGTTGCTGGATATCTGATAGGGTTTTGGAAATTTAAGGATTTATTATGAGCAAACAATTTGATGTTGTAGTCATCGGTGGTGGCCCTGGTGGTTATGTGGCGGCTATTCGTTGTGCGCAGCTTGGTCTGAAGACTGCGTGTGTTGAAAAATGGGTCAGTAAAGAAGACAAGCCTGTATTGGGTGGTACGTGTCTGAACGTAGGTTGTATCCCGTCGAAAGCACTTCTCGACAGCTCTCATAAATATGAAGAAGCGCACGAGAAATTCGAGCTGCACGGCATTTCAACTGGCAAAGTATCCATCGATATCGAAAAGATGATGGCCCGCAAAGAACAGATCGTGAAAAACCTGACGATGGGTGTCGCAACACTGTTTAAAGCAAACGGTGTGACTTCGTTTGAAGGCACGGGTAAGTTGCTTGCAAACAAGCATGTGGAATTCACCGATCACAGCGGCAACGTTGAGGTGCTTGAAGCAGAAAACGTGATTATCGCAACAGGTTCTGTTCCGGTTGAAATTCCACCAGCGCCTCTGGCCGATGATGTGATTGTTGATTCAACTGGCGCGCTCGAGTTTACAAAAGTGCCGAAGCGCCTCGGTGTTATTGGTGCAGGTGTTATTGGTCTGGAACTGGGTTCCGTATGGGGCCGTCTTGGTGCTGAAGTCACTGTTCTCGAAGCGCAGGATAACTTCTTGCACCTTGTTGACCAGACGGTTGCCAAAGAAGCGAAAAAACTCTTTGGTAAGCAGGGCATGGATATTCGCGTCGGGGCTCGAGTTACGGGTACCGAGGTTAAGCGCAAGAAAGTGACGGTGACCTATCAGGATTCTGACGGTGAGAAGTCAGAAGAATTCGACAAGCTGATTGTAGCGGTCGGTCGTCGTCCTTACACCGAAGGTCTTCTGTCCGGTGATTGTGGTGTGAACCTCGATGAGCGTGGATTTATTCACGTTGACGAAACCTGTAAGACAGACGCACCTGGAGTGTGGGCTGTTGGTGATGTAGTACGGGGCCCTATGCTGGCACATAAAGCGTCTGAAGAGGGCGTGATGGTTGCCGAGCGTATCGCTGGTCATAAAGCTCAGATTAATTACGATTGCATTCCTTCTGTTATTTACACGCACCCTGAAATTGCCTGGGTGGGTAAAACAGAAGATGAGCTGAAGGCGAATGGTGAAAAATACAACGTTGGTATGTTCCCGTTTGCGGCCAACGGTCGTGCGATGGCTGCGGCTGATACTGATGGCTTCGTGAAGATTGTTGCCGATGCTGAAACGGACCGTATTCTTGGTGCCAGCGTGATCGGCCCGAATGCAGGCGATCTGTGCCAGCAGATTGTTGTTGCCATGGAATTTGGTTCGAGTGCTGAAGATGTGGGTATGATGGTGTTTGCTCACCCAACCATTTCTGAAGCGGTACATGAAGCAGCACTTGCGGTGAACAATCAGGCCATTCATAAGGCCAATCGTCGCCCTAAGGCTAAGTAAGACCGTCTGTGCACCACAGTGTGCGGGACATAATACTAAAGCCCGGTTTACCGGGCTTTTTTTTTGTGGCTTTATTACAACCTGTCTAAACTGTAACAGCGAAGGTGGAATGGCCTCTTATTTCTCTATTCAGAAAATCGGGACTATCTTTTCCACACAAGTTTCTGAAATGGCGGAACCCATACAATGTGACTCCGTCAGACAAGACCTGAACGTTAAATTGTAAGAACAGGACAAAGCGATGAACCTACACGAATATCAGGGTAAGCAGCTGTTCGCTCAGTATGGCCTCCCAGTCTCACAAGGAGTGGCGGCTAAAACAGCGGAAGAGGCAGCTGCAGCAGCCGACACAATCGGTGGCGACCGTTGGGTCGTAAAAGCACAGGTACATGCAGGTGGTCGCGGTAAGGCCGGTGGTGTGAAACTGGTCAGCTCAAAAGAAGAGATCAGCGATTTTGCTAATCAGTGGCTGGGTAAAAACCTGGTGACCTATCAGACAGATGAAAACGGCCAGCCGGTTTCTCGCATTCTGGTTGAATCCTGCACAGATATTGATCAGGAACTCTACCTCGGTGCCGTTGTTGATCGTTCTTCCCGTCGTGTTGTGTTCATGGCATCGACCGAAGGTGGTGTGGAGATTGAGAAAGTCGCACACGAAACACCTGAAAAAATCCTGAAAGCCGAGATTGATCCCTTAGTAGGCGCGCAGCCGTACCAAGGTCGGGACCTGGCCTTTAAATTGGGCCTTGAAGGTAAGCAGGTCAGTCAGTTTGTTAAAATCTTCCTTGGTCTGTCTAAGTTATTCCACGAAAAAGATCTGGCTCTGCTGGAAATTAACCCTCTGGTAGTTACCAATGAGGGCGACCTTCACTGCCTCGATGCGAAAATTAACATCGACAGCAATGCTGTGTATCGGCACAAAGATCTGCAGGAAATGCACGATCCTTCTCAGGAAGATGAACGTGAAGCACACGCAGCGAAATTCGAACTTAACTATGTCGCCCTTGATGGCAACATTGGTTGTATGGTGAACGGTGCTGGTCTGGCGATGGGTACCATGGACATCGTTAAGTTGCACGGTGGCCAGCCTGCGAACTTCCTGGATGTGGGCGGCGGCGCGACGAAAGAACGTGTTGTTGAAGCATTCAAAATTATTCTCTCCGACGAAAATGTCAGCGCCGTTCTGATTAATATTTTCGGCGGTATTGTACGCTGCGACATGATCGCTGAAGGCGTAATCGGGGCGGTAAAAGAAGTCGGTGTGAAAGTGCCGGTGGTTGTACGTCTCGAAGGTAACAATGCGGAACTTGGTTCTAAAGTTCTGGCTGAAAGTGGTTTAAATATTATTGCAGCAACCAGCCTTGCGGATGCTGCGGAGCAAGCGGTTAAAGCTGCGGGGGGCAAATAATGAGTATTTTAATTAATAAAGATACCAAGGTTATTTGTCAGGGCTTCACTGGCTCTCAAGGTACCTTCCATTCTGAGCAGGCCATTGAGTACGGCACAAAGATGGTTGGCGGTGTTACACCGGGTAAAGGTGGCACTGAGCACCTTGGCCTTCCAGTGTTTAATACTGTCGCTGAAGCCGTTGACGCTACAGGGGCTGAGGCATCTGTGATTTATGTACCTGCGCCTTTCTGTAAGGACTCAATCCTTGAGGCGGCAAATGCCGGCATTAAACTGATCGTTTGTATTACTGAAGGCATTCCTACTCTGGATATGCTGGATGCAAAAGTTAAGTGCGATGAGCTTGGTGTTCAGCTGATTGGTCCGAACTGCCCAGGGGTTATTACTCCGGGAGAATGTAAGATCGGTATTATGCCTGGTCATATTCACCTGCCAGGCAAAGTGGGTATTGTATCCCGCTCAGGCACTCTGACTTACGAAGCGGTTAAGCAAACCACTGATGAAGGTTTCGGCCAGTCGACCTGTGTTGGTATCGGTGGTGACCCGATCCCTGGCTCAAACTTCATTGATATCCTGAAAATGTTCCAGGAAGATCCTGCCACTGAAGCCATCGTAATGATTGGTGAAATTGGCGGTACTGCTGAAGAAGAGGCCGCGGCCTTCATTAAAGAGAACGTGACCAAACCTGTGGTTTCTTACATTGCAGGTGTGACTGCACCTCCAGGTAAGCGTATGGGCCATGCCGGCGCGATTATCTCGGGCGGCAAAGGCACAGCAGACGAGAAATTCGCAGCGCTCAATGATGCGGGTGTTGCTACTTGTAAGAGCCTGGCCGATATCGGTAAAACTCTGAAAGAGCTGACTGGCTGGTAATTCTCAGCCATCATCGGTTCTGACAAAAGCCCGCAGTTATTGTGACTGTGGGCTTTTTTATTGTCAGGAGACCATCGATTCTATCCCTAAGTCGAATAGGCGCTGATGGTCGGCTCTCGTATTCTGAATGAATACTTGGAGGTGTCTATGATGTATGAAACCGACTATCGCGAAGCCCGCGATAACCCTAAAGCATTCTGGTCAGCACAGGCTGAGAAAATAGCCTGGTTTAAGAAGCCTGAGACCGTGCTAAGCCAGGATGAGAATGGCATAGATCGGTGGTTTGCTGATGGTGAGTTAAATACTTCGTTTCTCGCGCTCGACTCTCATGTTTTGAATGGTCGCGGTGATCAGGCGGCTCTTATCTATGATTCTCCCGTAACGAATTCAAAGCGCAGCTATACCTTTCGTGAGCTGACCGAAGAAGTCGCTCTGTTTGCTGGTGTGCTCGCTGATCAGGGCGTCGTTAAAGGTGATCGTGTTGTTATATATATGCCGATGGTGCCAGAGGCGGCCATTGCAATGCTGGCCTGTGCACGGTTGGGCGCAGTTCACTCGGTTGTCTTTGGCGGTTTCGCTCCAAACGAGCTTGCTGTTCGCATTGAGGATGCAAGCCCGAAAGTACTGGTCACCGCATCCTGTGGCATTGAGATCGACCGGGTTATACCGTACAAACCTATCGTGAATGATGCGTTGGCTATGGCCAGCCACAAGCCCGTGTCCTGCATTGTTTTGCAGCGTGAGCAGCATCCTTGTGAGCTTACTGCGGGTATTGATCTGGACTGGAGCGAGGCGATGTCTTCGGCTTCTCCTGCGGATTGCGTGCCGGTTCTGGCGACAGATCCACTGTATGTTCTTTACACGTCAGGAACTACCGGTAAGCCCAAAGGGGTTGTTCGCGACAATGGCGGCCATGCTGTGGCGATGCGCTACTCCATGGATTCTGTGTACAGCATAGGTCCGGGGGATGTCTTCTGGGCGGCTTCCGATGTGGGTTGGGTCGTTGGCCATTCTTATATCGTCTACGCGCCACTGATCACAGGCTGTACGACAGTGTTTTACGAAGGCAAACCGGTCAAGACGCCAGACGCTGGAGCTTTCTGGCGTGTGTGTTCTGAATATAAGGTGAAGGCCTTGTTTGCTGCGCCGACGGCGTTTCGTGCAGTTCGCAAGGAAGACCCTGAGTGTGCTCTTGCTGGACAGTACGATCTTACCGCATTAACAACCATTTTTATGGCAGGCGAGCGCCTTGATCCACCCACTTACGACTGGGTGGTCGGACACCTGAAACGGCCTGTCGTTGATCACTGGTGGCAGACAGAAACTGGCTGGGCGATTGCCGGGAATCATGTGGGTTATGGTCTTGCTGAAACGAAACCCGGCTCGGTAACGCGCCCATCGCCTGGTTTTAATGTTGAAATTCTGGATGGTCACGGCAAACCTGTGCCTGTCGGTGAGCAGGGGAGTATTGCCATCAGGTTACCTATGCCTCCGGGCTGCTTGCCAACGATCTGGAACAACCACGACCGCTTTGTCGATGGTTATCTGAGAACCTTTGATGGGTGTTACGTTTCAGGTGACGGCGGCTATATCGATGAAGACGGTTATCTGTTTGTGCAGGGACGAACCGATGACATCATCAATGTTGCTGGTCACCGTTTGTCTACGGGGGAGATGGAAGAAGTCGTGGCTGGCCATGAGGCGATTGCGGAATGTGCTGTTATTGGTCAGGCGAGTGACCTTAAGGGCGAAGAGCCGCTTGGCCTTCTCTTGTTGAAAGACGGCGTGACGATTGATGAAGCAACACTGGAGTCCGAAGTTATCCAGCGTGTACGTGAAAATATTGGCGCGGTTGCTAGTTTTCGTCACGCGGTTGTTGTCCAGCGTCTGCCGAAAACACGTTCAGGGAAGATTCTTCGCAAGGTGTTGCGCAATATAGCAAACAGCGAAGAGTACCAAACTCCGTCAACTATTGATGATCCGGCGTGTCTTGTCGAAATTGAGGACGTTTTATCGAAAAAAGGTTTAAGAAAATGAAACTTTGAGGAACTGATACGCGGATGCCGTATCTGAGCTTACGGTTGTTGCAAAACAACCTTTATGATTGCTCCCCCTCTACGCCGGCCTTCGGGTCGGCGTTTTTTTATTTCACTAAATAATGCCTTCTGACAGCGCGGTCGCAATGGCCTCGCCGATATCGCTGATTTCGTCCAACCAGGCTTCCTGCCAGTTTCCCCGGTATATGATGGGTTCCTGTACCCAGCGCCAACGCAGCCCTGTTGTGATGGTTTGCAAAGCACGGACAGTGCCTGTTCCATCGTGACCTGCTCGTACGATGGCGACACAGGGCAGGCCTTGTTTGTCGTCCAGTACCGGGTAATAAATACGATCAAACCAGTCTTTCATGGCCCCTGACATGTAGCCAAGGTTTTCTGGGGTCAGTAGTACGATCCCATCGGCCGTTTGAAGGTCTTCGCTGTCTGAGTCCAGTGGTGCTCTGGACGTGACCCTCAGATGAGCACCTGTGTTCTCTGCCCCAACTATAAGCCCGTCACGCAGGCGGGCCAGATTTTCAGAAGGGCAGTGAGCAATAATCAGAAGATTCTTGGTCTGCATATCAACCGCTTTGGTGTTTACTCTACGTCGGGGTTAACGCCGTCTTTGGGTTTGATCACGAGAACGTCGCAATTGAGTTTGTCGACCAGTGCTTCGGCAGTATTACCAATCAGGACACCGCTAAACCCTTCGCGCCCAATGGTTCCAACCACGACGAGGTCGGCTTCGATGTTTGCTGCGACGTCGGGAACGACTTGTTCAGCATCTCCTTCGAGAACATGGACGTGGTCGCTGGCGACGTTAAATTTCTCTGCCCAGCGCGCAGTGGCTTCTTTGTGCTGGTCCGTAATGTAGTTCTGAATGTCGTCCGGAGGTGATACTTCTGGCACCATCGCGAGCGCAACTGCCACCATGGGGTAAGCGTTCGTAATGTGCAGGTCGGTTTCAAAATGATCTGCAAGATGCTCGGCATAGGAAAGAATATTATCGTTAATGAGGGTGTGGCCCTTATCAGAGCTGGTAGCATCGATACTGGCCAGTATGCGGTTGTGTTTCCAGGCGTCAGGTGACTTAACCATCATGACGGGAGCTGGGCAGTGTCTCATCAGATTCCAGTCAGAATGCGAAAACAGTCGATCTATAAGACCATGTTTCTGAGTGGACTTGATGACCAGATCAAACTCAGTATCGCGTGCGGATTCTATAGCCGCGTCGTGCAGGTGTTTCTGCCAGTACGCCTCAGTATTCGTCTTGATCCCCGAGCAGCTATCCAGTTCTGTAAGGGAGTCCAGCCAGAGTTGTGCCTGACGCAGTAATGCCTGTTTTACACTGTTTGCGGTAGTGTCTGCCAGTTGTGATGCCTGATCGCCGAAACTGTCCCATGCGGTGGTAAGTAATGTCAGGTCAGCATCGAGGGCTTTGGCTAGCCAGCAAGCACGCTGCAAGCCCGGTTGCTCTTCGTCGTTTTTGTCCAGTACTACCAGAATATGATTGATATCGAGCATGGTGTTCTCCTCAGTGCCGCCATGGCGTAATCCGTTCTCTCATTGAGCATATCGCTTTCAGATGGCAGCGTCTTGCCCTGCCTCAAGGTAAATGGCCTCAAGGTAGATAGCTTCAAGATAAATCGCCCGATGCCTACGACACCCTGCTGGTGGATGAGGTTCTCACTTTAATCGTCGGCACTGGCATGAAGGAGTTTCAGCAGGGCAGCAGCGGCATTACTTTGCGTCCTATGTTTAAGAAACACCGCCCCGAGCTGCCTGCGAAGGCTGGCTCCTGGCCAGTCGATAATCGTTAAAGCCTCGTCATTGATCATTGAGGCTGGCAGTACCGACCAGCCCATGCCGACAGAGACGAGCATCTTAATGGTTTCGAGATAATTGGTTGGCATCGGCGCTTTAAGTGTCAACCCCTCGGCGGCAAACACGTTATTGATCAACTGGTAGGTGATCGTGTCGGGCTCCGGGAGAATCGCAGATTCAGATGAAAGGTCCTGAAGGGAGATTTTCGATATGCCCGCCAGTCGATGGTTGTTCGAGCAGACGCAGACCATGTCATCCTGCCAGAGAGGAATAGCGGCAATATCTGTCTTTGGGGTTTGTTCAAGAGTCGTCAGAGCCAGGTCGACCTGGCGAAGCCTGACGGCCTGATATGCTCGTTCAGACCCCATAAACTGCAAGTCCAGATCGACATTCGGATGGGCCTGCACAAATTTCCGCAGTACCGGTGGTAGCCGGTGCAGCCCTATGTGGTGGCTGGTGGCGATGGACAGGCTGCCAGCGATATCGCCGCTCAGATTCTCCATCTGCTGTGTAGTGTCGGCGACAAGGTCCAGAATACTGCGTGCTCTCGGCAGAAGAGCCGTGCCTGCGTCGGTCAGACTCACGGTCCGGTTGTGACGCTCGAACAGAGGGACGCCCAACTGGGTTTCAAGTTGTTGAATACGCTTACTGACCGCCGACTGGGTCAGGTGCAGTTGCTCTGCTGCGGCCGAGAAAGAGTGCGCTCCGGCGACCGCGAGAAATGCCTTAAGTGATTGAGTATCCATGCTGACCTATGACTTCTATTCCTTTTGGGAATTCAAACTAGAAAAAATATGAATTTCTGTTGTTTATCAGCTGTTGTAAACTGGCGCAAGTGATTTGATGAGAACGAACAACAACTCTGGAGCACCGAGCATGGCCGGCAAGACTCTTTACGACAAACTCTGGGATCAGCACGTGGTGAAAACCCGTGAAGATGGTACCGCCCTTATTTACATCGATCGTCAGCTTCTGCACGAAGTAACGTCACCTCAGGCATTCGAAGGCCTGCGTCTGGCCAATCGTATGCCATGGCGCCTCGATGCCAATCTGGCGACCCCTGACCACAACGTACCGACGACGGTGTTTGAGCGTCAGTCGGGTATCGACGGCATTCAGGACCCTGTGTCACGTATTCAGGTGAAAACCTTAGATGATAACTGTGATCACTTTGGTATCAACGAATTCAAAATGGCCGACAAACGTCAGGGCATCGTGCACGTCGTCGGTCCGGAGCAGGGGGCAACGCTGCCGGGCATGACCGTCGTCTGCGGTGATTCTCATACGGCGACCCACGGCGCATTTGCTGCATTGGCTCACGGCATCGGTACGTCTGAAGTTGAACACGTGCTCGCGACTCAGTGTCTGATTCAGCGCAAGATGAAAAACTTGCTGATTAAAGTCGATGGTGAGCTGGGTAAAGGCATTACCGGTAAAGACGTGGTGCTGCATGTGATTGGTGTGATCGGTACTGCGGGCGGCAACGGTTGTGCCATGGAGTTTGGTGGTTCTGCTATCCGCTCTATGAGCATGGAAGGCCGCATGACCATGTGCAACATGGCGATTGAAGCCGGTGCCCGTGTGGGCATGGTGGCATTCGATGACATCACAGCAGACTATGTTAAAGGTCGTCCGTTTGCGCCGAAAGCAGAGCAGTGGGAAATGGCGCTTGAGGCATGGAAAGACCTGAAGTCGGATGACGATGCCGAGTTCGATAAAGTCGTCGAGATCCGCGCGGAAGACATCAAGCCACAGGTGACCTGGGGCACGTCTCCCGAAATGGTGACTACCATCGATGCGACAGTACCCACCCTCGACGACGCCGAGAATGATGTTGAGCGTTCAGGTTTTGAGCGTGCTTATGAATACATGGGCCTGACACCGGGCCAGAAGATTACTGACATTAAGCTTGATCGAGTATTTATCGGTTCGTGCACAAACTCACGCATTGAAGACCTGCGTGCCGCTGCTGAAGTCGCGAAAGGGCGCAAAGTAGCCGACAGCCTGATTCAGGCCTTAGTGGTACCGGGCTCTGGGCTGGTTAAAGCGCAGGCCGAAGAAGAAGGTCTGGATAAGATTTTCGAAGAGGCCGGTTTTGAATGGCGTGAGCCAGGTTGCTCTATGTGTCTGGCGATGAACGCCGACAAGCTGGGCAGCGGAGAGCACTGTGCGTCGACGTCGAACCGTAACTTTGAAGGTCGTCAGGGCTACGGCGGTCGTACGCATCTGGTAAGCCCGGCGATGGCCGCAGCGGCTGCGATTGCTGGTCATTTTGTTGACGTGCGTGAATTTTAATAGGAGAGCATAAGATGAAAGCATTTACTGTACATCAGGGTGTTGTCGCTCCTATGGATCGCGCCAATGTCGATACTGATATGATTATTCCGAAGCAGTTTCTGAAGTCGATTAAGCGTTCAGGCTTTGGTCCGAACCTGTTCGATGAACTGCGTTATCTGGATGAAGGTCAGCCGGATGCCGATAACAGCGGTCGTCCGTTGAATCCGGATTTTGTACTGAATAAACCACGCTATGCCGGAGCTTCTGTATTGCTGGCGCGTGAAAACTTCGGTTGTGGTTCAAGCCGGGAGCACGCGCCATGGGCACTGGAAGACTTCGGTTTCCGTGCGATTATTGCACCGAGCTACGCGGATATTTTTTACAACAACAGTTTTAAAAATGGCCTGTTGCCGATTGTCCTGGATGAAGCGACGGTGGATCGTCTGTTCAAAGAGGCTGAAGCAAATGAAGGCTATCAGTTGACCGTCGATCTGGAGAACCAGAAAGTGGTTACGCCATCTGGCGAAGAGATCGCCTTTGAAGTGGACGACTTCCGTCGTCATTGCCTGCTGAATGGTCTGGATGATATTGGTCTGACGCTGCAGGACGCCGACGAGATTCGCGCCTATGAAGAGAAGCGTCGTGCCTCTTCTCCATGGCTTTTCGGGTAGCGGAGCTGCCTGCGTTGCCAGAGCGGTGTTAAATATTATCTCAGAATGCTCATTTACGACTTGTAGACTCCGCTTCTTCGATAATTTTTGCCTAGCTCTGGCGGCCTCGCCGACGCTCTAATGGCGCCGGCGAGGCCGCTAAATATAATTTATCAGTTCTCTGAATATGGTTTGAGGACTGAACAAAAGTTGATGGCAAAGCGCTGGTTCAGCCTGTTTTCGACCCTCTGTGCCATGGGTGGCACAGGGGAGCCCCCATGGATGGGTTCACGGCGAGTCGAAAACAGGCTGAAGCGGCGATTTGTTTAAAGAGATTGTGAGGTTTTAAAAATGAGCAAAAACGTACTGATCCTGCCGGGCGATGGTATTGGCCCGGAAATCGTTGCAGAAGCCGTTAAGGTTCTGAACGTAGCGAACGAAAAATTCAATCTCGGCCTGGAGCTGGTGGACGGTCTGGTCGGTGGTTCTGCCTACGACGTACATGGCACGCCACTGCCAGACGAGACCATGGACAAAGCCCGCGCGGCAGACGCAATTCTGCTGGGTGCGGTAGGTGGTCCTAAGTGGGATAACCTCGAAGACCGCGAGCTGCGTCCTGAAAAAGGCCTGCTCGGTCTGCGTTCTGGTCTGGAGCTGTTCGGTAACCTGCGTCCAGCCATTCTGTACCCGCAGCTTGCGGATGCATCGTCTCTTAAACCAGAAGTAGTTTCTGGTCTGGATATCCTGATTGTGCGTGAACTGACCGGTGGTATTTACTTCGGTAAGCCTCGTGGTATCCGTACGCTGGAGAACGGCGAGCGCGAAGGCTACAACACCTACGTTTATAGCGAGTCTGAAATCAAGCGTATTGCGCACGTGGCTTTCCAGTCGGCAATGAAGCGCAACAAAAAGCTGTGCTCAGTCGACAAAGCGAACGTTCTGGAAGTGACCGTGCTATGGCGCGAAATTCTGGAAGAAGTCGGTAAAGAATACCCAGAGGTTGAGCTGTCGCACATGTACGTCGATAACGCGGCGATGCAGCTGGTGCGTGCACCTAAGCAGTTCGACGTGATGGTAACCGGGAACATGTTCGGTGACATTCTGTCTGATGCTGCGGCCATGCTGACAGGTTCCATCGGTATGCTGCCTTCAGCCTCTCTGGATAAAGACAATAAAGGTATGTACGAGCCATGCCACGGTTCTGCACCAGACATTGCTGGTCAGGGCATCGCCAACCCATTGGCAACTATCCTGTCAGCTGCGATGATGTTGCGCTATTCATTGGGTGAAGGTAGTGCTGCCGACGCGATTGAGCAGGCGGTAAGCAAGGTGCTCGATAAAGGTCTGCGTACTGGCGACATCTTCTCTGAAGGTATGCAGAAAGTTTCCACCGTTGAAATGGGCGAAGCGGTTGTAGCCGCCCTGCAGGAGGTTTAATTACATGTCACAGTTGAATGTTGGCCTGGTCGGCTGGCGCGGAATGGTCGGCTCTGTCCTGATGCAGCGCATGCAGGAAGAGAAAGATTTCGACCAGATTAACCCGGTATTTTTCACTACGTCTCAGAAAGGTAAGCCAGCCCCAGACTTCGCTGGTAAAGATTGCGGTACGCTCGAAGATGCATTCGATATCGATGCGTTGAAAGCACAGGACGTGATCCTGACCTGTCAGGGCGGTGATTACACTAAAGAAGTGTATGGCAAGCTGCGTGAAGCGGGTTGGAACGGTTACTGGATTGATGCTGCGTCGTCACTGCGCATGGCGGACGATGCCATCATCGTTCTCGACCCAGTGAACAAAGACGTAATCGAAAAAGGCATTGAGTCAGGTGTTAAAACCTACGTTGGCGGTAACTGCACAGTCAGCCTGATGCTTCTTGCGTTGGGCGGTCTGTTCGAGAAAGACCTGGTGGAGTGGGTTGCTCCGCAGACGTATCAGGCAGCGTCTGGTTCGGGTGCGCGCCACATGCGCGAGCTGATCTCCCAGATGGGTGCTATTCGCGACGAAGTTAAAGATAAGCTTGATGACCCTGCCAGCGCGATTCTTGAAATCGACCGTCAGGTAGCCGACTTCATCCGTAGCGATGCACTGCCAACAGAGCAGTTTGGTGTGCCTCTGGCGGGCAGTCTGATTCCATACATCGACTCTCAGCTGGAATCTGGCCAGAGCCGTGAAGAATGGAAAGCACAAGTCGAAGCGAACAAAATCATGGGGCGCAGCGATGATCAGGTTCCTGTCGATGGTCTGTGTGTTCGTGTTGGTGCGATGCGCTGTCACAGCCAGGCGATGACGCTGAAACTGAAGAAAGACATTCCGGTCAGTGAAATCGAAGAGATTCTCGCGGGTCACAATGACTGGGTAAAAGTCATCCCGAACGATCGCGACGCCAGTATGAATGAACTGACCCCAGCGAAAGTGACGGGTACCTTAAGTATCCCGGTAGGCCGTATTCGCAAGCTGAATATGGGGCCAGAATACATTTCTGCGTTCACTGTCGGCGATCAGCTCCTATGGGGCGCAGCTGAGCCACTTCGCAGAATGTTGCGCATTTTGTTGAATAAGTGATGAGAAAGCGGGGCATTTGCCCCGCTTTTTTCATGGTGGCTGATAGAAAAATGCTCTAAGTGTTTCATACGTCACGCTTTTATCCCCTGCAAACCGGGCAAAATATTGCGTTAGCTGACTTTATATTTGATACTACGAATCGCTTATGAACGGAATCTATAAGTAAGCTGGGTCAGGATCATCTAAAAAGAAAGCGGTTTTTCGAAAACCTGCGATACATCGTCGCGAACGACAACAAGGAAGCAATAATGAAGCGCCTACTTGCTAAAAGCATTCTGTTGGCTGGGGGAATGTCCTTATCATCTCATATTCTGGCGTTGGGCCTGGGTGAGATGGAACTGGACTCTGCACTGAATCAGCCCCTGAGCGCAGAGATCAAGCTTATTGATACGCAAGGTCTGACCAGCTCGGAAATAAAACCGAAACTTGCCAGTGCGGCCGACTTCGAACGTGCAGGTATTGATCGTTATCAATTCCTGACGCAGATGAAATTTTCGGTCAATGGTGACCGCATTCTGATCACCACTCGTGATCCGGTGAATGAACCTTTTCTGAATTTTCTCGTAGAGCTCAACTGGCCTGCTGGTCGTGTGCTTCGCGAATACACCGTTCTTCTTGATCCTCCAGTATTCGAAGAAGGGCGAGTTCAACCATTGGTTGCAGTGCCTGCTGGCTCTGTTCAGTCTCAGGCAACGGCGACAGCGCCTGAAGCGCGCCCTCAGCCTACGCCGGCTCCTAAGCGTTCAAACAATTGGCAGACGCCCGCTGCGCCTGGTACTTATAAAGTCCAGCCGAACGATACCCTCTGGGAAATCGCTTTAGCGACTCGCCCTGATGCGTCTGTGACTCCACAACAAATGATGATTGCTTTGCAGGACGTTAACCCTGGCGCGTTCATTAATGGCAATATCAACCGTCTGAAAACCCATACTGTTCTTGATATCCCTGACGCGTCCATCATCGAAACGGTAAACAACCGTGAAGCTGTTGCTGAAGTGGTACGTCAGAACCGCGAACTCAAGGCAGGGGTTGCTCAGATTGACGCGACCGGCCGCAATACCGATACCTCCGGTCCTCGTAAATCCACTGGCAATGGTGAAGTTCGCCTCCTTGCTTCCGAAGCAACGGGTGATTCGAATCAGTCGGGTGGTAGCGTCGCCGGTAAAGCGGGTGCTGCGGGTGCCGCTGAAACAGATCTTGCGATCGCTCTCGAGAACCTTGATAAGAGTCAGCGTGAGAATCAGGAACTGGTCGAACGTCTGAATGCGCTTGAAGAACAGCTTGCTAAAATGGAACGCTTGATCACACTGCAGAATGATCAGCTGGCCAGTATGCAGGCAGGAACCGAGTCTGCCCCTGAAGCAGCAGCACCGATCGCAGATTCAAATGCCGCTGTAACCGGTGAAGAACCGAATGCAGACGTCCCGGATGAAAGCCCAGCAGAACCTGCTGCCCAAACTGAAGAGGCTGAAGCAGGCGCGCCTGTCGCAGAGCAGGAAGCAGTATCTGACGAAGAGGCGACCGCGACTGAAGATGCAACGCCTGAAAGTGAAACTGGCGCAGTGGCCGAAGGTACCGATTACAACTACAGCGAAGGCGCAGCGGCTGAGTCTGAGCAGGCTGCTCCGGTTCAAACCGCAGAGCAGAAGGCCATGACTGAACGAGCGGCTGCTGAAGCTCGTCGTTCTGCAGCTGAATCAGACAAGAGTATCGCCGATAAGATCATGGCGATCCCGTATCCGTACTTTGCCATTGCAGCAGGCCTGTTGCTAACGCTTGTTTACGCGATAATGAAGCTGAAGGCGCGGAAAGAAGAAGACGCCGTTGCAGAAGCCGAGGCAGAACTGAATGCTGCTGAAGCCGCGGCTATGGCGCCTGATAACACTGAGCTTGATCTTCCTGATAATTCCGATCTGCCAGATTTCGATGACAACCTGTCTTCTGAAGCAAATGATGCTGGTTTCGGTAATTTCGATCTGGGTGATGAAGAGCTGGATAGCAATATCGAGTCTGATCTCTCTGATATCGACCTGGACGCATACGAAGATGCTGATGGTGAATATGAGACTGTCGGCCAGACAGAAGATGCCATCAGTGAGTCTGATATTTACATCGCCTATGGTAAGTTCGATCAGGCGATTGAGCTTCTGAAAGGAGCAATCGCTGCAGAGCCAGAACGTACGGATCTTCGTTTAAAGCAGCTTGAAGTACTCTCGTCCCTGGATGATGCCGAGGCGTTTGCTGAGGCAGAGGCCAACCTGATTGCGATTGGTGATACCGCTGCAAATGCAGAGGCTGCTGAGTTCAGACAGCAGCTGTCTAACCCGATTGAGCCAGAAATCCGCGCTGATGAAGCAGATGCATTAAGTCTTGACGGTGAGTTGCCTTCGATTGATGAATCGGCCGAAGACGAGTTTGAAGGTGGTATGGACTTCGGTGCGGCACTCGACTTTGGTGATGATGCAACGCCTGAAGATGATGGCATTGGTGCTCAGCTTGAAGAAGTGCCTGATCTGAAACTGGATGAGTCTTCGGACTTTGACGCGGAAAAAGAGGGCGTAGATATGTCCCTCGAAGATGACGCGCCAGAGCTGGATGATGACCTTCTTAATTTCGACATGGGCGATGATGACGAACTCTCCGCTGCGGCTCCTTCTGAACTGGCAGAAGACGAACTGGCAGCAGAAACGGATGACCTGGCGTCACTGGACGATGCTGGTGAGTTACCTTCTTTTGATATTGAGTCAGGTGATGATCTTTCTGCGGATCTCGAAGATATTACCGCTGAGCTTCCTGCGGAATCCTCTTCTGCGATTGACTTCAGTGTTGATGATTTTGATCTTGATGCAGACGAGCTCGTTGATTCAGCCGAAAGTGTCAAGGGCCCAGCTGATTCACCGGTTTCTGGTGAGTTGGCTGATGCAGATAATGATTTGTCACTGGATTTTGAAGTTGATGAAGCGTCACCTTCTAAGACCAATGAAGCGCTGGATGACTTGCTCGATCTTGATGAGGAGCCGGAAGCAGACTTAGATTCTCACTTAGCTGCGGACTTGGCCGACAGTGCCGATGAGTCGGATGACGACCTTCCGGAGCTGACTTTCGACACTGAAGAGTCTGCTGAGGTTGAAGTATCAGACTCAACTCAGGATGGTGTGGTTGAAGAAACGTCAACTGAAGACGTGGTAGATGAGAATTCAGAAGCCACAGAGCTGGCTGAGTCGTCTGATGAAAAGGCTGGTTCAGTTGATGAGGACGCGTTTGTCGCAACGTCAGATGAAGATGATCTGTCGGATGACAGTGTTTCAGAAGACCTTGAAGCTCTCATGTCCAGTGATGATGATCTGGCGGCTGGCAGTGATCTGATCGGGGGTATCGATCTTGATGAGCTAGCTGCAGCGGATGACGAGTTTGACTTCCTTGCCGGTACTGATGAGTGTGCAACGAAACTTGACCTGGCGCGTGCCTACGTCGACATGGAAGATGTCGATGGTGCGAAAGAACTTCTGCAGGAAGTTGTCCAGGAAGGTAATGACGCTCAGAAGCAGGAAGCGAAAGACCTGATGGATAAGCTCGCCTGAACGCATGACTGACTTAGAAGATGGCTACCGTCGCTACGCGGCGGTGGTCGAGTATAACGGTGCCTGTTTTCATGGCTGGCAACGTCAGAAACATCACGATGAACCCACCGTTCAGGCCGCTCTCGAAGCGGCCATTTCTGTTGTAGCCAACCACCCTGTCAGTGTCTCATGTGCCGGTCGTACTGACACCGGTGTGCACGCCACTCGTCAGGTAATTCACTTCGATACGAACGCTTATCGCAAAGACTATGGCTGGATGATGGGCGTGAATACACACCTTCCTGATGGTGTTGCCCTGCAATGGGTGGGAGAAGTCGGTGGGGATTTTCATGCGCGGTACAAGGCTCAGGCGCGTCGTTACCGCTATCTGATTTACGATAATCCATCCCGTATGGCACTGATGCACGATCAGTTAACCTGGTGGAAGTATCCCCTTGATGCTGAGCGTATGCATGAAGCAGCCCAGCACCTGGTGGGGACACACGACTTTACATCCTTCAGAGCGAAGGACTGTCAGGCGAAGTCTCCGGTAAAAGAGATGCATGCCATCTCCGTGAAACGTTTTGACCGTATACTGGTCGTAGAACTTGAGTGCAGTGCTTTCCTGTACCACATGGTGCGTAATATTGTTGGTGTGTTATTACCGATCGGGGAGGGCCATAAATCTCCTGATTGGATGAAAGAGGTTCTCGCGCTTAAAGATCGCTCGAAAGCAGGAATCACCGCGCCAGGTGGCGGGCTGTATTTCGTCGGGGTGAAATACCCAGAGCAGTTTGAATTGCCGTGTCAGCCATGGGGGCCTGCATTGTTACAGCCCCTGTTTGATCGTTAACGCTTAGGAGAGAGTCAGGTAATGCAAGTAGGTTTTCCGCGGTTTCTGGTCATGACGGTGTTGTCGTTGGTGTTGGCGTCCTGTGGTGGCGACTGGGGCCCGGAGGATGACGGTGATGGCTTTGGTGATCGGGATACCCCTGTCAGGACTGATGTTGCGCGACTGGCGTTGCATCAAGGAACGAATAACGGAACCGGTGCCACACATGAGCGTCAGGTGCGCTTCTTGCCTGATCAAGCGAGTTATGAGGATGCCTTGCTGAATTATGCCTCTGATGACAGTACGGCGCAGGACGTGGATTTCGATGTGTTCCAGCTACTCCTGATTGACATGGGTACTCGCAGTACAGGTGGTTACGCTATTGCTGTCAGTGATGTGTACGAAGAGGAGGGTATCGTGACGGCTGAGTTACGTTATACCTACCCGGAGTCGGACTGTTCGGTCACCGACGTTGAAACAACGCCATATCTTTTCTTACGACTGGAAACTCAACTACCGGTCGTATTGTCAGAAGAAGTGTCTTATACAGAATGTTGAATGGTTTCTGCTAAGGGCACGATTGCGCTTCTGGTATCATCGGGTGTTTTAACAGACTGAACGAGTTGTTATGCGCCGCACCAGGATCAAAATTTGTGGAATTACACGTGCTGAAGATGCAGATGCCGCTGTTGAGGCGGGCGCTGATGCACTTGGTTTGGTTTTCTATCCGCCTAGCCCACGTGCAGTCGATGTTGCTCAGGCTGTAGACGCAGTCGGCAACGTACCGGCTTTTGTCAGTGTAACTGCTCTCTTTGTAAATCCTACCGTCGAAGAGGTGCAAAGAGTACTTGATAGCGTTAGAATTGACCTTATCCAATTCCATGGTGATGAAGATGACGACTTTTGTCGACAGTTCAAACGCCCCTACATCAAAGCCCTCCGTGTCCGGCAAGCGTCGGATGTGGTGGCGTCGTGCATGCGCTTCCCTGGCGCACTGGCAATTCTCCTAGACAGCTATAAACCCGGAGTTCCGGGTGGTACAGGAGAGACCTTTGACTGGTCACTGATACCCGAAACTCCACCTAAGCCCATTATTCTTGCCGGTGGCCTTGAGCCTGACAACGTCGCATCTGCGATAACTCAGATTCGTCCTTTCGCTGTTGATATCAGTGGAGGTGTCGAAGCCTCTAAAGGCATCAAGGATCACCGCAAAATCGAAGAATTTGTGAACGAGGTGTATCGTGTCGATCAACACTACCGAGAAGCAAGCAACTGACTTCAATGTTGAAATGCCAGATGCCAATGGCCATTTTGGTATTTTTGGGGGACGCTTTGTCTCTGAAACCCTGACAGCCGCATTGGACGAGCTTCAGGAAACCTACGAAAAGCTGCGTAATGACCCAGAGTTCCAGGCGGAATTCGATAAAGAGTTGGCTCATTATGTTGGCCGCCCATCACCGCTCTATTTCGCTGAGCGCCTGACTGAGGAGTGTGGTGGTGCGAAGATTTATCTGAAGCGTGAAGACCTGAACCACACGGGCGCGCACAAAGTAAACAACACCATCGGCCAAGCCTTGCTCGCCAAGTTTATGGGCAAGAAAAAAGTGATCGCTGAAACCGGAGCAGGCCAGCACGGTGTCGCTTCGGCCACTGTCGCAGCCCGCTTTGGCCTTGAGTGTAAGGTGTTTATGGGCTCGACTGACGTCGAGCGACAGAAGCTTAATGTCTATCGAATGAAGCTGCTTGGTGCTGAGGTTGAATCAGTGACCTGTGGTACTAAAACGTTGAAGGACGCCATGAACGAGGCCATGCGCCACTGGGTGACCAACGTTGATGATACTTTCTACATCATTGGTACCGCTGCGGGTCCACACCCATACCCAATGTTGGTACGTGATTTTCAAAGCATTATTGGTCGTGAGACTCAGCGCCAGTGTGACGAACAGATAGGTCGTCAGCCTGACGCTGTGGTTGCATGTGTGGGCGGTGGGTCTAATGCCATTGGTATGTTCCACCCTTACATCAAATACCCAGAAGTCGAAATGTACGGTGTCGAAGCCGGTGGTCTGGGACTTCAGGGAGACGACCATGCGGCACCCCTGAGTAAAGGTAAGCCCGGCGTACTGCATGGGAACCGTACTTACCTGATGGAAGACGAAAACGGACAGATCATGGGTACACACTCAGTCTCGGCTGGTCTCGATTATCCGGGCGTGGGGCCAGAGCACAGCTGGTTAAAAGACGTCGGTCGTGCGAAGTACGTCGCTGCGACGGATGATGAGGCAATTGCTGCCTTCCATAAACTGACTCGCCTTGAGGGGATTATGCCCGCATTGGAGAGCTCACATGCGATTGCCTATGCCATGAAATTGGCGGCGACTATGGATAAAGACAAAGTTATCGTCGTAAATCTGTCGGGGCGTGGCGATAAAGACATACACACCATTGCAGAAATGGATGGTGTAACTGCATAAGCTGGAGTTTGACTGATGGATATCGTTTATTTGTTGGCTTTGGCCGTTTAAGATCCATCAGTCAGTTCCATGTCATCCATTTGTGCCTGCTTTTTGCTATCTACCTCATGCGCGGCAATTTCTTGTTGTGAAGTTGTAAGGCTGTTAAAGGCCCACAAGGAGCGTAGAACTGCAGGAGCAGACATAGCCGGAGTGGCGGTTGTACCTGTCGCAACGGCTTAAATGGATGTTTCAGCTTATCCACGGATTGACGGTATCCGGAAACAGATACCGGCTACAAGTAGAGTGAAAGACATGAGCCGAATTACAAAAACGTTTGAGCGTCTCGCCGAAGAGGGCAAAAAGGCGCTGATTCCATATATAACTGCGGGTGACCCGGATAAAGCCACCACTGTACCAATGATGCACGCCCTGGTTGAAGCAGGTGCGGATGTTATTGAACTGGGTGTTCCTTTTTCTGACCCGATGGCGGATGGCCCAACCATCCAGCTGGCCTGTGAACGATCTCTTAAACACGGTACGTCCCTGCGTGATGTTCTGGGTATGGTTGCTGAATTCCGCAAGACCGATAAAGATACGGCGGTCGTGCTGATGGGGTACCTGAACCCGCTAGAGGCCATGGGATATCCTGAGTTTGTCGAGCAAGCGTCAGCTGCCGGTGTTGATGGCGTACTGGTGGTGGATATGCCGCCGGAAGAGGCGCGAAGCGTCGATTCAATGTTTGAGGAAGCGGGGCTCGACTTTATCTACCTGCTTGCTCCGACCAGCACAGAAAAGCGTATTAAAACCATTGGTGAAGTTGGTCGTGGATACGTGTACTACGTGTCGCTACGAGGTGTAACCGGATCGGCTGCAATCGATGTTGACGATGTCGAACGGAATCTTGACCGTATCCGTCAGCACGTTAATGCGCCTCTGTGTGTTGGTTTTGGCATTCAGAACGCTGAAGCTGCTGCTAGGGTTTCAGAGGTCTGTGACGGCGTCATCGTTGGTAGTGCGCTGGTGAGTCGTATTGCTGATCAGGCTGATAGTCCGGCTCAAGCGATAAAAGACGTCTCTGGTCTCGCAGGCAGTATGCGCGAGGCGATGGATGCGAATGCCGCCGCGGAAGCCTGATCCCTCTGGAACTGTTTGATGCGCTATAGCTCCCCTGATGAATGGCTTCGATATCTCGAAGCCATTCACCCCTCTGGTATCGATCTTGGTCTTGAACGTGTTGCCCGTGTTGCGGCTCGCCTGGACTGTATAAAACCGGCGCCTCTGGTCATTCTGGTCGGTGGAACAAACGGTAAAGGTACGACCTCTGCGTTAATTGCTGCGCTGCTCCGAAAGCAGGGTAAACGAATCGGTATGTACAACTCTCCTCATATTCACCGCTACAACGAGCGGGTATCAGTTGATGGTGCTGATATCTCAGATGCCAATCTGTGTCGATCGTTTGAAGCGGTTGAGCGTGCGCGTGACGATATCACTCTGACATACTTTGAGTTCGGTACGCTGGCGGCACTTTGGCATTTTAAACAGCAATCGCTTGACGCGGTTGTTCTTGAAATCGGCCTGGGTGGTCGGCTCGATGCTGTGAATGTCGTTGATCCTGATATATCGGTGGTGACCAGTATCGGGCTCGATCATCAAGACTGGCTGGGTAACACCGTCGATGAAATTGCCTATGAAAAGTGCAGCATCGCACGCGCAGGAAAGTGGCTGGTCTGCGGCCAGCCAGATGCACCCGCGCGGGCGCTGGCAACGGTTAAGAACCTTGGCGGATATTTTGCGGCACGCGGTGATATGTTTGATGTGGCTGAGTCTGAGCAGCAGCTCATCGTGAGCTATACGGCTAACAATGAGCCTCGTACCGTCACTCTGGCTGAATATCATATCCCTCATCATAATGTGGCGACCGCTATACAGGTGCTGGCGCTTATTGATCAACTACCTCCGTCTGACGTTTTGTCAGAAACAGTATCGGGCCTTCGAGTCCCGGGTCGTTGGCAGAGCTGGAGCGATGGTTCTGCTAAGGTAGTGCTTGATGTGGCACACAACCCTCAGGCGGCCGCCTATCTGCGTCACCACATCGAAGAGCTGGACTGCCTCGTACTCGGGATGCTGAGTGATAAAGACGTCGCGGGCGTGCTAGAGGCGCTGCCCCCGTTCAAACGTCTTTACGTCGTGACTCTCACTGGCTGGCGTGGACTTGACCGGGAGGAGCTGGGAGCAAAAAGTCGCGCGGCAGGATTTACAGTCGATCAAAGCTTTGAAACTATGAGTGCCGCGCTGGAGTCAATTCCAGCAACGGGGACAACCTTGGTTGCCGGATCATTTCATACGGTTGAGGCCGCCGCTGAATGGCTTAAAGCCGGAGAGGGTAAATGGAACTCCATTTAAAAAAGCGAATTTTAGGTGCATGGCTGACAGTGACTGCGATTCTGGTCGTTGCGCCCATTGTATTGGATGGTTCGCGTACCCATATTCTTCTTGAGTCAGATGCCCCTGCGATGCCAGATACAGAACGGTGGGCGACCGAAGAATACGAACGTCAGGTAAGAAAAGATGTTGAGGCTCTGGCTTCCGGTGAAGCAACGGCGGATATATCTATGCCTCAGGTAGACGTTGTGGACCGGGATGATACCCCTGTGCCGGGCGTGCCAGCGGATCAGACGAAACTGGATCAGGATAACATTCCGTATGCCTGGACGTTACAGGTTGGTGCGTTTGGGCAGAGAGACAACGCCTATCGGTTTCGAGACCTGTTACGTCACGATGGTTACAAAGCCTACGTTCAGGAATTTCAGCAGGAAAAGATCACCCGGGTGTACGTTGGGCCTGAGCTGCGCAGAGCAGATGCCGAGAGAATACAGCGCCAGCTGAAGCAGCGGGGCGATATCTCTGAAGCCTATCTGCGTCGATACAAAGCAGAGAGCTGACGCGCTGCAATTGTCAATTCTTTTATAGCGCGCAGGCTCTGGTATACTGCGCGCTTTCTTTTCCTGCCGGGGCAGTAAATGACCATAATCGACTGGGTGATCCTGGGTATCATCGGCGTCTCAGGCCTGATCAGCCTGGTGCGTGGTTTTGTTAAAGAAGCCCTGTCTCTCGTGTCCTGGCTGGTTGCCTTTCTCGTTGCTCGCTATTTCAGCGGCAATCTCGCTACTCTTCTTGAAGACAGTATTGCGACAAACAGTGTTCGGTGGATGGTCGCTTTTGGTATCTTGTTTGTTGCGACTCTGGTCGTTTTGGCTATGGTAAATTTTCTGGTGGCTCAACTGGTGAAAGCCACTGGCTTGAGTGGTACCGACCGGGTATTTGGCATGGTCTTTGGCATCCTGCGGGGTGTCATCATCGTTGTTGCCCTGGTGTACGGAGCTCAGCTGACAGGGATTCCTCAGCAGGATCTCTGGTGGCAGGAATCGACAATTATTCCATATCTTGAAACGCTGGCGGACTGGGCGCGTAAAACGCTGCCTTCTGCGGTGAGTCAGGTGTTGGCAGCTTAATAAACTTCGCTTGTTTGAGGTAATACGCGCATGTGCGGAATAGTGGGTGTAGTTGGTAAGTCCCATGTTAACCAGGCAATCTATGATGCTTTGACGGTGCTTCAGCATCGTGGTCAGGATGCCGCAGGAATTGTGACCAGCTACGGCAACAAGCTTTGTCTGCGTAAGGACAACGGTCTTGTTCGTGATGTGTTCAGAACCCGCCACATGCAGCGGCTGTTGGGGAATATAGGTATCGGTCATGTCCGATACCCAACGGCAGGTAGCTCCAGCTCGGCCGAGGCTCAACCCTTCTACGTGAACTCGCCGTACGGGATCACGCTTGCGCACAACGGTAATTTGACGAACACAGAGCAGTTGGCGGAAGATATTTACCGTGAAGATCTGCGCCATATCAACACCACATCAGACTCTGAAGTTCTGCTGAATATTTTCGCGCATGAGTTGCAGGAACAGCGTCAGCTGAAACCGTCCCCGGAAGTTATCTTTAAAGCCGTGCGTAAAGTGCATGAGCGTATTCGCGGCGGTTATGCTGTGGTCGCTATGATTACCGGTTACGGCATTGTGGCTTTCCGTGATCCTCACGGAATTCGTCCTGCTGTATTTGGCCACCGTGATACGGAAAAAGGGCCGGAGTACATGGTTGCGTCAGAGTCCGTTGCACTTGATGCGCAGGATTTCAAACTGGACCGAGATATTGCGCCAGGCGAATGCGTTATTTTTACTGAAGATGGACAGCTGTTCACAGAACAGTGCGCTGAGCAGACAGAACTGACGCCATGTATCTTTGAGCATGTTTATTTTGCGCGTCCGGATTCAATCATTGATGGCATCGCCGTTTATAAAGCCCGCCTGCGCATGGGCGAGAAACTCGCTGATAAAATTATGCGTGAGCATCCTGATCACGATATTGATGTCGTGATCCCGATTCCTGACACCAGTCGTTCTTCGGCATTGGAGTTGGCGAATCATCTCGGTGTGAAATATCGCGAAGGCTTTATGAAAAACCGCTACATCGGTCGTACCTTCATCATGCCAGGTCAGCAGCTGCGCAAGAAGTCGGTTAAGCAGAAGCTCAATGCGCTTGACCTGGAATTTCGCGGTAAAAACGTACTTCTTGTCGATGACTCTATTGTGCGTGGTACCACGTGCGAACAGATTATTGAGATGGCACGGGAGGCGGGCGCGAAAAATGTGTATTTCGCTTCGGCAGCCCCTGCGGTTCGTTTCCCGAATGTGTATGGCATTGATATGCCGGCGAAAGAAGAATTCATCGCCCACGACCGGTCAACGGAAGAAATTGCAAGAGCCATTGGTGCAGACTGGCTCGTTTATCAGGATATCGAAGACCTGGTAGAGGCTTGTCTTGAGGGCGCGACAACCGATGCTAAAGCGTTCGACTGCTCCGTGTTTAATGGTGAATACGTCACCAAAGACATCAACGATGAATATTTCCGCCGCTTGAATGAATTACGTAGCGACGCAAACAAAACATTGCAGGTTATCGATAATGAAGCGATTGATCTGCACAACCAGAAAGAGGCCTGAAGACAATGGCAGACTTACCTGATTGGCCAGAGCGCTACCAATCTGACCTGACGGATGCAGAGTTCGATACTCTGGCAGTCCGTGCTGGCCAGATGCGCTCGCCGGAAGGTGAGCATGGGGAAGCGATTTTCCCGACGAGTAGTTATGTGTTTTCTTCTGCGGCCGAAGCGGCAGCGACCTTCGGCGGTGATCGGGACGGTAATGTTTACTCCCGTTATACCAACCCAACGGTAAGAACGTTTGAGGAACGTCTTGCCGCTCTCGAAGGCGGGGAGGCCTGCGCAGCAACTGCCTCAGGAATGGCAGCTATTTATGCTCTGTGCATCGCCCACCTGCAGGCTGGCGACCACATGATCTGCTCCCGCGCGGTGTTTGGCTCGACGACGGTTCTGCTGGAGAAATTTCTACGTAAATTCAACGTGGATATTACCTACGTTGATTTACTGGATCTTTCGGCTTGGCAGAATGCTGTTCAGGAAAATACCAAATTACTGTTCCTTGAGTCGCCATCCAACCCGTTGACGGAAGTTGCCGATCTCCGTGCAATTTCGGAAATCGCAAAATCAGCCGGAGCCTTGTTTGCCGTAGACAACTGTTTTTGTACACCTGCTGCCCAGCTTCCTCTGGCATTAGGTGCCGATCTTGTTGTGCACTCAGCAACGAAATACATCGATGGCCAGGGGCGGTGTCTTGGTGGTGCGGTGATTGGCTCACACGAGTTAATTGAACCCGTTATCGGCGTGCTCAGATCTGCAGGCCCTACGATGAGCCCCTTTAATGCATGGGTATTCCTGAAGGGATTAGAAACGTTATCGCTGCGCATGAAAGCGCATAGCGAAAATGCGCTGGCACTTGCTGAGTGGCTGGCAAATCATCCGAAAGTCGCGAAAGTGAATTATTGTGGCTTGCCTGATCACCCTCAGTACGAACTTGCAAAGAGCCAGCAGCGTTTATTTGGCGGTGTATTGTCGTTTGAGGTAAAAGGCGGTCGTGAGGAAGCCTGGAAAGTTGTCGATGCAACACGCATGATTTCAATTACCGCCAACCTGGGTGATACGAAAACGACAATCACGCATCCTGGAACAACGACGCATGGACGTTTGTCGGATGAGCAACGCGATGAAGCTGGGATTTCTCAGGCCTTGTTGCGCGTATCCGTCGGGCTTGAAAGTGTGGAAGATATTAAGCGGGATCTCGCACGTGGACTGGATGCTCTTTAATTTCCATTACACGCTGATGGATCAGACAAAAGGCTGCTAATTGCAGCCTTTTTTATTGCTGTCTGACGCTATTCGACCGGATTCGTACACTCGCTGTCTCCCGGAGAAAAGCGGCAGCGAATTTTACGCGCCAGTCTCAACATAACGGGATCATAGTAGCCTTCGCTGCGCAAACTCAGGCGAACTTTTTGAGCACTTTCACTGAGCGTCGTAAGATCCTCCGGCGATGGATTTATCCAGAAGCTCGCCGGTATATTACCCAGTTCTTTGTCGAGCACCCGCGCGTAGCTGTTGAATTTAAATAGAAAGTCTTCACGTAGAATCTGCGCCAGGCCCGGCGGAAAACGATCAGTATGACCAATTAACTGCAGTGTCGACTGCCCCAGAGGCATCGATAGCCCGCGTGTCTCACTTCCTGTGCGGCCGTTGGCCATTGCCAGATAGCTGATATCTGGAGCAACCATAAGTTCGGTAAGATCATTGGTAAACGTCTGTACTGTTGCTGGCATATCGCCGGTGCGGGTTCGGCCGCGAAGAGTATCCACCAGGCGAATAAAGCCGGTATCGGTATTTGCAACGGATACCGATTTTCCATCCAAAGAGCTGAGTGATGCTTTGTCGGCCGAATCGGCGTAAAGGCGGCTGTATCCAAGAGTGACCAGGCCGAGTGCGGTGTATTGGGTATTGGTCATGTGCTCAGCAATTTCTGGTTTAGCCAGTACTTGAGCCAGGAGTTGCAGGTGTTGTCTGTCGGGAAGGGCGCCGGGCGCTTCTGTGGTGGCAAGAAAACGGTTGAAGCGTTGTGCCGTCGCGCCACGCACAAGAATGGCGTCACAGGCCTCTTTGCTCACAAAGGCATCGACCATTTCCTGTTCATTCTGGTAGACGTCGATGGTCAATTGCATGCCATAGTGAAGTGAACGCAGCACCTGATCTTTCGCCGCCGTTGCTATTGGGCCTGCTTTACCAATCGGGTCCCAGATGCAGAACGTTCGCGGTAGGCGGCCGTCGGTCATCTCATCGCTGAGTAGTGTTTTGAGTGCCTTGACTCGCTTCTCAAGGGGCAGGTTCTGATTGAGAACAGCCGCTTCGAGAGTCTGGTGAGTCCGGATCTTATTCGTTGTATCTGCGATGCCTGGTCCAGCCACCAATAGAAAAAATAAGCAGAATGCCGGGAGTATTCGAGGGTTCTTCATTCAACGTCCTTTTTGTATACCCAGTTTACTCAGATTGAATGCAATTATACCGAGTCAGACACCTGTCTGTATTCGTCCTATGGATGTCTGGCTCAAGATGGCCCATAGCCTGCCTGAATGAAGGTGCGACTGGCAAGAGTGATCCATCCGTGAGTGATTTTTGCGGCTGTTTTTATGTGCGCAGTGTCTGTTTTTCGGAACGTTTCCCGATATTGTCGTTAGCTAAGCACTTAAAAACAGTCTGAGTGTCAGATACTCTTAGTGCTCTAATTTCCAGAGGTTTTTGCATGTCTGCCATTGAAGGGGCGTTATCCAGTCTTTCGAACGTAATACTCGGCAAGAATCAACAGTTAAAATTGTCTATGTGCTGCCTCCTTGCAGACGGACATTTGTTGATTGAAGACTTACCGGGGATGGGGAAAACCACGTTATCGCATGCTCTGGCTCAGGTGTTTGGACTCAAATACAGCCGGATTCAGTTCACCAGCGACCTTCTTCCAGCAGACATTATTGGCGTGAGCATCTTTGAAAAGAGCCCTGACTCAGGCGAGGGGGCCTTCCGGTTTCATCAGGGGCCGGTATTTGCTCAGGTCGTTCTGGCTGACGAGATTAATCGCGCGACGGCTAAATCTCAGAGCGCGCTTCTTGAGGCCATGGAAGAGCGACAAGTGACGGTTGAGGGACAAACCCGAAAGCTTCCCGAACCATTCTTCGTCATTGCGACTCAGAACCCTTCGTCACAGGGGGGAACCTTCCCATTGCCTGAGTCTCAGCTTGATCGTTTCCTTATGTGTCTTAGCCTTGGCTATCCGGACGCGCGTGCAGAGCGGGAATTACTTGAGGGCGTGAGTCGTCGTCACCTGGTGGATGAGCTTCAAGCCGTCATCAGTCCAGAGGCCCTTGCAGGGCTTCGTCAGGCCGTCGACGGGGTAAAGGCCTCGTCCGCTGTTCTGGATTATCTGCAGCGCATTCTGGCGTTCAGCCGCAATGACACACGCTTCACTCACGGACTCTCACCACGGGCCGGAATTGCCCTGCTGCGTGCGGCCAAGGCCTGGGCTGTCATTGATGGTCGTAGTTTCCTGATTCCCGAAGACGTGCAGGCGGTACTGGCACCGGTTGTCGATCACCGCCTCAAGCCGGGTGCTGCACGGCATATTCTTGAAAATGTCGCAGCCTTAGCCTGATATGGTCAAACGATTAAAGTCAGATAAGGATGGGTGGGGCAGGCGACTGTTTCAGTCTTGGCTGAATCGCAGAATTCCCCCCGTATCGCGGCTGGCTTTGTCTCACAAGAATGTTTTCATTCTTCCGTCGCGAACGGGGTGGGCTTTTGCTGGTCTGCTTCTGGCGATGCTGCTCACCGCCATCAATTATCAGAATTCATTGATTTATGGGCTGACGTTCTGGCTGGTCAGTCTTGGGCACGGCACGATCTGGCTGACGTTCCGTAATCTGTCGGGCCTTGAGATGTCTGCTGGCAAGGTGGAGCCTTGCTATGCAGGGGAGAGCCTCCAGTTGCCGCTTAACGTCTCTTCCGCCAAACACTGGTCCGTTGCCATTACTGTAGGGTATCCGGGAGAGACCGAGCAGGACTTCACACTGTCTCCGGGGGAATCCCTCGACGTCGCTATCGCTCGGCAGACCCGTAAACGAGGGCGCCTGCCGTTACGCCGAATAAGAATCGAAACGGAATACCCATTCGGTTTATTTCGCGCATGGAGTTGGGTTGCGTTGGATTTTGATGTGGTCATATACCCGAAGCCAGAGTATACGCCGGTGCACTTGTCTGTAGGTGACGGTGATGAGCTTGAGGGCTCAACGTTGGCATTGATAGGCCAGGACGATATATCGGGCATTCGTGAGTACGGGCGAGGGGACAGTCTGAACCAGATTTCATGGAAGCATACCGCACGAAGTGGATCACCCAAGTCGTTCGAGCGCGAGCAGGAACAAGGCGTAATGTGTCAACTGGATTGGGGGAGTCTTACGGGGCTTGAGCCCGAGGTACGACTTTCCAGGCTGGCCTCATGGGTCGATCAAGCTGAGGCCTTGGGTTGGAAGTATGGTTTGTCGATACCAGGCGTAGAAATACCAGCCGGCACGGGCAATGAGCATCGTCATCGCTGCCTGACGGCGCTGGCTGTCTGGGGGACTGAATAGTGATCGCAGTTGCTCTTCCAAGAAAGGCATTACTGCTTCAGGTGTTGGCCGTATTAAGTTCACTGTTGCCGCACTTAAGCTACTTGCCAATATGGCTATACCTTATGGTGGCCTTTGTTCTCGGCTGGCGTTGGTTGGTGTATACCGGGCATCTTTCATTTCCGGGGCGCTTTGCAAAACTCATCACGGTTATTCTTGCCTGTGTGGGTGTCTACACCTTAAGTGGTGGGCAAATATCGCTCGAGGGCAGCAGTGCCTTTCTTATTTCCGCAGGCGTACTGAAACTTCTTGAACTGGCGACAAGGCGTGATGGGATTGTTGTCGTTTTCATTGCTCTATTTATTCAAGCATCTGGGTTTCTTTTTCATCAGAGTATCCTGTACAGCCTTCATGGCATTGCGACCCTGGTATTAGCATGTGCAGCGATGGTTGCGACTCAGGCTGCGACCAGAACCGGCCTCGCTTCGCAGGTGCCTGTGTTCGGTGTGACTGCGAAACTTTTATTGACGGCTTTGCCGTTTATGCTGATCGTTTATTTTCTGTTTCCCCGCCTTGGGCCTTTATGGAGTGTCGCACTTCAGTCTGACTCTGCTTTGACCGGTCTGTCTGAACGACTGCAGCCAGGCGATATTTCGGAGCTTAGCCAGTCTTCTGACGTCGCATTCAGAGTAACCTTCGATGGTGATAAGCCATCCCGTAATGAACTGTACTGGAGAGCAATGACGCTCGATGAGCATGATGGGGATGGCTGGGATAAATCAGTGTTAGATGCTGCTCAGTTGCCTATGCCTGCGCTGACTGATGAAGCAGCCTATCGCTACGAAGTAATACAGGAACCAACCGGGCAGGCGTATCTTTTTTCACTGGCGGGGTCTGCCAGTCGTGATGCAGATATCGAGCTGACGGCAACTCGATTGCTGAGGTATGAGCGGCCCGTTTATCAACGTATCAGGTACGACGCAACGGCGCCGGTTAATCCCATCATTGGTCCGGCGTTTGATTCTGAACGGAGAGCCGCTCCCGATCTTTATCTCGCGCTTCCGGATGGTGTTAATCCGATGATTCGCGAGTGGGCCGTTCAACAGCCTGCAGAAGCCCGTCAGTTTGCGGAGGTTTTTCTCCAATACGTTAGAGAAAACCCCTTTTATTACACACTTAAACCGCCTCGCTATAGCGGCGATGATATTGATCAGTTTCTATTTTCAGGGCGCAGAGGTTTTTGTGAGCATTACGCGTCGGCGATGGCATTTGCGGCGCGGGCCGCGGGTATTCCATCGCGGGTCGTAGCTGGATATCAAGGGGGAGAGTGGCACCCGGACGGTTATCTGACAGTCAGGCAATACGATGCTCACGCATGGGTAGAACTCTGGGATGGCGAGCAGTGGTTCCGGGTGGATCCAACCTCTGCGGTAGCGCCTGACCGTATTGAGTATGGCCTGCAGCGAGCCTTGCTTGAGGAGGATACGTTTCTGGAGGAAAGCCCGCTATCTCCACACAGATATGCTGATATTGGATGGGTGAACAGTCTTCGCCTGCTATTGGATAATATTAACTACCAATGGAGTCGTTGGGTATTGGCCTACGACGGTGAAAGACAGAAAGGGCTTCTGTCTCGGTGGTTTGGGATCGATGCTCTCGTCGACGGTTTGTATGTCATCGCCGGTTCTATTGCGGGTCTGTTCGTCATTGGTGCTCTCTGGCAGTGGTGGCAGCAGCGGCCAGAGAAACGAACGCGTTTGATCCTCGGTTGGTCTGAGTTGCGCAACACTGCGGATAAAAAAGGAATTACGGTGGCCGAGGGAACCGCTCCTCTTTCACTATTGGCCGACATTGAGAGGGCGTACCCTTTGCTAGCAGATCAGTGTCATATAGCGCGATGCGCTCTGATTCAGGTCTACAAATCAGACGAAGAGCCAGTGTTGGAAAGAGCCGAGAAAAATCTGACTCGTCAGCTTCAGTTACTTAACCGGCAATTGCGCCGGGTTCGGCCAGGCACAGAAACAGCCGCTGCCGGCAATGTTAAGAAAAGGCCCGTATGACTCGCCAGCGAGCAGGCGCTCAATCATATTAGTAAACAGGGCTTCGTCGGAGAGGCTGCACAGTGCACCGAACCCATAAGCGCCAAAGTAAGCCAGTCTGGCGTCCTGATTCAGGACCGCCAGACCCGGGCTGGCGGTCAAAGGTAATTGATCAGCACCAGACGCTTTCACGACCAGAGCGTTAGGGTTGAGTTTGCGCGCTTCTGACAGGCGGCTTTCCGGCAGCGTTGCTGGTGCAAGAATAATAAAACGCACCTCTTTGTCCTCTGGCCATTGTTCAATGATGGCTCGTGTATGTCGGGCACTGACGTTATTGCACAAACAATCCGGGTTCCACAGATGAACGACTGTGACCGGAGCGTCTGCGCTAAGTGGATATTCAGCAGATACCCTTTGCAGTAGCGCTTTCAGACCTTGTTCAACCTTGTCTGGATTGCGCGCCTCAGGTGGAGCATCAGCTTTGACGAAGGGGCGAAGAGACTGCTGCTGAAACCACCACAGGCCAAATAGAGAGCCTGCCAGCCAAATAAGGATCAGTACTGAAACCAATAACGTTTTTTTGCGACCAGGAGCATCTGGGTCGAGAGTGACTGACATTGTTTCATGGCTCTGAAATAGGGGGCTTTTCTCAGCTACCCAATCACGGGCAGCCAGCGTTATCATACATGGCTTTTCAATTGTAACCGATTATTGGGAGTAGCCGTGCCTTTCCGGGTGTTGACCGCTGAGCAACTGATGGCTGAGTCACAGTCACGCGACCACTGGTTTCTGGTCGAAGTAACCGGTGAACATTGCGCGCCTTGCCGTGCGGTGGAGCAGCTCCTGTTGTTGCTCAAGCCCTCGCTGGATTCTCGTTGTTCCATTGTTCAGGTTCGCTCGGAGGAGTCGCCGGAATGGGTATCTGCTTGTCAGATCCGGACGGTTCCCTTGTTGCTCTTATACCATCTCGGCGAGGAAGTCGCGCGTGAGCAGAACAACCTGTCGATAGCGGGAATCAGGCACTTCTTAAAAGATCATTTGCCGTTCTCTGTAGAGCCTCAGGTTGGCGCTCTTCTCAAAGAGGGGAAGTTCGATCAACTGCGCACTGTCCTTGATCTGATGACCGATGAGGAATCACGTACAACAGAGGTACAGCGCGCCCGCTCATGGTTGTCGATGCGTGATCTTGAACTATACGGGTTTGAATCCAGCTTGCGGGATACTTTCTTTGACGAAGCAATCACCGGCGACTGGGATCGTGTCCTGGGTTCGCTAGAGGTCGCGGCCCGTACCGAGGGCCTTCGGGATCTGACTATCGCACTGGCGGACCTCATTCCTGATCGGAAGCTGGTGGCGCAGTGGCGTCGTAAAGTTACTTAGTTATACCGTTATCTATTTCAAATCTATCCACTTTAAGCACCTTTGCCAGGCCCAGCAAGAGCAATTAGGCCTGGTCGGATAATTAATCTGGAAGCCTGCGAGCGGCATTCTATAGTCAATCCTGATGACATAACGATCAATAGTGGAGTGACTATGCAGGGCGATCGCCTGAGTATTCGTCAGCGTTTATGGATAATGCTGTCAGCTGTATTTCTCATGGGTGTTATTTTTATGGCCATTGATTTTCACCAGTATCAGAGCCAGCTGGTGGATGAGAAAAAGCAGCAGTTGTCGGCTTTAGTTGAATCGCAGGCTAGTCTGCTTAGTGAGTTGCTCAGCAATGGTGGTAGCCTCAAGGATGGCCTCTCGGCACTTAATGGCTCGCGCTACCACGGTGAGGAATATTTTTTCGTGATTAACGAACAGTTAATTATGAAAATGCATCCGTTTAAACCCGTGCTCAATGATACCTCTGTGTCTAAGGTGCGCGACCCTGATGGGGTTTATCTGTTCCGTGAGATGAAAAAAGCGGTCGCAGAGGGCAATACCGGATTCGTTAATTATAAATGGCCACGCCCAGGGGCCGACGAGCCAGTGAGTAAACTCAGTGCGATCACACCAGTTGCTGGTTCAGATTTGTATATCGGTACGGGTGAGTATATAGACGATATACAAGCCGCTATCTGGGGTCGGGGAAGCTGGACTCTGCTTTCTCTCCTTATCTGGGGGAGCTTTATGTTGATCTGTTCACGATATATAACGGCGGCAATTTCGAAGCCCATTCGCAGAATTGAAGAAACAATGGCCAATCTCGCAGAGGGCGATCTCTCGTTTCATTGTGAGCGTTCTGGCGTTCCAGAATTTGATCGTATTTCTACGGCCATTAATAAAATGCGCTCGCGTCTGTCAGAATTATTAAGCCGTATTCGCGAAGACAGTGATCGTTTGAACAGAGAAGCAGACATTGTCGCGCGTTCGACGTCCGAGGTCAGTGCTGGTTCCGATACCCAGTCCCGTGAGCTGGATCAATTGTCAGTAGCGATGACGGAAATGGTTCAGACGACTCAGGTGCTTGCGGGTAATGCACGCGATGCTGCGAAACGAATGACTGAGGTTACGGATGCTGCGTCTAACGGTGCGAATTCGGTTTCAGCGGTGCGTAAGCGGGTTTATACGGTACTGAATCAGTTGGAAGGTGCATCGATCGCTATAACTCAGATGAATGCATCCGCCGAGCAGATTTCAAATGTCGCTGAGGTTATTGAGAGCATTTCCGAACAGACGAATCTTCTCGCTCTGAATGCCGCGATTGAAGCGGCACGTGCAGGCGAGTCCGGCCGTGGGTTTGCCGTGGTTGCGGACGAAGTACGCACACTGGCCCAACGGACGGGAGTGGCTACCAGCGAAATTAAAGACGTGATTGAAACCATAACGCAGGTCGCGAATGACTCTGTTCGCGCTATGCAGTTGAGTGCTAACGAGACAAAAGCCTGTGCGGATGAGGTGAATACAACGGAAGAACAGCTCGCTGGAATTTCAACCAATATGACATTGGTGAAAGATATCAATCATCAGGTAGCAGCAAGTGTTACACAGCAGGAACAGGTGGCTGCCGAAATGGATAGCAATCTGGCGAGGGTGGCGGAATCCGCTGATGGTCATAAGCACATTTCAGATATGTTGCGAGGCACTTCTGAAAACGTTGAACGCCTCGCGGAAGACCTCGCTGAACAGCTGAAGTGTTTCCGTATGGACGCAAACTGATCCGCATAAAAAAAGCCCCGCAGTGCGGGGCTTTTCTATTTCAGGTGACTTGCTGGGTTACCGGTCGTTATCGACTTTCCAGCTGCTCATCATTTTCTTCATGACCTTAGGAATAACGGTCAGATTTAAACCGATCCACTCGAACGCCGAGCGCGGCTTGGCATAAGCGGTCATTTTTAGCATCGTGTTGTACGACGCCTCATCAAACGGGAACCACCAAGCGTTGTTTTTACTGAGGGTCGGTAAAATATCCCAGTTCACAATTTTTGATTCAGCCACCTCAAGCAGCCCGAGTGCGCCGTGCGTGCGACCGATGCCTGATTCTTTTGGGCCGCCCCATTCTGTATTGCTCAAACCGTGGGTGTACAAGTGATCGTTGACGGTCACTGCACCGGCATGAAGCTGCTTAGCGACTTTTTTGCCATGAGCGTTGTTGCGTGTCCAGACAGAAGCTGTGAGACCGTACTGTGATTTATTAGCCAGTTCAATCGCTTCTGCTTCGGAGCGGACTTTAACGACGGGCATAAATGGGCCGAAGATCTCGTCCTGCATAAATTCCATGTCGGACGTTACGTTCGTCAGCAGTGTGGCCGGGAAGAAATACCCTTTTTGTTCACCAACTGCTTGTGACTGTGCGGCGATCTGAGCGCCGTTATCCAGTGCCATCTGAAGTTCTTTTTCAAGCTGCTGGAACTGTTTTTCTGTCGTTACTGAGCCCATGTCCGCATCGTGGCCATTATTGCCGTGACGCAGAGCCTTGGTTTTAGCGACCGCCATTTTGATAAAGTCGTCGTAGACTTTTTCATGAACATAAACACGCTTTACGCCACCACACGACTGCCCAGCGTTCTGATACGCAGCCCACATGCCGCCATTAACAGCACGTTCGATAGGGGCATCTTCGAGTACGACCATGGCATCGTTACCGCCCAGCTCGAGGCTACAAGGCACGAGGTATTCTGCACACGACTTCATGACCTGCTTACCTGCAAAGGTTGAGCCGGTGAAGAATATTTTATCGGCGCCGTTTTCAAGCATTGAGGACAGGACTTTAGAGCCCGAACCAACCACATGAGTAAACAGGCCATCCGGTAAGCCAGACGCTTTTACGACGCGCTCGATAGCTTCGCCGACCATTGGAGTCTGAGCGGCAACTTTGAGAACAACCGCGTTACCTGCCATTAAGCCCATAACAAGTTCACCGAACGGAATGCTGAATGGGTAGTTCCATGGGCTAATGATGCCGAGAACACCAATAGGTTGGAAAACCCGCTTCGACCATTTATTGAAGAACATCATAGATGCGGGAGGAAGCAGCTCGTCTTTCAGCACCTTAGGTGCATTTTTCGCGTACCAGGTACAGCTCATGATCGACGGAATAACTTCGGTATTCAGTGCATCGATTTTCAGTTTACCGTTGTCCTGGCTGATAATGCTGGCTAGTTCATCTGCGTTATCACGAATGTAATCCGCCATTTTTAATACGTAAGATGCACGCTCTTTATAGGACGTTTGTGCCCAGATTTTCTGAGCATCGCGCGCGCGATCAAATACCGTGGTGAACTCTTCCTGAGTTGTCAGTGGCAGACGACCGATTTCTTCAAGCGTCGCCGGATTGATACTGACTTCATACGCCACGTCTGGATTGGCTACATTCATGGTGAATTACCTGTGCGGGTTTCTGTAACTTTTGACGGCCAGATGGTAGCACAGTAATCCCCGCGCTGAACAAGTCGGTTCCGGCCTCACGGAGCGGGCGATATGGGCCAGTTTGTCGCCATGTCACACAGTGGGTATGTCGGGATAGCGGTGACTGACAATACGAAGTCTTAAAAGTAAGCAAATAGCTGCGCAGCTCAGACCAGCGATCAGGCCTATCCAGAATCCAGCGGCGCCCATAGGCTCGCTGAGGCCATAGGCCAGATACCAGCCGGTACCAAAACCAATGACCCAGTAAGAAAGAAAGGTAATTAACATGACCACGAAGGTATCTTCATACGCCCTGAGTGCCCCAGCTGCAGCGATCTGAATCGCGTCAGGAATCTGAAATATAGCGGCGTAAATGAGCAGGGCGGTACCGATTGAGACAACGGCTGGATCGGGCGAGTAGAGATTGGCGATCAGGCCCGCTCCCGAAAGAATCACCGCAGCATTAAACAACGCCAGGAGCAGATTGATCTTTACACCCAACCAGGCGCATTGGCGCGCTGGGTTGAGCGAATTTACGGATTCTCTGTTTTGTTCGCCGATGTAGTGGCCAACCCTGACGGTCAGGGCCATGCCGAGGCTCAGAGGCAACATAAAGGTCACTGACGAGACATTGAGTGCTACCTGATGTCCAGCGACGACGACCGGACCCAGGTCCGTCAGAAACAGGGCAATCACGGTAAACAGACTGACTTCGAAGAAAATAGCGACGCCAATAGGAAGACCGACACGACTCAGGCTTTTTACATGGGATATGACCGAGGATTGATAGACAGCCATCATGCGGATGCTTTGTTCGCTGCGATAGCGTCGGCAATCCCATTGCAAAGCCCATGTCATAAAACATACGACGATCGCACTTCCGATACCGCACCCAATGCCGCCCAGTTCCGGGAGAGGTCCCCAGCCGTAGATCAGAGCCGCATTCACTGGGATGTTAAGTAGCAGTCCCGTCAGCATGATACGCGTGACGTGGTGCGCCTGATCCACCGCCTCTGCATGAAATCTGAGTGCCAGGAAAATGCCGGAAACCGGCATCGCGACAGCGATGGCAAGCAGATAGTATTTTGCCGTTATTGCGGTATGCGCATCGGCAATCCAGTATGGCAGGGCGAACGCTATGCCTGCTGTTATGCTGCCGAGGAGTGCACCGGTGATCAGCCCTAATGAAATACCGGATGCAAGCAGCGCCTGTATCGCTGGTGAGGAAGCAAGTCCTGAGCGTGCTTTGGCGATGGCGGGTGATAGGGCGACAAGAACGCCTGCAAGAAACAGCCAAATCGGTGTCCAGACTGCACTGCCGATGGCAACGGCCGCGAGATCCCGTGTACTGACATAGCCCGACATCACGGTGTCGATGGTCCCCATTCCCACCTGTGCCAGCTGGGTGAGCAGAATTGGGCCAGTCAGTTTCAGAATCGCTTTGAGATCTGATGTTTGTTTATGCTGGAGCGGAGCTTGCTGTGCGGTAGACATGGCGAAACTGAGGTTGAACCGTATAATTGACAGGCGACGCTATTGTGCCTGCGCTTGATATCGAATAACAGAAAGAAAATGAACCCGCTAAAACAATCACACTCTGTCCCGCTGATCCCGGCAGATTTGATCGCTATTTTCGACCGGATCTTCAGCGATGCTGAGAATACACGCCTGGTGTCTGGTAGCGGTGAGCCTGAATACCTTCCGGCTGACACCGAAGTCGCCTATCACCGAGTGATATTTGCGCATGGGTTTTACGAGTCAGCACTGCATGAGATCGCTCATTGGTGCATCGCAGGCCCTGAAAGGCGCAAGCTTGTCGATTATGGTTACTGGTATGAGCCGGACGGTCGCTCAGCCGAGCGACAGCGGGAGTTTGAACAGGTTGAAGTGAAGCCCCAGGCGCTCGAGTGGATACTGTCTGAGGCCTGTGGCCGAAAATTTCATATCAGTACTGATAATCTCGATGGCGACCCGGTCTCTGTAGAGCAAGGGCGACAAAACTTTCGTGCGGCGGTGGTGACTCAGGCAGCTCTGTATCTCGAAAACGGGCTGCCAGCGCGCGCTGAGATATTAAAAGAGGCGCTATTGGATTATTATCATCGCCATACACTATTTGGTACGCACTTGTTCGTGCCAGAAGATATCTGAACGGAGATAGGTTTGTTAAAGAAACTGTTCAAATCCAACGCCTCAAAGCCGGCGCCGGAACCAAAGAAGCCCGCTGCTGCGAAAAAGGCCCCGGCTCAGAATAATAAGCCAGCACAGAACACGAAGAGTCATGGTTCTTCGCGCAACGCAGGGGCTGATAAGTCCGCTGCACAGAGTAGAAAGCAAAAGAAAGAGACGGTAGAAACACCATGGTCTCTGTCTGACTTCAATGTTGAGCCTCAGGAGGGCAAAACACGCTTTCATGATCTGCAGCTACCAGATTCTGTCATGCGCGGGATTCATGAATCAGGGTTTCAATATTGTTCACCGATTCAGGCCGAGAGTCTGCCTGCCGCTTTGACTGGTCGCGACATGATCGGGCAGGCCCAGACGGGCACAGGTAAAACAGCAGCGTTTCTGCTGACGATTTTTAACCGCCTTCTGACAGTTCAGCCGGAAGAACGTTTTGCCAGTGAACCCCGCGCCCTGATTGTTGCTCCAACGCGCGAACTGGCGCTGCAAATCGGTAAAGACGCCGATGCCTTGGGTAAGTACACTGGCCTGAATACACTGACTGTCGTTGGTGGTATGAATTACGACTCCCAACGCAAAATGCTGCGCGATCATGTAGTCGACGTGTTAGTAGCGACACCTGGGCGCCTGATTGACTTTATGCGTAGTCAGGACGTTTTTCTGGATCAGGTTGAAGTCCTGGTTCTGGATGAAGCCGATCGTATGCTGGATATGGGGTTCATTCCCGATGTGAAGCGTATTGTCCGTGGAACGCCGCCAAAAGAGTATCGTCAGACTCTGCTGTATTCAGCAACCTTCAATTTTGATGTGCGTATTCTGATTGATCAGTGGACCACAAATCCGATGAAGGTCGAGATTGAGCCAGAGCAGGTGACGACCGATCGTGTTGATCAGAAACTGTATCTCTGTGCTGAGTCCGATAAATATGGCTTGCTTGAACGGGTACTGACCGAAGAAAAGCCTGAGCGTCTGATTATCTTTGCTAATCGTCGGGACCTGACCCGTAACCTGTGCGATAAACTGAACAAAAATGGTCATGTAGCCGTTCTTCTATCTGGCGAGGTCAGCCAGGATAAGCGAGTCCGCACGCTGGAGCGCTTCCGTGAGGGGCGGGTGAATATCATGGTTGCAACCGACGTTGCTGGTCGCGGTATCCACGTTGACGGCGTCAGTCACGTTATTAATTACACCTTGCCTGAAGACCCGGAGGACTATGTTCACCGGATCGGCCGGACTGGTCGTGCAGGTGCCAAAGGTGTCTCTGTGAGCATTGTGTCAGAGGATGATGCGTTCGTTCTGCCGGACCTCGAGAAATATCTCGGCACTAAGCTGGAACTGACGCAACCCTGAGGGGCCGGTTGGTTATGTACTGGCGGGTAATTCTGTGCATAGTGTTCATGGTTCCAGGTGCAGCAGCGCTGGAGCCGCAGGATGCAGCGAGTTATTTTGCAACCGACGCTGTAACCCCTCAGCAGGCTGAACAGTGCCTTGAAACCATGAAATCCCCGTTGATACATAACAGCGAGGGGGATCATGTGAATTCGTACTATTACTTTGGCGTGCATGGCGATCGGACCCTGATCGGCCTGGAGCGTGTGAAGGGTGCGGATTACTCTCAATATTTCAGCTTGTTAGTATTCGATCAGACGACCTTACTGGGTTATTACCGCAATATTGCCAGCCTGCCGCTGTTTATCGAGCAGGATGGGCAACTGTCGTTTCCGCGTGGTGTTGAACTGGCGGATACTATCTATATTCATCAGGGGTCCTTCCCGGCGCTTTGTCTGGCTGGTCAGGATTGCGTCGACTGGGTGTCAGTAAGTGCTGTGTGTGAGCTGAGTACGGATTGACCGTTCAAGCCATTCTGGGTCGTCTGCTGGTAAGTCGTGTCCTGCAGAAGGGTGCGTAAACAGGGGTTTCTTCCAGCGTCGTGCAATTCGCGCTGTGCATCCCGGTTTCACCAGTCTGTCGCCGGCAGCGTTATAGAAAAACACATCATCGACCGGAGCACTCGTAGGTCCCTTATAGCGACTTGCAGCAATCAGCTGGACGAATACGTTACGCCAGCGCAACGGGTGCTCGCTCGCAAAAGTAAGCCAGGGGGCGGATTCTCCGACGCCCAACTCGCGATTGATGGTCTGATCGAAAATGGTTCGCTCAAGCCGCAGGCGATCACCAAAACAAAACAGCAGCCTGAAAAATGATACTGCCGTCATGCGCTCCCACGGATAAGACATATTGGCCAGGCTGGTATTGATCATGTGGAGTGAGGTGATTTCATCGGGGTGCTGTCGCGCCCATTCTGCAGCAATCATTGCTCCCATAGAGACAGCAATAATGGTTACAGGACCTTGATGTGTGCTGCGAACCTGAGCGCGCACGCTCTCCATCATGGCTGGAATGTCCGGCGGGGTTGTTTCTGTATACAGGTAGCCGTTGCCCGGTAACTCCGGCTCAATAATCTGAAAGTCTTCGGCAAACCTTTCTGGGAACTTCAGCCAGTGATACCGACTGCGAATCAGACCTCGAAGAAAAACGAGTACCGGTTTGCCAGTGGAAGACTTCAAGTGCTTAACCTGTCACCAAATGCGGAAGAAGCGGTGAACGCTGAATTGAATCAGAGTGCCGGCATCGAAATCACCACCCAGGTTAGTGCGCTCGAGAGTGAGGCGATAATCCCAGTGGTTCCAGGTTCTGGCTGCACCAACACGGAAGTGCCAGTAATCATCAGCGGTTGAGCTACCAAAGTTGGTTGTGTCGTCAGTACCATCGAGGCGATGGTTGGCACCGTAAAGCTCAATGGAGAATGATCCGGTCTGAAAGGTGTAGGCTGTTTCCAGTGTGTGCAGGTTGTAGTCACTACCGTAGTAGCCATCAGCAGCACGATATCCCAGTGTCAGATTGTTATCCCACAGGAGTCGCAGTGCGGTCTCATTGTAGGCATCGCCTTTTTCGTCTGCGTCACCATGGAAGGTGAAGCGCGTGAGGCTGGCATCGACAGACCATGCCCTCCAGAGAGGAAGGTTGGCGCCAGCGTACATATCCCATTCAGAGTGCAGGCTGTCTGCGCTGCCGTGATCTACATTACTGCCCCAGGCGCCGGCATAGAACCCGGAGTTATGGGTGGCTGTCATGCCTGCCTGCCAGGCGGCCTTACCGCTGGTCTGACTGATGCCGTCGCGCACAAATTCAGAGGTGACACCGAGGTCGGCGGTGACATCGGCCAGGACAGAATGATGGCAGGTCAGTAAAGCGACTGACGTGAGTGATACAAGCAGGTGTTGCAGGCGTGGCATAAAATTAGGAAATCCGTCAGATACATCAGGCGCCTAGTGTAGCGGAAGCGACGCTCGCTTCACACTGCCGGTGTGATATTTCCACTCATTCCTGGATACCAGCGTTCCAGTGCTGACTGAAGAGCTCTGGTCTGGTCGGCGGCGGACTCCGGTGCCCATTGCGGCATGGTGCGTGCGGCAGACATCAGGAAGTCAAACAACACCAGGTGCCGACGCAGAATACGCTGTTGGCGGTGGGGTAATACCGGGTTAAACAGACCATGATAACGCAGTAGGTGGCGAGGATTTTTCTTTACCCAAAGCCAGGACCCCATTTCCAGAGTGATAGGAATAAAACACCCTTCTGGTTGCATGGCCCGGTAATCATCGTAGAGGTAATCCCACATGTCGCCGTTCGTGGTATAGCTGTGCGCCTGAGGTTCAAATAGATATTGCTCATGACTGGGGAAACTGTGTTCGAACAGCTCTGTCAGTGTATGCGCCGCACCTATGCCGGGCCATGGTGCTGTGCTTTTTGCGTAAGGAAACCACAGGCGATCGCGTGTGCCAAAGCCCGAGTGGCAATCAAGGCTGATGCAGTATTTCTGATCGCGCAGAGCGTGATGAATCGCGTCCGTTAATGCTTGATTTTCTGGCTCCATAGGCCCGCCTGCGATACCTCGGTACCACGGCAGGGAGGCGCTGATACGTTGCCCTCCCACCAGCCAGGGCGTTTTGCCCTCAGCTTCGACCGGTGCGTTTCGCATCAGGTCGACACCGTTTGGGTTGCAGCGAGTATTTTCTGCCATGCCGCCTGGATTAACTATAGGGATAATCAGCAGTCTTAGATGTTCAAGCTGATCCCGCACGACCGGGTCCCAGTGCAGTCGACGCACAAGGCTTTTCATAAATGAAAGAATGACCTGGGTGCCAATTCTTTCGACCCCGTGAACTCCACCAACGAGTGCGAGGACAGGCGCGTCTTTGGCTACGCTGCCCATTTCAAGAACGTAGAAAGGGAGGTGCTCGCCTTTATGCTGAATGTGAGCAGGCACGCGAATCCGCATGTACTGTTTGCCCTCTTCAATGAGGGACTCAAGTTCTGCCAGTTCTGGCAAAGCCGCGTTAAGGCGGGAAATGCGTTGAATCACGTTGAGGTGAACCTTATGCTCTTTGGCCTTTTGACTATATCTAACAGGTTATACCGCCAATGAGAAGCTTCCAGTCAACACCGGTGGACATGCCTGACAAACTGCGCGTTCGTCGTTGGCTGACTACTATCTGGCCCTTTCTTCTGGAGTATCGAGGTCGCGTCATCGGGGCGATGGCCTGTTTGTTGTTGGCTAAGCTGGCCAGCGTCGTTATGCCTTTTCTACTTAAGTATCAGGTTGATCATCTGGATGCCTCGGGCACCATTGGCGAAAACTGGTGGGCGGCCTTTCCGTTATTGCTGTTGCTGGCATACGGCGCTGTCCGTTTCATGACCGTGTTTGCAGGGGAGTTGAGGGACTTATTGTTCGGACGTGTTGCTGAACGGGTGATGCGCAGAATGTCGCTGGCACTGTTTCGTCATCTTCACAGTCTGAGTTTGTCATTTCATCTTGATCGGCAGACTGGGGCTCTGCAGCGCGACATCGAACGAGGAACAAACGGTATTTCGTTCCTTATGCGTTTTCTGATTTTCAATATTCTTCCGACGTTTCTTGAACTCGGTCTGGTTATTGTTCTGCTGCTGATTAATTATCCGCCCATTTTTGCGGGCATCACCCTGGTGGCCGTTGTGCTCTATGTTGCATATTCGGTGAAGATCACAGAATGGCGCACGCGCTATGTCCGTGAAGCAAATCAGATGGATTCATCAACGCATGCCCGTGCGCTTGATAGCCTTCTGAATTACGAAACAGTGAAGTACTTTACTGCGGAAGAGCGCGAGTCGAGTGACTATGACGGTTCACTGGCACGCTGGGAGAAAGCCAGGAGAATGAATCGTCTTTCTTTATTTACTCTGAACAGTGGGCAGGCACTGATTATTTCGGTGGCGATGGCCTGTATGTTGATGTCGGCAGCTCACTATGTGCTCGTCGGTGAAATGACTCTTGGTGATTTTACTCTGGTTAACGCCTTTATGTTTCAGCTGTTTCTGCCACTGAATTTTCTGGGGTTTGTCTATCGCGAAATTAAAGCGTCAGTGGCTAATATCGAGCGGATGTTTGTTTTGCTCGATATTGAAACCGATGTGCCTGACCGATCTGAGAAAACACTGAATATCAGCCGTGGAGAGGTGGTGTTCGATCATGTGGGGTTTGACTACGGTAATGGTCGAGAGGTGCTCAGAGAGTTGAGCTTTGCTGTGCCGGCGGGGAAAACACTTGCGCTTGTCGGTGGCAGTGGCGCAGGAAAGTCGACCATCACTCGCTTGCTGTTTCGCTTTTACGACGTGACTTCCGGACATATTCGTATTGATGATCAGGCGATTGTTGATGTTTCGCAAACGTCGTTACGGCGTGCTTTGGGGATTGTTCCGCAGGATACCGTTCTGTTTAACGATACACTCAGGAATAACCTTCTCTATGCCTGTCCTGATGCCAGTGACGCCGAACTTCAGGATGTGGTTCAGATGGCAAGCCTTGATCGGTTGATCGCAGAAACCCCTGCTGGCCTGGATACCGTTGTGGGAGAGCGCGGATTGAAGCTGTCTGGTGGTGAAAAGCAACGTATTGCTATTGCGCGTATGCTGCTCAAGAAGCCCGCCATTATGATCTTTGATGAGGCGACTTCCTCGCTGGACTCTGAAACAGAACGCAGCATCATGAAAGAGATTCGCAGGGTGTCTGAAGGACATACTGCGTTGATTATCGCCCATAGATTGTCGACGGTGGTTGATGCCGATGAAATAGCAGTTCTGGAGGATGGTCAGATCGTGGAGCGCGGCAAGCACAAAGAGCTATTGCAGCGGAATGGCCGGTACGCCGCACTATGGCAAGCCCAGCAAGCGTCGGGCGAGATTGACTGATGCACTTATTATTGATTGATGCAATGAATCTGATACGCAGAGTCTATGCTGCGGTCGAGGATTCTGAGTTTGCTGCCGAAGCCACGCGAAATAAAGTGATAGACATCATCGGCGCCAGTCTTCATGGGCGGGGTGCGACGCACCTGCTGATGGTATTTGAAGATCAGAAAACCACCTGGCGTCATCGTCTCTGGCCAGAATATAAAGCCGGTCGGCTACCTATGCCCGATGCGCTGGCCAGCGAGCTTGCAGCACTGCGAGCTGATCTCGAGCGTAATGGCATTCATACGTACCAGATGTCAGGCTGGGAGGCAGATGATGTTATTGCGACTGTCGCTGACAGGGCGGCTCGCAGCGGCCTTCAGGTCACTATTTTGTCCACTGATAAGGGGTTCTGTCAGTTGGTTTCAGAGCGTGTTTCTGTGCTCAACCACTTTGATCGCTTGCTTTGGGATGAAGAGACCGTCCGCCAACGCTGGGGCTTGGCGCCGGATCAGCTGACTGACTATTGGGCTTTGTGTGGCGACCAGACAAACCATCTTCCGGGTGTGCCTGGTATTGGAAAGAAAGGCGCTGCTCAGGTTCTGGATGCCTGTGAAACCCTCGACCGTGCGATCGGCTGGCCAGATGCATTACCAGAACGGCAGTCGACAGCTCTGGATAAAGGGCTGTCATCGGCGATCCGCACACGCGTCCTGGCGACTTTGCGTACTGATCTTGAGCTGGGCATACGCCTCTCTTCGTTGAGAGCAAAGGCGTGATCGGCTAAACTTGCCCGCCATTTTTCCAGCCTCAGTGGAGCAGACATGTCCTCTCAGATTAAAGTTCGTGGATTTCATATTGATGTGTATCAGCACGTCAATAATGGTCGCTACATGGAGTTTCTGGAAGAAGCCCGCTGGGAGTTTATGGGGCACACTGGCTTTGCCGATAAAATCGCGGCACTGGGGTTGTCGATGGTGGTTGTGAATACCAACATCAATTACCGTCGCCCTGCGGTGATTCATGATGTACTCGATCTTGGCATCCGGGTTGCGAAAATCGGTAGCAAAAGCGCGGTGTTTGAGCAAACGGTTACCCGGAACAGGGATGGCGTACCAGAGATGATTGTCGATGCGACAGTCACTTTCTGCGTTATGGACCCGGTGGCTGAGAAAGCCGTCCCGTTAGAGGGGGAAATCAGACATATTCTCGAACAGGTGGCGGAGGAAGCTCAGGCATGAACCTCGATGATGTGCTGGCGGAAATTAATGAGTTTCTCCTATGTCCAACACCTGCCGGTTGGATTGACGTTGCCTTAGACAATCAGGAGTTGCTGCTTATTGATCACGCGAATTGCGAGAAGAAAGCAGCGTCTACAGCAATGAATCTTTTGTATCGGTACATCGATCGCGATGACCTGCTTAAAAAGATGAGCCAGCTTGCCCGTGAAGAATTGCTTCACTTTGAGCAAGTGGTCGGCATCATGAAAGAACGTGGCATCAACTATCGTCATGTGTCGTCGTCGCGATATGCATCAGGCCTGCGTGAGGTCGTTCGCAAGGGTGGGGATGATGAACTGGTGGATGTGCTTATCTGTGGTGCGCTTATCGAAGCGCGGTCCTGTGAGCGGTTCGCGGCACTGGTTCCGCACCTTGATGAGGCTCTGGCTAAATTCTACCGCTCACTGCTTCGTTCAGAGGGGCGTCATTACCAGGATTATCTTGAGCTTGCCCGACAATACGCGGGCACAGATATCCAATGGCGGATTGATGAGTTCCGCGAAATTGAGCGTGAGCTGATTTTAAGCCCGGACCCGGAATTCCGTTTCCATAGTGGCGTTCCTTCTGCCGCTTAATCCTGACTGGCGCGAATGATCTTTACGCAGATGTCTGTTTCGCGCTGAAATGTGGCCTCATCTATCACGCCAGCCTTCAGGTCGCGACTGGCTTGCTCCAGTCGCGCCTCTGCATCCTTAAGATCGGTAAACATGCGGTTGGCTTCTAATGCTTTTAACGTTACTGCTGCGGTCATGGCTGGTTCCTCGGGTCGTTCGGATATCACAATCAAACTAGTCCTCCTCTCTGAACTGCACCAGTGGCTATCGTTCCCAAGACCTGCAATGATTACAATTTCTTTAACAGGGTGGTCGCAAAGTGAACAAACTCCCGTTAGATGGCGCAATTTGCGCGGGGCGTCCTCTGGACACCCGACAGATTGCCGGGCTGGCCACATACGACTGCACTGAGGGGCAAGGTGAGCCGCTTCATTTTCTGCATGGTAATGGCTTTTGCGGCCTGACTTTGGCACCTCTTGCCGAAGAACTTTCACAAGGCAATCAGCCCCTACTTTTCACGGATTTGCCAGGACATGGTGGTTCGGCAGGGCCTGATGTATCCACGCAGCCAGATTGGAACAGAATGGCTGACCGAGTTGCCGACAGTATCGCTGCCCGAATAGACAGGCCAGTGACCGGCATAGGTCATAGTATGGGAGGCGTGGTAACACTGCTCGCTGCGGCTCGCTACCCTGATCTCTTCACCAGAATCGTTTTGCTCGATCCGGTCCTGTTCAGCAGGGAGGTTATTTTCTACCAGAGATTGATGCGTAAAACAGGGTTGTGGCAGCGAACGTCTCTGGTGCGGTCGGTCTCACGGCGCCGTGCAGAATGGCCCAGCCTAGATGCGTTGAGGACAGACCTTTCAACAAAGTCTCTGTATCGAAACTGGACTCCTGGTGCGCTGGAAGCCTTTTCGCATTACGGGGCTGAGATTACCGATTCTGGGGCGGTAACGCTTGCTTGCGATCCGCGCTGGGAGGCTTCTATATTCGGATCATACCCTCGTGGACTGTGGCAAGCCGTTCGTGCCGTGAGCATACCTGTTGACATAATTGTTGCTACGCGGTCGTATCCATTTATTCGTCCGGCGGTGAGGCGAGCGGTGGCACGTAATAAACAGATAGTGCAGCATATATTCGATGGAGGGCATTGCTTTCCTATGGAGTTGCCAGAAGCAGCCGCGGTGCAAATTAATGACATATTGGTCGATTCCGGCCGTGAGGCATGAAAACCTTTGTCAATTGAGGCTTGCTGGGCTAAGGTGGTTTTTACTTGGGCAATTAAGTGAGTTTCGAGTAGGACCCTATGAACATGGAGATTCAGGCAGCCTTGGATGTTGCCGATGAGACTGATTCCTTTCTGCAGATCACAGATGTGATCTACGACAAAGAAGCCGAGAACGGTTTCGATTCCTTGAATGAAGCAGAGAAAACTGTCTTCTGCCTCGATCAACTACTGAGAGAGATGGAAAACGGTGGATTTGTGCAGTTCGTTCACCACGAAGCAGGCGCGCGGGCGGAAGATACGCTCGAGTCACTGGAGCGCATTAAGGCGCCAGTGTCAGCAGCTCTGCTTGATCAGATCATAGGATTATTCCCAGATCGCAATGTCCCTGTCGATGAAGACGATCGTATCGATGCGTTTGATAACATCGAGAGTGAGCACGCCGATAAAATCGCGCAGCTGGATGACCGATTCTATGATAGCGGTGAAAATCTGGTTGGCCTGACTTTAAGATTTGTTCAGAAAAACCTGCGCGATTTTCACTGATTGTTTCGCTGGGAAGGCCATTTAATTGGATGGCCGCTCGGGCCAGACTGTGTGCACGTTGAGGCTTATCTTGTAATGTTCATGGCAAACGCTGAAACTATGTCTCAGCATTAAAGGAATTGCCTATGATTATAAAAATGGTCTCATCATGTTGTCTGGTCGCTGCGCTGGCGCTTTGTGCTTCCGGTGCACTGGCAGACGTGAAACTCAAAGGTGTATCTGTGCCGGAAGAAGTTACCTTCTCTGGGCATACGATGGTCTTAAATGGCGTCGGCGTCCGCTCTCGTTTTTTTGTGGATGCCTACGTAGCTGCTTTATATCTTCCGGAAGTGTCAACAGACGCTGACGGGATTCTTGCCTCAGGCAGTCCGCTGGATATTCGGGTGGTTATCATCTCCGATATGGTGACTGCTGATCGTTTTGCAGAATCTGCAATGGATGGCTTCGTCAGGTCCACACACGGAAATTTGGGGCCGATTCGCTCTCAGGTTGAAACTATGATCAAAACCTTCCGGAACTCTTTGTCCGTGGGTGATGTCTTTGATCTCGTTTACAACCCCGATGCCGGAACCGAAATATACCGCAACGGTGATCTTCTCGAAGTTGTTGAGGGGTTGGACTTCCGTTCGGCGATGGCCGGTATCTGGCTGTCTGAAGACCCGGTGCAAACCAGTTTACGGGAGCAGATGCTGGGTCTTTGAGTGCAGATGGGGCTTTGAGTATAAAAATGGTGCAAAGGATTGCTGAATGACAGAAACAGAACTCAAGCGCTCAGGCAGTGATCTGTTGCCTGACGCAATACCAGTCCTGATCGTTGATGATGATCAGTCGGTATTGGATGTTACGAAGCTCGTCTTATCACGTTACCGTTTCGAACAGCGGACGGTCTCCGTTATTGAGGCGAAGTCAGCGGTCGCCGCAAAAGAGATGTTGTCTACCCGCAGCGATATTGCTGTTCTGTTTCTGGATGTCGTCATGGAAGAGGACGACGCAGGTCTTAAGCTGGTCGAGTATATTCGTGAAGAGCTCAACAACCAGAAAATCCGGGTCATCCTTCGTACGGGACAGGCCGGCTTTGCTCCGGAATATCGTGTTGTTCAGAATTACGATATTAATGACTACCTCGCCAAGAGTGAATCTACTCAAGAACGACTCTATGTTTCTCTGACGACTGCGCTTCGCGGTTATCGGGACATTCTTCTGTCAGAACATTACGCCACGCTTGCGATGAATGCAGAGCGGGAGCGAGAGCTTGCCTCTGAAGCTCTGGAAGAAAAATCACGGTTTCTGGCTCACCTCAGTCATGAAGTACGCAACCCTCTCACGGGGATGGTTGGTATTATCGAACTTCTTGGTGATGCCGATGAAGCCGAGCGGACTGAGCTGCTTCAGGGACTTGAATTTACCACGCAGACATTGCTGGGTGTGGTGGATGATGTGCTGGATGTCGCTAAAATTGAAGCCGGTAAGTTCCGGCTTCAGGAATCAGCGTTTAATGTTCGCTACTGGCTGGAAAAAACAGCGTCAACTTACGAAGCGATTCTGCGTCAGAAAGGTATCCGGCTCTCGTGCGAAGCTTCGCAGGAAGTCCCTCTGAATCTGGTAGGCGACCAGGCCAGGCTGCGTCAGGTGTTATCTAACTTCCTCAGTAATGCGGCACGATTTACACCGGCAGGCGGTCAGGTTGCCGTGCGCTTGACGGGTACGCAAACTAGCGATAAATGGGCCTTGTTCGTTTCCGTAACGGATACTGGAATAGGCATCGCTCCGGATCGTCTCACCTCGGTCTTTAAACCATACGTTCAGGAAACGGAAGCCACGGCAGAAGTGTATGGTGGAACCGGACTGGGTCTGAGTCTCTGTCATGACCTGGCTTCATTGATGGGCGGAAGCGTTGGAGTCACTAGTCGTCAGGGGAAAGGATCGACATTCTGGCTTGAGGTGCCACTCGGTATCGACAGTTCGCCAGTGGCCACTGCTCAGGGAGGGCCGGCCTATCAGGTTCTTGTGTGTGAAGATGACGCGACAAATCAGCGAACCCTACAGGTGATCCTCGAAAAGAAAGGCCTGATTGTTGCTGTTTTTGATAATGGTCGGGCGCTTCTTGATAGTGGGGCATGGCGAGGTGCAGATGCCATCATTATGGATTGCCACATGCCTGAACTTGGAGGGATGGATACCACACGAATTTTGCGAGCAGAGGGCGGAGAGTTGCCGGTGTTGGCTTTGACTGCTGGTGTATCGGATGCTGAGCGGCAGGAGTGTCTGGAGGCGGGTATGGATTGTGTGATCAGTAAACCCGTTGATTATTCAATGCTCTACGACCAGTTGGTTTCACTCATTGTTAAAGGGCGCCACCCTGTTCGGATCGCTTAAAGCATATCGTGTGTTTTCAGGGGTGGGCATCAAAAAGGGCTGAGATTTCAGCCCTTTTTTTGGGCTTATTTATCGCCGGCGTTATCTTTCTGAGAGTTGTCAGTTTTACTGGACGGGTCTGCCATACGTGCGATGGCCTCCAGTCGCTTGATGATCTCTCCGTTTACGCTGCCCTCGGGGAAGTTTCCGTCGGCGTCGGCGATGCCTGGTTCGCGGTCCAGTAGCAGGTGAATGGCTTCGTCAACATGGCGAACACAGTAAACATGAAACTCCCCAGCTTTTACCGCCTCCAGTACATCGTCATGTAAAACCAGATTCCGCTGGTTCGCGGCAGGGATAATCACCCCTTGCTTGCCTGTCAGTCCGCGGGCTTTGCATAAACGGAAGAATCCCTCGATCTTTTCATTTACACCGCCGATAGCCTGGGCTTCACCGTACTGATTAACTGAGCCGGTAATGGCAAAACTCTGGTCGATGGGTGAGTGGATCAGCGCTGAGATCAGGCAGATTAATTCGGCCATTGAGGCGCTGTCGCCATCAACATAGCCGTAGGATTGTTCCATGGCGATGTGAGCGGAGATTGCTAATGGGAACTTCTGAGCATAGCGGTTGCCGAGGAAGCCAGAGAGAATCATGACGCCTTTCGAGTGAATTGCCTGGCCCAGAGCAACCTCGCGTTCGATATCGACAATGCCTTTCGAGCCGGGATAGACCGAAGCTGTGATTCGGGCGGGGGAGCCGAAGCTGGTATCGCCCAGTGACATTACCGTGAGCCCGTTGATCTTGCCGATGGCGGTGCCGGTCGTCTCTAACAGAACCGTACCGTCCAGCATCTGTTCAAAGAGCTTATCGTATACACGCCCGGTACGTTCCTGCTTTGCTTTTAGTGCCCGGTCGATGTGCGTCGTGGTAATTAATTCGTCCTGTGCCAGCTTACGGATGAAGTCTGCTTCTGCGAGCAGGTCAAACTGATCGCCGATCAGTGCACTGAGTGTATCCTGCTGTTCTGCAAGGCGTGCGCTGTGCCTGACCATACGTTCGACTGCTTCTTTGTCGAGGTCAGCGTACTGCTGTTCCTCAATACGGCTCTTCAGTAGCTGAGCATAGGCCTGCACATGAGGCTCGGTTAATTCGATGTCGCTATCGAAATCAACCAGAGTCCGGAACAAGCGTTTAAAGTCTTCATCGTATTCCTGCAACAGGTAGTAAATCTGGCGTGAGCCTATGAGGACCAGCTTAAAATCGAGCGGGATGACATCGGGCACGAGCGATGTGGTATTAAGAAGACCCACCTCCGAATACGGCGATTCCATTTTAAGTTCGTTGGACTGCAGTGCGCGTTTCAGTGCGTCCCAGACAAAGGGTTCAGACAATACTTTTTCAGCATCCAGAATCAGGTAGCCGCCGTTGGCTTTATGCAGGGCGCCGGGTGCAATCTTCTGATAATTAGTAACCAGAGCCCCTTGCTCACTGACGTATTCGATTCTTCCTACCAGATTGGCATACGAGGGATGTGGCTCATAGATGACAGGGGCGCCGCTGTCAGGGGCATGATGTGTTGCGATATTTGGCAGCAGTGAATCTTCAAGGCTGCTGCGTTTCGCATACTCTTCGCGCAAGTCCATCAGGCGCTCTTCGACCAGTTCTTCGAGGACGACAGACGGCAAATGCTCTTCCATTACGGTGATGTAGTCCATCACGGGTTCGTGATGTGAGAAGGCTTCGCGAATTGGAGCCAGTAGCGGTGTAATGGCTTCGCGGATGGTTTCCTGATTCAGGCGGCGAAGCTCGTTACTGCTTTCGCGTTTCCACTGAGGCAATTCTGCAAGCTGCTCGCTGAGCATGTGCTCGAGTTCAGCAATGTCGTTATGGAATGTCTCTCGTTCTTCTTCGGAAAGCTGCGCGAATTCTGTCTCATCCAGTGCTTTGCCTTCCCGCATCGGGGTGAAGCTGATGGCGTTGGAGTCCCGGTATACGGCGACGCCACGCTTATGAGCTTCACGTTCTACTGTCTCTATCGCCCGGTCGTAACGGCGGTTAAACGTATAATCAATCGCCGATTTCTTTTGTTGATAGGTCGGGTGCTCCAGAACAGCAGGGAAGCTGGCAATCAGCTGATCAATCAATTCAGTCATCAGACCGCGGAAGTCGCTGGCCTCCTGGGGAAGCAGTGCCAGAACTTTTGGTTCACGCGGATTGTTGAAGTTGTTTACATAGCACCAGATGTCAGGCGTTTTCTGGCGCTTGGCTTCGCTTTTTAAATAGTCGCGCACGTAAGAGGAGCGTCCTGTACCGGTATCGCCCATAACAAAAATGTTGTAACCGGGGCGTTCCATGGCAACGCCGAACTGGATTGCATTGACGGCACGCTCCTGGCCCAGAACACCATGAAACGGCTCAATGTCCGCGGTTGTTCTGAAGTCGAGAGAGTCTGGGTGAATCGTTTGTGTCGCGAGGGAATAGGGTAACGCTTGAGGCTTCTGTGTCATTGCAGCTCTGCTGTCGCTTTTTCAATAAAGTACTCGGTTACAGTATTGTGCTCGCGGCACTATGACAAGTCTGATTCGTTAAAAGCGGGGACTGGTAAGCTCTGTCAGTTGCTTTTGTGCATTTCTCGGGGATAATTCACGCTTTGGCGGCGCTTGCTGCCAATCTTCATGATCGCAGTATTCAGAATGTGCAGTTAAGGTAGCTCCATGTCGGTCCAGCCGGAAGACAGAACAACGATAGATATGTTCAGCTCGTCAGGGCCGGGCCGACCACGCAGTAACCCTTATGACAGAACTCATCAGTCCCGGTTGAATAAGCGCAGTCAGCGAATGCGTGATAAGCACGCCGGGCTGCACCGTCTTGAGGTGAAACTTCCTGCCCATGTCGTTGCTGCTCTTGATGATGCGGCGGATGAGTTAGGCTTGTCCCGCGCTGAAGTCATTACCAAAGCATTGGAGCAGTGGCTTCATCTCTGACGCAATGAATTGTTCATAAGATCTTGATTCTGAAGCGTGTTTTGGCTAATGTACGCCTCCCCGCTGATCGCGGGGCGTTATGGTGGCCTTTGTCGGTCCCCTCGCAACGATACACCGCGAACCCCGCCAGGTCCGGAAGGAAGCAACGGTAGTGGTCGACTCGTGTGCCGGGGTGTGGCTGGCAGAGGTCATCTCCAGTTTTTCCTTTCCATATTGTCACTGACTTTACCCGCTGATCCAGTTATCATGCGACTTGAATACAGGTATTCAGGCCGAATAGATTTTCATGAGTTATCAGGTACTTGCGAGAAAATGGCGTCCACGTTTCTTTGATGAAATGGTCGGACAAGAGCACGTCTTGCGCGCGCTTATCAATGCGCTCAATGAAGGGCGTCTCCATCATGCGTATCTGTTCACTGGCACGCGCGGCGTGGGCAAAACGACAATTGCCCGGATTCTGGCTAAATGCCTTAACTGTGAGCAGGGCGTCAGCGCCAGGCCGTGTGGTGAATGCTCCTCCTGCAGAGAGATTGCGGAGGGACGTTTTGTCGATCTGATTGAGGTGGATGCTGCATCCCGCACAAGGGTCGAAGATACTCGTGAACTTCTCGATAATGTGCAATACGCACCGACCCGCGGCCGCTTTAAAGTTTATCTGATTGACGAAGTGCATATGCTGTCAACGCATAGCTTCAATGCACTGCTGAAGACGCTGGAAGAGCCTCCCGAGCACGTTAAGTTTCTTCTCGCGACAACCGATCCTCAGAAGCTTCCTGTTACGATTCTTTCCCGCTGCTTGCAGTTCAGCCTCAAAAACATGACGCCTGAGCGTATTGTGGGTTACTTAGGCAAAGTACTGCAGGCAGAGTCAGTCCCTTACGACGAGCCCGCGCTGTGGTCTCTTGGGCGCGCAGCACAGGGCAGTATGCGAGACGCTTTGAGCCTCACCGATCAGGCCATCGCTTTTGGCGAAGGTGAGGTGCACGAGTCTCAGGTTAACTCCATGCTGGGGAGTATGGACCGCGGAAGATTGTTCAGGTTGGCTGAAGTTATGGCCAAAGCCGATGCCAGTGAAATTCTGGCTGAAACCGCATCAATGGCAGAGCACTCACCAGACTACGATGAAATCCTCCAAGGGCTTCTGCATATCTGGCATCGTGCATCGCTCGCTCAGGTTGTTCCCGATGCGATTGATAATGCCGAAGGCGATCGGGAAGCGATTCTGCAGTTGTCGATGGCAATGCCTGCTGAAGATTTGCAGCTGTGTTACCAGATCGCGCTGCAGGGCCGTCAGGATCTGGCGATGGCCCCCGAGCCGCGTCAAGGATTCGAGATGATTCTACTGCGCATGTTGGCCTTCCGTCCTGCGCCTGACGTTGTACCTGAACTTGACCTGGTCTCGGCGCTCGAAAAAAAAAAGCCACTGACGACGGTTCCGTCTGAGACAAAGGTTGATCCAGAAATTGGATTGAATGCTGAATCAAAGACTGAAACAGCCGTCGACGATGCCCAGGATATCCCAGTGGCTGAAGCGGCCGCTACTGAGTCAGTCATCTCTGAGCCAGCTGCTTCCGTGCAGGCATCAGAGACAGCAGAGGCCTCTCCGCAGCCCTTTCCTCAGACCTCAGCGTCTCACGCTGCACCGGTACAAGATCCTCCTGCTGATGCAGAAACTGCCGACACCAGAGTCAATTCTTATTCTGACGTGGCCAATACAGATGAGAGTGATTCGACGGAAGCTGATCACGCAGACGATCATGTTGACTCGGTCGATGATGTGCGCTCTTTCGATGATGTTAAAGAAGCCGCAAGTCCAGAAACAATTTCGCCGGAAGCAACGAAACCTGAATTAATTCAGCCAGAGCCAGTTAAGTCAGCGGACGTTCGTGCTGGAGGTGCTCAGGATCGACGGGATGGATCACTGGCAGATCTGATGGATAATCCGGTCGAAACGGCTGTTGCCGATGGCACTTCGCAAAATACCGAACAGCCAACTCCTGATGAGGATGAAGCGGGCGTCGTTGCCAGTGTCGATGAGCTGCCGGAACTTGCTCCCCACACCTGGCATATGTGGGTTGACCATCTCGCTCTTGCTGGCCTGCCAATGGCAATTGCCAGAAACAGTGCCCTTATCAGAAGGGACGATTCATCCGGCGCTGCAGTGCTTGAATTTGATGTCGACCCCGCACAAGGGGCGTTGTACAACGATACGCAGCGGGAGAGAATCACGGCTGCGTTGAGGGAGCTTTTACCGGGCGTCACACTCATCATGACGCTGACTGCGACACGCGGTGAAACCCCAGAGCAGCGTCGTCAGCGTTTGCTGGCAGATGCGCTGTATTCCGCGCGTCAGGCAATCGATAGTGACCCGCTGGTAGACCAGATTATTAATGAATTAGGCGGACAGGTTATTGAAGACACTGTACGCCCGAATACCTGAATGTTATCTAAGAATTGACCAGAAGAATTGAAGAGAGGTACGCATGATTAAAGGTGGAATGGGCAACCTGATGAAGCAGGCGCAGAAGATGCAAGAGCAGATGGCCAAAGCTCAGGAAGAGTTGGCCTCTGCGGAGGTGACGGGTGAGGCTGGAGCGGGCCTGGTGAAAGTGGTTATGACTGGCCGTCACGATGTTAAGCGCGTAGATCTTGATGACTCAATCATGGAAGAAGAGAAAGAGTTACTGGAAGATCTTCTGGCAGCAGCAGTCAATGACGCTGTTCGTAAAATCGAACAGAACAACCAGGAGCATATGTCGAAACTGACTTCTGGCATGGGCCTTCCAGCGGGCATGAAGCTACCGTTCTGATCTATGGCCAGCCGACCGCGTGATTATCAGCTGCTCTGCGAAGCAATAGACGGCCTGCCCGGAATCGGAGCGCAGGCCGCTGAGCGCCTGGCTGAGTGGTTGGTGTATCGCGGTGATGTCGGGCAGTTATCTGACATCCTTACCCGCATAAAGCATTCAGAGCATTGCAAGCACTGCAATCGGATACAGTGCCAGCAGGACTGTCAGTCTGGTGACGATGCCGCCAGATTCTTTGTCGTTACGTCGACAGAAATGCTACTTGAACAGCTTTCGATGCTTGTCGATTATTGTGGTCCGCTTTTTGTGTTGCACGGCGAGTTGTCGCCAGCTAATGGTACCGGCCCGTCACAATTATGTATGGACGACCTGCTTGCGTCCGTAGAGGCTTTCCCCGACGCATCATTATTGGTGCTCAGTAGTGATTCGGTTGAAGGGCGAACGACGGCTGAATATATTTTCCGTCGCACGGGTCGGGGAGGAGAACGCGTCAGTGTTGAGCGGGCGTGCGAGATATTAAGGGGTCATGATTGACTGAATATACAGAACAGACTGAAGTACCCGTGCCAGAATGGATAGCGACGGACAAGCAGCTGAATGATGCTTGTGCAAAGTGGTCTTCAGCGGTCTACCTTGCGGTCGATACCGAGTTTGTCAGAACCAGCACTTTTTATCCTAAGCCAGGTCTGATTCAGGTGGCTGATGATAAATCATGCGCACTGATTGATCCTCTGGAAATTAATGACTGGAGTGCCTTCAGAGCCTTGATGTTATGCCCGGATGTGGTGAAAGTATTCCACTCCTGTGCGGAAGATCTTGAGGTATGCAAACGGATATTCGATTCAGTGCCCACGCCTCTGTTTGATACTCAGATAGCGATGGCGCTGTCTGGATATGGTGGCTCTGTGGGCTTTCAACGTGCCGTCAGCGAGTTGCTTGAGCTTGATATCCCCAAAGAAGCGACCAGAACCGACTGGCTACAGAGACCGTTAACGTCGGTACAGATGGAGTATGCGACGGCCGATGTTTTTTACCTTTTTCAGATTTATCCTCTGCTAAAACACAGATTGGAAAAACTCGGTAGGGAATCCTGGGTTGAGGAAGAGTGCGCCCGGTTAGTACTGGCAGCAAGTCAGCCGGACACCGATTACAGCAGTGCATTTCAGAAAGTGAAATCGGGCTGGAAACTGCGACCTCAGGAACAAAGTATTCTGCAGCAGTTGGCAATATGGCGCGAGGAAGAAGCGCGTTCACGCGATGTGCCTCGTAACAAGGTTGCAGATGATCCCGCACTTTGGAATCTCTCCCGGTTCAGAGCGAGGAATCGGGATCAGCTTTATAAAGCCGGTCTGCGTGCCAACATCATTAAAGAATGCGGAAAACAGCTATTGCAGATAATTCAGCGTGCGCAGAGTCTGGATTCAGAGGAATGGCCTGAACTATTGCAGCGACCACTTTCTGTTGAAGACGGCAATCTGATGAAGTTGCTTAAAAAAGGCGTGGTGAAAAAAGCAGAGGCGCTCGACATACCGCCCGAAATGCTGGCAAATAAAAAAACACTGGAAGCACTGATTCGTGCACCAGAAAATGAGTTGCCGCCCTTGCTCATGGGGTGGAGAAAAACAGAAATAGGTGATGCCCTGTTGGTGCACCTGAACGAAATCAGGCAATAAATTATGACGGCGAATAAGCGCGTATTGTGTGACGTTTATAAAACACGTCGCAAGGATGAGATGTACCTCTACGTTGAAAAAAAAGAGGGTATGGCAAGAGTGCCTGAAGAGTTGATGGAGATGTTTGGTAAGCCCGAGCTGGCTCTGACTTTACTGCTCACTCCAGAAAAAAACCTCGGTAGAGCCGATGCAGAAAAGGTACTGGCGGATATCGAAGAAAAGGGTTTTTATCTGCAGATGCCTCCAGCTAAAGAGACTTATATGCTTGACCTCTTTTGTCGTAAGGACGATGAATGAGTGCTGATAAGCGCTTCTGGGAAACAACGCCGTTAAACGAGATGAGCCGTGAGCAGTGGGAGTCTCTCTGTGATGGCTGTGCTTTGTGTTGCTTGCATAAACTCGAAGACGAAGACAGTGGGGATGTTTATTACACGGATGTGCACTGTCGCTATATGGATAAAAGCAATTGCCAGTGCACCGTCTATCAGGAACGCCAGGCCCATGTTCCTCATTGTGTCTGGTTAACACCTGAGCAGGCCTCTGAGTTTCATTGGCTACCGGAGACCTGCGGTTATCGCCTGGTTGCGGAGGGCAAGCCTCTCAAGGAGTGGCATCCCCTTATCAGCGGAGATGCTGAGTCTGTGCATCGTGCAGATATTTCACTGCGAGGTAAGGGTATTGCCGATAATCTCGTGAATGAAGAGGACTGGGAAGATCACATTATATGGAAAGCCTGACTGATTATTTTGCCTTTTGGGCCGTTTATGTTCTCGCAGGCCTGCTTGGGTTCTGGTGTTGGGGAAAAATGGCGTTCTGGGTGAAGGCCCGTGGTATTGGTTACCACATCTACAGCGCTGTAGGCGCCATCATTATTTTTACGCCGGTGCCTGTTCCAGATGCTGATACAGAAGTCTTATCGCCTGGGTTTATCGCTGCTCCTTTTGCTTTGATATCTGAGGGTGTGGCTGGGCTTGAGCCGTTTATTCCCTGGTTTGCAGTCTCTGCGGGGATTGCTCTGTCGGTGACTTTCGTCGGCCTGTTGGCAGGACTTGCTCCCAAGCCTGACAAGCAGAAAGAAGGGGATAAACCTTCTGCGAAAGCGGTCAGGAAGACTGCGCCCGTTAAGGGGAATCCTTTCCGTTGATTCAGGGGCAAGGCCTGGTGCCTTGCCCGTAAGTCAACGTCTTTTTGCCTGCCAGCGTGCTCGTTGTGCCACAACAGAACATGCTTCCGTGTCCTACCTGTATCTTAGTTCTGCTGTGACTTACACGCTGATACGTACTTTTCTGGCTAACTCTCAAAACTTTGCTAGTTTTAATTCATACCGTGCCCAGATTGGGCACAGAATTTAAAACGCATGTCTGATTAGTGACACAGGCACCTCGCGGTGCTACTGAGGGTTTAGAAAATGGCTAACCATATATTCATTCTTGCTACCGTAATGCTTCTTGCAGGGATCTTCGGCGGTCTGGTGAACTTTTACCTGTACGGTGATAAAGACCCGGATTCGGCAAGCCTTCCGCGATTTCTGGTGGTCGGTGTGGGCGCATCTTTCCTGGTACCGGTTGTTCTGGATATGGTGAACAGCGAGCTGGTTCTGGAGAGTCAGGGTGATCCCTCGCAACTGCTGATCTTTACGGGTTTCTGTCTTGTTTCTGCGCTGCTTAGCCGATTTGTTATCGATAACATGTCGGACCGGATTCTCAACGAAGCGAACGTAGCTCGTCAGCGTTCAGAAGAAGTCGAACAGGATTTGCGTATCATTCAGAATGAGCTTCTTCCTTTGATTGATACAGAAACCGAGAAGGACATGAGCGGCTATGACCCGCAAATGGCAAACGTATCCGAGGAGCTGGACACCACGTCTACCCAAATCCTCAAGATTCTGTCGAATGGCCGGTATATCTTCCGATCTCTGGCGGGGGTGTGTCGTGAGTGTAATCAGGAAGAATCTACTGTTCTTAAAACACTGCATGTACTGACGACCCGAAGTCTGGCCGGTAAGGTCAGTGGTAAAAATGGTGTGCGTTGGCACATCACAGAGAAAGGTCGTCGTGTTCTCGAAAATAGCCTCTGATTTTGACTGAGCTGGATTTTGACTGAGTTAAAGGGAGTCGGAGCTTCTATGCTGTTTTTCCGAACGATTTGCCTGACGGTACTGTTTACCCTCTTGTCCGTAAGTGTTTGGGCCGACGAGGGACCTGCGCCGGATGTACGAATCGTGATCGACATCTCTGGCAGTATGAAGGAAACGGACCCGGAGAACCTCAGACGCCCTGCACTGAATCTGTTGACGGAACTTCTGCCGGAGGGGGCCCGTGCAGGCGTATGGACCTTCGGACGTTACGTAAATATGTTGGTTCCCCTGGGTACGGTAGATGAAGCCTGGCGCCAGAAGGCACGTGCGGCGAGTGGGGATATCAGTTCAGTTGGCCTCAATACAAATCTCGTGGATGCCCTTGACCGAGCACTTTACGAGGCAACTCAGAACAGTCAGTTTGATCAGACAGTCATTCTTCTGACCGACGGTCGGATTGATATGGATACCTCCGGTGGTGACCCGGAGACAGCGGCGAATACTGCCGCTCGCGAAAGGCTCATCAGCGCCGTTCTTCCTGAGTACATGTCGAAGAATGTCCGCATTCACACGCTCGCATTATCGGACGCTGCCGATGTCTCCATGCTTGGGCAGTTGGCTATGGAAACCGACGGTCTCGCCCTGAAAGCCCATACTAATGACGAACTGATGCCTGCTTTCCTGAAAGCATTTGATCGCGCGGTACCAAGCGAGCAGGTCCCGCTTGTTGGTAATACCTTCAATATTGATCCAAGCGTTAACGAATTTACCGCGCTGATCTTCAGAGCGGCTTCCAGTAAACCTACAGAGCTGGTGTCGCCTTCAGGTTTGCGTATCTCTCAGAATTCTGCGGCGACCTCTGCGGATGTTCGCTGGCATCATGATCTTAATTTTGACCTGATTACCGTTAAATCTCCCGAGGACGGAGAATGGGCTGCCGACGCTGATGTCGCGCCAGACAGTCGTGTGCAGATCTTATCGGATCTCAAATTGAAAGTGACGGGGCTTCCGGGGAGTTTGTTTTCAGGTGTACCAGTTCAGCTCGAAATGTCCCTTGAAAATGAGGGTGAAACGGTCGATGAAGAAACCATTCTGCAGTTGACGGATGTCAGCCTGCAGGTCACAGCCCCCGATGGGCGCACCGGAAGTAAGTTGTTGTCCGACCCGGAAAGCCTCCCAGTTGACGGTATCTTCAGAGAGACTCTCAGTCGATTGAATCAGCCAGGGGAGTACCGACTCGAGATTAACGCCCAGGGGCGTACATTTGAGCGTAAGCAGGTCCTGACGGCGACACTGGCAGAGCCGATGCGCGTGGAGGTTGAGCCCGATGTGAATCAGCAAATTCTTAATGTGCGTGTTTACCCTCAGAGCGACCTCGTTGATACCAGTTTGTCACGTGTGATTTCCAGAATATCGAGCCCGGATGGCAGTTCCATGATTAATGCGATGGAGTATTCGGGAGAAAACGATGCCTGGGAGTTGGCGCTCATGGCCGACAAGGGGCCGGGGAACTACGAGATCATGCTTAATATTCGGGGAGTGTCTGCCAGCGGTAAGACATTCAAAAGTAAACCCGAGAGCATCCCTGTGACTTTTCCTCTTGTGTCTGAAAGTGCTCCTGAAAGAGCGGCCTTGGCATCTATGATGCCTGAGCAGCCGCAAGTCGCAGGCACGGCCAGTTCGGAAGATGATCCCGCCGAAAACGAGGGGGGTGCTGCAGAATCCGCTGCGTCGCCTGATAATCAATCTAAGCAAGAGCAACCTCAATCTGAAGAGGTGCCTTCGCAGGATGTGAGTACTCCGGCACCAGAGGAAGTCGTCCCCGACCTTGCGGCGAGGTATAGCGAGCAGGTTGCGACAGAAGAAGTTGAAACCGAAGAAGAGTCTGGCGTCGCCTGGTGGATTTACGTACTACTGGGTGTAGCGAACCTGGCGCTTCTAGGTGGTCTGGCATGGTGGTGGTTGATGCGGCGCAAAGGAAAGGCAGAAAGCCCGGAGGATGTTGCGGCCCGTGAGTCGCTGGATCTTGAAACAGGCCAGCTTGATGACGCCGACCTGGACTCAGCGGACTTCGATAACTTTGACGGCGCAGAGGAAGAGGAAATCCCAGCTGCTGAGGAAGAAAGTCGCGTGACTGCGTCTATGGGCGGCGATACTGACATGGGAAGCCCTGAGCCAGCTGCCGATGCAGCAGAGTCTGCCGATGACGATGATGACTGGGGGGAGTTCGACCTCCCAGACGATAAAAAGGAATAGCCTGTTTCACGCGCGGCGCCTCCGATACCGGAGGCGCCTTCTGTACAATTTCCCCTTTCTGTCTGATTTTAAAGCCTTTTTCTGGTCTTGCCTTGCTGTACCAAACACGCCTCCTTATACTCTGGCCAGTCAAGAATCAGAGATCGAGAGGTTAAGTCCTGATGAAATTCCAGGGTACCGGCGAATACGTAGCGACACCTGAGCTGCAAATGGCAGTCAATGCAGCAATCACTTTGCAGCGTCCACTTCTGCTCAAGGGTGAGCCGGGAACCGGTAAGACAATGCTGGCAGAGCAATTGGCCACTTCATTAGGCACTGACCTTATCCAATGGCACATCAAAAGTACGACTAAAGCCCATCAGGGGTTATACGAGTACGATGCGGTCAGTCGACTGCGTGACTCGCAGCTTGGCGTTGACGGTGTAAACGATATTTCTAATTACATCGTGAAAGGTAAGCTTTGGGAGGCGTTCGAGGCGGACAAGCCTGTTGTGCTGCTGATTGATGAAATCGACAAGGCCGATATCGAGTTTCCGAACGACCTCCTGCTGGAGATCGATAAGATGGAATTCTTCGTGTACGAGACTCAGGAACGGATTGTTGCCAAGCACCGCCCGATTATTCTGATTACCAGTAATAACGAGAAGGAACTGCCTGATGCATTTCTGCGTCGTTGTTTCTTCCACTATATCGATTTCCCGGATCGCGAAACGATGAAGGCCATTGTTGACGTACACTTTCCGAACATTCAGGCGGAACTGGTCAATGACGCACTTGAGGTATTCTTCGATGTGCGCAAAGTGCCAGGCCTGAAGAAGAAGCCTTCAACATCAGAACTGGTTGACTGGCTGAAATTACTGATGGCAGATGAGCTGGGGGTTGAATTGCTGCGTAACCACGATACGACTAAGGCAATTCCGCCGATGGCTGGTGCACTCGTTAAGAACGAGCAGGATGTCCATTTGCTTGAGCGCCTCGCCTTTATGAGTCGCCGCCGGGGCTGATCATGCTGATCGACTTTTTCGACACCGTTCGTCGTGCGAAAGTGCCGTGCTCCATTCGCGAGTACCTTGATCTCGTTGAAGCTGTTCAGGCGCGGGTGGCATTTGCTGACCTTGAGGAGTTTTACGCGCTTGCGCGGCTGATCCTCGTGAAGGACGAAAAGCATTACGACAAGTTCGATAAGGCATTCGCCGCATACTTTGAGGGCATAGAGGCAATGCCGTCGTTGTTCGACGATGCCAGTATTCCTGCAGAGTGGATGCGGAAAGAAATGGAGAAGCTGCTCTCTGAAGACGAAATGGCCAAGATTGAATCTCTTGGTGGCTTTGATGAGCTTATGAAGACTCTGCAGGAGCGTCTGGAAGAGCAGAAGAAGCGCCACCAGGGCGGTAACAAAATGATTGGTACGGGCGGTACATCACCGTTCGGCTCCGAGGGTTACAATCCCGAAGGTGTTCGTATTGATCAGAACAGGTCGCGCCATAAAAAGGCAGCGAAAGTCTGGGAACAGCGTAACTATAAGAATTTGGACGATAACGTTCAGCTAGGTATTCGTAATATCAAGGTTGCCCTGAGGCGTCTGCGCCGCTTTGCGCGACAGGGTGCAGCCGATGAGCTTGATATGAACGACACCATCAGCTCTACCGCCCGAAATGCCGGTATGCTGGACATTAAGATGGTTCCCGAGCGTCATAATGCCGTTAAAGTGCTGCTTTTCTTTGATGTTGGTGGCTCCATGGATCCGCATGTCCGCGTCTGTGAAGAGCTGTTCTCCGCTGCACGCACCGAATTCAAGCATATGGAAACCTTTTATTTTCATAACTGCCTGTACGAGTCGGTGTGGAAAAATAACATTCGTCGTATGAACGAGCGCACAGAAACTTGGGACATTTTGCGCAAGTATGGACAGGATTACCGGGTTATCTTCGTCGGTGACGCCATGATGGCACCTTATGAGGTTACGCATGCAGGCGGCAGTGTTGAACATTGGAATGAAGAACCCGGCGCTGTCTGGATGGAACGTATGGCGAACCATTTCGATAAACTGGTCTGGTTGAACCCGGCACCAGAAGACCATTGGGGGAATGGCGGCTCGCTGGGTGCGATACGTTCTTTGGTCAAAGATAAAATGTATCCCATGACCTTGTCTGGTCTTGAGGATGCAATGAGGTTTCTCAGCAAGTAGCTGAAAATTAAAAATCGGTGGGTTTGCCAGAGAACGTTGGCGCCGCCGGAAAATAATAAAAGATTTGCAGGATGTTTTACATGCAGGCGATGCGCTTGTTTTCACCACTGCTGATATTGCTGATTACAACAGTAATCACTCTGGGGATTGCTCAACCGGCTACTGCTGAGCAGGTGTATATCGGTTTGCGGAATGGGCCATCAGAGGCCTTCCCTGTGATTTACGAAGTCACACCTTATCGTCGTCTGGATGTTGTCGCACGTCGTGGCAGCTGGGTTAAAGCGACGGACGGACGAAATAGTGGTTGGCTGCACGTTGATGATCTTCACCTACTCGAAACTTTCCCTCGTGACGAACTCTGGAAGCTCGTGAATGACGCGCGACCCGGGAAACATCGCCTCGAACTGACCCTTTCAACAGCGAGCGCCTATTCTGTCGGTTGGCTGTTTCCTGTCCTCGGAGAATATGGTTCCGTACGCTACACTCGCGCTCCTGAAGGAGATTCCGCGTGGTCGTTACTGGACGCGGGAGTAATCACCCAATTCGCCCAGCCGGCCGATTACCTCACATTCAGTTGGAATGCTTTTGCAGGCTACGCCCAGAGTGAACGTGGGAATACACATTGGTCAGATACCGCTGAATCAACGTGGGTAGGCGGCGTGGGCGTCGAAGCTATGTGGCGCGTCGCCCGCTATTTCGAGGTTGGGGCTCGGGGTGAGGTTGGTACGACATTAGACAGTGATATGACGACGCACAGATCAGCATCGCTAGTTTGGAGATTACGTTTATGAATTCTTTTACGCGGGTGGTGGGCCTTGCTGGTATGACGTTGTGGTCGTTCACTGCTGCGGCCGAGGTGTTCAGCCCAGGTAATCAGAGAAACGGCCTGGATGATTTAGGTGATACAGAAGTCGAGCACGGTATTTTTAGTGTTGGTTATGCGAATACGCTGGCATACAACAACGATTCACAACCCGGCATTCTTTTTACTGCACGCTATTTCGCCGGTGAAAAATGGTATCTGCTGGGCGAAGCTCAGCTTGGCCAGTTCAGCACACGCGCTGTGATTAACGACGGCCAGGAGGTGCGCAGTGATGATGAAGAGCTGCTGCGTTACTCCGCCGGCGCGGGCTACGCGTTGCTTCAGGGGACGGCCAGCACTAGCGGCGTTCGTGCGGTACCCTGGGTGCTTGCGGCAGAACTGAACGCAGGCGAGCAACATTCGGGTGATACCAGCGGTCGCTATGCGTCTCTCGGCATGAATGTTCAGTTTCATGGTGAGCGCATCTGGACGGGAATAGGCGTGCGGGAGTTTCTGGTTGATGATGAACGTCTTCAGTCGCTTGAATCAGATGGGGGAACGCAGTGGGATATCTCACTCGGCTTGTATTACTGATCTGTTTTTCGCTCCAGCTGCAGGCTTCAGAAAGTCTGAAGCCCGGTGACATGGTTCCGGATTTCACTCTGCCAGCGACCAACGGTTTTGGTCAGCGCCTAGAAGAGGCTCGGGGTTCGTACCTGATGTTAATCTGGCTTGGCGACTGCAATGAATGCTCCGAGCGACTCGTCAGATATCAACTCCTTGCTGAGAGTCTGGAGATTGAGAGGTTAAAGGGGTGGTTTGTGTGGACGCCAAAAGGCAGTCGTCAACCACCGAATATGCGTATTCCAGTTCTGAAGTATGAGCCCAAGTGGCGTCAGGGGTGGGTATTTGAAGAGCGGCCCGCGGTTATGTTGATCAATGCCGATGGTCGCCTCGATCACCTGATTACGGGTGATCTTGACGATAATTATCAGGAAACAGAGCAGGTAGTGATGCGCTGGATGAGCCAGGGCCGTGACTATCAGCAACCGGAGTAGACAATGAAATTTCTGTTAGTTCTGAGCATGCTGTTTACTTCTGCAGTTATGGCAGAAGACGCGGCAGTGCGTGAACAGGTTATGACAGCCAAAGAGGCTGTTCTTGAACTTAATCGTGACCTGTATGAGCTCGAACGCGAACTTCTTAGCCCGGCAACGACTCGTGCTGCATTTCATGTAACTCTGAATCACGGTGAATATTTTGAGCCCTTATCCGTCGAGTTGTCTGTCGATGGTAAGCTCGAGCTTCAGCACCTTTACACAGAGCGTCAGGTGAAAGCGCTTCGAATGGGTGCGGTTCAACCGTTGGGTGACCTGAACCTCGCACCGGGGAAACACGAGGTGTCTGTGACCATTCGCGGTGTGGATCATCAGGGGCAGGGGCGAGAGCTGGCAATCACTGAAATAATTACTAAAACCGGTAAGCCATTAATTACAGAGCTCTTGATTGTTGATCGTGATGATCTGCAGAGTGCGCGGTTGCAGCTGAAGTACTGGTAATTTGATGCGGAAACTATTTCTTCTACTTCTGCTGGTTCCACTGACGTTTTTTAGTGTCAGTGTAAATGCAGAGGACCTGTCAGAAGACGATATTGATATTGATCTCGACGATATCGAAGGCCTTGGCGTCAATGAAGATGCTGAAAAACGTCTGCTGCGCGGTAACTTTTATTATTCCTATCTCGTCGGTGAGTATTACCAGACGCTCTATTATCTGCGTGAGTGGAAAGAGCTGATCGGTAGTGACTCAACGCCCGAAACAGAGGCAGAGGTCATGCGTGCTGCTGTCTTTCTGTCTCTTGGTTTGGAAGATCAGGCTGAAGACCTTTTCTATGCGGTTTTTGAAGACGGCGGCAGTGCTTCTGGTGACGCCTGGTATTTCCTGGCTCAGCGACTGTTCAGTGCGGGCTTCTACGCACGTGCGGAGCAAGCAGCACGGAATGCGTTTGCGGCATCTCCGCGGCTTAGTCGGCGGCATAATCAGGAACTCTCGTATCTACTGGTCAGTAGCATTAGTGAGCAGGATCGCGTTGAAGAAGCCTTGACTGTACTTAACGGGATGGCCGACGCGGATATCTGGACTGGGTACGCACGCTACAACCTGATTCTGGCAATGGTTCGTCAGAATTTCAGAAGTCGTGACATTGAATCGACCATTGACGAGGCCATCTTCTACTTGCCAGACAATGAAGAGGGTACAGCTCTGCGTGATCGTATTTTGCTGATTTCTGGCATCGCCGCGATGGAGCGAGATAAACATGTGATAGCTAATCGTTATTTCTCGGACGTGACGCTTGAATCAGTGTTTACGCCTCCGGCGTTACTGCATTACGGATGGAACTTATTAGCTCAGTGGCGTTATGAAGATGCCATTCAACCATGGCGTATACTGCAGCAGCTGTATGACGAATATCACCCGGCGGTGGTGGAGTCGTACCTGGCAGTACCTCACACGCTTGAACTGGTTGATGCTGTAAATCAATCTGTTCTGGCGTACGAACGTGTTGAAGAACGTTTGACGGAGATGGTCTCAGAGCTGAAACAACTTAACCAGGAAGAATCGTTAGGTGACTGGCTTGGTGAATGGCGTCAGGCAAATGATTCTGAGAACTGGGGTTGGCAAAGGCAGGCGCTGAGTGATCTGCCACAAAGCCAGATCACACGTTTTGCTCAGGGGTTACTCAAAGAAGAGTCATTCACGCAAGAATTGGCAAAACTCCATGATCTTGACCGTATCCGTGCCGACCTTGCAGAAGCCATGCGTGAGTTGACTTTATGGTCCGACATTCTGGTTGAACGTCGTGAGAATCTTGAATCGATGGGCGGTGAGGCTTTGCTAGAACAGCTTGAGGAACGTCAGATGGATGTTCTTCGAAGTATTCTTGCCGTGCAGGACAGGCTGTTGGATGAAGATGAGACCGTATTTTCGTTCGCATCCAAAAGTGATGAGGCACGTATCGAACGTCTCAGAAATGTCGTTCCTGCGGTTACTCAGCTGCAAAAAATCGGAACGCCTACCCGTGATCTTGCGCCTTATAAAGAGCGCTGGCGTCGTATGCGTGGCCTCCAGTTGTGGTCGATTTATGAAGCACAGCCACAGCGAAAATGGGATACAGAGCGCGACCATATGATATTGCGTTCTGAAACGGACAAGCTTTTTCGTCAGCTCGAAAATACCCGCACGTCTCTTATGTGGGCAGACAGTTCCTGGCGCGGACTCCCTGAACGTGTGCGTCAGCTACAGCAACGCGTTGCTGCGTTAGATGCGAGCGTGGCTGAAATTCAGAGTGATCAGGAAACTTTGTTGACCGACATGGCCAGAGCTCACCTGTCAGAACTCCATGAACGCCTGACGCTGTATCTTGCCCAGGCACGACTCGCATTAGCGCGCCTTTATGATGACTCGCTGCAAAATGAATTTGGCTCGCTTGAGTATGAGCCGGACACTGAAAACCAGGAGGCGGTTAAGTAATGTTGTCCCGTTTTCTGCTACTGACGATTCTGATTGCGTTGAGTTCTGGCTGTAGCTGGTTTGGCAAGAAAGATGAACGCAAGTATCTGTCTGATATCGGTACGCTTACCGTGCGCACGGCGTCTGATGAGCCCCTGGGGGTTGACCATAGAGACGTGATTCGCAGCTATCAATCCTATCTGGAAGTATCAACGGACCCTGAGTTGCGCGTCCGTGTCGCCCACCGTATTGCGGGACTCAAGCTTCAGTGGGACGAAATCAGAATGGATCAGTTTGGCGATGATATTGATGCCATGGTCGCGGAAGACCGGGAAATGGCAGAAGCCTCCATTGGCGACTACGAAACCCTTCTTGAACTCTACCCTGATCGGATAGACAACGACACTATCTATTATCAGTTGGCGAAAGCGTACTCATTAGCCGGGCGCCAGAACCAGGCAATTGCTGTTCTTGAAGAGTTGACTGAGCGCTATCCCGAGTCAATTTACTATTTAGAGTCGCAGTTCAGGCTTGGGCGGATGCTCTATAACGTCAGCGATTTCGAAGCCTCAGAAAATCGCTTTGCGCAGGTCGTAGAGTTTGGGCCGGATGGAAACCAGTATTACCTGGATGCTCAGTATTTTCGCGGCTGGGCGTTGTTTAAGCAGAACAGACTTGAAGACAGCCTGCTGGCTTTCACGGAAATGATTGATGAACATTTTCCGGATGATGAAACATTAATGGCAGCAGATGGCGCAGAGCTGGAGGTATTGAATGACTCCCTGCGTATTATGGCGTTGATGTTTGACTACCTCGGTGACTGGAACGAGATTGCACGTTTTTACGACGAGCACGGTGCACGGTATTTTGAATATCGTATTTATGCAGAGCTCTCCAATCAGTATTACGAAAAAAAGTACTACAAAAGTTCAGCGTCAACATTACGCGCGTTTGTTGATCGCTTCCCCGACGATGACCGAGCCCCGCTTTATTATCGCCGTTTAATCTCGGGGTATGAAAAAGCAGGCTATCCGATGCTGCGCAGAAAGCATAAAGAGGTATTTATTGAACGCTTCGGTGTCGGTTCCCCTTATTGGGAGACACATGGTGAAGATGTTCGCACATTGATTACGGTGGCTTTGGGGGATTACATCTGGGATCTGGCGACGTTTGCACACGGCTGGGGGCAGCAAACGAAGTCTGCGAAGGAAAAACAGGAGCGCTTGGAGCAGGCTGCAGGTTGGTATCGGGAATATATCCGTTCGTTCCCTAAAGCACCGGATGCAGTAAAAGCCCACTTTTTGTTGGCAGAAATATCCTACGAAATTGGAAACTACGACGATGCTCGCAACAACTATGAAATTGTTGCTTATCAGTATCCATTTTACGAAAACGCCGCTGAAGCAGGGTATGCGGCATTGCTTGCGTACAACAAGTATAAGCCGACCCCCGAGGAAGAGGCACGCTGGCGCCAGCTGACTGTCGCCAGTGCAAAGCGCTTCGTGCTTGAATTTCCACAGGATGAACGGCGGGGTACCGTTCTGGTGAATACTGCGGAAATGCTTCTTGCCGACGAATATTACGGTCAGGCCTTAACGACCGCACGCCTTGCTCAGGAGAGTGGGGTGGAGCTGCCGCCGAGGTATTCTTACGGTGCGTCTCTGGTGCAGGGGCATTCAGCGTTTGAGCTTGGCAAATTTGAAGAAGCCGAAACCGCGTTGTTAGCTGCCTCTGAATATTCAGAACTGAGTCGAAAAGAGCGGGCGGATCTTCGCCAGAAGTCAGCCGCGGCTATTTATAAACAGGGCGAAGCAGCGCAAGAGGATAATCCCGAAGAAGCGGTGGCGCAGTGGTTACGGCTTGCTGATGTCGTCCCGGAGAGTAATCTGCGGGAAAATGCAGAATACGATGCTGCAACATTGTTGATGCAGACAGAAGATTTTGCTCGGGCAGAAGAAGTCTTGCTCGCATTTCGTGAGACTCACCCAAACAGCCAGTTCAGTGATGATATTCGCAGTAAATTAATTATCGCCTATGAAGGACAAGGGGAGTGGCGGGAAGCGGCATTTGAGCTTAAGTCAATTTCTGACTCAGGCACGGATGACGAAGAGAAACGCATCGCTGCATTCCAGTCGGCTGAATATTTTGAGAAAGCGGAAGACTTTGATAACGCGATTGTTATGTATCGTCGCTATGCCCACACCTACAAACGTCCTTTTGATCCAGCTATTGAAGCGCACTACAAACTTGATCAGATATACGCAAACCTTGGGGAAGAAGAAAAACGTCGTTTCTGGCTGGATAAAATAATTAGTCTTCACACTCGCGCCGGTGATGACAAAACTGATCGGTCCCGTTATCTCGCGTCTAAAGCGGCATTTGAATTGGGCGAATTTGACCGACGTCGCTTCGACGAGATAGAAATTAATTTGCCGTTGGCGAAAAGCATTGTGCGTAAAAATAAAGCGATGCAGGGTGCTCTTAAACGTTACACCCAGGCCGTTGAGATGGAAGTGCTGGAGTTCACGACACCCGCGACATTTCATATTGGCGATATGTACGCAAAATTCAGCCGCTGCCTGATGGAGTCAGAGCGTCCTGCGGGCATGGATGAGCTTGAGGAGGAAGAGTATACCTTCCTACTTGAGGATCAGGCATTCCCTCTGGAAGAAGCGGCGATTGATATTCATCAGACCAATATCAGCAGGACTTACGATGGCTTGTACGATGAGTGGGTTAAAGAGAGTTTCAGGTCCATGGCTAAGTTGATGCCGGGCCAATACGACAAACAAGAAAAAGCGGTGACGTATGTTGATCAGATTCGCTAGTACGTTACTGATTGTTTTATTGAGTGCCTGCGCCTCGAATAAACCTGCAATTCAAGATTCCGCTGAGCTTGGACCGGATGGTCAGCCTCTGGTGCAACCTCTGCCAGAAGGGTTTGAGGATGAATATCGCAATGGCCTGTCTCTGATGGAGGATCAGAAATTTGAGGACGCAAGGCAGCATTGGGCTGATATGTCGGTTGTTTATGGGCAGTACCCCGGCGTCTGGACCAACCTCGGATTGGCATATTATCAGACAGGTAATTACGAAGAGGCGGCGGCATCCTATGAAAAGGTTGAAGAGATAGATCCGACGTTTTGCCCGGTTCATGCTCTGAGTGGTATTACCTATCGCGAACTAGGGCGTTTTGATGATGCGCAGGCAAGCTATTACGCGGCTATTGACTGCGAGCCAGATGAAGGACGCCATTATTACAATCTGGGTATTCTATTAGACCTGTATCGTAATGATCTCGAAAGCGCACTGGAGTTTTACCGGAAAGCGCGTCGATTGATGCCTGAAGATGAAAAACTCAATATCTGGGTGATTGATCTTGCGCGTCGCGTTGGGGTTGATGAGGCCGACCCAGAAAGCATTGATGAGTGGTATGACTCGCTGAAGGAACCTGTACAACCGGTAAGCGAAGCTTCAGTGGCAATAGGCTCGCCACAAAGTGCCGCAGACGTTGGTGTCAGTGAATCTGTGTCACAAGATGGTGGGGCCGGCGGAGAAGGCGCGGTTGCTACTGAAAGCACCGAAGATAGTTCAGACGTTTCTGACGATACGCCACAAAGTGAAGGTGATCGGGAAAGTGGGGGTGAAATATGAGATATCTGGCCGGTGTCCTTTTGCCACTATTGCTCATTAGCCTGGAAGCATTGTCGGCAGACGATGATGTCGTTCGTCTTCAGGGAATGACAATTCGAGGTAATAGCGAGAATCCGAATGTACTCTATATTAATGCCTGGCAACCGCCACCAGGAACCGGGCGGTTGTATGAGCCCGTTACCAGCTTTAATCGTCATTGGTTCCGACCATTGACCCGTGACAGTCTGAAACGCGAAATACGTTATGGTAAGCGTTATAACGAAAAAGAGGATCACGTCACACGGTTAAACGAAGTCCTGGAAATAGAGTGAAGTGCGGTTTTTTCTGCACGAAAATAATGGTTAAATCAGCGCGTGTGCAGCTTTAATGAGCTGCTTATCAGAACAACAATAGTATCAGAACCGGAGATCTCCAATGGATTCCATCATTCGCTTCCTTCAGGAAGGTGGTGTGTTTATGTACCCGATTGCAATCATCATGGTAATCGGTCTCGCTGTCGCAATTGAGCGTTTGCTCGTCCTCGCGAAGGAAAAGTCGGGTAACCGTCGTGCCTTCGATGAAATGTACCCTATGTTGCAGAAGCGTGATCTGCGTTCTGCATTGAATTACGCCAATAGCTCTGATACTCACATTGCTAATATCTTTGCGGCCGGCATTCAGCGTATTCCGACGGCTCAGCGTCGTGAAGAAGTTGAATATGCACTGGAAGAAGGCCTGATGGAGGCGATTCCTCAACTGGAAAAGCGCACTCCATACATCGCAACCCTCGCTAATATCGCGACTCTGATGGGACTTCTGGGCACCATTATGGGTCTGATTGCTGCGTTTACCGCGGTCGCCAGTGCCCCCGCTGCTGAAAAGGCTGAATTGCTGTCTCAGAGTATTTCGGTTGCGATGAACACCACAGCTTTCGGTCTGATTGCTGCTATTCCTCTGATTTTGCTGCATAGCTATCTGCAGACTAAAACATCTGAAATCGTCGACAGTATCGAGATGGCAGGAGTTAAGTTCCTGAATACCATCACGGATAAAAAGGCAGGACAAAACGGTACTCCTTCAAGTAACGGTTAATCAGGAGTCGTTCGATGAGACGCCATAAGAAAATCAGAGAAGAGGCGGAACTCAACGTAACATCCTTCATGAACCTGATGATCGTACTGGTACCTGTGCTGTTGATGAATATGGTCTTTTCACAACTGGCCGTACTGGATCTAAGGTTACCTTCTGGCGATGAGCCAGGTGCCGTTAACCCGGAGGATGTCACGCTTGAAGTGACGATCAGGAAGACAGGATTTACCCTCTCCCGAACATATCAGGAAGAGACGGTAGAGCTGGCTTCTATTCCTGCTCAGTCCGGAGAACTTGACTATGAGGGCCTTTCGGAGGCACTTCAGAAAGCCAAGAAGAATCCAGAGTTTGCAGAAAAACGAGATATTACATTGCTCGCAGAGCCTAATACGGATTACCAGACCCTGGTAACTGTTATGGATACGGTACGTATTTACCCGGCTGTGGTCGCTGCGTCCCTGGTTGATGCTGTTCTTTTCCCAGATATTTCCCTGGGTGAGGCCGATGCGCAGGAGGTGGCACCATGAAAATGTCACGTCGTGCAAAGCGTATGCATCGCAACCATAAACGCAATGCAAATAAGAACGGTCTTAATCTGACGGCCCTGATGGATATTTTCACCATTCTGGTGTTCTTCCTGATGGTAAATCAGTCTGAGGTGGAAGTTCAGAACACCGACAGCGTAGAGCTTCCGGTGTCCGTATCAGAGAATAAGCCTGAAGAGCAACTGACAGTACTGGTGACAGAAACTGACCTGCTCGTACAAGGGCGGTCGGTAGCACAGCTGTCTGCGATCAAGCAGGGCGATGACGAGATCATCCCCTCGTTGCTCACTGAGCTTGAGTATCAGGCCAGTCGCACGCCAATTGCTGAAGGCGAAGACAGCCGGCCCGTGACGATTGTGGGTGACAAAGCTACGGCATACTCAGTTCTGAAACGAATTATGAGTACCTGTGCTGAGTCAGGCTTTGCCAATATCTCACTGGCGGTCAATCAAAAGCAGCCGGGAGGTGAGTGATGAGCAGTATTTATCGCACACCTGAACTGCCGTGGACCGACGGTGAAGACAGCAGACGTCTCTGGACTATTCTCGGTGTACTGCTGGCTTTGATGCTATTGGTGGGTGTTGTGGTTCCTTTTATAGATCTGCCGGAAAAAGACAGATCAGAGCTGGAAGAACTTCCGCCTCAACTGGCGAAAGTGATTGAGCGCAAAAAGCAGGAGCTTCCTAAACCAAAGCCCGAGCCGAAACCTCAGCCGAAGCCGGAACCAAAGCCCGAGCCGGAACCTGAGCCCGAGCCAAAACCTGAACCTAAGCCTGAGCCGAAACCTCAGCCGAAGCCGGAACCTAAACCCGAGCCTAAGCCTAAGGTTGAAGCAACAGAGCAACAGCGCCAGGCAGCTAAACAGAAGGCGCGGGATGCAGTCGGCAGTGAGGCACTTCAGGCTCTGAGCGATCTGCGATCGGCAATACCAACGACAGCATTGAGTACTTCGAGTTCGTCGCTCAGTACGAAAGGCACTCAGGCCACGAACGTTGGCTCTGTGGTAGACCGTACAGCGGCAAGCCGTAGCTCGGGTGGTGTTGATGTAGCAACGCTGACTAATGTCACCTCAGGCGAAAACCTTGGCGATCGCGCTACGACAACCGTTGAAGTCGCTGCAGAGGCAGTCGCGGCAGCAGAGGAGTCGAAAAAGCGTAGCCAGGAAGAGCTAAGACTGGTGTTCGAAGCGTACAACGTTCACTACGACCGACTGTATCGTAGAGCTCTGCGGAAGAACCCAACCCTGGAGGGTTCGGTGACTCTGGCGCTGACGATTCAACCGGACGGTTCGGTCACTTCGTGTAAAGCTGCGAAGAGCGAAGTCAAAGATGCTCGTTTGATTCGCAGTGTTGAGCTCAAATGTCAGCAGATGGCATTTGAGAGTCGACCCAACGTCGAGGTTACTAAGGTGGAGTACCCAATCCGCTTTAACCCTTGAAGCATTAAAGCCCGGCATAAGCCGGGCTTTTTTTATCCGTATAGGATACTGGCCCACCTGACGTAATGCCGCTAAACTCGACTGCAATAGCTTCGGTTGATCCTGAACCAAGACAGTGAATGGAGATTGAAATGAACGAACAGTTTTTCCAGGAGCGGTACCCTGAAGGGTATCCAAAGACAGTTAACGTAAATGAGTTTTCGTGCATTACCGAAATTTTTGATGGTTTCGTTAAAAAGTACGCTGAGCTACCAGCGTTTACATGTCTCGGGCAAACCATGACGTATGCTCAGCTGGATGAGAAAAGTGCTGCGTTCGCATCTTTCCTTCAGAACGAAACCTCACTTCAGGCGGGAGATCGTATTGCTGTTCAGCTGCCCAATGTCCTGCAGTACCCGGTCGTCGTATTTGGCGCGATGCGCGCTGGTATCATCGTGGTGAATACTAATCCCCTGTATACCGAGCGCGAAATGGAACACCAGTTTAATGATTCTGGCGCGAAAGCTCTGGTTGTTCTTGCTAATTTCGGCGATAAGGTCGAGCGGGTTGTACCCAAGACCGGCATTAAGCATGTCATCGTTACAAACGTTGGTGATATGCATTGCCCGCTCAAGAGAACCCTGATTAACACAGTACTTAAGTACGTTAAAAAGGAAGTGCCTGCCGCCAATATTCCAGGCGCTATCCCCCTGCGGAAAGCACTTAGTAAAGGCAAGGGTAAACCGTATACCAGCGCACCGGCGACCTCAGAGGATATTGCTGTACTGCAATACACGGGTGGTACGACAGGTGTAGCCAAAGGGGCAATGCTGACACACGGTAACCTGATGGCAAACATGGCTCAGGCGTACGGCGTGTTTAAGCAGGTGATGAACGAGGGCGAGGAGACGGTGATATGTCCTTTGCCTCTGTATCACATTTACGCATTTACCATGCACTGCATGGTGCTGCTGCAGACGGGTAATCACAGCATTCTTATCCCGAACCCTCGTGATATTCCTGGTTTTATTAAAACGCTTCAAAAGACCGAGTTTACCGGGTTTGTAGGGCTTAATACGCTCTTTGTTGCGCTTTGTGCTCAAGACGATTTCCGTGCTCTTGATTTCAGCAAACTCAAGCTGACTGTTTCGGGGGGCATGGCTCTGACCAAGGCCGCGTTCGATGAATGGAAAGCGGTAACCGGCTGCGAAGTTGCAGAGGGCTATGGAATGACGGAGACGTCTCCAGTGGTTACGTTTAATCCAACCACGCGCATTAAGCAGGGCACTATTGGTATGCCAGTTGCGAACACAGCTTGTATGGTGATCGATGAAGAGGGTAACGAGTTACCTCTTGGAGAAGCCGGTGAACTGTGTGTGAAAGGGCCCCAGGTGATGAAAGGTTATTGGCAGCGCCCTGAAGCAACAGAAGAGACCATGACTAAGGATGGCTGGCTGAAGACTGGTGACATGGCCGTTATCAATGAGGATGGCTACCTTAAGATCGTTGACCGCAAGAAGGATATGATCATTGTGTCTGGCTTTAATGTGTATCCAAACGAAGTGGAAGACGTCATTGTATCTCATAAGGATATCGTTGAAGCAGCCGCTATCGGGATTCCGGATCCAAAGAGTTCTGAAGCAGTGAAAGTCTTTGTGGTGCGCGGTAACCCATCACTGACTGAGAAAGATGTGATTGCTTATTGTCGCGAGAATCTGACGGCGTACAAAGTACCAAAAATCGTAGAGTTCCGCGAAGAACTGCCGAAGACCAACGTGGGTAAGATACTGCGTCGGGAGCTGCGTGACGAAGAGCTCGCTAAGCACAAATAAGGCCTGGCTCCGTGTTACACTAAACGCCCCGGTTTCCGGGGCGTTTTTGTTTCTGACTGGCGGGATACATGTCTACCGAAGTAATCAAGATTCTCTCTGAACTCGAAAAATCTCTGAAGCATTGCCTTGTCCGTGATCGGCACGCGGTTCGCAGTGCAATCAGGCGTATAGAGAAGGCACCAGCTGAGAAACAGCAGGATCAATTGGCAAAGCTGGTCACCCGAGTCGAAAATAGCCAGAAAGCAGTTGCTGCACGAAGTGCGTGTCCGGCATTGAATTACCCGAAAACTTTGCCTGTCTGCGATAAAAAAGCCGAAATTTTATCGCTGATCTCGGAAAATCAAGTGGTTGTCATTGCTGGAGAAACAGGCTCAGGCAAAACAACTCAGCTGCCTAAAATGTGCCTCGAAGCGGGTTTGGGTATTTATGGAAAAATAGGGCATACCCAGCCGCGGCGCCTCGCTGCACGTTCGGTCTCTCAGCGAATTGCAGATGAGCTTCACAGCCCACTTGGTGAGACAGTGGGCTATCAGGTTCGCTTCACCGATCAGTCGAATGACAATACCCGAATTAAAGTCATGACTGACGGTATTCTACTCGCCCAGACACAGCATGACCGTTTTCTGAATGAATATGACTGTATCATTATTGATGAGGCCCACGAACGCAGCCTGAATATTGATTTTCTGATGGGCTACCTCAAGCAATTATTGCCTAAGCGTCCGGACCTGAAAGTCATTATTACTTCGGCGACCATTGACGTTGAACGGTTTTCTCAGCACTTCGATAATGCCCCGATTATTCAGGTGTCTGGTCGCACCCATCCAGTCGATGTTTTATATCGTCCTCTCGTTCGGAATGACGACGATGAAGAAGATCGCTCTCTGTTCGAGGGAATAGCGGAAGCACTCGAAGAGTTGCGTTCAGTCGATAAAGCGAAGGGGAGTCCGGGTGATACCTTGATCTTTTTGCCGGGCGAGAGAGAAATTCGTGAATGTGCCGACTTTCTGCGGCGCCAGCAGTTGCCTGCAACAGATATTCTGCCGCTCTATGCGCGCTTAAGCTCTGCCGATCAGCAGAAAATATTCCGGCCCCATGGTGGCCGCCGGGTTGTCCTCAGTACAAATGTCGCCGAGACGTCTTTGACGGTTCCAGGTATTCGTTATGTCATTGACTCGGGTGTGGCGCGGATCAGTCGTTACAGTTACCGTACAAAAGTTCAGCGTTTGCCAGTAGAGGCGATCTCTCAGGCCAGCGCTAATCAGCGAGCTGGGCGTTGCGGCCGGATTGAACCAGGTACCTGCATCCGGCTTTATGAAGAACAGGACTTTCTTTCCCGGCCCGAGTTTACTGATCCGGAAATTCGCCGAACCAATCTTGCTGCTGTTATTTTGCAGATGCTTAATCTTCGCCTTGGCGATATTCGTAAGTTTCCATTTGTCGATGCACCGGATGAACGCTTCGTAAAAGACGGCTATACCTTGCTGTCTGAACTGGGTGCCGTAGACGGTAGTAAGAAGATTACGAATACCGGTCGTACTATGGCGCGTTTACCGGTAGACCCTCGAATTGGTCGTATGTTGATTGCAGCCGGGCAGCGGCACTGTACGACAGAAATGATGATTGTCGCGGCCGCATTAACGGTGGCGGATCCAAGAGAACGGCCTCAGGAAAAACAACAGGCGGCTGCCGAAAAACACCGCCAATGGGCTGATGATGATTCAGATTTCGCAACACTGATTAATCTCTGGAATGGCTTTGAAGCAAAACGCCAGGAGTTAAGTCAGAATCAGCTGCGCAAGTGGTGTAGTAAGAATTATTTGTCGTATATGCGGATGAGAGAATGGCGTGATATTCATCGTCAGCTGCATCTGATGTTGCGCGATATGGATATGGCGACCAATGCCGAACCCGCCTCGTACGAATCTCTGCATAAGGCCATCCTTTCCGGAATGTTAAGCCATATTGGATTCAAAGCAGAGCAGAAAGAATATATCGGAGCGCGCAACCGGCGTTTTGTCATGGCGCCCGGTAGTGCCGGATATAAAAAACCACCTAAATGGTTGGTTGCCGCTGAGCTGGTTGAAACCAGTAAATTATTTGCCCGGATGGTCGCAAAAGTTGAACCCGAATGGATTGAAGAGTGCGGTAAGAATTTACTGAAGTATCAGTATTTCGAGCCGCATTGGCAGCAGCAGCGCGGACAGGTTATGGCGTCTGAGCAGTCGTCGCTTTACGGTCTTGTGGTAAACCCTAAAAAGCGTGTTGATTATTCCAGAACGCACCCAGCAGAGAGCCGGGAAATTTTCATTACTGAGGCTCTCGTTGCTCAACAGCTCGGATCGAAAGTGGATTTTTATCAGAAGAATATCGAACTGATAAAAGAGGTTACCGAGTACGAAGAGAAGTCGCGGCGCCGGGATCTCGTTATAGATGACCACGCACTGATTGATTTCTATGAAAAGCACTTCCCCGACAATGTTTTCTCTCGCCGTGCACTGGAGAGCTGGGTTAAGAAAGCTGGAAATGACGATAAACAACCACTTTATCTGACACGGGAATTTCTCTTGTCTGATGCCGCTCGTGGCATATCAAGTGATGATTATCCCGCCGAGCTGGCGATTAATGGTATTGATTTTCCTTTGACGTATACCTTCGCGCCGGGAAATGTTTCTGACGGTGTTACCTTGACCGTTCCTGCACAGATGTTGCCCCAGGTTAATGAAAGATTGGTGGAGTGGCTGGTGCCGGGGTTTATCCATCAGAAAGTAACCGCGATCATTAAAGCTCTGCCAAAGCCGGTTAGAAAGAAGTTTGTACCTGTGCCTGAGACGGCGACCCGTTTTCTCAATCAGGCTTCCTCTTCGAAAGGTGGGTTGTATATTCAATTGGCTGAGTTTCTTAATCAGACGCTTAGGCCTGAACGCATTACACCAGAAGAGCTGATGAGCGATGCTCTGGATCCCCATTTGCAAATGAACTTCAGGGTGCTTAATGGTGATGCTGTCCTCGCAGAAGGCCGGGATCTGCAGGCACTTATAGAGAGTGTTGATGTGAGTGGTGATTCATCTGAGTACGTTTTACTGGATGACAGATTCGCAGGGCATCAAGTGAATGATTGGGACTTTGGTCGGTTGCCAGAGTCAACAGAGGCTGAAGTGGCGGGGTTACCGGTCAGGTCGTATCCTTGCCTCAAAAATGAGAGCGGTCAGGTAATTCTGACGACGGAAAACAGTGAAGCACAGGCTGAGACATCCCATCGACAAGGGGTGTTGGCTTTGATTCGTCAGCGACTTGCTGGCGTGGATCGCGATCTTCGCCAGGCAATTCAATCAAAAATGAAGCCTCACTGGTTGCTCGCTAAGGGGATGGGGTCTGAGGCAGATATAACCCGAGAGCTGGTTGATGCGGTGTACACACACGTTATGTTGCCTCTTAATGAAGCACTCCCGCGAGAACCCGAAGAATTTGATGTAAGAATCACGAGACGTAGCCGACTACATCAACATATGGATGATCTTCTGACCCAGTTTGTCGAGTGGTTGAAGATCAGGCACGCTGTCTTGAAGAGTCTCCGCGGGGCCGTCACTATGGATAAGGCTATGGCATTCAGTGATACGAAGGCGCACCTGGAACGCCTGTTGGAACCAGGGTTTCTGGTTGCTGTGCCTTGGTCCCGGCTTAAGTGTTTTACCCGGTATCTCCGTGCGATGGAGTACCGGATCGATAAGTTGCAGGGGAACCTTGCCCGTGATCGCCAGTCCATGATTGAGTTTGAGTCTGTATTCGGGCCATGGAAAGAGGCTGTTGAGCGTGGCAGTGCGAACCCGGAGGCATTGGGTGAGTTTCGCTGGTTGCTTGAAGAGTGGCGAGTGTCGCTATTTGCTCAGCCGCTGGGTACGCAGGAGCCAGTCTCGCTTAAACGCCTCAATAAGCGATGGCAGGAGATTGTTCAGGCCGGGTTGTAATCTTGCCTGGTCTGAATCCGGCTATGAGAGGGTGCTGGCCCGGAGTAATTGGCTCAAAAAATGCGGTGTGTAAGAGCAAAATCGTCTGACATACTGAATCCAACCTGTACTTTGGATCGTACAGGAAACAGATGGGCACTTTTTGCCCCTAACACTGAAAAGGAAACTGCGATGAAAAACTCTACTAAAGATACTAACAAACTGATGTCTGCTGTTCTGGGAACGGCGTTCGTTACTGCTGTGTCAGCGGCAGGCGTAAATGCTGCTGAGAATCCATTTGCTTCTGCAGAACTGAATCAGGGTTATAAAGTAGCAGCGCATCACGAAGGTAAGTGCGGCGAAGGCAAGTGTGGCGCCAAAGCTGATGAAGAAGGTAAGTGCGGCGAAGGTAAGTGCGGTGCCAAATCTGAAAAAGAAGGTAAGTGCGGCGAAGGCAAGTGTGGCGCCAAGTCTGAGAAAGAAGGTAAGTGCGGTGAAGGTAAGTGCGGCGGCAAAAAAGAGAGCTGAGCACTGATATGAATCGCCACCAGATCACGGGCGCAGGCTTAGGGCTGCGCCGCGGATTTATCTCCGACCTGCAGTCCCGCATTGAAAGCGGTGATGATATTCCAGTCGATTTCTTTGAAGTCGCGCCCGAGAACTGGTTGCGGGTTGGTGGCCGGCTAGGCCGCCAATTTCGCTATTTTACGGAACGTTATCCGTTTGCTTGTCACGGCTTGTCGCTGTCTATTGGTAGCCCGGCACCTTTGGATGAAGCTTTCGTTCGTGATGTTAGAGAATTTCTGAAAGAGCATAAGGTGGCCGTTTACAGTGAGCATCTGAGTTATTGTTCAGATGATGGTCATCTCTATGATCTTATGCCGCTTCCCTTTACTGAAGAGGCTGTTAAGTACGTCAGTGAGCGGATTATGAGGGTGCAGGATATCCTCGGAGAGCGCTTGGTGATCGAAAATGTGTCAGCCTATGTTGAGCCCGGGCGTGAGATGGCTGAGCCGGAGTTTGTAAAAGCAGTGCTGGATGCCGCGGACTGCGAACTGCTGCTGGATGTGAATAACGTCTTTGTTAATTCAACAAATCACGGGTACGACGCGGAGGAATATATTCGCGCCATGCCCAGCGACAGAGTTCGCTACTATCATATTGCGGGTCATTATCAGGATGCAGCGGGCTCGGATGATCAAAGTGTCGATCCGTCATCAAGGCTGTTGGTAGATACGCATGGTGCAGACGTGATTGAACCTGTCTGGCAATTATTAGCAACTGCATACGATGTACATGGTGTTAGGCCGACGCTTCTGGAGCGCGACTTTAACTTTCCTGATTTGAGCGGGATGTTTGATGAGGTAGCTAGAATCAAGGCAGCTCAGGAGTCTCTTGTGCATGTCTGACTTGGCAAAGATGCAACGTGCGTTCGCCAAAGATATACGGACCGACGGTGGTCAGTGCTTTGGTGATCAGCCCGGACTAAAGATTTATCGGGAGCTTTTCTTTAATAGTGTCTGTGGCTTTCTTGATGGCACTTTTCCTGTGTGCAGAGAGGCTGTTGGTGATAGTCGCTGGAAGGACTATTCCCGTTCGTTTTTTCGTGAGCATCAGGCAACGTCTCCACTTTTTCTGGAAATCAGCGAAGAGTTTTTGTCCTGGCTGGTGACGCAGCGGGATATTATGGATGAATTTCCGTATCTCGCCGAACTTGCGCATTACGAGTGGCTTGAGCTAGCTGTGGATGTCATGGATGTTGATGGGTTTACAGAGGTAAGCCATGAAGAGTTTGACCCAGACTCTGAACTCATGATTAACCCGGCATCCATCGTCGCATGTTACCAGTATCCTGTTCATCAGATTTCAGGATTCGAACCTGAGGTGGCTGAGCAGTTATCAGGGTTTGTTGTTTATCGCGACCCCTCAGATAAAGTCCGTTTTATCAGTTGTACGCCGCTTTCACTAATGATTCTGGAGGCTGCCCGGTCAACCGCAGGATTAACTGCACGGCAAGCCGTCGAGACCGTGATGTCTCAGGCTGGGCTGGAGGGAGATGCCGCACTTCAAGGGGCGCTGCAGGTTTTGAGTGATTGGCACCGGCAAGGTGTTATCCGCACGTGAAACAGTAAAAGCTGACGTTTTCTCTTCTTTCTGACATTATGAGCGCTACAAAAACAGGACGTCATATTATGCATTTTCATTCTCTTGTTGTGCTGATCGGAACGGTAGCTATCGGCCTGGCAGTGCCAACTGTCGAGGCAGAAGAAGAGTACGATCCTTTTGAAGAAACAAACCGAAAGATATTTGCATTCAACGACTATCTTGATCGCAACTTCTTTGTCCCGGTAGCCAGAGGCTATAACGCGGTTACCCCGGTAGTTGTCGACACTGGTATCACGAATATGTACCAGAATGCCCTTGATCCTTTAACCAGTGCAAACGATGTCGCTCAGCTTAAATTCTCACGGGCAGCGACGGCCGTAGGGCGTTTTCTGGTAAATAGCACAGTCGGGTTTTTCGGTTTTTTTGATGTCGCAACACATATCGGATTGCCGAAACATCGCGAAGATTTTGGGCAGACTCTGGGTTACTGGGGTGTGGGTAATGGTCCTTATCTGGTACTGCCATTTTTTGGCCCTCGTACACTACGTCACTCTGTTGGGCATGTTGGGGATTACTATACCGGTCTGTCGTATACGTATTTTGGCGATAACCTCGGCGAAGATGCTGCGATGCTGGGCTTGAAAGCGCTCGACTTGCGCTCCGACTTGATTGAGTCTGAGCAGTTTATTACCGGTGATCGATACCTCTTTATTCGCAGTGCTTATCTTCAGAGTCGTGAGTATCTGGTTAACGATGGCCAGGCTCAGGATGAGTTTGAGGATGAATTCGGTATCTTTGATGAGTGATTTCTGGAATCGATAAAAAAAAAGGCCTCGAATGAGGCCTTTTTGCTTTCTTAGTCAGCCGCGCGGCCCGGAAGAATGTCTTTCAGTTTTTCGCGCATCTTACGAATCGCATCTTCAGTTTCTTCCCAGCTGATGCAGCCGTCAGTTACTGAAAGGCCGTACTCCAGATCATCCAGGTTGGCTGGAATATTCTGACGCCCATGCTTAATGTTTGACTCGACCATTAAACCAATGATGGATTTGTTGCCTTCCAGTATCTGGTTGCTGACGTTGTCCATCACTAATGGTTGCAGAGCAGGGTTCTTGCTGCTGTTCTCATGGCTACAGTCGATCATGATGTTCTGCGCGAGGTCGGCTTTTGCCAGCGCGTCTTCCGCAATCTGTACGTTCACTGAATCGTAGTTTGGTTTGCCACCGCCACCACGGAGCACAACGTGTGCGTACGGGTTACCTTTCGTCGATACGATGGAGACCTGGCCGCTTTGATCGATACCAAGAAAACGGTGAGGGTTTGCTACAGACATCAATGCATTGGTGGCAACTGTAAGGCTGCCATCCGTTCCATTCTTAAATCCGACTGCGGACGAAAGGCCAGACGCCATCTCGCGGTGAGTCTGAGATTCTGTGGTACGCGCGCCGATTGCAGACCATGCAATCAGATCCTGAAGGTATTGCGGCGAGATCGGATCAAGCGCTTCCGTCGAAAGCGGCAGGCCAAGCTCTGCAAGGTCAATCAGCAGGCGACGCGCAGTATGCAGGCCATCCTGAATCTTGAAGGTGTCGTTCATGTAAGGATCGTTTATCAGACCTTTCCAGCCGACGGTGGTGCGGGGTTTCTCAAAGTAGACCCGCATTACGAGGTACAGGGTATCGCTGACTTCTTCGGCAAGATCGCGTAGGCGTTGAGCATAATCTTTTGCCGCGTCTACATCATGAATCGAGCAGGGGCCAACAACTACGAATATGCGATGGTCTTTACGGTCCAGAATATCGCGTATGGCCTGGCGGCCCTTGCAGACACTCTCTACGGCTTGCTCAGAGATTGGCATCTCTTCTTTTAGCTGAGTTGGAGTTACTAGAGTCGCGATGGACTCAATATTGAGATCTTCAATGCGATTGTCAGTCATTTCCTGATTGCCTTCAGACGGTTGGGCTGGTGTTGAAGCAGGTTGGGGGGATCCTGTGCCAGCAGTTAGCTGCCCATTTGTCAGGGCGGCAATTTGTTTCTGGCGGCCTGCTGGAGGCTCGTCCCCCCATTGGGAGACTGCCGCAGCGGTCAGCTTCCAGCCGTCCTTAGTGCAGGCTTCGGCAATGGCCTTTTTGGTCCCAAACCAAGCGACAACATCAGTCGTTTTCATAATTAGATATTAAGTTAGCTTATTCGTACTTAAGCTTAATAGCTGATTTGGGGTTAAGTAAAGTTAATTTTTAACGAAGGCGGCTTTGAATGTCTTTAAAACGTTCGACTTTAGTTCTCTCGAACAAAAGTGGCTCGTTGCCACCAGACGAGTCGAGCAGCCCTTCGCGGGCGTAGCGTTTGACCGTCACCGTTTTGATCTCAAGATATTTGGCGACTTCTTCTATGGTCATGAGTTGTTCGTCTGACATGCTCTCACTCCTTTATATGTAGGCACTGGAGCTAAAGTTTAGTCAGATTTTGGCTGGGTGGTGGAGGTTGTTGGCTGGTCGTGCCTGACTCTGCTGACAGGGTCAGGCGATTTTTACGCGCCGGGCTGCCTACTGAAACATATACCGCGCACCCATAAACAGGAGGATGCTTGCCAGGGCGGGGCGCAGTATTGCATCTGGGACTTTGCGGCTGATCATGCTGCCAAAGTGAATGGCGGGAATGGAGCCGAGCAGGAGAGCCCCGAGTAGCTGGAAGTCGACGTTTCCGAGCCCCAGGTGGATCAGGCCTGCTGCGAGTGTTAGTGGTACAGCGTGAGCGATGTCAGTGCCGACGATATGGGTGCCGCGGAGTGCTGGGTAAAGGATCATGAGTATGGCGGTGCCAATGGCGCCAGCACCTACTGATGACAAGGTCACGAATACACCCAGCAATACACCCATGACGATCGTTGCAGCGGGTCTGAAACGGCTCAGGTTGCGCGCATTGCGGGCTGCAGCAAACGACTGAATGCGCGTTCTCATAAAAATGACAATGGCCGTTACTACCAGCATGATGCCAAGCGCATTTTTCAGTAAGTGCCCGTAATCTTCAGCGTCGTTGAAAAACATGTGAAGAAGGGCGCCGGTAATTAATGCAGCCGGAATTGAACCGGCGGCCAGAAGTTTGACCAACCCCCAGTTGACGTGTTTTTGTTTGTGATGGCTGTATGCGCCGCCCGCCTTAGTTAAGGCAGCATAAAGCAGGTCGGTACCTACGGCAGTGTGCGCTGGAAAGCCAAAGCTCAGCAGGAGTGGTGTCATTAAAGCGCCGCCGCCAATGCCGGTCATGCCAACGATGAAGCCGACGGCAGCGCCGGCGCCGATGTATAGAAGAAAATCCATCTGAGTCGTCTAATCTGGGTGCATATAGTACAGAATGCGACAATGTAGAGGTTGTCATCTATTCTGGAAAGGAATATTTGTTTATATTTTTATAACTTGAATCGCGTTTTGCCGTAAGGGGTGGGATAAATGAAGTTGCAGCAACTCAGATACATATGGGAGGTCGCTCATCATGACCTGAATGTGTCCGCTACCGCACAAGCTCTCTACACCTCTCAGCCTGGCATCAGTAAGCAGATTCGGCTTTTAGAGGATGAGCTGGGCGTCGAAATTTTCGCGCGAAGCGGCAAGCACCTTACGCGGATTACGCCTGCGGGCGAAGCCATTCTGAAAATTGCGGGCGATATTTTGCGGAAAACTGAAAGTATCAAGCAGGTAGCGCAGGAATTCAGTGACGAGAAGCGCGGCAGCTTGTCGGTTGCAACAACCCACACTCAGGCAAGGTATGCGCTTCCGGGCGTGATTGAGTCGTTCATGCAGCGCTACCCGGATGTGTCTCTGCATATGCACCAGGGGACTCCCATGCAGATCGCAGAGATGGCCGCGGATGGAACAACCGATTTTGCCATAGCGACTGAGGCGATGGAGCATTTTGGTGATCTGATTATGATGCCGTGCTATCGCTGGAATCGTAGTATTCTGGTGCCGAAAGGGCATCCGCTTGCGGCAACGCCCCGGCCAACGCTCGAGCAGGTGGCCGCTTACCCTCTCGTAACCTATGTCTTCGGCTTTACGGGGCGTTCGAAACTTGATGAGGCCTTTCAGGGGCAGGGCTTGACGCCTAAGGTGGCATTCACTGCGGCGGATTCGGACGTTATCAAGACATACGTGCGTTTGGGGGTTGGTATCGGAATCGTGGCAAGTATGGCGATCGATCCTGTTGCTGATCCAGACCTGGTCGCTATTGATGCGTCTCACTTGTTTGCTTCAAGCGTTACCAGTATCGGTTTTCGTAAGGGTACTTTTCTGCGTGGCTATATGTTTGATTTTATTGCAGCGTTTGCGCCTCATCTTACTCGGGATCTGGTTGAGGCGGCAGTTCATAGCCCTGGGCGGCAGGATGTTACAGATCTGTTTGATGGGATCGAGCTCCCTGTTCACTGATGGCGTCAGGGAGGCTCGATAGGCCGGCGCTTGCTTCAGCCTTTAGAAATGATGTTGCCTGCGTGCAGTCCGCATTCTTTGTGGGTTGCTTCTTCCCACCACCAGCGTCCTTCGCGCTCGTGTTGATTCGGTAGTGTCGCTCTGGTGCAGGGTTCGCAGCCGATGCTTACAAAGCCCTTCTGGTGAAGCTCGTTGTAGGGGACGTCAAACATCTTTATGTATTCCCAAACCTGAGCAGAGGACCAGTGTGCAAGCGGGTTGTATTTAATTAGTGTTTCGCCCCGACCTTTGAATGCGGTGTCTTGTTCAATGAGAGCAACGTCGGAGCGTGTCCCCGGGCTTTGATCTCTGCGTTGGCCGGTGATCCAGGCGTCTAGTTCGGTAAGTTTGTTGCGAAGAGGTGTGATCTTGCGTACCCCGCAGCATTCCTGGTGCCCATCTTCGTAGAAGCTGAATAGTCCTTTTTCTTTAACGAAGTCTTGCAGTGTAGCTTGTTCAGGTGTGCGCACATCAATGGTGATATTGTAGTGTTTGCGCACCTTTTCTATGAACTGGTATGTCTCTGGGTGCAGTCGACCCGTATCCAGAGTGAAGATGTCGACGTTTGGATCGATTTTGACGGCCATATCGACCAGAATGACATCCTCGGCGCCGCTGAATGAAACGGCAATGGCATCATGGTTTTCAATGGCGTGACGAATAATGTCTTTCGGGCGTTTATCTTCAAACTGGGTGTTCAGTTCGGCAATCTGGTCGTCTCTCATCGGTGTATCCGGTCGTTGTATTTTGAGGTGATATTATCATGGGGCTTCTTAGGTCAAATAATACTAAAAAAGAATACTCTTATTCATGTGTTTGCTAATCCGTTGTGTTTGCCGGGATGAATGGTAGAGTAGCGCCCTTTATTACCTGAATGAATTGATGGGGACTCCATGGAAATCGCATGTCTTGACCTTGAAGGTGTACTGGTACCTGAGATCTGGATCGAATTTGCAAACAAAACAGGCATAGAAGAGTTGAAAGCGACAACTCGGGATATTCCTGATTATGATGTTCTGATGAAGCAGCGATTGGCTTTGCTTGATCAGCATGGTTTTAAGCTTCAGGACATTCAGGAGGTGATTGCAACATTGAAGCCTCTCGATGGTGCGCGGGAGTTCGTAGATTGGCTGCGTGAGCGTTTTCAGGTGATTATTCTGTCTGACACTTTTTACGAGTTCTCTCAGCCGCTGATGCGCCAGTTGGGCTTTCCGACACTGTTCTGCCACCGCCTGGTTGCTGATGAAGATGGTCGTGTCGTTGACTACAAACTGCGTCAGGCTGACCCTAAGCGTCAGTCTATCCGTGCTTTGCAGACCATCTATTATCGTACGATCGCAGCCGGCGATTCCTACAATGATACGACGATGCTGGCAGAGGCAGATGCGGGTATTCTGTTTCATGCACCACAGAATGTGATCGAGGAATTTCCACAATTCCCGGCTGTGCACACTTATGAAGACCTTAAGAAAGAGTTCATCAAAGCCAGTAATCGCGACCTGACGCTTTAAGTAAGACTTATAACGGGGTGTCGAGAATTTTCGTCACCTTGTTGAGTATCTCCTGGTATTCGTCGTCGGCATTGCTGTCGATGACGAGACCTCCGCCTCCCCAGCATGTTGCGCCTTCTTCTTTTGCTTCAATTGTCCGTATGAGGATATTGAAGTCGCAAGATCCACTGTCATCGATGTAGCCAGCGGAGCCGCAGTAAGCACCTCGCTCTCTTGGTTCCAGTTCGCTGATGATTTCCATCGCACGTTTTTTCGGGGCGCCGGTAATTGAGCCTCCCGGAAAAACCGCTTCAATTGCTTTTGTTGCGGGTGTGTCGGCTTTCAGTGTTGCGGTGATGGTGGATACGAGGTGATGTACGTTGGAATGCGACTCAAGGGTGAAGAGTTCGGGCACCCTGACGCTGCCCGGGGTGGCGTGAATGCTCAGGTCATTCCGTAGCAGGTCGACAATCATCAGGTTTTCGGCCTGATTTTTAGGGCTGGTTCTTAGTTCTGAGGCGAGCCTGGCGTCCTCAGTTGAATTTATGTGTCTGGGAGCGGTCCCTTTGATTGGGCGCGTCTCAAGCTGGAAGGTCGGTGACGCGCTAGTCTTGCTTGTCTTTGGGGAGATCTTGAGAAGTCTTTCTGGTGAAACGCTGATGATAGTTCGCTCGCTGTCTTTGATGATGCATCCATGCGGTGCGTCAAAAGTCTCCAGTAGCTCTGACGGGTTACAATCTCTCAGGTCATCCTTGCAGAAGAAGGGGGTGGCCAGGTTGATCTGGTAGCAGTCGCCGCTCAAAAGATACTCGCGTACTTTGGCGAAGCTGTCGGTATATTGCTCTGGAGTCTGCTCTGGCATCCATGTTCTTGGTGAAGGTGTGGTCTGCGTTGCTGTCATGCAGTGCTTCAGGGTTTCAAGGTAGCTCGCTACTGTTGAGTCAGTAATGGGTTCAGGAGACTGGATGATGCAATAGTCGCTGTCAGGGTCTATGAGTAGCGAAGAGTTGTAGCGCCTGAAGCTGGTCTGGCTATCGCTGCCGGGGTAATCCAGAAGACCGATCCAACCTGATACAAAGCAGCCCTTACTGTCTGTCTCTCTATCGTGGTGCCTGGTCTTGAGTGGCGGTAGTTGATTGGTCGATTCGGACTCATTGATCGCAATGACGTATTTTGCCTTGAAGTGATCATCTTCTGTCAGGTTCGAGTAATGGCGTTGCCTGTGTGGAATGGTGAGCAGGCTGAAGTTGTCCAGATATGACAGGGTTTTCAGTATTTTGGCGCCGGGTAGCTCAAGTTTGCAGGTGAACATTACAGGCCACTTGGTTGGGTTGGTGAGTATATAACCTACTGAAAAATAGCGATTTTCTGCGGCTTCTTTACTCCTAGTATACATCCAGAGCCGCTTCGTAACCATTATCCGTAACTTTGTGTGAAAAAAGGGTAGACAACTGCAAATCAACATAATAGATTGAATGCAAGTCTCGTGTAGCGGGGCTTAATTCGAAAGCTTGCTGGTAGTTCATTAGACAGTAAGCAAATTGAAAATCGACCATTCAAGCGGGTGACACCACAAGGTGAAACAAGTAGGATGGTCAACGGGTAAGCTGAAAGACCCGCTGTACTACATAAAAATAATCAGGAGTGTGCACAAATGAAATTCCTCAAGAAAGCTTCTCTGGCTGCATCTATCGCCGCTGTATCTTTCGCTGCTAACGCTGAGCTGGTAGCAATGGACGAAATGGCAATGGCTGCTGCTACTGGTCAGGCTGGTATCGATCTGGATATTACTCTGTCTGATGTCGATGCCATTTCTATCGGTGAAGTTCTGTATACCGATACTGTCGACGGCGTAACTGCTGGTGGCGGTTCTTTGGCAATTAGCAATATCATCGTTGGTTCTGCAGATGGTTCTGATATTACTATCTTCAACGCAATCGACATTGATGAAACTGGTTCTATCATCATGGATAGCTCTGCGACTGATCTGTCAGGCCTGCGTGTACGTATCGGTAACGTTGAAACTCGCACTGATGCTGGCCTTTCTGCTGCTAACCTGGCGCGTAACGTTGACGTTACTATGGATGTTCAGGGTGGCGTTACTACAATTGCACAGTCTGGTACGGATACTACCATTACTTCAGTTGGTGGTTCTGTTGAAGTTACCTCAGGTAGCATGACGCTGTTGAACGACGCGATTGGCATTACTGATCTGCGTGTATACGGTACTGGCGGTGTTGGTACTGGTATTAGCACTGACTCTACTCTGACCTTCAATGGCGACGGTATCTCTATCACAGGTCTTGACCTGGCTGGTACTATCGAGATTGGTGACTTGGCTCTGGGTGGATCTTCTATCGGTTCAGTTGCTATCTCTGATATCGCTCTGAACGGTGCGGCTGTAACCATCTCTGGTCGCTAAGTTCGCTTAGCGTCTAGAAAGAAAGCCCGCTCCGGCGGGCTTTTTTTATGTCTGTATTTAATGAAAAAGAGCGAAAAAACCTGATTTATCAGTGAATTATACTTGGTTGGGCTAAATTGTTTCTGTAACATAGGATAACGATACAAATTATAATAAAAATATAAAGGGGGAGGCCGAGGCCTTAGAATCGTGCTGATTATTCTCTTAGGATCTGTTATCGGGTTCGCCATGGCACATGAGCTTGCTATTGTGAATGAGCGAGAGCAGGGGGACACCGTTGTTCGTGTGGCCGTCGGTGAAGACTATCAGGAAGATATGGTAGTTAATGTCGAACCTCTCGCTGCGAAAAAATTCAAAAATGTCGTGCGTCAGGTGTATGACTATTCCTGTGGCTCTGCTGCCCTGACGACACTTCTCGACTTTTACTTGGGTAGGAACTTCCAGGAACGTCAGGTGATGGAAGGTTTGCTGCGATTCGGTGAGACTGAACGAATCGTAGAGCGTCGGGGTTTCTCAATGTTAGACATGAAGCGCTTAGTTACGGCGCTCGGTCATCCATCAGGGGGGTTCAAGGCGGAAGCATCCGACCTTGAAACTTTAGATCACCCAGCTATCGCACCGATTCAGTATGCGGGATTTAAACATTTTGTTGTTATCCGCACGGTGTACGATGGCCGGGTTTACGTTGCCGACCCTGCATTGGGCAACATCTCTTTTACTCTTCATCGTTTTCTCGAAGTCTGGGATAACAACGTTCTCTTTATAGTGTTCCCGAATGGCCATAAGCCCGCGAGCGGCTTAGAGCTGCATGAAGAGGATATGCGCTTTGTTTCAGATCATATTATTGCTGAGAATGCCTTTAAAGAGTTTCCAATGTTGCATGTCAAATCTGAGCACCAGCTGCAGAATGCGATTTATGCTTCATTTAATAACGCCGAATACGAATATCGCTTAAAAGTAGATGAGAATGGCGATGCTGTTGTGGGGGATGACGGCTCATTCGTATTTGAAACTGAAATCAAAACTGCTGAAGACGGCGGCGATCCGGATAACTTCAATATCCTGGTCACCGATGGCCTTGTCGAAGATGGCCAAGGTATTAATAAGTCTCTCCGTTACAGAAGAAAATAATAAAAGGTAAGCAGAATCATGAAACGCTCCGGAATTTTATCGCTGACTTTGTTGCTGGCTGCTGTGAATGGCGCTTACGCAGATACCGCTGAAGAAATGGACAAGGCTCGCGAGGCTCTTTCAAAACAGGACAGTGATGCTGATACTGAGAAAGCACTTGAGGAAGTGTTTGAGGCGGCGGAAAAGAACTATTCCTTGCTGAAAAAAGGCGGGATGTCTCTCAACTATAACTTCGACTACAGCTATTATGGTGACCAGCGCATAGACCTCAATGTTGAGGACTCTCGCGTTCGTAGTGTTGATGTAAGTCCAGTTGCAAGCCATTCATTTACGAATAGCTTTGCGTTTGATTACGGCCTGTTTAACAACCTGACACTCGGTGTTCGCCTGCCGTTGGTTTCCAAGTTTGAAACGCAGGACGAGCTTTCCGGTTACGGCGTGGGTGATATCAGCGGTACTGTTCGCTGGCAGCCAGCTGAGTATATTCCGGGTAAAGCATCCAGAACGTATTTCGGTTCTCTTCGTGTACCGACCGGTCAGTCGCCTTACGAAATTGATGAAAATGAAGCGCTTTCCACAGGGTCGGGTACATTTGGCTTGAGTGGCGGTTTGAGTACTTCTAAAGTTCTTGATCCGGTTGTCTTGTTCGGCTCACTCTCAGCGGGTTATGACCTTCCCGCTACTGATCTGAACCAGGTGCGTGGTGATCAGCTGCTGCAAGAAGTGAATAATAAGGGCAATATCTCAGCCTCTATGGGTTTTGCTTACTCGCTTTCATACGATGTTTCTCTGAGTGCATCTTTCCAGGGGTCTTACTCTATGGGAAGCGAATTTGTTCTGTATCGCCCTTCAACTGGTCAGGAGACTCGTTCTGAAACGACCGGCCAAATGACCGGCATTATGAACTTCGCCTTAGGTGTGCGCGTATCCCCAAAAACGATCGCAAACGTAAACGTCGGCTTTGGTATGACGGAGCTTTCTCCTGATATCCTGCTGGGACTGTCATTGCCTATTGATATTGAGGGTGCAAAACCTTCAGAGGGCAACTAATCAGTCATGACTGATAAAACGATAATAAATAACAGTTTGTGGCGGTTTAATATGCGGAAGTTAGCGCTGTTAGCGATGCTGGTTCCAGGAGTGGCAAATGCTGAACTCCAGCAGAACCTGTTTATCGACAACAAAGCCATGTCCTTGGGGAACGCTGTAACGGCGGACCCTACCGGGATTATGGATATTCACTTTAACCCTGCTGGTCTGACTAAGCTTGACGGGCGTCAGTTTCAGTTGCAGTTCCATAACATTATTCTGAACTCTGAAGCTGAATTCAGTTTGCCTGATGATTTTGACCCTGGGGAGGCGGGTTTGCTCGACCCTTCCAAAGATCCTGTGTTGAACGAAGGCAAAAGTAGAGCGCACGTCGCTGCGTATTTTCCTGGAATAGGCCGTCAGGGTATTCCATTGCCTATCATTGCTCTGCCAACGGCGGGGTTCTCTATTAAGCCGCCGGGCTCAAAATTTACCTTTGCAAATGCTGTCTATGCGCCAATGGCTGCAGGCTTCTCGAAGGGAGATGATGATCCGGGGCGTTATCAGGCGAAAGAAGTTGCAATTCAGCGGCTTACTTATTTGTCGCCATCATTTGGTTATCAGGTAAATGATGAATTCTCTGTTGGCGCAGGTCTCCTGTTTTCACACCAGGCTGTGTCTTTAGAGCAGGAACTTCGTGCACCAAACGTGTTGGTCGGTGTGCTCGAGGAGCTGCAAAATGCTTTTGGCTGTCTCGAACCCGATGAAAATGGCAACCCCAAACGGAATGATCCGCTGGCGCCTTTTATTACGCTGTGTGGTGGTGACGTTGGTCCCTACGATGATATTGGCACGCTTGATATCACTATGACTGAGTCGCTGTCTCCATCGTTTAACCTTGGTATGCTTTGGGAACCTAATGGTTGGTTTAAGTTTGGTATGTCATATCAAAGTGAGGCGAATACCAAGCTGACCGGTGATTACGAGCTTGAGTATACGGACGACTTTGCGGACTTTTTCCGTACCTTTAACTCATCGATTATTGGTGCTGTGACTGGCGCGATTTTCTCTTTCCCGCAAGGGCAGACTTATGAGGCTGGTCATGTGACGTCAGAGCTGACCTATCCTCAGCATTTTCAGGCGGGTGTGAAGTTCAAGTATTTTGATATATTTCACTTCAATCTGGATGCTGGCTGGACCGACTTCGATGAATGGGACAGCTTAGACATCCAGTTTGACCGTCAGGTGAGCTTCCTTTCTACGGCTAAAATCCTGTCGCCGGATTTGGTAACTGATACCACTCTGGAAATGCCTCTGAACTTCCGTAGTGTCTGGACATACAATATTGGTATGGCGATGGATCTTAACTCACGTATACAGCTGCGTGCTGGTTTTGAACCCCGTCGTAGCTCAATTCCTAAGGATTCGCGTAGCCTGCAGGCGCCGATTGGCTTTATGCGTATGTACGCTGTCGGCCTTGGCTACCAGTGGGACCTGGATACTACCATCGACCTGTCGATGAGTTTTATGAAATCAGTTGAGCATATCAAGGCGGATCCGCAGGACGCGAGTTCTAATAATGAGTATCCGAATTCAAGTAACTCTCTTAACCGTAACTGTCTTACATGCGTTGTTACCAACCCTTACCCAGGGCTCGATGTCGACACCAAGTTGACCATTGGGCACGCGGGTATCAGCTTCAGGACCAAGTTCTGAGGTTAATATTTCTCTTCCTGCTGTCGTCAGTCGCCATGGCTGACGGCAGTTATTACACTTGGGTTGATGCGCAGGGGCGAATTCATAATGTCCCGCTGAAGCCCGGTGAGGAAGAGCCAGTGGAGCAACCTCCTGGTGACGATAATGACTACCAGACAGAGGAGGAGGTTCAGGAAAAGCTTCGCCAGTACGATGAGGATAATCCTGCCTTTTACGTGATCGTAGAGCCAGATGGGCGTGTTCGTACGGAAACATACGACGCTGAAGCTGAACAAGAAGCCGCTGCTGAGACCATTGTGGGCGATGACGAGGTCATTATTGGGTGGGATCCTATTCTTGCGCCACCTTTTCGGGTTGATAAGCAAATGACGCAGGGAGCGTGCTGCGAAGCGTTTACTGACCAGTTTGTTGAAGCCCCTAAGCAATTTAAGTCGGTGCAGCTGTTTGACCCTGTCAGATATCGCTCGTTCCCAACTTCGCAGGGAAATCACACAGCCTGGTACTTTCACATTGGAAAGCCTCCCAAGGCAACTTCGGGTCGTCGATTTCTTGTGCTCAGGCTGCGTGGCGCTCCGGTCGAGGCTAGCCTGATCTCGCTAAACTCAGACCTCAAGCCTCTGTACTACTCGCGACGTTTGCCGCTCGATAGTATTCCCGAAAGCTGGCATAGCGTTGGATATCAGGAGGCCAGGGTGCTTGTCGAAGACAAGGGTGTTGAGAGTTTCATTCTTTATCTTGATATGAAACCCGCGGAAGATATGTCGCTGGAGATTCGTTGGGCTGATGGCTACGCACCGTTTCAGTAAAACCCTCAATCACGGTGATATTGCATCTACGCTCGTCAACTTCGAAGAAAGCATGAGTACAGCTGTGGGTGATTCACGTCGTCTGGTCTTGCTGCATGGTGCTGGCCTGGCCGGAGATCTGACGTGGCGTCTGGTTGTTAATTACCTGACAGAATGGGATGAAGTGCTGATTCCCGATCTTCCGGGAATGGGGGATTCTGTTTGGGTTAATGCAGAGTCTGCGGGCTTTGATGAATACCTGGCTGCTATCGCTGAATTCCTTAGGTATCAGGGTTGGGGTCAGTTTGACCTTGTCGGGTATTCCTTTGGAGGGCTGCTGGCAATGCATCTTGCGGAGCTGAGTGATGCGCCGTTTAAGGTGCAGCGATTAGGTTTGATTGAGCCTGCGGCCTTGTTGGCGAGTAATCCAGAGCTTTTGATACATCGAGCTGAAGAATATGGCGACCAGGCTGAATTGCTGATGTCAGGTAAGGCGGATGCTGTGCTTGGTTTTCTGGATGCTGTATCCCCGTTTCGTGATAAAGCTGGCGATGACCTGGTTGTGCGACGTTTGTCAGAAAACCTGGCTGGGCTCGGCTATGGTGTCAGGGCGGTTAGTCAGGCGTTGACTCGGTATTCAGATCATTATGCTAACTGGATTTCACCAGTCCCAGGTATGAGCCTCATCGGAGGCCTGTCTCCTGAATCAATGCGTATGCGTCATAAAAGACTGGCGGCTGAATCTCCGACGTGGGTGTTGCACGAAGTTCCGCGTGCAGATCATGGCGTTGTTTATTCGAGGCCGAAGCAGGTGGCTTCGGCGATTAATGCACTACGTGCTTGAATATCAGTCGAGAGAGCGCTTCAGCCCTGTGGAATCAAGGATTCTAGTAGAAATTTCCTCGATCGATTTGTCGGTTGTGCTGATGTAAGGGATGTTCTCCCGCTCGTACAGAAACTCCACTTCGTCTACTTCGTGGTAGCATTGCTTAAGTGACGCGTATCTGCTGTTAGCTTTTCGTTCTGTGCGGATCGCTGAGAGGCGCTCCGGGTCAATCGTTAACCCGAATATCTTATGTTTGTGTTTCTGCAGGCTGTCAGGCAAGCGCAGATCAAGCATATCTTCTTCTGTCAGCGGGTAGTTCGCCGCCTTAATGCCGAATTGCATAGCAAGATAGAGGCAGGTCGGAGTTTTGCCGGACCGGGAAACGCCAACGAGTATGACGTCAGCATCTTCGTAGTGGCGGGTGCGTGCGCCATCATCATTGTCGAGGGCAAAATTGACTGCGTCTATGCGGTTCAGGTAGCGCGTACTATCCGCAGGGGAGTGTGACTTGCCGACCGAGTACGAGCTTTCAGTCGCTAATTCCTGCTCCAGTGGATGCAGAAATGCTTCAAAAATGTCGACTTTAAATGCATCCGCGGTGTCGATGATAGAACGGATGTTCTTGTCGACAATCGTATCGAAGAGAATGGCGGGTGCGCCGGAGTCCTTTGCGGCCTGATTGATTTTGGCCACTGCGTTGTTAGCCTTCTCAGTCGAATCAATGTATGGCAGTGTTACACGGGTAAACTGAAGCTTGTCGAATTGGGCTAGCAAGGCATTGCCTAATGTTTCGGCCGTGATTCCTGTACCGTCGGAAATAAAATAGGCAAAGCGCTTCATATGGTAATTTTTCCTGCGTCCACTTAGTATTACGTGCCTGACGGAGTTCCGCAGACGCAGGCAACTATAGGTGATTCATGCGAATCACCCAAGCGTAAAATTGAATCATCAGCACGAAGGAGAGTTTCCTTGACCGATTATGTTCTCAGGTTTAATCAGGTAACCATCAATGACGTTGAGCGCGTTGGCGGTAAGAATGCATCACTTGGCGAAATGATCGGAAACCTCTCGGCCGCTGGCGTTTCAGTGCCAGACGGTTTCGCAACAACGGCAGATGCCTATCGGGAGTTTCTCGCCTATGAGGGCCTGGGCGGACGAATTAATGATGCGCTTCAGGGGCTGGATGTTGATGATATTCAGGCATTGACATCGACGGGTAAGCAAATCAGGGAGTGGATTCACGAGGCACCTTTGCCGCCAAAGCTTGAAGAGAGAGTGCGTGAAGAGTTCTCATGGCTGGAAGATGGCAATGACAACATGGCCGTTGCTGTGCGCTCATCAGCCACTGCAGAAGACCTGCCTGATGCTTCTTTCGCTGGTCAGCAAGAAACCCATCTGAATATTGTCGGTATCGACAATGTGCTTTTCGCGATCCGTGATGTCTTCGCTTCTCTGTTTAACGACCGTGCGATCGCTTACCGTGAGCATCAAGGCTTTGATCATCACAAGGTCGCCCTGTCTGCGGGTATTCAACGTATGGTTCGTAGTGAGACTGCATCCAGCGGTGTCATGTTTACCCTGGATACAGAATCTGGATTCGACGATGTCGTATTTATAACCTCCTCATATGGCCTGGGCGAAACCGTTGTGCAGGGTGCGGTAAACCCTGACGAGTTCTACGTTCACAAGCGTAACCTGACTGAGGGTCGACCATCGATTCTGCGTCGCAATCTTGGTGCTAAAGCCATCAAGATGATTTACAACAAGGAGGCTTCGGTTGGTAAATCGGTTGAGACTCAACGCGTTGATCGTGACCTGCGCAGAATATTTTCTATTACTGATGACGAAGTGCAGTCGCTCGCTCGTCAGGCAATGATCATTGAGAAACACTACGGCCGCCCAATGGATATTGAGTGGGCGAAAGATGGTGATGATGGCAAGCTTTATATCGTCCAGGCCCGTCCGGAAACCGTAAAAAGTCGCGCCAGTAAAAACGTTATGGAGCGCTACCTGCTGAAAGAAACCGGCAATATCCTTGCTGAAGGCCGGAGCATTGGCCACCGGATTGGTAAGGGTAAAGTACGCGTTATTGAACATATCGAAGATATGGACAAGGTGCAGGAAGGCGAAGTACTCGTAGCTGATATGACGGACCCTGACTGGGAACCGGTGATGAAGCGCTCAGCCGCAATTGTTACCAATCGAGGTGGTCGCACCTGTCACGCAGCAATCATTGCCCGTGAGCTAGGCATTCCCGCTGTTGTTGGTTGCGATGATGCAACAGACAGACTCTTCGACGGCCAGGAAGTCACCGTTTCTTGTGCAGAAGGTGATACCGGCTTCGTTTACGAAGGTGCGCTTGATTTTGATGTTCGCACCAACAGCGTGGATTCGATGCCGGATCTTGATCTTAAGATTATGATGAATGTCGGCAATCCGGATCGTGCCTTTGATTTTCAGTCATTGCCGAACGCCGGTGTTGGCCTTGCACGCTTGGAATTTATTATTAACCGCATGATCGGTGTTCACCCGAAAGCGCTTCTGAATTTTGATCAGCTGCCTGAGGATGTGAAACCTACCGTCGAGCGTCGTATCTCTGGGTACAGCGAGCCTGTTGATTTCTACGTAGATAAGCTGGTTGAAGGTATATCAACTCTGGCTGCTGCGTTCTGGCCGAAGCGCGTTATCGTTCGTCTTTCTGACTTTAAATCAAACGAATACGCCAACCTGATTGGTGGGCGCTTATTTGAGCCGGAAGAAGAAAATCCAATGCTGGGTTTCCGTGGCGCGTCGCGCTATATCTCCAAGAATTTCCGTGATTGTTTCGAACTCGAATGTCGGGCGATGAAGAAAGTCCGCAATGAAATGGGCTTCACCAATGTTGAAATTATGGTGCCATTTGTTCGCACCGTCGGTGAAGCAGAGCAGGTGGTTGAGCTGCTTGCGGAAAACGGCCTTAAGCGTGGTGAGAATGACCTGCGCCTGATCATGATGTGTGAGCTCCCTGCAAACGCGATTCTTGCAGAGCAGTTCCTTGAGCATTTTGACGGTTTCTCTGTTGGCTCGAATGACCTCACGCAACTGACGCTGGGTCTGGATCGGGATTCCGGCATTATTGCTCACCTCTTTGATGAGCGTAATGCGGCAATTCTGGCTCTGCTTGAGAACGCCATTGATGCGTGTAAGAAAGCAGGCAAGTACATCGGCATCTGCGGTCAGGGGCCGTCGGATCATCCGGACTTCGCACGCTGGTTAATGGATAAAGGTATCGACAGTATTTCTCTGAACCCAGATTCCGTGTTGGATACCTGGTTCTTTCTTGCCAATAAGCAGGACTGAACAACCCAAGTAAAGGACGAACGAATTATGAAGAGCAGCAGTTCGCTGTTCCCCGTGACCTTATCGCGGGCAGATATCCTTGGTGATCTCTCTGAGGATATCTATCTGGTGAAACACAATCGCGATCCTGACCCGAGTGTACAGATAGCGCTGTCGCGGATTGGTCTGGCTGGTAACGAGCAAGGTGAGGACAGAGGGTTTCCGGTTGTTCTCGTTCACGGTAGTTTCACCAATAAAGGCTTCTGGTTGTCGGCGAAAGGGCGCGGCATGGCCAGTTTTCTGGTCGAAAAGGGCTTTGATGTCTGGTTATACGAGCACCGTGGGCATGGCCAGTCTCCCCGTAATGATGACTATCAAAAAAATACTGTTGAGCGGTACGCGCGTTTCGATGTCCCGGCGGTTCATGAGTTTATTCACGAGCAGAGTGGACGTTATCCGGCCTGGCTCGGGCATTCACTTGGTGGGACTATCATCGCGACTGCGGTTTCCGGTGGCTTTCTGACTTCGTTGCCAGCATTTGCCATGTTTGGTACGCAAGTGGTGCGCCCGAATATGGCGTTGCAGGTTCCGCTCGCGGGTCCAATTGCTCGTGCGCTTGTTTCTTTCAGGAAAGAGCTGGACGGTCGCCAGATGAAAATTGGGCCTGAAAACGAACCTGCAGGTGTCATTAATGAGTACCTTGCGCGCCATAGCCTGCTGGGGCGTTGGAAGTTGCCATCGACTGGCGAGCCTCTGTTGCCGAAGTGGAAAGAAGCGACAATTCCGCTTCTGGGGGTTTCTGCAGCGGGTGATACCACGGATCCAGCGAAGTATTGTCAGCGTTTTTATCGAATGTACGGCGGCCCTAAAGAGGAACTTATCCTTGGCGTTGGAAGCGGCTTTAGCAAGGATTTTGCTCACATTGATATGATCATTGGCGAAGATGCCGAACGCGAAGTCTGGCCGAAGGTCAGTAATTGGCTTGGCGCTTATGCAAGCTGAGGAGCCTTACAGTAAAGTTGCGGTTATTGTCGGTGTTACCGGACTGATTGGTTCCCATCTGTTGGAGTGCCTGCTGCAGGAGAACCGCTATCGTAAAATCGTTGCCATTGCGCGTAGTTCTGCGCCGGATTCTGTTAAGAAATACATCGATAGCGGTCAGCTGATCTGGCAGTCGTTCTCTGAGCCTATGCCTGATCATGTTGATCATTTCTTCTGTGCACTTGGTACGACGCAAAAAGTGGCTGGCAAGGCAGGCCTTGCGGCGGTCGATCGGGATCTGGTTGTTGAGACCGCATCTGCCGCGATCGCAAAAGGTGCCAGTCTCTGTTCAATTGTCAGTGCGACTGGAGCGGATGCCAGTTCGATATTTTTTTATAACAGGATCAAGGGTGAAATGGAGGCGGGGCTCAGCGAGTTAGGCGCCCGCTGTGTGCAATTCTGGCAACCGTCCGTATTGCTGGGCGAGCGCAGTGAGGAGCGGTTTGCAGAAAAGATCGCGGGTTGTATCCTGCGGTCGCCTTTACCTAGAAATATCCAGTGTCGGGATGGAGCTGCTGTTGCTTCTGCGATCGCAGTAGCCGCTGGTCGGGATCTGACCGGAATACACCGATTTAAAGTACGTGAAATAGACATGTTTAACTCAGGAGAGATTCTATGACTCAATATGTTACCCCAGATCTGTGCGATGAATATCCGGACCTGATTACTGTTGTTGAACCAATGTTCAATAACTACGGTGCCCGTGAATCATTCGGTGGAGAAATCGTTACTGTTAAATGCCACGAAGACAACTCTAAAGTAAAAGAGCTGGTTGATACCGATGGCAAAGGCAAAGTGATGGTGGTTGATGGTGGCGGTTCTATGCGTCACGCGCTGCTGGGCGATATGCTGGCAGAGAAAGCGGCTAAAAATGGCTGGGAAGGTATCATCATCTACGGCTGCATTCGTGATGTTGACGTTATCATGGAGACTGAGCTGGGTGTTCAGGCACTGGCAACCAACCCTCTCAAGACCGATAAACGCGGTCTCGGTGATGTGAACGTTAAGGTTAAATTTGGCGGCGTTGATTTCGTCCCGGGTCAGTTTGTTTACGCAGATAACAACGGCATCATCGTTTCTCCGCAGAAGCTGGAGATGCCAGAGGCCTGATTAACAGTGCACTCTGTAAAGAGCCCGGCATGGCCGTAATGCTGTTCACTTAAGCGGAGCAGCATTTCTATCCACCGGATAGCGGGTTTTTGATATCTTCACCGTCCGGGGCGTTGATCGCCTCGGACGGC